>SMTZ1_10005002_pt1 | contig 16421 bp, 15 predicted proteins | sample DeeMarSWOR136_30_FD_25667 | JGI IMG/M metagenome (IMG submission 25667)
CTCTTTATATTTCCACATTTGGGTGTCCCCCATTTTTCTATCATCTTGCATCTGAGTAGAGGCGATGCAGGCGCTCTGGTGACTGCCCCAGAAGATATCTTATGATTAATGACCAGTTTCGGACGGTCGTATAGATAACCCCATTCCTATTGTAGCGGCGGGCCGATGTTCTTATCTTACCTTTCACTAATTTGAACTTGCCTAACCTGTTTAGTCTTCGCACCAGGTCCACGTCTTCCATGAGTGGGAGGGCTTTAAACCCACCCACGCGGAAATAGTCTGACCGTCTCATAAATAGGCCTTGATCTCCGTACGGCATTTTAAGAAGCAAAGAGCGAAGGTTTGCCATGAAAGCAATTAATTGAAAGGATGCGATCGGGGGATCATACCCAAGGTGAAACGCACCTAAAACAACTCCTGAATCACCAAGGGCCTCCTCTATCATGATCTCAAATCCCTTCGGAAGAAATGTGTCCGCATGAAGAAAGAGCAGGACGTCACCCTGCGCATGGCAGGCACCCACATGTTGCTGCGTCCCTCGGCCCCGATTGGAATTGAGGACCACAGAGGCATACTTGTGAGCCATTTTCACAGTGTCATCTTGACTCCCTCCATCCACAACAATTATTTCATGGGCATGGGACGAAATGGGGGCAAGTGTTTGTCCCAACGAGACCGCCTCATTAAGGGTGGGAATGATGATGGATAGCTTCATGGCAAGGGGCCATCTTCATGGTTTAGAGATGCTCGCATAGTAACAACAGCAAAAGTAAGAGTCAAACGTGGACTTGCCGCTTTCAAATGACAAAAGGGGTTTGCTTTTGACTCTTGTTGCTCGTCATTAAATGTATCAACCCTCATTTTGGGCCTGGATCTGGTTCAAGTGGCTTTCTTGCTCAGTCCATGACTCTGCTCACAGAACTTAAGTTCGAACAAGAGTCAAGAGCAGATTTGACCTTTTTTGTGGCGATGAGAAAAAATAAGAAATTTCTTTACACGCATCAGGTTTTAGTCTATTGAGAGCACTTTGGCCTTTAACTGACAGATAACATGAGAAGAAAAAATAGAAGGAGGAACTTTATGAAAAAGACATTATTTATCTCATTACTTGCATGTTTGCTTGCATTTACGTTTGTCACCGCATCGACCGCAGGACCCGTTATGGATCGGATACTGCAGAGGGGAGAACTGCTGGTGGGCATCACGGGCACCCAGCCTCCTCTCAATGCGACGACAAAATCGGGCGAAATCATCGGTCTTGATGCCGACATATCCAGATTGCTCGCCGGCAACATGGGCGTCAAAGCAAAATTTGTGACCCTGCCATTCCCTGATTTGCTGCCCGCCTTAGAGGCCGGCAAAGTGGACATCGTGCTATCGAGCATGACCATGACGCCGGTCGGACCCTACTTTATCTCGGGGAAGGGCATCTTGACCAAGACCCAGACAGTGGCCTCTTTCCAGGACGCAGCGGGTATGAACAAGCCACAATTCAGGTTGGCTGCCCTGAAAGATTCCACCAGCGAAGCCTTTGTCCTGGGGGCCGCACCTCTGGCCAAGCTAGTGGCGACCAAGACCTATGATGAGGCCCTTGACATGCTTTTTCAGGACAAAATCGACGCCCTGATCGCCGATTATCCGTTCTGTGCGGTATCCGCCTTGCGCTTCCAAGACAAAGGGCTCGCCGCCGGACAGGCTAAACTCACTTTCGAACCCTTGGGAATCGCAGTACCCGAAGACACCCTATTGATTAATTTCTTGCAGAATTTTATGGGGGTGCTCGAAGGGAGTGGTGCATTGAAGAAGATTAGTGAGCGCTGGTTTAACAATGCTTCTTGGCTTAGCCAGCTGCCGTAATATGTGAAAAGGCAGAGTCATTGTTGACTCTGCCTTTATTTTTGCCATTTTTTTGTTCCTGAACGGTCTCAGAATTCTCTGTTACCAATAGACCTTGGCGTAGAGCAAAAGTCCTGACACCCCAAACCTTATGTTTCCTACGAAATCCACGCCCGGGTAGGCATCGTCGTCCTCTGCCTCCACCTGCACCCTAAGAAAGTCCAGTGCAAGGCCGAAACCCAGATGTTTCCAGGCGTTATACTCAACGGCCACGGACGAATCGAAAATGGCACCTTCATAGTCACCGATTTTTAAATAGAACAAATCCATACCCCCCTTCAGAAACCACTTCGGCGTCAGCGCGAAGTCGCCGCTCAGCTTGATTACGGGAAGCGGGGCAGTAATGGACTCGTCTACCACCAAGCCCTTTCCTCCAGCGGTTAACGAGAACTCGATGGGCGTCACATACACGCCACCGCCTACGCCCAAGTCAATGCGATCATCCTTGAAAAAGGAATAGGTGTATCCCACCTGAAAGATGTCAAAATTGAATTTGCTCTCGACGGTGGTACCCACCGTGATTGTCTGGTCACCAATATCTATATCCGCTCCCAATACCTTGCTTCCATCACGGCGGATGCCAAACCAGGAGCCAAGAAGTTTGTGACGGCGGGTGCTGCCAAAGCGGTATACCACGTCCCCTTTAAAAACAGCTGTGTTCGTATCCAGACCGAGAGCGTCCTCCACATTCACTGTGATACCAGCCCCCAGGTTCCCTAGACCGAATGTCACGTCGCTGTTCAGGGTAGCCAGATAGCCCCCTACCCTGAATTGCAGACGCTCCCAGGGACCCCCGGTCGGGTCACCACTGCCTCTTTCTTCAGCGAGCACAGGTCGGAAAGAAAAGGCCAGGACACAGGCCACCACGAAAAACCATGCTATCTTTTTCATAGACCTATTCTCCTTAATCTCTAGGTGTTAAGCTTAAAAAGGGATGACCTATCTAGAACCCTCTCTCCCTCAATTTGAAGGGGATAAGGGTAGTGTTTTGATCTAGGCGAGCGGATGCATGGACAACCTGGTAAAAGATGATGAGACTTACGATCACACATCGCTTTATCGCATCAAGGAAATCTCCTGTCAAGCCAAAATCAGTCTTTAGTTTTCTTGGTGCCCCTGCCTTTACCCCGCTTCTCTGGCACCACGCGCACATCTAGGGGGCCCATAGCGTTAAGGTGCACATCTCGCTGTGGAAAGGCGATCGTGATCCCTGCCTCACGGAAAGCTTTGTCGATGGCCATGTGCAGTTCATTGACGGTCGAGAGACGCTTGTCCATGCTGGGCAGATAACACCTGAGGGTGAAGTTCAGGGCGTTGTCCCCGAACTCGTCAAAGGTGGGGGCCACTTTGAGCAAAAGCTCGCGGGTAAGCTCGGTGTCGGAGCCGTAGGCCACGCCCACTGTGATGACGATGCGATTCACCTTGTTGGTAAGCGTCCAGTTGAGCACGCGGCCTGTGACAAACTCCTTGTTCGGTACAACGTATTCCTTACGGTCCCAGTCGGTTATGGTGGTGGCGCGGATCCGGATCCGGGATACTTTGCCCGTCGTGTTTTCAACGGTCACCACATCCCCAACCCGGATGGGCCGCTCGAAAAGGATAATAATGCCGGAGATAAAGTTTGCCACGATCTCCTGGAGTCCGAAACCGATGCCCACGCTGAGCGCCGCAATCAGCCACTGCAACTGTGACCACTTGAAGCCAATGGTGCTAAACACGATAACCACGCCGATGCCCGTGATTACATAGCGGCAGATGGTTGTAAAGGCGTAACGGGCACCTTTATCCATGGGGAGGCGCTTCAATATTGTGATTTCCAATACCCCTGGCAGATTTCGGGCTGCCGCGAGCGTGATAGCGCCAATGACGAGGGCCAGAAGAAGATCGGACACCGTAATGGGCAATGATCTCGTTACACCTTCCACGTCTGCGCTGTAACTCCACAGATGGATGTCCAACATGGATTGGAAGGCTGAGAGCACCTGATCCCAGGTGGCCCACAAACCGATTATCAGCGCGAAAAGAATGACCGTCCGAAGCAAGTTGCGGGTCTGTTCGTCCATCTCCTCAAGGGTGATCTCCTCTTCCCTCACGACGACCTCTTCACCCTCCGTGCCCATCTCTGCAGCCTGTTCATCAGCTCCTTGGTCCCGTGCCTCTGCTTCCTCTTCTCGCTTTTGCTTCGCCTCCTCGTATGCGAGTCGTCTCTTGGCAACGAACAACCATCGCAGCAGCAAATGGTAGACAATGGCGAGAATGAGTATGAGCTCATAGGTCTGAATGACCCGATTGGCTAAAGTGACGGCCGTATGATAGTAGTAGCCTAAACCCGCCAGAAGGGCCATCAACAAGGGTAGCCCCACAAGAAGTGGATACCATGCATACCGCGCACGGACCAACCAACCTTTAGGATTGTTCTTGATCAGCGTCAAAACGATCGGCCCGGAAAAACGCAGAATTCGTGCTGCAAACACGGAAACCCCCAAGCAGGCCACCATAAAGGCCAGACGGCCCAATGAATCGCCGTATTGGATGTTGCTCTCGGAACGGAACGGAAATACAAGGGGCAGGATAAAGCGTATTAGCCACCACAGATTTCGCTGGAGCGTCAGTCTAATCGGCTCAGACCACCTAAAGTGCACCTGGGCGAGGCCGTGTTCGCGGCAGATGTAATAGAAGAAGCCGTAAAGGGCCAGGGCACCGGCTACGTACTTGAATCCCGTACTGGCACCTGCTGTAAATTCATGAGGATTGGGCAGGACTGACAGTTGCCAGCTCAGAAGGCCAATCAGGAAAGGCCAACCCGCTGCCAGAAGGGCCGTCATCACCAACGCACGCATCGTCAAGAGAAAAGAATCCGTTTGTACATTCTTAACGCGCTTTGCCACATCTGCCAGATCCCTTCGGGCCCTTCTCCGACTCAGTACGAGTGCAAGGCCGAACAGCCAGACCATGGTCCACAAAACGGGTTTAAGCCTGAACGAATACCAAAGGTCGTGGAGGAGTTGCCACCAATGACCGGGCTTGAGGAGCCACCCCAGGGCAGCGGGGAGGTTCCTTAGATCCTCTAAACCCAGAACCCTGGAGCTTTGAATCCACATGAGGTTCTGATCCAGAAACTCCTTGAATTCAGCGGCCATTCTGACCAATTGGTGATCGGTAAATTCCAGGCTTTGAAGGTTCTTGAAATACCGTTGATACTCTGCGGCCAGCTTTTGCAATAGGTCGCGCCGATCAGTGAGGAGTTTTGTGACCTTATCTTTCAATAACGTGGCCTGATCATCAGGTATGGCGCCCAGGGACTGAATGATGCGGGTGGTTTCTGCATCCATATCACTCAGGTCTCGCCTCCTGCGTTCCGCTTCCAGTTGCGCGCCTTGAATTTCGCTCATCTTTAACTGGCGCTGGGCCGATTCCCGACGGTAACTTTGAAAACTCGGCAGGGAACGACGTTGCTCGCGCAGGGCCAAGCCGATCACCTCGCTGCGTATACTGATTTTCACCCGCTCCCGGGCCAGATCAAATTCTTCTTCAAGCCCCTTCAGCTGGGCCTTTTTTTGTTCCAGGGTTCTGGTCACAAATGCTTGTTCACTGATCACCTTGTCCAGCTCCTCGGCAAGCTGGACGTTGAAATCAAACTCCTTCTGAATGGGTTCCGGCAACCTGGCTGCCTCAGTTTTTGCTTCTTCTGCGCCGACGACCGCCTTTGTCGCTTCACTTTGACGACGTGTTTGGGCTTCATCCTTCAACGCCTTGATCAGATTCTCCCGCTCTTTTACCTGCTTATCCGCAAGATCCCGCTCAGCCTTTAAAAGCGACATAAACACGTCGTACCCAGGTTGTCGTTGTTCGTCGGCCTTTATCACAGCCTGATACTTGGCCTGCTCACTCAACAAGGAGACTCGCCGTGCTTCAGTCAGAGAGGCAGGTTCCCCCGGTTGAGGGGGGGAATCCAGCGCAGCCTTCACCTCTTTCAGTCTCTCTTTTGCCTTGGTAATCCTCTCCCCGAGTTGCTGTGGCCCGGCCTTTTCTTTCTCCAGCTGATCATTGAGTTTAGTAAGATTGGCTTTGGCTTCCACCAGGGCCGCTTCCTCTTCGCGTACTCGCTGCTCCAGTTTCTCCGTATCCATTTTGCGAACAGCGGCGAGCTCCTTATCAGATTCTGAGGGGGGTGTTGCACTTTTAAGCTCAGCCTCTATTTCTTTGATCCGATCCGGAGCACCCTTTATCTTTTGTGCAAAATCTTCGGCATCTTTCTTTATTTGATCGAGATCTCCACGAAAGCGGATGGCCTGGTCCAGAAAGCTCAAAAGGGATTTCTTGACCGTATCAGACAGGGTTGTTGAGGCTTCCACCTCAGTTCGTTTTGCCTTGAGTCTCTCTAGACTCCATTCTTCGGCAACTAATGCTTTTGCCTCGGGTGCTTGACTGGCTGATGGTGGTTTGGCCTTGTCCTGTGCCTGTGCCGCCGACCACGTCACTACCGCAAACATCAGCGCGACCGCCAATGTCAGGACACCTTTCCGATGAAACATCTTGAACATCTTATTTCCTCCATGTCTCCCTTATGCATAGCCCAAAGGGAAAAATTAGGGGATGCCTTTTAGTTTTCAAGTTTTGGGATCTCGAACAAGCTTATATTTGACCTTAATGAATATTTTTTCAACCCATTTGAAAAGCAGGCTTACCCCTGAAAGATAAACCTGCACGTTGCTATCAAGAAGACCAGCGAACTAGAAAGGAAAACTGGATATGAGACGTATAGCCTTGAGACCGTCGCCAAAACGATAGGCGATGCCCACTCTTTTTAAATCCCACCATCCAATGCGAATGGGTTTGTAGGTTCCAAACGTGATTCCAATTTCAAATTGGTCGTCGATCTCAATGGGATTTCGCTGCAGGCGCTCGAACTCCAGATCGTCGAAGTAATAGTAATAGGCGAAATAGCCCCCGATGTTTGTCTTCCTTCCCCACAAGGTGAACCACAAGGGGTAAATGGTATCCCATCCAACCCCGATAGACGCAAAATCGTTTGGGTCTTCATCCTTTGGCTTATAGGCGTCGTAGAAAACCCCCGAACCAAAAGCAAATTGAAAGTTTTTCCAGGGGATCTGATAATGACTCTTCAGGCCCAGGGAACCCATGAGCGCCCCCCTTCCCTCGGATACATCCCTCCCGATCCCGATTTTCCCAAATGGTTTGAGTGTCCACTTTGGACCCACGGGAATCTGCAATTCCACGCCTGGATTCACAGAGGTCACTTTTGAATCAAAGGGAAGCTCGATTCCATGAACATCCAAGGCATCCCCTTCAGCACTCGCAATAGTCACGGGGAACAAGAGTTTAATGCCCCACTTGTCCTCCTGCATGGGGCGGAGCTGGTAGGAAAAAGGGATTTGAAATGCCCTGACTTGCTGCTCTTCAACGTCAAATCCTCCCAAACCAAAATCAGAGAGGTACGCATAATTGATTGGGTCTCTCTCCCCGTCTGCCCCAAGCGCGTGGGGCAAAATGGCGGTCAATCCTATCAGAGATAGAAATGTTGAGATGAAAGAGATGCACAGTGCGGAATACATAGACATGGATGCAGCGGTCTTTATCTTCATGTATGCATGGATTCGAAGCTCTCAAAACAGTGGTGCCTAGTATTAATGCAATCCGCCAACGGAAACAAGAAATAAAAACAAAGGCAGAGCCAACGAGGGCTCTGCCTTTGTTATGGCTTTTCATGTTTTCAGGTTAAAATCAAAACATCAAGCTTGGGTCAAATAAAGGTTAGGCTGATGGTTGACAAACCAACAAGGACAATTAACAAGAAGCTTTTTTTGATGCCGCGCGTGGCTCTTACTGAAGAGACCGGAATCATCCTTGCGCGGCATCTTAAAAGCTGTAAAAGAAGAACGCCTTTCGCAGACCCCCTTTCTCTCTGACCACGGGCCCATGGCAGTCATACGACTTTTCGTGTGGGGGTCTTTGCGACGCCTTTACGCACTCACGGTAGCAAGAACCGTGCAAAAACCAATATTTTCAAGCTTGTTTTTTTTATTTCTTTAAAAACCAAATACTTGGCCATGTCAAAAGACAAGTATTCCCAGAGTTGTCCAGCATAAATACTGTGGCAAAAAAACCACGATTCAAGCCTGCGGAAAACTCTATCCTTAGTATTTAAAACCGAGCTTAGTAATGAATTTTATGTCCGCATTATCAACAGGCCGGACGGGGATATTATCCCAATCGTAGTTGAATTGAAGCGTCCATCTAATGAATTTGTAGAGGGGTATCCGTATGCCCGTCCTGGTAAACCAAAAGGAATTATCTAATGTGTCAAGGCCAATATAGACCCTCTGGTTGTGGAAAAACTGGAGGTGCTTGTTGAAGAACCACCGCTTGTAATCCAATATCCAGGTAATAGCCGGAAAGTCCTGTTCACCTCCAGGATCTTTATATTTTTCGTTCACTCCAGACAGACCGGCCTCAACAAACAGACTTGTGAGAGGGGTTTCCAAGAATGTATACCCTACGCCTGCATCAAGCGTATTGCGCCTTCTGAGGTCTTTGAATCGATCCCAACTAGCGAAACTGCGACCGAAGAGGTACTTCTGCTCTGTCAATAAATAGTTATAATCCACATAGCTAAGGCCTTTGTTTTTTGTCTCCTCACCAAAATTCTCTTCGTATTCGATATCGGCCCCCAGTTTCACCCTGTGCTCCTCCCTGCGAATAAGGAATTGACCGTCCAATTTAAGTTGGTCCTTAATTGTATTCCCCCTGTCCATTTCCACGCCCACATTTGCATAAACTTCCACCTTGCGCGTAGGTGCCGGCGGTTCCGGGTTTATGGCTTTGATATCGGTAATGATAAAGGTAACCTCGTCCCCGGTTTCCTCCACCTCAAGTTTCAATTCCCCATCTGCTGTGGGCTGGGTGACACCCTCGAAGGATCTATCGTCCTTGAGCACCACTTGCGCGGGGCTATCCGTCCTGATCTGAGTCACTTCTACCCATTGGATCGTGATTTGGCCGGCATAAGAGGTGTTGATGATCAGTGAACCTTTTTCCACAGTCACGATGACACCGGTGATACGGTCGCCATTCTTCATCTCCACCTGGTCCGCAAAGACCGGGCCCACCAACATGGCCACCAACAGAACACCCAAACAGCAGATCCTCAAATATCCCATGCTCCACCTCTCCTCACTCACAAATTTAGGGGACGCCCTTTACTTTTCCACATTTCAGCATCAGATCAGTTTATAATTATTATCCAGAGCTATTTTTTCACCTCGCTTCACCGAGAGGCCTACGGCTGACAACGAAATTTGTAACTCCCTGGAAAGTTCGGCCATGCTGATACCCAATTCCTTTGATGCCCAAAAGCACAGTAAGCTTCTCGCCTTTACCCGTAATCGCTCCTTGCGAGGTCCCTTAAGGTCCGAGAGCTTGACGCCCATCAAGTCGGACACTTTTTCAGCGATCTTGTTGAGATCAAAGCCTCTAGCCTCTAGTTCATACTTTCGCTCAAAACGCTCTTGAGCTGAAGATAATATCTCTTCAACAAAATCACCGTCGCCAAGAATGCGTTCATCGGACTTTTGAAAAATTTTCGCCTTTCGCAAAGCTTTTACCTTGACCCATCCGCCGCTGCTGCGTATCAATCCCCCTCCGATAAGATCATCACGTCTCCCCTCAACAATGCCTTTCTCTACAAACAAGCGGTAGCGATTTCTCGCACTGGCCTTGGTCTTTCCAAACAGTCGCAACACGTATTTGGTACCTTGCCAGTCGTTTTTGAATTTACCCAAGATAACGCCATGACCTGTAAAGGGAAATGTGTCCAAGGCTTTAATGTCCGGGACAATTCCTGACCGGAGGGGATTTAGATGAATGTACCGAACAAGTTCCAGCAGATAGCGCTCCTCTTGGCATAGAATTGACTTGTAGCGGTTTTGAAACAAATGACCGTGCCTGCCATGTCGACGGTTATAAGAAACTGCGTAGCCTGTTAGTAGGCGCCGCATCACTGTCGCTATGGGGACTTGCCCGGTTCTGAGGAGCAAATGGAAATGGTTTGGCAGAAGCGCCCATGCAAAGCACTGGGTGTCGGTTTCTGGAAGGATTGTGAAAAGCCGCTCGAGGAAATTCTTGCGATCAAGGTCATCCCGATAGACCTTTGTTCGCTCAATACCCCGAGCAATCACATGATGTAAGGCGCCGGTAGCATCTATTCTGGATTTTCTTGGCATGCCATCTCATATCAAATGACCACTGGGAACAAAAGATAAAATCTAAAGAGTGTCCCCAATTTTTATCAAATCTGGAAATCTAAAGGGCGTCCCCCATTTTTTTGTCAAAAGGAAAGAGCAAACCGAAAAGGTGGGTTCTGTTTTACCTGGGGGGTAATTCCCACTCGATAAATTCGACGGCTTCCATATCTAGGCGATCACGGGAGACCCACAACACGGCTCGCAAGCCGTCCGAGAAGTAAGGATCGCCGGTGAGATTGCCTCGTGGTGCCGAAATGGGTGCGGGGCCCACCCCTTTTACATAGGCAAGTTTTAAAAGGCCCTGCGAATACCACAAGTCCTGGATCAAAAAGTCTCTGGTTTCATCCACGTCCGGATCGATCTTGTGGGTCAGAATTGTTTTTGTTGTAAATCTCACACCAATATCGCGACTTATCTGTCCCACCCATACAGGCTTGCCATTGAGCCGCATGGGTGAGAGCCACAGCCGCAGGTGATTCCGCTCGTGGATCGTTCCTCGAGCCTTCTGAAAGGACACGTCTTGTCGGCGACCGTAGACATAAAGGGGGCTGATCGGGGAATAACGATATCGACCGCCAAATAGGAAGGACATGCCCGTCTTCCAGGCTGACGCCCTATATATAATTTCCGTTTCGTCCCAGCCGGCGCGAATGAAGGCGTTGTGGACCTCATCCTGATCCCCGATGACCACCAGATTAAGGGGGTCGCCCTGCTCGGTTCCTTCCTTGTTTGTGGTACAGCAGGGAACACGTTCCAGGGCCTTTCTCAATCCCTGCTCCTCGTAAGACACAATCTGAGCCTTCGGATAAAGCGCTTCAAAGTCTATGTCTTGGTGGTCGGGGCGAATACCTGGGACATTGATGAAGAATGTGAATGTCCTGATCTCATGGTCTTCTCCGAGCAGATCCACATTAAAAGCCTTGGTTCCTTCATCCACAGGAGTGTAGACAAAGCCCGACATGACACTCCTAGGGGCGATCCGGATAGACTTGCGTCGCTCGTAGAAGAACCGATTCATTTCCTCATTGAAGGGCGTTTTAAAACCAAAATGGTTCACGAAGGCCGCTTCAATGGGGCTGAAATAGTTGGGATCCAGACCTAAAGGCAAAAAATAGACAGGGTCTTCATCCTCATTCTCGATTTCAAGCCAGATCGGCTGGACGCCTCTCCCGTAAATATCCACGCCGAAGAGCCTCTTGCTCTCCTCAGCACTGGGCACAGCAGCCGTGACCTGGACATTCCCTTTTTCCTGCGTCTGAGCTCGTTCCCGGAAAGGCACCTCCTCCTCTGTGCGAGGGTTGAATGTGGCACACCCGGAAACGAACAGAATGAAGATAAGGGGCAAGATGATCCAGCAGATCCGAATGGTATTAGGCATATGATCACCCCCTTGTGGGCTGTCTACTGTCTATATGTCTAAAAATCCTTTTTTCTGAAAGGCGGAACCTCCCAGTGCAAGGCTTCAACTTCTGAAAAAGAAATGGGTTTCCTGGACACCCACAAGACAAGACGATAACCGTCCGTAAAGTAGGGGTCTTCTTGAAGTGTCTTACGGGGTTTTGACATGGAGGCCGCGCCAACCCCTTTCACATACCCGAATTTTGCCAGCGTCTGCGAGTACCATAGATCCTGTAAGATATAGGTCCTCGCCTCATCCACGAGAGGCTCAATTTGAAATTTATTGGGTATATACCTTACTTTTATATCGCGACTGATCTGGCCGACCCAGACCTGCTCTCCCTTATATCGTATGGGGGAAAGCCACAACCGCAGATGATTTCGCTCGTCTGCCGCTTCCCGAGTTTTGCGAAAGGCCGCATCCTGGGGCCGGCCATAGAGATAAAAAGGACTGACGGGCCCGTACCGGTATTGCTCAGTGACGGCTACGCTTCTCTCCATGGTGCCTGTTTCATCCCAACCGCTACGAATGAGGGCCTGGTGTACGGTCTTTCCATTGCCGATAATGACCAGGTTGAGGGGGTCCGCCTGCTTAGTCCCGTCTTCATTCTTGGAACAGCAGGGCAGGTTCTCAAGGGCCTTCCTCAGGTCCTTTTTACCCTCATAAGAGACCATCTCATCCTTTGAATACAGGTTCGCAAAATCCACGTCCGCGTAACTCACCTTGAGTCCCGGGACAGAGATAAAGAATGTGAACGTCCTGATCTGCTGGTCGTCGCCGACCAGGTCCACATTAAAGATCTTGGTCCCCAGGTCTAGGTTGGTAAAGACAAACCCAGACCTCAAAGTGCCCGGCTCTATGTGCCCTCTGATTCCTTGTTTATGGAGGTATTTGTCTATCTTGTTATTGGTCTCTTTCGCAAAACTCCTGTGGTGCATGTAGGCCACCTCAAGCGGGGAGAAGTAGCCCCGGTCAACTCCCGCAGGTGCAAACCAGACACGCTCCTCATCGTTATTCTGGATTTCTAACCAGATGGGCTGAATGCCCTTCTTGTAAAGGTCAAGGTCGAAAACTGCCTTGCTCTCTTGCGCACTGAGCACCGCTGCTGTGACCCGAACATTATTTTCAGACTGTGTCTGGGCGCGCGTCTGAAAAGGAACTTGATCAATGGGGCGGGGGTTGAATGAGGCACACCCGTAGGCTGTCAAAGATAGAACAACGAAAAGCACCAGACCGCACCTATCAAGATAACTTTGCATAGGATCACCCTTCCACCTTAAAATCAAATGGCAGTCATTGCTTGATATGAAAGAAAGCTATGCCATCTCCTTGATCACGTTTGGAAACGCGCCATTATGGTTCTTCTTCCCTACGTTAAGCCACTGTCAGTGGGGTTTCAAGTGCAATCTTTGCTGCAAGGTTGGCGGTAGATGATTTTAGAATGCTTTTAAGTGGCCACGATCCGATGGATTCATCAAGCCAATTTTGTATAAAAATCATTAACTTGTCGCGCACCTAGCAGGAAACAACACTGTGCTTGATCCATATTGAAGCCCTCGGTCCTGCAAAAGCGCAATCTTCAGGGTATAGAGATTACTCTAAATGGAAGGGAGCTGGCTTGTCCTCTTATTTTTCGAAAATTGCAGGGCTGGGCAGTCGTGTAAGGTTATCAATTTTCTAGGATATGGCTGGAAATGGGGGATTGCGCGGGGAAAGGCGGTCTACCGTCATTGGAGCCCCTCTCTTCTTCTCTTCGGTCTCCGCCAAGTCTTCTTTCCGGTATATGGTGGGAATACGAGAAACGTCTTCTCTCAATGCCTGAACGTCTCTCTCTGGTATCTGTAAAGGAAGATTCCATCTTTCTGACACAACCAGGTCGTACAATAGCGCATAGAATTCAGTGGCCATTTGGTGGGATCTCGTTATCTCTTTAAGGCCAGCGGGTTTACGCCTCAAGTATTAGTTGTTACTCAGTTCCTTTTCTCCCCGCGCAAAGTATTTGAAGATTGCGCGCTCATAAATTCGGCATACAAACATGGCCGCATTCCTAGAAATCCCGATATCCCGCAGGCGACAATAGACATGCAAAGGGTTCATGTAGTGTTTGATAGCTGCAACCATGATTCCTACCCCTCCCCATCAACTCAATTTGCACGAGATTTACCCCAACCATCTTTTTTGAAATGCTTTCTTGTCTTAACTGGATTTAATACGCCGCCATCATTCTTGGTTTTCAACAATTTCCACATAAAAAGAATTTTCTATAGCAAGAATCGTGCAAATTCTGTCGCTCATAGACTATTTTTTGATTTCAAATTTATTTTCAGGGGTTTACCTAGCGTTTTGCCAATCGAGGAATTGAACATTTCCACAGAAATAGGGCTTGCTTGGTGTTCATAGCACCACATTTGCGGCAAAAGCGACACAGAAAAGGGGTCAAGTCTGCTCTTGACTCTTATTCCAAATTTGGCTTTCCAGGCTGAATCATGGGTGAGGTGGGAACCCAATGGCAGTGGATCGAAGATTTAGGAGAAGACTAGGTTGGATAAGATTGTTGACAAGCAAGAGTCAAGAGCAGACTTGACCCCTTTTCATCGTTTCACGGGTATCAGAACTTCGTTGCGGCGCAGGAACCAGGGCATGAAAGGAGAATTATATCGCGCAAAGATAGGTTCCCCCAACGCTTTGAAGCCACGTTTTTGAATCCATTCGGATAAATAGGCCTCCTTTTCCTTATATCTCTTCTGGCTCCAGGTGCCCGAATACCTGAGCGCCGCCACAATTCGTTCCGGCTCCTGGTTCAGCTTCACGTTGGGATCCAAAGGCTCTGGCAGCGTTTCCATGGTGTATTGGGACGGCATCATAAACGTGATCCGCCATTTTCTACCCACTTTTTCCTGGGTAACAGGAGCGGTCATGGAAATCTTTTCAGACCTTGCCTCTTGTGTTACAGGGGCAGTCATAGAGATAGATTCCTTCTTTTGATTATTACCAGATATATAGTCATACAGGCGGCGGAAACCCACGTTGCCCACATCATTAAATTCACCTTCCACAATAGTCTCGGCGACAATGAGCGGCTCATACTGCCTGAGCTCGAAATCTCCTTCCTTTTCAACCACCGCGTACTCTGATTCTTCAATAGCCATAGCGGTCTTACCAACAAGAAAAATCAACATAGAAATGACGAGCAGGATGGAAATCCTACCTATTACCATGAACAACATATATCCTATTCTCCGTCTCTCCTACTTAAAGTCGCACTTTAGCCAAGTCGGGAGTGTTACACTAAGAGTCAAGAGCAGACTTGACCCCTTTTGCGTGCTTGGGGCCCACTCGCTTCAAAAACTCCCATACCGGTATAGCCGTCAGCCCGCCGATTACACCGCCGATGTAGCTTGGTAGGGTGATATTAAATAGGGCGTGCCAAATCAAAGCAGCAATAATGCTGGCTGCCACAATGGCCACGAGAGTGATTAACAGCCGTTGCCATAATGCCATGTGAAATCTCCTTCCTCAATTGATGCCTGACGGGGGAATTTTCTCAAATTTAAAACCTTCGATGAGTTTTGAAAATGTGGAAATCTAAAGGGCGTCCCCTATTTTTGTTCTACGTAGATGAGGTTTTGCGTTTCAAAGCCCCAATCCTTCGCCTTTAAAACAAGATCCGAAAGCGTCTTTGGGCTCAGCGTCTTGTCCCGCGCCAGGATCCAGAGATAGGACCGATTCGGTCCAGCAACCATGGCATAGGCGTAGTTCTCTTTGTCCAATGCGATGATATGATACCCACCATAAAAAGGGCCGAAGAAAGAGACCTTCAGGCTGCCCACGCTTTCACTCTTGATGAAGCGGGCACGGCCCTTGATTTCCTTCCATTCTTCGGTTTTACCATCGAATCCCCTGTTTATCACAACAATCTCACCGCCCTCTTTTCTGGAATAATGGGCGGTCACGTTGCTGAGATTGCGCTCGAAGGAATGGTCGAGCCTGGCGATCTCATACCATTTGCCCAGATACCTATTGGGCTCAAATCCGGCCACAGGCTCCAGGCCTTCCGGAACCCCCGTACAGCTGTTAAGCATCAGCATGAAGAGGAAGCCCAGTGTCAATGCAATTCGCTTCATGTTACGCACCCCTTGAAATGCCTCGATAGAAAACGCAATTTAGCTAGCAGGAAACTGTCCCATCTTAAAGCGCTTCGCCTTTGTTGGCACTGCATTCTGGCGCAACTCCGTAAGGCCCCAAAAAGCCTACTAGCCATTTAACATTTGAAATGAACTTAACGATTACAAAAAACATGTCAAGGTGCAAAATGGCGGAGAATCGCCCATATCAACACATTTCACGGGAAGGATATAAGTCCTATATCATTGGATATGTAGTTATACATAAAAATTGTCGAGACACCCTTTAACCGCAATTCTTTACATCTCGTGTTTATTTGAGTAAAACTCTCTAACCATGAAAAAGACGATCCTCATCCCCTCTATCATCTTGTTGATGCACTGTAGCCTGCTCTTTGCCCAAGGTCAACCCGACCCGGAAGCTGGAGAGCCTATAAAGTCTATGGGGCAGCCATCGAAGTGGGAGCTCTATGTGGCTCCCATGGTCCTGCATGATGGGGACCTGGACAAGTGGGGAGGGCATTTGACCGGAGGCCTATGGCGCCATTTGATGAATCCAAACTACGGCATCGGCCTGGCTGGCGAAGGATATCTGGGCGGGGTGGACAGCAGAACGGATTCGGGGGTGAGGGCCCTTGCTGGCCTCAAGATGTTCTTCTTACAAGGCGGCATCGATTACTCCTTCAGAAAGGACGAACTGGATGGCATCATCCGCCTGGAATTCCCGCTGCGGCGAGG
>SMTZ1_10016778_pt1 | contig 16417 bp, 15 predicted proteins | sample DeeMarSWOR136_30_FD_25667 | JGI IMG/M metagenome (IMG submission 25667)
CGATCTTAATTGTTCAGGCACCCTCAATCCCAATATACGCTGAAATTTGAGAATGGCTGAGGTCATTCCGAAACCAGCAGTAATGAGTACGTCATCAGGCCCAGCGTTCACATGACGTTTAATCATCTGTTGAGCATGATGATAGCTTTGAGTCATTAGAGTCCCTGTAACACTTGTCTCTGTATGTGTATTCCCAACAAAGGGACCAAAAACATAGCTTAATTTTTTTTCAATAGGTGAGTATAATCTACCGCTGGCGATCCAATCGGCATAGATGATTCTTTGGCTGCCATAAGGACTTTCAAACGTTTGCTCCTGCCCAACTATTCTAAATCGCTCAAAGTATTTTTCTAAGTTTTCCACTGCTATATTATCCTTAAATCAATCGTTTCTGATATAAAATTTGTGAAATTCCAAATATCAAACTACAAATAGCAAGCCTGTCCTGCTTTTGGCAATTGGTTGTCAATGCCATTAAGTTAGGAAAATTTTAAAGGTGCTCAGTGTCATTCCTGCGGATGCAGGAATCTTTTAACCGAATATGAAACTGATAGTTAATACGGTGGTTTTCGAGATTCCTGAACTCCGCTTCGCTCCGTCAGGAATGACATATCAGCTTAACTTAATGACATTGAACTGGTTGTTATTTGGATTTTATTATTTAAAATTTATGAGACCTCAATTTCTTATTTTTAGCTTATGCTATGACATTTTACATTTTAGTAGAATCACCTTTGGTCGTCATCTCTTTTTCACGACGTTCTAATTCTGCTACAATCTTTTCGAAAACACTTTCCCATTTTTCTACATTCTTAGAATAAGAAGATATGGTGTATTGAAAATCTTCGGGTTTGATTTGATAGCTTTCCAAAACACTATCTACAAACGCTTTTCTCAGTCTGGATTCAACAAGGTCTGCATATATCACAGCGTCACAATAAACCTGGACAAATTCATCTTCATCCAATTCTTTGTATTCAGACCTTTTATTGCAATGATAATTATATAGACCAATTAATAAACTAAATAGTATAAAAGATAAAATAGGCTTGAAGGTTTTCATATTTTTCCCATGATTGTTTTTGGTAAAATATAAAAGAATTCACCGCCAAAAACAAGCATTTTTTAGCGAACCAAGTTCAATTACGCAAACAATAATTCATGAATTAAATCACTCAAGAAATTTATGTATCATTTCAGCAAGAAATCTGGTTTGTTAACTTCATATCGTTAATCAGATGAACAGTTCAAGTTTTGAATATGGAAACAAGGTAAATTGCTTAAATTCTGAAATTTTTTGCTTGACAATAATGATTTTTATTTTTATATTTTAACAATTCAAATTATACTTTTTTAGGATCAAATTTTCAGTACAATAGCAAATTGCTAAACAGATTCCATCTGCCGGGGCAGATGGGATGTGGATGAAATTTTAACTCACAATAGGTATTGGCATAGAACTAAAAATTTTTAATAAAGCAGTGATGATTATGCGTAATTCACATCAAATATTAATCGTAGATGTTAAATTTTCAGCTCCAACCGGAGGAGTACATCTAATCGATGAGGAATTTACGTCATGATTTTTTAATTTAAAATACAAAGAACTTAAAAAGACCGTGAGTTTCCTCACGGTCTTTTTTTTTACCTAAAATTGACAAAGGGATCAAAAAATGCATGCGATTGAATGCGTTGCCGCGACAAAATATTTTTATGAAAAAGTGAAGAAGAAAAACACCAATTCTTCAGGTTTCTTTCAAAGATTGAATCTGAAAACAACAAAGAAGAGATTGCCAGCCGTCGATAGTATTACTTTCGATGTCCCCAAGGGTGAGATTTTCGGCATTCTTGGACCGAACGGTTCGGGAAAATCTACATTGATCCGTATGCTTGCGACCTTAATTCTACCAGACAGTGGTCAATTGCGCATTTTCGACATTGATGTGGTCAAAGAACCAATGCGAGTGCGCCGGTGCATCAATCGTGTCTCTGTGGATGCAGCTTTCTTCAAAAAGCTATCGACCTGGGAGAATTTAAGCTATGCCGCAAGGCTTTATGGAATTGCTCCTAAAAAAGCTAAAAGCGATGCAATCAAAATATTGAAGAGCATGGGTTTTCCAGAGGGAAAGATAGATCTTTCATTGGAGGACCTTTCACGTGGGATGCAGCAAAAAGTTGCTATCGCGAGAGCATTATTCACTTCACCAGTATTGCTGCTGCTGGATGAACCGACCACCGGACTCGATCCAGTTTCCAAAAGACAGGTGCAGGAATATATTCTCAAAGTTCGAGAGAAATATGACACAACAGTGCTTTTAACTTCCCATGATTTAGACGAAGTTGAACGTATTTGTGATCGGGTAGCAATTATCGATAACGGCAAATTTGTCGCTTGCGATACTGTGAAAGCATTAAAAGAAAATATTTCGGATAATGGGAATAGCAGAACCCTGGAAGATGTTTTTGTTGAATTAACTGGAAGAAATCTGCTTGAAGATATCAACGAATAAATCGATACTTTAGTAAAATTATAGCGAATAGTGTTATTTTATTAATAAATATATCAAATGGAGGTTTTTGTGAATACAATAGTTACAGAATTAAAAGCCTCAATGGCGTTTGTGAGCCGAAATTTTAATTTGATAAAAAGACATGCAGGATGGGAAAGTGTGTTCCTAATTTATACCATCGTGAATACACTTGCTATTGGGTTTATCGGTTGGGGTGATCCTGATAAGATATTGTATTTAATTATTGGTTCATTATTATGGGGATTCCTCTCGGTGTTATTTCACGATGTTGCCGAGGCTGTTGCCTGGGAGCGATGGGAAGGCACTATTGAATATACTTTTATGGCTCCAATTTATCGTTTAACCTATCTGGTCGGACAGTGTTCCTTTGCGGTATTGTATGCGATTTTTAGATCAATTATTATTATGGCGTTAGTGGCACTGTTTTTTAAAATTAGTTTCGTTGATGCAAATATTATGGCAACGCTTCTTTTAATAATTATTTCCAGTTTCTCATTTTTAGGGATGGGGCTAATCGGGGCTGTTTTGCCCCTATTATCTCCTGAAAAAGGCGCACAGGCAACCCATATTTTTCAAGCGGTTATCCTTCTAATTTCAGGTGTGTATTATGAAGTGACTGTGTTGCCTTCATGGCTCCGTCCATTGTCAGTGATTTCTCCTGGAACTTACACTTTAAGAGCGATTCGGAAGGCATTATTGGAAAACGCATCGTTAAATGAGTTATCATCTGAAATTGTGACATTAATTTTAATCGGTGCCTTTTTGATCCCTTTTGGATTATGGGTATTCCACCGTGCGGAATTACATGCCAAGAAGACCGGGAAGTTGAAGCGGAGTGGATAAATTGCAGAAATTTGCTGGATTGTAGATTTAGACTAATTTTAGGGAGTGAGATAAAATAAATTACATCGTATAGTTTTATAAATCTCACTCCTTTATACATTTCTGAGTGTGCGAATATGTTGGAACTACATATTTATAAAAAAGTGTAATAGCATAAATTGATTTATCCCTTTGAAAAGAATAAAAGTTCGTATAGACCAAACCTGGACAAGCCAGAGCCAAAAAGATCCAGGACCGCTAATTACACGAATTAAACAAATTTCGCTAATCCGACCATATGGATTCGCGTAATTTGAATGGTGCGCTACAGCGCATTTGCCTATGGCGTGATTAGCGGAATTCGCAGTCAAAATTTCTTTGCCTATTTTTCAAGAAATTCATTATTCACAAACTAAAGTCTACATGGATATAAAAGAAAAACTCCGCTTCCTTGAACAAATTCAAAAACCACCAGAAAAAGAACAACAAATCGTTACTTCAGAAATTGGCATTGAGCAGGTCATTGATGGAGAGATAATCAAGGGCGAGTTTGGAATTTCATTTGTACGAACTAAAGAATATGATATCAATACGCAACATGGCTTTGTTCAATTAGGTCAGATTGATGAGGTTTCTCCATATTTTTTAAAACTTGCTGGAAAAGATGAGAATCTATTACAGATGGATTTACGCCAGTCCCTCTTTTTTGATACAGAAACTACAGGCCTAGCCGGGGGAAGTGGCACCTATATTTTTCTAACTGGCCTCGGTTATTTTGAAAATAACAGGTTTATTATTAAGCAATTTTTCTTGAGAGATTTTCCTGATGAGCCTACTGTACTTCATTTGATCCACGAAATTTTTAAAAGATTCAATGGTATTATTTCTTTCAATGGCAAAAGCTTTGATTGGCCTCTACTGCAAACAAGATTCATCTATCATCGGATTCGAAACGAATTAGTCGATCCCCCACATCTGGATCTTTTACATGCAGCACGAAGAATCTGGAAGTATAGGTTAAAGGATTGCAGCCTGGGAAATCTGGAGAATGAAATCATGAACATCCGCCGAAACGATGATATTCCCTCCTTTCTTATCCCTCAGCTTTATTTCGAATATCTACGAACGAAAAATGCGCAGCGCTTAAAGCAGATCTTTTATCATAATGAAATGGATATTCTTTCTCTGGTGTCGCTTACAATTTTGCTTCATCAAATTCACAAGCAACCATTGAATGAGCTAACTGAGAAAATTGATCTTAGAACCTTAGCAAGGCACTATGAAAATACCAATCAATGGAATCGTAATATTTCCATTTATCAATCCCTTTTAGATTCTGTTAAAGATCAAGAAGAAAAAGCTGATATAAGTCTAAAGTTGAGCTTTTGCTATAAAAGACTTGCTCAATGGGAAAATGCGGTGGCGTTGTGGCATGATCTTTTAGCCACCGGAAGCTTTCGTATTGAACCTTATGAGGAGCTTGCAAAATATTTCGAACATCATGCTCGTGATTTTGAAAGAGCCGAGGAAATCGTTATAAAAGGATTAAAATATCTTGATATTTTGGAGCAGCTTGAGTGTAATATTTTGTGTGCTGTTTACCGAGAGCGTCTAACATACCGGCTGAAAAGAATTCAACGAAAGAAATCTGAAAAGTGGGCGAATAAAAATTAATATTAAAGATGAGATAATGGAATTAATTCGTCAAGATTATATTCTGGAGCCTGCAAACGCTTCTCAATCATACAAGAATTTCTGAAATGAAGCACTTAGAAGTTTATGGATAAATTTATTTAGCGTTAGACAAATTAAAGAATAATGGTCGCTTTTGTTTATTAAATTTAGATTACAGGAGAATCCCAATGATATCAAAATATATTAATCAGGCTATGGAACAGAGCTCTTGGATAAGACGAATGTTCGAAGCCGGAAAGGAGATGAAACAGAATTTTGGTGCAGACAATGTTTATGATTTGAGCTTGGGAAATCCTATACTTGAACCGCCATTAGAATTTTTTAGCGTATTTCAAAAAATAGCCACCAACACTTCCTCAGGAAGGCATCGATATATGTCAAATGCTGGTTTTGAGGATGTTAGAGATAAGGTCGCTCGGTATCTGAGACAAAAGAATCTTCTTAAGACTCAGACAAAACATATTATTATGAGCTGCGGTGCTGGAGGAGCAATCAATGTAATTTTGAAAACAATTATAGATCCTGGTGATGAAGTTATTATTTTAGCACCTTACTTTTCAGAGTATATTTTTTATATCCACAACCAACAGGGAAAAGTTGTAGTTGCCGAGACCGATAGTGAGTTTGATTTAGATTTAAACCAATTAGATCGAAAAATTACAGCTCGAACGAAAGCCATTATCATTAATTCACCACATAATCCCACTGGCAAAATTTATGATAAAAAATCGCTTATGGGCATGGCGATGCTATTAAAAGATAGGCAAATAAAATACCAAAAAGATATTTATGTCATATCAGATGAACCCTATCGTGAAATTGTATTCGATGGGAAAAAGGTAACCTCGATTGTATCATTACATGAAAATAGTTTTATGGCATATTCATGGTCAAAATCACTTGCTGTTCCTGGTGATCGAATTGGTTATATTGCTGTGAATCCAGAAATGAATGAAGTCGATAAGGTCATTGATGGCCTGATTTTCAGTACTCGGATTTTAGGTTTCATCAATGCTACCGCTGTTATGCAGCTTGCTGTTGGAGAACTGCTTCATGCAACGGTTAAAGTTAATTATTACGAGACCAAAAGGAATTATATCTATAAACGATTAACCGAAGCAGGATACGAAATCGTGAAGCCGCGAGGTACCTTTTATATATTCCCAAAAGCGCCAGGGAATGATGATCTCTCATTTGTTCAAAAAGCCAAAGAAAAAAGGGTACTAATTGTTCCTGGAATTGGATTTGGCAGGGCTGGCTATATCAGGATCTCATATTGTGTTGATGATCGTACAATTGAAAGAGGATTAGATCAGTTGGTAAAACTTATTTAGTTCTTGTTACAAAAATCGAAATCTTATGAAATGGCGTCATTCCTGCGTATGCAGGAATCCCCTTATAAACGTTTTGGGAATTTTGCAACAGAAACTATTTAGGAGGTGAGATAAGATAAGATTTTCAATATATTTACATAAGTATTTATGTTTTCAAAGTCGATAAAATACGAATGAGAAAGTAATTTCATCTCACCTCCTTAAAGGTTGGAAATATCATAAAGTTGGAGATTTAAAATTGATGGAAGAAAAAATTGTTGTTGGAATTGATTTGGGCGGCACAAAAATTAAATTTGGATTAGTGTCGGCAATCGGAAGATTTTTAGATGAACCATTTACCATACCTACGCAAAGCCATCGTCAGGCCGATGAGATCGTAGGCACGATAATCGAAGGAATCGAGCGGGCGGTTCAAAATTCAGGAATTCAGATCAACCAAATTGATGGTATTGGAATTGGTTCACCTGGTCCATTGGATTTGAAAAATGGAATTATTTTAGATCCTCCAAATTTACAAACTTTGCATAATTATCCGCTTAAGCAGACTATAAAAAATTATTTCAACTTACCAGTAGCACTGAATAACGACGGAAATTGCTTCGTTCTCGGCGAAGCATGTTTCGGAAGTGCCCAAAAGGCGTCCATTGTCTGTGGTGTTACTCTGGGAACCGGATTTGGCTGCGGCATCGTTATTGATCGAAAAATTTATACTGGCTCAACAGGAACCGCTGCCGAAATCTGGTGCTCACCGTATGCTGATCGTAATTTTGAGGAGTACGGTTCAAGTCGAACAATTAGAAGAATTTATAACCAGATTACCGGGCAAAAATTGGAAGCTAAATACATTTTTAATCTTGCTCAACATGGAGATAAAGATGCTATTGCAGCATGGTCAGAATTTGGTTTGCATCTTGGAAAAATTTTATCGATAATTACCAATCTGTTAGATCCTGACATAATTGTTGTTGGTGGATCGGTTAGTAACTCCTGGGATTTTTTTGAGAAATCACTAATCGACAATTTACATAAGAATATCAATCTGGCTACAAGAGAACATATCAAAGTCGTTCGAGCTTCTTTGGGTGACAATGCTGGTCTTTTTGGAGCGGCAGCATTACTATTATAGCGTTTCCTAATCCATATAGCAATAGCGATGTCATTGCAAGTGGAGCGAAGCAATCTTTAAGTTTATAGAAATAAAAAGGATTGCTTCGTCACTTCGTTCCTCGCAATGACATACTCGAATGAATATTATTTAGAAAGCGATGTACTATTGTCTTAAATTTAGAAAATACTTTCTCACCACATAAATTTAATTAAAGAATTAACCGTTCTCTTTTAGATTATATTCCGCCTCGACCTTAATGCTTATCCCTCCACGTGGATTAAAATCGCCAGATACCATAACTCTTCTCGGTTGACAGACTGACACAATATCATCTAAAATCTTGTTTACCACTTCTTCGTGAAATGTTCTATAATTGCGGTAAGAAAAGAGATATAATTTAAGAGATTTGCTCTCTATACAACGTTTATCTGGCATATAGCGGATGTTTATTTGACCAAAATCTGGTTGATTGGTGATGGGACAACGTGAGGTAAATTCAGGGCATTCAAAAGTAATCCAATAATCCCGATCACCATAGCTATTTTCGAACGTTTCCAGCTTTGCTTCATCGGGTGATTCGGGATATTTACTTTCGCTTTCTCTTAAAATAGTTAGTTTTTCATATTTTTTTTCCTTATTTTTCATATATATATGCTCCACTAAAGCTAAGAGTTTGGTTGTGAAAATTTTCTTTTGGAATGTTTATCATTTGAAGATTCATGTTTGATAAATTGTCGGATCGAGAATACCAGCTTCGTGAAATCCCTTTTTTCTTAATAAACAACTATCGCATTGCCCACATGCCTTCCCGTCTGTTGAAGGATCGTAACAGCTCACTGTTGATGAACAATCCACACCCAATTTTATTGCTTTTCGAATGATCTGGGCTTTTGTGAGTTGAATCAATGGTGTATGAATCTTTATCTTTGTTCCTTCGACACCGGTTTTCGTTCCTAAATTAGCCATTTGTTCAAATGCAGCGATAAATTCTGGTCGACAATCCGGGTATCCAGAAAAATCTATAGCATTAGCACCGATAAAAATATCTGTTGCGCCCAAAACCTCTGCCCAGGAAAGCGCCAACGACAAAAATACAATGTTACGTCCTGGCACATAAGTGATTGGTATCTCATCTGTTGTCTTCTCAAGGTTACGATTTTTGGGAACTGCTATATCTGCTGTAAGCGATGAGCCACCAATTGCTCCTAAATCGACATGCACTATCAAATGTCTCTCTACCTGTAATTGCTTAGCTATCTTCTTTGCAGCGTTAAGTTCAATTTGATGTCGTTGACCATAATAAAAACTAATGGCGTTTGTCTCAAATCCCTGATTTTTTGCAATAGCTAATGTTGTACTGGAATCGATTCCACCACTCAATAAAACAACCGCCTTTGCAGCCATTTTAAACGCCTCTCCGATTCGGTTTCCAGATATATTTGTGGATCTGTAATTGTAACCTTATTGGTAATGATAAATTTAACATCCACTTTGATAGGATTTCTGGATTTAATAATCCAAATGCTGGTGTAAACAAAACACTTGATCTATTTAATAAATGATAATTTTTCACGGCCTCGACAGCCCAATTAAAATCATTATGATCAGAAATAACAAATTTCACATTATCGTTAAATCTCAGTCGTTCAATATTATTCCAGTCCATCTTGGTAGCTTCTCCACTGCCGGGACATTTTATATCCATAATTCGTATAATCGGTGGAGGCAGAACTGCGATGTTTTTAGTTCCATTGGTTTCAACCAATACCTGTTTGTTATGTTCTGAAAGACTTTTCGCTAAATCAACGGTTTCTGGTAAATCAACGGTTTCTGGTTGGAGCAAAGGTTCACCACCAGTAATTTCAATTAGATTACAATTATAGTTAAAAATTTGTTGCTGAATCTCTGTTAATGATAGATCGTTTCCCTGCTCATAGGCATACTGAGTATCACAATAACTACATCTCAGGTTACAACCGGTAAGCCGAACAAAAACGCAAGGCATGCCCGCAAAAGTTGATTCACCCTGGATACTATAAAAAATTTCATTTACCCTTAACATTATTCTTCATATATTGCCTTATATTTCTCTGATTCCCCTACTTCAACAGACACGACCTTGATGGTGGAAGGGAGTTTATCTGTTAATGATTGAAAAATATGCTTCGCAAGGTTCTCAGAGGTTGGATTTATCTGATCGAATGGGGAAATTACATTTAAGTACTGATGATCAAGTCGGTCGATGATTTCATTCAGAAGATTTTTTAATTTCTTAAAATCATAAGCAATGCCATTATTATCGAGTTCATAAGTTCCAACTTCTGCTTTTATGAACCAGTTATGTCCGTGCAGATTTTCGCATGGTCCTTCGTAGCCTCGAAGTTTATGTGCTGCTGCGAACATGGTTGTTACTGATATTTTATACACCTTGGTACTCCACAAGTAAATGAAATATGACTCAGGAAGGGAGATAGATTTTAAGTTCCTCTGATAAAAGAAAAGTTACAAAGAAATTAATTTTAACACGACTAAATATCTTATATTTTCCTACTCATTTGCCCAAAGAATGAGACCAGTTTCATGTGGGTATATTAAGTTTTCATTTTTAGGTATAATTCTTACTGTATAGCCATATAAACCACTTGTCCGACATGGAAAGCTACCAATAAATGTATAGACACTCTCATCTTTATTTAGTTCCGTACATTCCATGGCTTCTATAACACCATTGGTTATTTTATTATTGGTGTTTACATAGCCATGATATATCTCAACACATATATCTTTCGGTTTTAAATCGCCTAAGAATACTTGTGCCTTTATATCGATTTTCGTGCCAACCTGATGCTGGCTGGGTCCATTTTCATAAATTTTTACAAACTGAATTTTAGGCCAATTACTGATAATATGGGATTTCCATTTAATTAACTCTTTTGTTCGTTTTTGATCCTTCTCAATAAACAGTTGATATTTTTTTTGTGCTGGAATATAATAACGCTCTGTATATTCTCGCACCATACGATTCGTATTAAATATAGGACAAATTTGTGTCATCGAATTTTTCATTAATTCAATCCATTTGCGGGGAAGATTATTGTTTCCTCGATCATAAAATAATGGGATGATTTCCTTTTCTAATATATTGTAAATAGACTGAGATTCAACTTCATCCAGGTAATTATGATCCTCATAGTTTTCGCCACCACCAATCGCCCAGCCCACCTTTGAATTGTAGGCTTCATTCCACCAACCATCAGGAATACTCATATTAATGACACCGTTTACAGATGCTTTCATACCACTGGTGCCGCTTGCTTCCATAGAGCGACGGGGTGTATTTAACCAGACATCAACTCCCTGGACTAAATATCGCGAGATAACCATATCGTAATCTTCAAGAAATACAATATGTTGACGAAATTCATCTTTTCGAGCAAGATGAATAATTTTGCGGAGGAGTTCTTTCCCTGGAGTATCTTGTGGATGAGCCTTTCCAGCAAAAATAATTTGAACTGGATAATCCACATTTCCTACAATTTTAGTTAGTCGATCCAGATCATGAAGAATAAGAGTTGCACGTTTGTAAGTTGTAAATCGCCTTGCAAATCCAATGGTTAAAGCTTCAGGATCGAGAACTTCATCCGCTTTTTCGATATCGGAAGGGAGGGCACCCTGTCGTTCCAATTGTTTTCTTAACCGAGCACGAGTAAAAGCAACCATTCGTTCCCGACGTCGTTCGTGGGTCCTCCAGAGTTCTTCGGCTGGAATCTGCTCAACCCTTTTCCAGATTGTTAAATCAGCCGGTTTTTTCATCCATGTTGTGCCAAGATAGCGATTGTATAGATCTTCCATATCCTTGGAGATCCAGGAACTCGGATGTATACCATTGGAGATTGATGTAATCGGGATTTCATCTGTTGGAATTTTAGGCCACATTTCGTTCCACATTTCTCTTGATATTTCCGCGTGGAGCTTACTTACACCGTTAATATATCCAGCTAATTTAATCGCGAGAATTGCCATTGAAAAGTTCTCATTACTGTCAGAATGATTTTTCCTTCCTAATAATAAAAAGTCATTTTTACTAATATTCAATAAAGGATAATAGTTTGAAAAATATTTCTCAACTAATTGAGGTGAAAAACGATCGATCCCGGCTGGAACTGGAGTATGAGTGGTAAAAATATTACTTGCTTTGGTTAATTCCTTTGCTTCTTCAAAACTCAAATGATAATCTTCTATGCAGAGTCGAATTCGTTCTAATGCCAGAAATGCTGAATGACCTTCATTCATGTGAAAAACAGTTGGCTTAATCCCCAGTATTTTTAGAGCCTGGACGCCTCCAATTCCAAGCATGATTTCCTGTTGAATCCGAGTCTCATTATCACCACCATAAAGCTCATCCGTAATATTTCTATCTGCTTCGTTATTGACAGCGATATTTGTATCTAAAAAAAACAGACTTACCCGCCCAACTTGAACTTTCCAGATTTGCGCGAAAACTTTTCGACCCGGGTAATCAACTTCTATGATCATTGGGGAGCCATCATCATTGTATTGGAGCTGAATTGGCATGTTATAAAAATCATTTTCAGGATAAAGTTCACCCTGCCAACCATCAGCATTTAAATATTGCCGAAAATACCCTTCCTGGTATAACAGCCCTATGCCAACCATGGGTAAGCCCAAATCGCTGGCTGACTTTAGGTGATCGCCAGCCAAAACTCCCAATCCTCCCGAATAGTTGGGCATACATTCTGTCAGTCCAAATTCTGCTGAGAAATAAGCTATCTTTATATCTTGATTTTCATTTCGGTATGTTTTCTGGTACCAGGTAGGTTCATTTAAATAGGTTTCTAAATTTTCAGATACTCGATTTAAATGGGATAGAAAACCATCATCTTCTGCCAGCGCTTCAAGTCGTTCCTGTGAAACCTGACCTAACATTTTCACTGGATTATGATCTGTTTCTTCCCACAAATCACGATCCAGACGACGAAACAGATCTAAAGTCTCATGGTTCCATGTCCATTGTAAATTATAAGCGATTATTTTTAAAGGTTCTAATTTTTTTGGTAAAGCTGGAATTATATTAAATGTTTTTAAAGGTATCATAGAGTCTATCTCCAAAAATTAAAAGAAGACATAGTTTTTTAATTACTGTTTTATTCAGATCAGGCTTTATAAGTTCCAAAAAGATATTTGAAAAATTTGAAATACAAGGATTGAATAAATTGATGATCAAATGGGAAATTATCTTACAAAAAATCAAAAAAGATTTGTGTTAACCAGATTTTTTCCAAAAGCAAAAGAAGCAGGTTTGAAAAATCAAAAATAGAAGGTCTATTTTGTAACGTTGTCCGTTTTGGCTCCCTCCATACTCACATTGTCTAAACAGGCGTTAATAAGAAAAGCTCCTGAGAGGTCTGCGTAATCAAGGTTGGCATTTTTAAAGTCAGAACGTTCTAAATGTGCATTGGACAAATTTGCTCCCCTAAAATTTGTTGATTGTAGATTCGCTCGTTTCAGACGTCCTGTAATTAGATTTGCCTGTTCAAAATTGGCATTTTGAGCCTGCACTCCAAATAATTTGGCATGAAATAAATTTGCTTTTTTAAAACTTGTATTTTCCATATTCGTATCTTGCAGATTTCCCTCAGATAGATCAGCCTGATCAAAACAAGCGCCTAATAAATTGGCTCCAAATAGAAATATATTCTGAAGATTAGCGCCGGTAAAATTAGCGTCTTCAAGATTTGCATTCTGCATGTGTGCGCCGGATAGGTTGGTGTTTGAGAAATCTGCTCCTTTTAAGTTTTCATAAGAGAGATCGACACCCGATAGATCCAAATCCCGCAGTGATTCTCCCTGTTGATATCTACTTATAACTTCCTCTCGAGAAAGTTTTGACATAATACTCCCTCCTTAACTTGTTTTATAGCTGTTTAATGCATCTTCAACAGAATTGTAAGTTAAGAATACCGATTCAAGCTTCGTTATTTCCAGAGGACGGCGAACTCTGTCAGACAAATTAGCGAGCCTCAAGTCTCCACCACTGCTCCTCACGGTTGTTAATCCACTGATCAACATTCCTAAACCAGAACTATTCATCCAGGTTGCTTTCTCAAGATCAGCAACCATAAAGACTTTATCCTCTTCGATTGCCTGGTAAAGAATATTTCGGAAACTTTCAGAATCTGATCCCCCCATGATTTCCCCGGTAATCTCAATCACAAAAATATCTTCAATTTGTTTGGTTTTGCATTTCATCATAAAATCTCCTTATTTTTTGCATCGGGAGGTAATCCTCAAAGCAATAAGCAGTCTACTCGTATCTCAATGCAACGATAGGATCTAATCTCGCTGCCTTGGCAGCCGGGTATATGCCAAAAAATAAGCCAACCGCAGAACAAAATCCAATACCCAACAATACAGCCCAAATAGGTATGGCAGTTGGGAGTGGAGTTATCCCACCGATTAATAATCCGATTAATATTCCCAATATAATACCCAATGCACCGCCGATATTGCCCAAGATTACTGCTTCGGTAATAAATTGCCAAAGTATATCTGATCGTTTAGCTCCGACAGATTTTCTAATACCGATTTCACGTGTTCGTTCAGTAACAGAGACTAACATGATATTCATGATGCCTATTCCCCCAACAAGCAGAGAAATTACAGCAATGCCAATAGCAGCAATTTTTACGTATTTTGATAGATCATTAAAAGTGTCGACTAAAGATTCGCTGGTAAAAATCTCGAAGTCGTTGGGTTTTCCGGGAGGGACTTTTCGTACCGTACGAAGAATGCCAATTGTCTGTTCAATAGCAGTATCTATTAATTCAATACTTTTAACCTGAACAGTGATATTTAGGCTGCGTTTATCTCCGTAAATTTTATGGAATGTTGTTATTGGAATTACGGTATAATTATCTTTGCTTTGTCCAAAAGCACTACCCTGTTCTTCTAAGGTCCCAATCACTTTAAACTTATGTGCGCCAATACGCACATCTTTGCCTATAGGATTGGAATGAGGGAACAACAACTCAACGATATCCATTCCTAAGACAATTACCTGTCGTCTCAGGTCTACGTCTTCATAAGTAATAAATCTCCCCTCGCCCACAAAATAGCCATTTGCCGCTTGAAATTCCGGTGTGGCACCAGCCATAACTATATCGGGATTCGTCTTGTTTTCTTTATACCTTACCGCCTGCCCCCATTGCCAGGCTTCAGGTCCTACCGCCTTTACTGCAGGCGCTCTTCTAATGGCATAAGCATGTTCTAATGTTAATATTTTACGATTACGATATTTTTCGTCCAGGTGACCGAATTGAATGGGTGGATCCTTTTGCACCTGAAATGTATTTGAGCCTAACACCGAAAGTTCCCTTACCATATAATTTTGTAATCCCTGAATAATCGACATCATTCCAATGATAGTAGTAACTCCGATGATAATACCCAATGTGGTTAATATTGAACGCATTTTATTACTACGCATTGCATCGAGTGCAACTGTTAGGCTTTCTGTTATCTGCATAATGATTTATCCTGATTCAATATTTTTGTTAAGGATATGTTTTTTATAAAATCATTCATATCTCAATGCTATAATTGGATTTAGACGTGAAGCTTTATATGCAGGAAAAATCCCGAAAGAAATCCCTACAATTCCAATAAAACAGACACCGATAATAATCGAAATTGGTGAAATTGAAGCGGACAAAAATGTCGAAGAAGCAATCAATTTGGCAATAGCAAATCCAACAGTAATACCGATGATACCCCCAATTGAACTGACCATTACCGATTCAACTAAAAATTGCCATAAGATGTCTTTATTCTTTGCACCGATGGCTTTGCGAATACCAATTTCCCGTGTTCGTTCTGTTACTGAGACTAACATAATATTCATGATACCGATGCCACCAACAATGAGTGATATCGCACCAACTCCAAATGCAACGGCATATAAAGCAGTTGTAAAGCTTTTATAAAGATCGGCAATTACGTCCTGCTGGTTAATAGCGAAATCATTTTCTTTGCCTGGAGGCACTTTTCGAACTCTGCGAAGAATACCGGTCAACTCATCCTTAGCTTCCTCAATAAGCCTGGCATCGGTTACTTTAACTTCAATTGTGAACCATCTGTGCGAACCGTACAGCTTTTGAAATACTCCTATGGGGATAATAATCTCTGTATCTAAATTATGTCCTAACATATTCCCTCGTTTTTCCATTACACCGATAACTCGGAATTTATGCATACCAACAGTGATTCTTCTCCCTAAAGGATTAGCTTTTTTGAATAATTCTTCTGCAATTTCGAAACCAATGATACAAACATTCCTTCGATGATCAACATCTAATTCAGATAATGGTCGTCCAAACTCAGGAAGTACATTAGCAGTAATTGTATAATCTTCTGATGTTCCAATAATATTACAACCAGTCAGTTTTTCACTTCCATATTTAACAGTTCTTCGTGCACTAACCGTTGGAGCGACAGCTTTGACAGATGTGGCAAATTTTTTTATAGCATCTGCTTCTTTCATGGTAATATCTTTTCGATGGAGCGCTTTAATCCAATCTTCACGAGAAGCCCAGGCGAATTTTGATATATAAAGATTATCCGAACCTAAGGCTGAAATCGAGGAATAAAACGCATTGTTCAATCCGATAATAATTGCATGAATGGCAATTACGGTGGTAATGCCAATAACAATACCCAGGGTAGTTAAAAATGAGCGCATTTTATGATCGCGCAATGCCATTAATGCAACCTTAAAACCTTCCCATAGTTCAATAAGGAATTTCATATTAAACAGCCTCATCTCGTTCTATTAGACCATCTCTGAGCCGAACAATTCGATTGGTATGTTCAGCGATATATTCTTCATGGGTGACCAGGATAATCGTGTT
>SMTZ1_10012900_pt1 | contig 16416 bp, 20 predicted proteins | sample DeeMarSWOR136_30_FD_25667 | JGI IMG/M metagenome (IMG submission 25667)
CCTCGTAGGCGTAGCCCACGGGGACGATGTAGGGGCCGTCGTCGAGGGCTATCCCGACCCTGCCCACCCGCGCGCAGGTGAGGAACTGGTCCACTTCGGAGCTGTTCATGGGCTGAAGTATCTTCTTGGTCAGCTTGACCGCGTTCATCTCATCCAAGGTCTCTGTAGACATAGTGAATCTTGGTAACGGTCCGGGAATTTAAAACGTGTCCATGCAAGACCTCGGGGCTCATATAGGACATCATGTCGATATTCCACGATCTCCATGCGCGCGCAGACAATCATGAGGGTGAATTAGGTGTGGGAGTCGCGGAACTCCTGAAGCGTCTCCACGGCCACATCCACGGATTTTCTGATGATGCCCATCATCTGCTTCGACCTGCCCGGGTCCATTTCGATGAGGTCGAGGGCTCCAACCACCTTGCCGAGGGCGCCCCTCAGGTCGTGCTCGAACTTCCTAAGGTATTCCCTGTCAAGCATTACTCGCTCGGAGTCGGCCGTTCCTCCCTCCCGGCTTTCATACCGCTCCCCGAGGGCCTCCTCGGCTCTGTGCCTGGTGGCCAAGTTGATTATCCTCTTGATTAGGAGCCTGTGGTGGGCCCTGCCAGCCTCCTTGAAGCAGTAGTCGTCGACGCCTGCGTCGAGGGCCTCGCCTATCGCCTCCTCGTTCATCATTCCACTGTAGATGACGAACGGTGTGCCCTGCCTCTCCTTGACCTCCCTGGCGAACACGATGCCGCTGACTCCCGGGAAGAGGAGGTCCGAGACGACGCAGTCGTAGTGCCCCTCCTCCAGTATCCCCAGCGCCTCCTCCGGCGAAGTTGCCGAGTCCACCTCGATCTCCTGGTCCAGCCTCCTCAGCAGGTGCCTCACTATCAGCAGTTGGTCCTCATCGTCATCAACGAATAGTATCTTGATTGGGGCTTCTGACTCGTTAATTGACATTCTTCAGCGTCAATCGTCCCGATCTCCAAAAAAAGGGTTTATTGATTCCTGAACTGTATTCTACTCTCTGCAGTGATGATAATTCCACACTGAACATAGATGTTTTATTGTCGACTAATTATTAAGAGAGGATCATTTTCCTCTTGTCTTTAATATGGTTCATTGATGCATAACCCCTAATAACTCACCCTCACCGGGTCAATAAACCGAACGAGTAATCAGTCTTTGATCGAGGACATATCCATGGAAAGCGAATCCACAGAGGCCAGTCTAGGCGAGGAGGGGCTGATGGATCAGGCCTCTGAGGAGGTGCTACCCAAGGGCTCCATTCGGGTTCTCTACGTGGACGGTCATATGACCCCTTCATAGCCGTCTACGCCGTGATCTCACCCGAGGAGGCGCTGGAGGTCCTCAAAGAGGAGTCCTTCGACTGCATAGTCTCGGACTACAGCATGCCCGGCATGAACGGTGTCGAGTTCGCGAACGAGGCGATCCGGAGGAAGAAGATACCCTTCATCATCTACACCGGGAAGGGTAGCGACGAGGTGGCCGAGGAGGCCTTCGCTACTGGCGTGGACGATTACCTTCGCAAGGAGATGGGCACGACCCACTAAGTCGGAGACGAAGTATAGCAAGCTCGTGGAGAGCGGGAGGCATGGGATAGCCATCATAGACGGGCCGGAGCCGAGGCTCTGCTTCGTGAACTCCGTCCTTGCCGATATGCTCGGCTACTCTATCAAAGAGCTTACGTCATTTACATCGGGTGAACTTCACAAAATTGTACACCCAGATGACTTGGACAGGATGCTGAAGAACATCAAGGACCGGCTTGAGGGCAAGGTCACCAAGATAAAAGAGTACAGGTTTGTCAGGAAGAGTGGAGAACTCCTGACAATGAACGTTACCTCCAGCATCATAGAGAGAGGCGGAAAACCCGCACTACAGGTCATTTTCTTCACTACACCGCCGAGATGTATCAGAGGCTGATCGAGTTGGCGCCAGATGGCGTCGTCATCTTCGACCTGAAGGGATACGTCACGTCGATAAACGCCGCCTACTCCATGCTTACAGGATTTCCCGAGGAGGAGATCGTCAACAGGCACTTCACGAAGATCGGGGCCATAAAGGCGAGGGACATACCCCGGTACCTGAAGATACTCTCCTCAGTCGTGAGGGGCCAGGTCTCCGATCCCATCGAGTTCGAGTACTCCAGAAAGGACGGCTCCACCAGGTGGGGTGAGGGGCGCTTCTCCCTGGTCAAGCACAGGAACAACAAACGAGAGATACTGGCCATCGCTCGGGACATCACAGATCGTAAACGCACCAGCGAGAAGCTCAAGGTCGTCGGAAAGCTGACTCGACACGACGTGAGGAACAAGCTCTCGGTGATCATGGGCTACCTCGACCTCGTGAACATGGGTCTCGAGAAGGGACAGACAGTGGATGACTACCTGGGCAGGATCAGGGACACGACCTATCAGGTAGTGAGGATACTGAACTTCGCCGCTGACTACGAGAGGCTCGGTCTCGAGGAGAGGAGGAGCATCGGCGTGTCGAGAGGCTCGGTCTCGAGGAGAGGAGGAGCATCGGCGTGTCGGAGAGCTTCAAGACCGCTCTCAGTATGTTCAGCCTCCATGGGATAAAAGTCAAAGACCAGTGTGAGGGCGTAGTAGTCCAGGCCGACTCGATGCTAAGCCGTGTCTTCTACAACTTCATAGACAACACCTTGAAACACGGTGGCGAGGTCACTGAGATAACGCTCCGCTTCGAAGAGGGAGAGAACCTAAGAATAATCTATCAGGACGATGGAACGGGCATATCCTACGAGAAGAAGGAGAAGATCTTCCTGGGCGATATAGAGAAAACCGGCGTCCATGGTCTAAACTTAATTAATAGAATTATCGAATCTTATGGTTGGACGATAAAAGAGGTAGGCGTACCGGGCAAAGGAGTAGAGTTCGTGATAACGGTGCCGATGCAGAGTGTTTGAGAGTGGTAGTGGATGAGTGAGAAAAGGATTCTTGTTGTGGAAGACGAGGAGGACCTCCTGGAGATCTACAGCTCGTTCCTCAGGAACGCTGGCTATACAGTTGCGAAGAAGACGGAGTTCGATCTGGTACTCTTGGACATAAAGCTGCCCGACATAATGGGTGACGAGGTGGCCAGGAAGCTGAAGGAGATAAACGAAGGGGTCATCATAGTCATGGTGACCGGATTCCCCTCCTTCCAGGAAAGCATCGACTCCCTGGACCTGGGCATTTACGACATCCTACTCAAACCGATAACCGGCGAGGAGCTCATCAGGGTCATGAAGGAAGCCCTCTCCTCACAGTAGTTCTCCGGGGGCCTCTAAACCCCCTCCTCTGCACAATCAGAATATGTTCGTTATGTTCAGCGATGCTATGACGGTGAATATGTTCATCAGTATGAAATAGAGGTAGCCGACCTTCCTCGCCTGCAAGAATTTGGCCTCCTCCATCGTGTTCATGATAGGGAACATGTATCTGATGAAGATGAGTCCCCCGGCCACGACGAATATGGGGAGGACTGCGTTGAACCCGAAGTTCGCGTAGGTGAAGGGGGTGAGGGTCATGACGATCAGCAGCCCCGAGAAGAGTAACTGCATCCTCCTCCTCCAGCTCAGCACCATAGCGATGGAGACGTATCCGAACTGTCTGTCCGCCTCCACGTCCGTGGTGTCATTCAGCGCCGGTATGAAGGCGAAGGTGAGCACGGTGGAGAGGATGCTGGAGAAGAAGGCCCTGTCAGAGAACGCCCCCGTGACCCCGTAGCTACCCATGAGGGACATGATGATGTGCCCCGAGGAGAGGATCAGCTCCTTCACGATGAACTTGTTCTTCAGGTAAACCCTGGGGTGGGAGTAGAGCATGTAGAGTGCGAGATACGCGAGGGCGATCAAGAAACTCTGGATGTTCAGCAGGAGGCTAACTCCGAGACCTAGAACCGCGGACACGTAGACCAGGATCACGGCCTCCCTCTCAGAGACCAGGTTCGAGGCTAGGGGCCTGTGGTCCTTGTAGGGGTTGATCTTGTCCAACTCGCTGTCCACGACGTCGTTGTAGATGTAGACCGAGGTCGAGATCAGGAACATGGACAGTGCGGCTAGAGCCGTCGGAATCAGGGGAGGGAAGCCCGAGGAGACGATCATGCACGCGACGACGGTGAACCAGGTCCACATGATGATCTCCCGAGCCCTGGACTTGATCAGGACCCCAAAGGACCCAAGAATGTTGGAACTCACTTAGCTTCTCAACTCCACCCCTTTCCAGACCAAGCAACTTGTTTTCATTAATTTATACTATATATAAGTATCCCATATTTTGTCATAAAATATGCATATTTTTGGAGAAATGAAGGATTTATTCCATCAAATAAATCTAAAAATTTCTGAACAAGCCCGTGCCTGCTCTAAACCTCGGCGACCTCCGGCTCCCTCACTAGGGCAATGAACAGGGCTCCCAGAACGAACAGGGCGCCGGAGAGGATCAGCCACGGCAGGGAGACGTCGCGTCCGTAGATGTACCCGCTGGCGAGGTTGCCCAGGGTCTGGGTCGTCCTCCCCAGGACGCCGCTCCCCCAAGCCCCCCTCATGAGCCAGATCCCCCCACCCCCGATGGAGGCAAGAACCCGGCCCCGCTGCTTCCTCGGAGTCAATTCGGCGAAGAGGCTCTGCAGGGCGGGGTTGAGGAAGGAGTTGGTGAGTGTGGTGAAGGCGGCCAGGGCGGCAACATGGACGAAGGTGGTGCACCTGAGGAATCGCGCGCGCGCTTGATCCTGCCCTGGTAGTCGGCTATGTAACCTCCCAGGGGGTAGAAGATGAGGCTCGCCAGGTTCCCCAGGGCCATGATGAGGCCGATGGTCTCGTAGCTCCCCCCGAGGTCAAGGACGTAGAGGCTGAGGAAGGGCCAGATGATGTCTATCGATGAGCGCCAGACGCACTCGCAGACAGTCATCACGAGCACGTTCCCCCTCAGGAAGCCGAACCACCTGGACAAACGTTCAACCCCGGATGGAACCAACAGGCAGAGCCACGGGCTATAAGCCTTACCCACGCCCACCAAAGGCTTAAGCAAACAGCCGAAAGGCGCTATACTGGAGAGGCGGCATGACTGACCACCTTGGACTAGTCAGGAAGGAGAGGCTCGTGGAGCTCGCGAAGACCCTCGTCTCCATCCCATCGGTGACTGGCGGGGAGCAGGATCTCTCAGACTGGGTGCACGACTACCTCAAGTCCCTTGGCCTAAGCGACGTCCGGAGGCTCCCCGTCGAGGAGGCCGGGGACACGATAGCCGGCTGGGTGGAGGGCTCTGAGGGTGGGCCGAAGGTGATGCTCAACTTTCACCTGGACACCTTCGACGCCTTCGAGGGCTGGGAGACGGACCCCTTCAAGCCCCGAATCATCGACGGCCGGCTCCACGGCCTCGGCTCCCACGACATGAAGGGGGGCGCGGCCTGCCTCTTAGGGGCCTTGGAGGCCATCATCGCCTCAGGCGTGGAGCTTGGCGGCAGCATCCTAGTGACGGCGACCTCGGAAGAGGAGAACTGGTCGAGGGGCGCCCACGCCCTCATCAAGGCAGACCTCCTCAGGGGAGTCGACCACTGCCTGGTGCCCGAGCCGTCGGCCCCATACTCCCTCACGATAGGTCAGAGGGGGAGGCACGTATTCCACCTCACCCTCCGGGGGAGGACGGTCCACGCCGCGTACGGCGGGGGAGTCAACTCGGTCGTGGACGCGGCCCGGGTTGTCGGCGTCCTCTCCGGATTCGGCAGAGAGGAATTGGGCTTCAGCGAGGAGTTCGGGATGCCCGGCAGCCTCTGCGTCATAGGCCTACACGGCGGGGGAACGATGATCCTGGTGCCCGAACTGGCCGAAGTCTTCATCGACAGGCACATCCTGCCCGGCCAGACGGTGGAGGAGGCAGCGGAGCAGATCAGGGCGGCAGTCGGCCGCGCCGGCATAGAGGGCAGCTACGAGCTCGCCTGGGACGAGCGCCCCACACCCGCGCCCACGAGCTTCGTCGTGCCCCGCGACTCGAGGCTCGTGAAGACGGTCAGGGCTAGCTTGGAGGAGGAGCTGGGGGGCGAGGTCAGGCTGGTCCTGGGCAGGAGCGTCGCAGACACGAACCACTTCGCCGTCCACGGCGGGGTGCCCACCGTCATCTGCGGGCCCACCGGAGGGAACACCTGCGAGGCGAACGAGTACGTGGACGTCGACTCGATGCCCGTCATAGCCAGGACGTACGTGAGGTCTGTCCTGGGTCTCCTAGGTGCCGAGTCTTAGAGGAGAATGCGTGGAGCCGGAGCCAGCGTTGGGCGTTCAGCCCTCTATCCTGACCCCGGCCCAGCCCTCGATCATCTCGGCGATCGCCGTGTGGCCTTGCTTCCCGTAGCCCTCCGCCATGGCGAGCCTGACGATCTGGCGGACGACGCCTGCGACGAGGGCGGGGGCCCCCAGGTCCTCGGCGAGCCTGGTGAGGATGCCCAGGTCCTTGTCCTGGAGCTCTATCCTGAAGCCGTCGTCGAAGGTCCGGGGCAGGACGTACTTGGGGAACTTGAAGTCGGTGGACCAGCTCCTCCCCGAGCTCACCTGGAGGACCTCTATCACCCTCCTCGGGTCGAGGCCCGCCTTCGTCGAGATGGCGAGGGCCTCAGAGGTGGCGATCATCGAGGCCGCCGAGAGGAAGTTGTTCACCGCCTTCATCGTGTGGCCGGAGCCGACAGCCCCCATGTGGAAGATCTTCCTCCCCATGGCCTCCAGGAGGGGCCTGCACTCCTCGAAGAGTTCGGAGTCGCCCCCAACCATGATGCTGAGGGTGCCCCTCTCGGCCCCCACGACGCCTCCGCTGACGGGCGCGTCGAGCATCCTCATCCCTTTCGCGGCCAGCGCCGCGGCGATCCTCCTCGTGCTCAGGGGGTAGGCTGTCGTCATCTCTATGAGCACGAGCCCCTCCCCGCCTCCCTCCAGGATGCCGCCGGGCCCGAGGACGACCTCCTCCACGTCGCTCGACTTGGGCAGTATCGTGATCACCGGGTTGCACCCCTCGGCGATCTCCCTGGGCGAGGCTGCCGTCTCGGCCCCCATCTCCTCCGCCCTTTTCACGGCTGTCGGGTCAATGTCGTACGCCACCACCCTGTAGCCGGCTTCGACGAGCCTCCTCGCCATCGGGGTGCCCATCATGCCGACGCCTATGAAACCGATCCTCTCGAACACTGGTCTTCCCTCCCCTAGCAATGCGGCGCCCAGGTGAATACGTTTTCCCCTCGGCTTCAAAAGGGCACATTCATTTAGGGGACCCGGGAATAGATGATCGCTTCGTGATTGCCATGGGCGTCGCCAAACGGGTTATGATAGAGCCGGCCGAGGAGGAGTACTCAGAGGAGCTCGCGCGGATATCGAAGAGGGCCTTCGAGACAGACGTGGACGTGGGAGCCCCGAACCTCGGGGGCCCCGCGGGCTACGACTCCCCGGAGTTCCAGTCCTGGGCGATGGGGGTCATGGAGTACCACAATATCAGGCTCGACGACGAGCTGGTGGGGGGCATCATCGCGGACACGAGGGGCGGGGACCACGGCGTCATGGAGAGGGTCTTCGTCGACCCCGAGAGGCACAGGATGGGCATCGGCGGCCGGGCCGTGGGGCTCCTCCTCGGGCTCCACCCCGAGGTCCGCATCTGGACCCTGGGCACCCCCGAGTGGAACGTGAGGACCAAGGGGTTCTACGAGGGCCTCGGCTTCGTCCAGGTGGGCTGGGAGCTGGGGGACGAGGCCTGGAGGGGGCGCTGGTACCAGAGGCTGATGGGGGACGAGCCCTACGAGTTCAGGCTCATCGGCGGCCTGAGGGACGGCATGAGCGGCGTCACCGTCGAGGGGGAGGTCCTAGAGAAGGGGGACGCCCGCTCCGTGAGGTCGAAGAGGAGGAGGTGGGAGACCCTCACCGTCGCCAACGTGGGGTTCGGCGACGCCTCGGGCAGGGTTGTGCTCGTCCTCTGGAACGAGCAGATCAGGAAGGTAAAGGTGGGAGACAGGCTCAGGATCGAGAACGGCTACGTCAGCTCCTACCTGGGGGTCACCCAGCTCAACGTCGGCAGGTCCGGCAGGCTCATCACCCTGATCTGAGCACGAGCACGCAGAATAGCCCTAGGTCAGGGGCCTTTCCTCAGCCTCGAGTCGGTCTATCCTCCTCTTCAGCAGGAGCAGGCCAGCTATAGATGCGAGCCCCACGAGGGCCATGCCCGTCGTGTCGTCGGGGCGCGACTTGTCGAATTCCTGGAAGAGTGCTGAGACTATCAGCGGAGTAAGGGCCCCAGCGGCGAGGGCAAGCCTGTGAGCCGGCCTCGACTGCCTCCAGTCGTGGCTAGTAATGAGCCTCACCACGCCCCAGACGACGAGGACGCCGGCGAGGATGACGAGCAGGGGAGCCATCGGGAAATCTAGGAGGTTGGGCAGCACCCAGAAGACGAGGCCGCACCCGAAGGCCGCCAGGGCCGCCACGAGCCAGTAGTACCTCGGCCCCCTCATCGGCCTCTCCCCCCTCCTAGCCCAGTCGGGTTGCAGCCTCCGGGCGAGTGCTGTGAGGGCGACGGCGAGGGCCGCCATGAGCAGGTACTGGGGGGCTGGGGGCCAGTAGCTCTGGAGGGTGCCGAAGAGTAGGAAGCCGAAGACGACGTCGCCGGCCAGAAGAAGGGGCACGAGCTTGCCCCAGATCCCCCTCAGCCAGGGCTCGGCCTTGGCCTCAGGGTAGGCGAGCTCGACGATGATGACGGGGACCGTGATGCTGACGAAGGCGTGGTAGGCTGTGAGCTCGACGGCCCAGACCCAGTTGACCCCCATCCAGCGGCCGAAGACCCCGAGGACGCCCAGGTCGGGCCAGTAGGGGCTGAAGAAGCTGGCCACCATCATCCCCTCCTCAAGGATGCCGTAGGCGGCTCCCAGGAGGAGCATGCTCCCCATACCCCGCCCCCAGCGGACCTTCAGCTCCCTGGCGACGAGGGCTCCACCACCGTAGAGGAGCGCCATTATCGTGAAGCCGAAGGGCGTGAAGAACTCCGCGGGCGGAGCTGAGCCTGACAGCAGCTCCCCCACCGCTGGCGAGAGGAGGAAAAGGGCGAGGGCCGGAGGGGTCCCTCTCTTCTTCCCGGGCAAATCGATGAAGTATGATGCCGATGAGCATTTAGCTGATCTGGATTCCGGCTCTTGGACTGGTGAGGGTCAGAGCCCGAGGAGCCGCGCCAGGTTGCCCCCCAGGGCGAGCTCCTTCTCGTGCGAAGTCAGGCTCGTGTACTCGAACACCATGACGCCTATCCTGGGTATGCCGCCCGCCGCGTTGGATCCGAAGATCAGCCTGTCAGCGCCCACCTCCTCGGCGATCCTGTCGATGTAGGCGGGCTCGGCGACGAGGGAGAGGCCGAAGTAGACGTTCTCGTGGCTCATACCGGCCTCCAGGGCCTCGCCCTGGAAGTACCTGTAGCCGCTGTGGTCCATGATGATGGGGACATTGGGGAACTCGCCCGCCAGCCTGGAGATGAGCCTCGGGTAGCCCCCCTCCCCCGAGGAGTGGATCGTGACGGGTATCCCAAGGTCGAGGGCCCTCGCCATGACGGGGCGGGTCACGAGGCTGTCCACGTTGTACCTGTGGATGGTGGGCATCAGCTTCATCCCCCTGAACCCGTACTCGGCGACCGCCCTCTCCAGCTGCCCGGGGGCGTCATAGAGGTTCGGGTTGATGTAGGCGCAGGGGATGAACCTGTCCCTCTCGGGGTGGCCCCTGACCGCCTCGTGGAGCCCCCTATTCCTGGGGGACTGGTCCCGGCTGGGAGGAAACACAACGGCCCGGTATTCCCCGCCGACCTCGTCGAAGAGCTCGACGAGCCTGTCAAGGTTGCCCCCGCCCTCGGGGCTCCAGTAGGTCTCGTAGTCAAGGATCATGCTCTACTCCAAGAGACCAGTGGGCCTCGGGAATATATCACATCTACCCCCGGGAGGGGGGCGTCGAGTCGCCTTTCAGTGAAACAGGTTCCACTGACATCACCCAACTTCAACTGAGCTACCTTTTGAAACTAAAAAAGGGGGGTTAAGGTGTCTCTGATGCGGCGAAGAGGGTCCTTAGGTCGAGGACGAGGCCGCCCTCCGCCCCAGCTATTATGGGCAGCCTTCCGTCCCATCCGCTGGCGACGAGGTAGTCGACGTACTCTGGTGTGAGCTGCTCCTTGATCTTCTCTATTCCCTTGGCGATGGCCTGGAGCTTCAGGTAGTCCCCCTCCGCCGTGGCGTTGGCCTCGAGGAGGATGGACTGGGCGAGGCCCTCCGCTTCCTTTATCTGCTTCTCCCGTTTCGCCTCTGCTTGGATGATGGTGATGTTCTTAGAGGCCTGCTCCTGGATGATCTTCTGCTGCTGCTGGAACCTTACGACCTCGAGCCTGTTCTTCTCAGCAAGGGCCTCCTGGGTGGCTACGGCCTTCCTCTCGATGGCGTCCCAGTACTCCTGGCTGAACTGGAGGTCCTCGATGTTGACGGATATCACCTCGAAGCCCAGGGGCTCAAGCCTGTGCCTGAGCTGATCCCTCAGCTGCGCCATGACCAGAGGCCTCTCCTGGATCAGCTGCTCCGCTGTCCAGTCGGCGGTCGTCGCCTTCATCTCCTCGAAGATGATGGGCTTGATCTGGGTGATCTCCCAGTCAAAGAGATAGCTCTTGTAGACCTCGTGGGCCCTGCTCGCGATCACCTTGTACTGCACCGAGAGCTGGGTGGTTATCTCCTGCATGTCGCTGGAGGCCGTCGACTCCGTGATCTTCGCCGAGTAGGTGTAGACGGGCATTATGATGAACTTCTGTGCGAAGGGAAGCTTCCACTGGAAGCCCTCCGGGTAGCTGTAGTCCTCCAGCTGCCCCAAGGTGACCTTGAGCCCCCTGTGGGCCGGGGGGATGATGGCGTAGCTCTGCGTCATGAAGGCCCCGGCGACGATGAAGACCACGACGATCACGTAGACCCAGACCGGCACCTGGACCCGGGGCAACCTAGGCCCCGGCTCGTAGGGCTCCCGGTCGCTGAACCCGGGGGCCCTGTAGGCGCGCAGCCTGTCAGTCCGCCTCAAGTAGGCGAACAGGATCACCGCGGCCACCACCGTCAGCACCGCCAGGACGACCGTGCCCACAGATATCAGGTTCTATCCACCTCCTTGACCCGGAAACCCCTCCGGTCTGATCCCTCGGTAGTACTCCCTGGGTTTGTTTCTGTCGATGTCTCTGCTCAACTCTAACCCTGCCAACCTGCGTCCGTTCATGCAATTATATATGAAAGTAAACCACGGATAAATAGATTTCCGCCATATTATATATATAGGATAAGATTTTATAACATACTCTTGAATTTATATAGACGCCGTTTCGTTTACATACGTACAATTACCCAGCCGCCCGCTTGTCAGGGGTGAACTGACCCGGGTTGGCGCGCTCGCTGGGGTCCCAAACCTGGTCCGGGAGAAGTATGTTTAAAAGTCTGTTTATCGCTAGTGATATGAGGTGAGTGGAGTGCTGATACTCCTGTGGATGCTGCTGGCGGCCATGGCCTTACTCGGCCTGATAGGGGTTACGATAATGGGCTTCGGCTTCTTCATCAGCCTGTTCGTCAACCTGCTGCTCCTGCCCCTGCGCATCGTACTCTGGGTCCTGAGAGGCCTCTTCGGCATACTCTAGGCTGGGCGAGATCTAGGGCGAATGCCCGGATCCACCGGCCTAAAGCTGAGTAGCTCAAGGACCCCTTTTATTCAGCGTTCTGATGAACGCTCTCTCCAGTGGAAGAGAACTTTTCTACAGGCCTGACTATCTTCGATCAGAGGTTGAGCAGGGGGAGTAACATATGCCCAACTACGTCGGTCCGCTGAGGCATCTAAGGGGGGTCTTAGAGGAGGTCGCCGGCAGGGAGGCCGCGGAGAGGATAAACGAGGGAATGGAGGGGATAAAGAACTCCTCCAAGCCCGAGGCCGTGGCCCTCTGGGTCAGGGACGCCATGGAGAGGATGGACGGGCTCCTCGACGAGGAGAAGAGGGAGGCTATTATGGTGAGGTGCGGCCGGAACTGCGCCGAGGTGAACAGAAGGCCCGTCGAGGCGGCGGTGAGAAGGCGTGAGAAGCACGGAAGCCTAGAGGAGTTCCTGGAGGCGGAGCAGAAAAAGCCTCCCAGGGGGACCAGGCTGGAGAGGGAGGGAGACACGCTCTACCACTACTACGCCCCCGGCTCCTTCCGGGAGGGGCTGAGGTGCTACTGCGGCCTCCTCAGGGGGCTGCCCGAGGGGGAGACGGTGTCTCCCACCTACTGCAACTGCTCCAGGGGCTTCGTCGAGAGATACTGGGAGACCGTCCTGGGGAGGCCCGTCGAGGTGGAGCTGATACACTCCAGCGTCTCAGGGGCTGACGAGTGCAAGTTCGCTGTGCACCTGTGAGGCCTCAGGCTCGACGCGATGGATATTTAGTTAGCAGGAAGGTTGGGAAAAAGGGAAATTTGTATGTTCTGACGTGAGACTGAGATCCGTGGCTGTTTAGTTCTGCTTGTTCTCCCAGTAGGCCTCAGCCTCGTGCTCGAGCTCGATGAGCCTCGTGTAGTAGTCGGGGAACTCGTTGAGGTGGGCGAGGGCTATCTTTCCCGTGGTCAGTGGGTCGTCGTCGGTGACGTTCGTGTGGGGGTCTCGGGTGCCGTGCTCCAGCTCCACGTCCATCCCCATCCTGAACTGCTCGACGTCGAACCGGGACCAGTCCACTCCTAGGGCCTCGCCTATCTCCCTGGCCTTCTCGGCCGTGAAAACCTGTTTCGGCGACATGATCCAAGGTTCCCAGATATGGATATAGGCGTTTTGAGGCGTGAGTAGGAAAAATTTATACCCGACAGTGCAGAACGGGTGGGGGCTGAGGACCTATTTTATTTTCGTCCTGCTTTTTTGGGCTGTCGCCCTGGTAGCGACCCTGTAGGGAAGATCGAGGGTTGGACGTTCCTGAGTCGGGTACGCACTTCAGGGCCGCCGGCTGGCGTCCGAGGCCCTGGCAAGTGTTATTAGACGTCAGCTCCCTGAGACCCGCGTCATGCAGGTGAGCAGAGAGGCCGCGAGGCGGCTCATGATCGAGAGGCAGGGCATCACGGAGCCCCAGGGTGATGTGGGTAAGAGGCGGGTTTACGACACCGTGGACCGGCTGGGCTGCCTCCAGATAGACACCATCAGCGTCGTGGAGAGGGCCCACCACCTCACCCTCTGGTCCCGCCTGGGCTGCCACGAGAAGGACCTCCTCGGAGAGCTCGCCTACGGCGACCGCTCCCTCTTCGAGCACTACGCCCACGCCCTCTGCTACATCCCCTTCAAGGACTACAGGTTCTACCTCTCCCAGATGGAGAGGAGAGGTGAGGACATGCGCGACCGGTTCGCACGCAGGACCGGATCAGACCCAGAATTCATCGACAGGGTCCTGAGGAGGGTGGCGGACGAGGGCCCCCTCTCCTCCAGCGACTTCGAGGGTCCACGGACCATCGACGGCTGGGGCAACTGGAAGCCCGCGAAGCTGGCGATGGAGCTCCTCTACAGGGCGGGGGTCCTCCTCATCCATCACCGCCGCAGCTTCCAGAAGTACTACGATCTCGCAGAGGACATCCTCCCCCCGGGGGTGGACACCTCCAAACCCTCCGAGGATGAGCGGGTCGCCTTCTTCGCCCTGAGAACCCTCTCAGCCCTGGGCTTAATCAAGCCCCCTGAGCTGAGACAGTACTATCACAACCAGTCCCTCAGGCTGGGAACCTCGAAGCAGCTCCAGAGCCTCATGGACGGCTTAACCTCCGAGGGAGAGGTGGAGAGGCACAGCGTCGAGTGGGACAGCAGCCCCCACTACTGCCTCCCCGTGGACTCCACGCGCCTGGAGGAGCTGGAGGCCGGCGACTTCGGCTTCGACGACGTGAGGATGTTCGTCTACTTCGACAACCTCCTTTGGATCAGGGAGAGGGTGGAGGCCCTCTTCGGCTTCGAGCCTAGGATGGAAATCTTCCTCCCGAGGGAGCAGAGGGTCTACGGCTACTACCACCTCCCCGTCCTCCACGGGGACAGGCTCGTAGCGAGGGTGGAGCCCAAGATGGACCGCGAGAGGGGGGTGATGGTGATCAGGGGCTACTGGCTCGAAGAGGGGTTCAGGCCCACCGAGGACTACGAGGACGGGCTCCAGGCGAACCTGGACTCCTTCGCATGCTTCCACGGCGCCGAGGAAATAGACTGGCAGGCCTAAGGTCCCGCCTATTTGGCCGCGGCGCTCACGGCCCCGCTTTTCTCCGATGGATCCTCAGAAGCGCCCAAACCGCCAGGCCGATCGCGATAGATTCCACCGGGAAGCCCGGAATCCCCCCTCTCTTCGCGGGCTCGACCACGGTGAACTCCAGGGGCTGACTCCGCGAGGCCTCGTGCCCCCTGTCACCTTCCCAGTGGGCTTCGACTGTCCAGCTGCCCACTTCTACGGCCTCAATGGTGTCCCTGTACGAGCCATCGCTAACCGACGTGACCGTCCTAGTGAGCGTGGAGCCATCGGGCCTCGAGTACTCGAGGGCTACGGCTGCGCCGCTGACTGCCGGCTCTATCGAGCCTGCGACCGTGACCTTCTCCCCCTCGACGGCCTCCACAGGCGACACGCCGCAAGTGATCGAGGTTTCCAGCACCCTCCAGTCCCACCACTCGCCGACGAAATAGATCTTGGAGTCGTCCTCGGAGAATATTGGTCCGTGGGCGAGGAATCCCGGCGGGAAGAGGTCGGAGGTCAGGTCGAGGAGGCCGCCGCTGTCGGGCTCCACGGTGAAGATGTCGTACCTCCCCTCCTCCCCCACGGCGGTCACGGAGAAGACGAGGCGGTCCCCCGCGTGCGACCAAGATGCCAGCCCCTGGGTCCAGCCCGTCTCGGTGATGGCGGCCTCCCCCGAGCCGTCTGCTTTGATAATGTAGAGGTCGTAGCAGCCGTGCCGGGTCGCGTCGCCGACCATCCTCTCGAAGACTATCTCGCCTCCGTCGGGGCTGATGCGGGGGTCGTAGTCGCCGAAGGGGAGCACGGCCTCGCCCCACTCTCCCGCCCTCGGGGGGTCCGTGAGCCTGGCGGCCCCGGTGCCGTCTTGGTTCATGATCCAGATGCTGCTCCCTCTGGTGAAGGCGATCCTGTCACCTACCCAGTGGATGTCTGCGTCGTGGAGGCCCGAGTCGTAGAGAAGCTCGACGTTCCCCCCGTCGCGGTCCATCATGTAGATGTCTAGGGTCTTCCCCCTCCAGGAGAGGAAGGCGATCCTGGAGCCGTCCGGGGACCAGGCCGGGTAGACGTCCATGAGGCCGTTCTCGGTGAGCCTCTCGAAGCCCCCACCGTCAACGCCCAGGACGCATATTTCCTCGTTTGAGCTTTCGTCGGCGCCCTTCCTCTGCGAGAAGACGAAGGAGCCACTATTTACGTCGAGCCTCAGCCCCGTGATCCTCTCCGGGCAGGTGTAGATGAGCCTGACCTGGGAGGCCTCCGGGTCCAGCTCGTAGATGCCCCACCTCTCCTGGTAGGGGACGACGACCCCGGGGCTCGCGGCCGCCAGGCCCTGGAGTAGGAGGGGGATGAGCATGAGCGCCGGGATGCTGTGCCTGGGCAGCGGGGGCACCTCTCCGGGTTCGAGTAGCGCTCAGGGGTGATATTAATGGATGTCTGTGGAGGGGGCTCCCGACAGCCCTGTCTCGTGTACGCCAGGGCGGCCCATCTCGGGCGCCGGCTCATGCGTATGTCTTCCTGAACTCGCCCATCAGCCTCAGGAGCCTCCTCGGGTCGCTCGGCGTGAAGACGATGGGAGGCCTCTCCCTCCTCTTGACCTTGACTCCGTCGCCGAGTCTGCTGGTGAGCGCCTCCCCCCCCGGGGATTCCCGTACCTCAGCCCGAGGCCACCGTACTCACCAAGCCTCACGGGGTATAGCTCGACTGATTCCATCTCGCCGTAGGGGATCCTCCTTTTGATCTAGGAGAAACTCAGCCTGAGCCCTTCATGGTCCAGGGTGATCGTGAGCCTCCGGAAACGTGAAGTAGACCCCGATGAGCGTCGTGTCGATCGCCGAGAGCACGGGGTTGGGCGCTGGATTCGGCCCGAGCCCACTCTCCGTCATGAGCTGGCATGACAGCAATCCTGATACGAGGACTATGCATCCGACGAGTGTCCTCTCGGCCCAGGCAGGGGGACTCGGCTCCTCCCTGTAGTAGCCACCGTCAAAGCTCTTCTCGGCTCAGAGGATCTCACATCGTCTCCGGTATTTTTCTATGGTTTAGGACACCGCTGAGAGGGTTTGAGGGGGAGGATGGCACGGGTGATCAAATTGAGATCACCCACTGGGTCCCAGCGAGCTTGGCTACCGCTTAATATTAAACAGTATAAGTTACACATTGATTTCAATGGACTCGAACCCCTATTCCCTGATTAGGGA
>SMTZ1_10004835_pt1 | contig 16415 bp, 15 predicted proteins | sample DeeMarSWOR136_30_FD_25667 | JGI IMG/M metagenome (IMG submission 25667)
GGGCTCTACTACTACAACGCCCGCTACTACGACTCCACCATCGGCAGGGTCATCAAGCCAGACAGTATAGTACCAGGCTGGGCCAATCCGCAAGCTTTGAATAGGTACTCTTATGTTCTCAATAACCCGCTGAGGTATATAGACCCTACTGGACGCCAAGGTGAACTTGTCGAGGCTTTTTCCAGAATCATCATTGAAGCATCTTCACAAGAAAAAAATTATATTGACCTGTCTGCAAATATGGCGGAACGAATAGCGGATGAGGTAGGGGATGTTTTTACTGCATCTCCTGGTGAAGTACGGCAGGAAGCGTGGGAGGCGGCACAGGTAATAGTAAGCAAAATGGCAACTTGTTTAATTCCAGAGGGGTATACCGTTGTAATTGCATTTTACGGAGACATAGGTGCGGGCCCAGGCTATTCGGGGCTTTTTGGGATTGCAGGTGATAGTTATGGAGGTACAGGTTTTATTTGGAGCCATGGTCCGGGTGCATATAGCGGTTGGGAAGCTTCGGGAGGAGTGCAAATTATGTATACTGATGCTGATCGTATAACTGATCTAATAGGTACCTGTGTGCAGACAGGGGCGTCGTTTTATAGAGTAACAATAGAGGCTATAGTCGGTAATGATTATCTAGGGGTGAGCGGCAAGGCCGAACTTATAGGAGATCAGATTCCATTTGTCGTTATTTACACAGTAAATGAAGAGACAGGAGTTTTCGTGATAACTCAAGGAAGTTACCCTATGGCACCACAGCCCAGCAGCATGACTCAATCTAACGTAGCTAATACAGGAGATTTTGTAACTCTCCCTGACGGTACTGCGCCACAATCACCTTATTGGAGAGGTTGGGGAACGCCAGTATAGATAACTGTCTTGGTTAAAATCGGACTTTACCATTATCTATATTGTAGATGGAATGGCGATGAAAAATACCATTAATCCTAAATTAAGAAGGCCGATTCGTCGGAAGCGAGAGGTGAAGGAGATGGATAAGAAGTGGAGGGGAGGAGCAACGATAAATTTCAATTATTTGGTAGGCTGGCCCTTTGCATCGTTGACTGTCAATAGCGAAAATCTTATCTTGAAGATACCAAGGTTTATTTTACCGATCTTCGGCGGAACCTACCGATTCAAACGCGAGCAAGTATCCAGAATTTCTGTTTTTAGGGTCATCATACTATATGAAACTGGTATCCAGATTCATCATAATGTATCGTCATATCCAAAGGAAATTACTTTCAGGTTTTGGAACGGAAAGCGAAAGGAAATACTCAGTGAACTGGCCAAATGTGGTTACAATATCGACACAACGTCGAAGGATAGGATACGCCTGTAGTTTCTCTATTGGAACAGCAACTGCCAAATCAGATTATCTAAAAGCCTGTTTATGAACCCCACTGCACACATGTCCATCTTGTTCAATTACCAGCGATAGCCCGGCTTCTCAGGTAAATCCACTTGGAATAGTATAGGGGAGTGAAGCTAAGAAGGAGGACCGTTATGACCCGCCTGCGGCCCCAGGTGACATCGCCGATCAGGTTCAGGTAGTCCAGAAGCAGCCTCGTGGTGAGGAAATTCTTGGTGACATTTTCCCTGCCCTTCTCACCCATCCCCGCTGCCATGTCGGGGTTCCGCAGGAGCTTAACAATCCTGTCGGCGAACGCTTCCCGGTCGTAGGGTTCGACGAGGAAGCCGCTTTCCCCGTCAACTATCTGCCGTGGAATGCCCCCGACATTGGTCGCCACCACCGGCTTGCCCTTCCACAATCCCTCGGTCACGCAGAGGCAGAACCCCTCCCGTATCGAGTTCTGCACCAGCACGGTGGAGAATCGCTGTACGGCGTTCACCAGTATCTGGCTGCTGCCGATGACGAATATCACATCGCCCCTTTCCACGAGCTTCACCGCCTTGCGGTATGTTCTCTCATACACCATCCTGCCCTCGGGGTCGTCCTCAGCCGTGTCGTAGCAGTATACCAGCCTGCAGTCGACATCCTTCCTCACGCGCTTGAAGACCTCGAGCAGCCCCTCGGGGTCCTTCCAGATGTCCATCCTCGAGACCTGCGTTATCACGGGCTTGTCCGTCGGTATGCCGGCCTTGCGTACATACTTCGAGATGTCTTTCTCCGGGAGCTCTATGTTTTTCAACGACAGGGGGTCTATGGCAGGGTAGATAATCCTCTGCTCCACCGCCAGGTCATTCCTCCTGTACTGTTCACTGGAGAAAATGGCGACGTCGTACCTCATGATGAATGTCTTGAGGAATTCCCAGAGGTTCCCATTGGGGGCGGACATGTCAACGTGGCACCGCCATACCCAGGGCTCGCTTTTCTTGTAGAACTTGATCAGCGGCAGCGGCTGCGGGTCGTGCACAATGATGCAATCGGCACGCATCTTGCAGTAAGCGGCGAAAGCCTCATTGGTCTCGATAAAGAGCTGCTTCTTTCTCTCGGTGAGGTTCAGTGAATCGCCCTGGAGCGCGTTGTGGAACTTCTTCGTTATAGCGAAGAAATCGGGGGCTCCGCGGAGTATCCTCCAGTCCGCCTCTATACCCACATCGTTCATCAGCGGCACCAGGGAGCCCAGTATCTCGGCAACGCCGCCTCCCTGGTAGGTAGAGTTGACGTGTATGACGTGCCTTCCCTGGAGCGCTCTCGCCTTGGAGTAGATCTCCCCCAGGACGTCATCGCCTACAATCTGCCGGTAATCATCAAGGCTCTTCATCATAGTCTGCATTTATATCACACTCCCAGCGGTTATGCAACTGCGCAACGATGGGCATACCGTTCTGTCATGGTTGGTATGATTCTTAAAGTATCGTGTTCTAAAACCGTTCGTGGTGAGCTTGTCGAACCATGAACGCCCTTCGACAGGCTCAGGGCGAATATCAATTAAAACCGAACGGCACCACAATGGGGCCGCAGGATATTGCCGCGCCGTCTGCCTCCGGCATCCGCCTCAGGCGGACTCGCAATAACAGCAAAATTAGACCTAACCTCATTTTCCTCGAGCGATGCCGAGGTACTCGCTGTATTCCACGAGGCGGGAAAGGGCTTTGGCCGCCCGCTCCGGGCCGGGGTACGGCAGCAGGTAGTTGCTCTCCAGCTTCTCGTAGACCCTGCTCTTCACAACCGAGCCGCTGACCATGCTGGCGGCAATAACGGGCTTCCGATGCCGTTTCATCATGTCCATCATCCGTTCCAGGTCAGCCAGCATCTCCCGTTCAGACTTCTCCATAAACCGGGCGTAATCATCCTTGAGCAAGTCCGGTATCGGCATCAACGCCGTCAGGCCCCCGACCATCCCGACGCCGCCCACCACCATGACCGCGTCCACATTCTCATCCTCCAAGAGCGGCCAGATGCAGGGGTAGATGATGGGGTCGCCGCCGGGGTCGACCGGGTTGCCGTGCGACCACCTCTCCGACATAACGGAGTTCAATTTCTCTATGGTCTCCGGCGATAACCGCGCCATCTCCAGGCCCAGCTTTCTCAGGGCATCAGTGGAGATAACCCCGAGGCCGCCGCCCATCGAAATCACCCCCACCCTCCTGCCCCGGGGCAGGGGCTGGCTCACCAAAGCCAGGGCTGTATCGACCAGGTCGCCGATTTTCTGCACCCGTATCACCCCGGTTTGCCTGAACGCCGCATTGGAGACCGCGTCCGAACCCGACAGGGCAGCGCTGTGCGACTGCGCCGCGCGGGCTCCCTCCTCCGTGCGCCCCGCCTTGAAAATCACGACAGGTTTCCGCTTGGTAATATCACCTGCCAGCTCCAGGAAGCGCTTGCCCTCTCTGAATCCCTCGACATAGCCGAGGATGACCCCCGTATTTTCGTCCTGCCCCAGATACTCCAGATAGTCCTCGAAATGGATGTCCGCCTCGTTGCCGCTGTTAATATACTTGCTGAATCCCAGCCCCATATCCCAACCCTGCGCGAAAACCGCGATGCCCGAGTTTCCGCTCTGGGTGATGATCGACACCGGCCCCTTCCTCACCGGGTTTTTAAACGGTATGGTGAAGAAGTCCGTATAGGTGTCGAAATGCCCCATGCAGTTCGGCCCGACGAAGCGTATCCCGCCCTGCCGGGCGATCTTCACCACCTCCCGCTCTACCCTGGCACCCTCCTCGCTGGCCTCGGAAAACCCGCCCGAGATGACAATGGCGAATTTGACACCCTTACGAACACAGTCCTCCATCGCCGCGGGGGTATCCTTGACCGCGGTTACTATCACGGCAACATCCACCGGCCCGGGCACCTCTCCCAGACTGCGATAGGCCTTCGCGCCGAGCACGTCACCACCCTTCCTGTTTACGGGATAGACCTTCCTGCCGCCATTTCGCAGCAGAAGGCTGATGATGCCGAAACCCCACTTGCCTAATACGTTGGAGGCGCCGATAACCGCCACCGACTCGGCGTTAAACATGTGGTCGAGATAATGATTCAGGTGCATGGTTTAGCTTCCTGTTGCAACGCCGAGGTATTCGCTGTATTCCACCAGGCGCGCCAGGGCTTTCGCCGCCTTATCCGGCGTCGGATAGGGCGTCAGGCAGTTATCCCACAGCTTCCTGTAAAGCTCCCCGTCCTTCACCCGGCTGTCCACCCAGACGGAGAGGACGACGGGCTTCTGATACCGCTTCATGAGCTCCATGGTCGCATCCAGATTGCTCACCGACTCCTCTTCTACGGCTCGAACCATCTTCTCCAAATCAGCGAGGTTATCCCTCTCCCAGGGAGGGGTACTGATGAAAGCGGAGAATCCGGAGGGCGCCCAGACGGGACCAGCAATGAGTACCGCGTCCACGTTCTCATCTTCCAGAAGCGGGGCAAGGCAGGGATAGCTGATGTCGCCGCTGGTATCTACCGGATTTCCTCGCGACCACCTTCCTGACAGCAGAGCGTTCAGTCGCTCCATCGTTGCCGGTGACAGCGGCGGCACCTCGAGGCCATGCCTGACCAGGGCGTCTGCGGCGACAACACCGAGGCCGCCGCCCACCGTCAATACCGCGACCCGCCGCCCCCGCGGCAGGGGCTGGCCGATCAGGACCAGCGCCGTGTCAACCAGGTCGCCGACCTCATCCACCCGTATCACCCCGGCCTGCCTGAAGGCCGCATCGCAGATATCGTCCGAGCCCGACAGGGCAGCGGTGTGCGAACGGCACGCCGTAGCGCCGCAATCCGTGCACCCCACCTTCATGATGACGACGGGCTTGCTTCGGGTAATCTCCCCTGCCAGCTCCAGGAAGCGCCTGCTCTCCCTGAACCCCTCGACATAGCCGATGATAACCCCCGTCTTTTCATCCTGGCCGAGATACTCAAGGTAGTCCTCGAAATGCAGGTCTGCCTCGTTGCCGCTGCTGATATACTTGCTGAACCCCAGCCCCGCCTCGTACCCCATGGCAAGAACGACGAGACCAAGGTTACCGCTCTGGGAAACGAATGACACCGGGCCCTCTCTCATCGAAGGCAGATAGGGCGCGGTGAACAGCTCAGCGGAGGTATTGAGGTGTCCGGCGCAGTTGGGCCCGATGAACCGTATCCCGCCCCGGCGGGCGATCTCAACCACCTCCCGCTCCGCCTCCGCACCGCCCCCACCGACCTCGGAAAACCCTCCGGTGATGATGAGAGCGGTCTTGACCCCCTTGCGGACGCAGTCCTCCATCGCCGCGGGTAGTGCCTCGCCGGAGACCGTTATCACGGCGAAATCCACGGGGCCGGGCACCTCCCCGATACTGCCGTAGGCCTTGACCCCGAGCACCTCAGACCTGTTCCTGTTTATGGGGTAAACCTTCCGCTCGCCCCTGGTGAGAAGCAGGTTGAGGATGTCACAGCCCCACTTGCCGGGTATGTTGGAGGCTCCGATAACGGCTACTGAGCGGGGCTTGAAGAGGTAATCCAGATGCTGGATGAGATTCATTACGATATATTTTTCAATTACGTCGCCCCGGGAAAGACAGCGCTACCCGAAAGCGACGCTCTATTAAAATGATACATGAAGGCAGTGCGAATTTCAACGCGCGAACTTGAACTTCGAACGCTCCGTAGGCTATTATATGAGCACCCCTGTTACCCGGAATGGAGGCGACATGGAAGAGCTGAAATCGATGTTGAACCGCATGGTGAAGGCGCTGGAATCGGATGTTAAGAGGCTGGAGGGGAAGGTCGACGCGTTGATGAAGCTCCCGGACCAGATTGCTGTGGAGAATACGATTAAGACGATGGCATGGGCGATGGACTCCGGTGACAAGGAACTGTGGATGAGCATATGGGACGACGATATCCGGTACCTGGTACCGCAATACGACCTCGAGATTAAGGGTAAGGAAGCGCTGTCGGAGTTCGCCGAGGGCGCGATTTTCACCAGGGAGGAGAGAAGGTTCTCCGCTTTGACGAACGTTATTGTCGAGGTTGCCGGCGACACGGCAAAGGGGCGGGACTACTACATGCACTACGGGTTCCCCCTGGACGCGGAGTCGGGCAAAGCAGCCGAGGCGAGGACCTGCGCCGAAGGCACGCATTTTTACGAATTCCGCAAACACGACGGCGCCTGGAAGATAACCAGATTCGAGGTCTACCTGAACCGGAGGCAGGAAGACAGCCCGTAGGCAATGAGAGGAAGTCATTGAAACGTACTATTACAGATGAGCTTGCCCCCGTATTCTGCCCCCGGTCGGTAGCACTGGTAGGGATATCCAAATCGATGGCCAACGTGGGATACCAGTACCTGCTGAGTCTGCAGGATATGGGTTTCCCCAACATCTACCCCGTGAATCCCAAGGGTGGAGAGCTTTCGGGCGTGAAGGTATATCGCAGCGTTAAGGATATCCCGGGGGAGGTAGACCTCGCCTTGGTGACCGTGCCCCGCGAGGCGGTGCCCGAGGCAACAAGGGAATGCGCCCGCAAAGGCGTCAAGGCTATCGTGCTCTTCACAGGGGGATTCGGCGAGAGCGGGGCAGAGGGTCGGGCGCTCGAGGAGGAGATAGTCAGAATCGCCCGCGAAGGGGGCACCAGGGTTGTCGGCCCCAATTGCCTCGGCCCTTTCAACCCGTCAGCCGGGATGATCCCCCAGTTCATTCTCCCCAGGGAGAGGGGCTCCGTGGGCGTGATATCTCACAGCGGGTTCCTGTTCTACTACCTGCTGCTTTCCGTTGCCGACCGGGGACTCAAGCCCGGCAAAGGCATCAGTTGCGGCAGCGATTGCGACCTTACCTGCGTGGACTTCCTCGAGTACATGGGACAGGACCCCGAGACAAAGGTAATCGTTGCCTATCTCGAGGGAATAAGGGATGGCAGGAGGCTGCTACAGGTTGCCCGGGAGATATCGCCGCGCAAGCCTATCATCGTACTCAAGGGCGGACACACCGAGGCAGGGATGAAGGCATCGGCATCCCACACCGGCACCCTGGCAGTTCCCACCGCTCTATGGAAGACACTCTGCCGGCAGACGGGAATCATCTCCGTGGAAAGCTTCGAGCAACTGCTGGATACAATGGTGGCGCTTCACAACCTGCCGCGTACGAGGGGGAGAAGGGTGGGCATCATCACCACGCCGGGAGGTCTCGCCGTCACCACCACCGACGCCTGCAACGAGCTGGGTCTGGAGGTGCCGCCGCTCACCGCCGAAAGCCAGCGGCAGCTTGCGGGCATTGTGGAAAGCGTGGGAACCAGCGTCAACAACCCGGTCGACGTCGGCATGATAGGGGCTCTCGCCCCTGAACATTATGTAAAGGAGTCCATCAGAATCGTGGGCAGTGACCCGAATGTAGATATGCTTATCGCCGCTTTCACCGGGCCCCCGGGCGACGACGATGTTAAAGATAGAAAGACTGCCGACATCCTGATACAGGAAATAGCGGCGACGGGCAAGCCGGCGGTCATCTGCGGCGCCATACCCAAAGGCTGGCCCCGGGGCGAGTTCAGGTTCCTGGTGCAGAGCGAGGTGCCGGTGTATTCCGAGCCGAGGAGAGCAGCCTACGTCCTGGCCAGGCTCGCGGAGTATAGCGAATTCGCGCTGTAGGGGCGGTTCGCGAACCGCGCCCGGCTACTCTATGGAAGACGGGAGCAGATAGTGACGGCATCAACGGTATCAATAGCCAGATTCGACGGCTCTCTCGAATCCATCGGCCGTGCCATCGAGCTGTGCGGCGGTTTTGAGAAGCTCAACACCGCTGACAGGGTCTTGGTTAAACCAAACATTACCTTCTCGGGGTGGATTCAGATACCGCCCTACGGAATGGTAACCACGTCGAAAGCGGTAGAGGGCATCCTGCGGATGCTGGCGGAGCATGGTTGCAGAAACGTGTCCGTGGGGGAAGGGACCGTCGTCGGCATGGTTGGCTCCAATACCAGGAAAGGATTTAAGTACACAGGAATCGAAAGGGTAACTAAAAAATATGGAGCCAGGCTGCTCGACCTTAACGAAGAGCCCTTCGAGAGCAGGGAGCTGGACGGCGTCAGGGTAGGCATATCCAAAGCTGCGCTGGACGCCGACTTCCTGATAAACGTGCCCGTGCTCAAGACCCACCCGCAGGTGAAAGCCTCCCTGGGCTTGAAGAACCTGAAAGGCTGCCTCGACAGCGCTTCCAGAAAAAGGTTTCACCTCAAGGGACTGGACCACCTGATATGCCTGCTGAACCGACTCTTAGAGTGTCAACTGACCGTAATCGACGGCATCTACATGCTGGAGAAGGGCGCGGACACCCTGATGGGCACCGCTCACCGCAAGGACGTTATCATAGCCAGCCGCGATACCTTCGCCTGTGACTGCGTGGGGGCAACGATACTTGGTATCGAGCCCTCGCAGGTCGGCTATCTGAAGGAATACGCTGAGACTACTAACAGACCTATCGATCTGGGCGCGATCCAGGTCGTCGGAGAGGATATGGAGAGCATCAAAGAGAGGGTGGACTGTGAGCCGGGGACAGCGGAGGACCTGCTCGGGCCTGTGGGAATAACCGGCCTCTCAGTCTCCCCACCGGTACAAAGGCTCTGCTCCGGGTGCTACAGCAACCTCGCCTTAGCCGTAGCAATATTCAGCAAAGTCAACTCCAATATCGACCTGGGCGATACCCGTATCTACTGCGGGAGAATCCAGGTGTCTAAAGGAACGGGGCAGCGTATAATCCTCTACGGTGACTGCGCCATCAGCGAGAATGGCACGGACGAGCACGCAATTAAGATATCGGGATGCCCTCCCTCGGCTATGAACACCGTGCTATCCTTGATGAAAACGCTCCTTCCCAGGTCAAGGATACTGACTGCACTGCTGCTCCACAGCCCCAAGCTGCTCGGGTTGAGAGCGGGGCTTTATTCGGGAAGCCTGCCCAAGTGGGAGCGCTACCAACCGCCGGAGTTCGACAGGAGTCACTTCCGCTAATAGTCATAAAGAGTAATAATGAAAAGGGATACCAGCCGACGCAAGAAAGAACACCTATGAACGAAGTACTGGAAGAAATATGCAGGTTGAGGGTTGTTCCTGTTGTAGCCATTCAGGATGTCAAGGATGCCGAACCCCTGGCGCAGGCCCTCATAGACGGGAATCTTCCCTGCGCTGAGATCACGTTTCGGACCGATGCAGCCGGGGACTCAATCCGTGTTCTCGCCCGGCGCGGGGACATGCTGGTGGGTGCCGGCACAGTGCTTACCATAGACCAGGCAAAGACGGCGTTCGACGCAGGCGCACAATTCATTGTCTCACCAGGTTTCAACCCCAGGGTTGTGCAACACTGTCTGGATAATGGCATAACCGTTATACCGGGGGTCTGTACGCCATCGGATATTTCACTTGCGCTTGATTTCGGGCTGGAGGTCGTGAAATTCTTCCCTGCGGAAGCATTCGGCGGCCTGCAAACACTCAAGGCTCTTAGTGCGCCGTACAGCATGGTGAGATTTATCCCAACCGGAGGCATCGGGCCCGAGACGCTGGTTGAATACCTGTCGTTTCCCAGGGTGATAGCGTGCGGAGGAAGCTGGATGGTTGCATCCGACCTAATATCGAGCGGCAATTTTGACAAGATAAGACGTTTGACGCGTGAGGCTGTGGAGCTTGCCGCCAAAGCGGTCTCACAAAACAAGACCGGCTAGCCGTTATCCTCCTTGCCGGCCCGAATCATTGCCTTGGACATTGCAGAAGCATTTACATGCTAAAGAAGGAGAGAAGGTCATGAGCATCCTTACTATTAAGCCCGAAGAAAGCTGCGAATACGATCTAATCTCCCTCGGTGAGATCATGCTTCGTTTCGACCCCGGAGAAGGCCGCATTCATACAGCCCGCCATTTCAATGTCTGGGAAGGCGGAGGTGAGTACAATGTTGCCCGCGGCTTGAGAAGGTGTTTCGATATGCGGACCGCCGTGGTAACAGCCTTCGCCGACAACGAAATCGGCCGGCTTATCGAGGACTTCATTCTCCAGGGTGGCGTCGATACGTGCTTTATCAAGTGGGTGCCTTTCGACGGTATCGGACGTGCAGCCAGAAACGGCCTGAACTTCACGGAAAGGGGCTTTGGCGTCCGCGGCGCTCTCGGCGTCTACGACCGCGGCTATACGGCGGTATCGCAATTGAAAAAGGGCGATATCGACTGGGAAGCTATATTCGGCAACAGGGGTGCCCGCTGGTTTCATACGGGCGGGATATTCGCCGCATTATCAGAATCTACACCCGAAGTTATCGTGGAAGCCATGACCTCGGCAAGGAAGAACGGAACCGTCATTTCCTACGACCTGAATTACCGCCCTTCTCTCTGGAAATCAATAGGCGGGAAGGAGATGGCCCAAAAGGTCAACCGCAACCTTGCTCCCTATGTCGATGTCATGATAGGGAATGAGGAGGACTTCGCAGCCTGTCTCGGGTTTGAGGCGGAAGGAGTGGATGAAAGCCTTTCCTCTCTGGACGTATCGAGCTATAAGAGGATGATTGAGAAGGTGGTAGCTGAATTTCCAAACCTCAAGGTGACAGCAACTACCTTGAGGACCGTGAAAACCGCAACTATCAATGAATGGGGTGCAATCTGCTGGGCAGGCGGCAGATTCTACGAAGCAACACCGAGGGAAAACCTCGAGATAATGGACCGCATTGGTGGCGGTGACAGCTTTGCATCAGGACTTATCTACGGTTTCCTGACAACGGGTGACCCTGAAAAGGCTGTGAACTATGGCGCTGCACACGGAGCCCTTGCGATGACAACACCGGGGGACACCACAATGGCCCGGCTTCACGAGGTGGAGAAGCTGATGGCTGAACGCGGCGCCAGGGTCGACAGGTAGCCTGCTCTTTTAAAGAAACGATAAGATAATGGGAATAGCTACCGCCTCAGGGAAAAGCCCTGTTTTCCGCAGGGGGTGTTTTCCATTATATAGTAGTTCCCCGCAATATATATAAGCTGACTCTGCTTCGTCTCGTCTAATCCGTCGCCTCGAAGGGTATCGACGGCAGCATGCACCGCCAGAACCTCCCCCCAGTAACACACGTGGCTTCCGATCTTTTTCCTTTCGATTACTCTGCATTCGAAGTTCCACGGGAACTCCTTTATGAGTGGGGCTTGGACTTCCTTTGCTTTCTCTTTCGTCAGGTTCAATTCCTTCCACTTATCCACTTTTCTACCGGTACGGGTCCCGCAGAAGTCCACAGCACGAAGCTGAAGCGGGCTTGAATCGGGGACATTGATGACAAACTCCCCGTATTTCTGTATCAGGGAGGAGGAGTATCTCGATGGCCGTATCGAAATCGCCATCACCGGAGGCTTCGCCGCCACCTTCCCCACGTACGCCAGCGTGATGAGATTCGCATCGTCCCACGTGCCCACTGAAATTACTACAGCCGGCATAACCATCGGTCCGTTAGCGTATATATCAATGAGTCGTTTTTCCATAGGGCTACGTCCTTTCTTCGCTTCTTTCGCCCCGGAATCATCTATCTCAGTTTGTCGCCCGATTCCCTGAACGAGGTCACTTTGCTTTTCTCGAAATCTTCACCGTGTGCGGGCCATCCCGGTGGATTCTCATTAAAACGAGTTGCTCCTCATCCCTCCTCTCAACGTCACCCTCCGACACCGTTACATCGTAGCCATCAGGGTATTGAATCGCGGGGACATAAATCAAAGTCTCTGCTTTTATCGATGCATCCCCATCGAATTCGAAAAGGAATGTTCCCTTTTTCATATCAAATTCCATTGTCAACGGCGTGCCGGCGACGGCAACGAAATGGGGACGGCAGAAGCCCTCAATAGCCCGACCCCCGGAATTTATGTCCTCTTTCCAGCCAGCCGATTGCTGATCACGCGAGAATATAGAGAAGTCTTCCAAGTTCCACAGATCACCCCACTCATTATTGTTCTCCGGGTTGTAGTTCCACTGGCAGGAACCCAACAGGTTCGCGTCCAGAGCGTCATAGTACCAGCTCAGTGCCTTGACATGGGAGCTCCAGGCTTTGTGCGGGTTGTCCCTGAATTTCCGGTAAGCCTTTTTCTTCTCCATGTCATAGCGCAGGCCGAACTCACCGACAACCGACGGACCGCCGCCGGAGAATCTTTCTGCCAGCGCCTTCAGTCCCGCCATTTGGCGAGCAAAGGCTTTCCTGATGGCTCTCCCCCCCAGCAGGAGTCTCCCCTGTACATAATCATAGCTGACCCTGCACATAAAGCGGTTAAACCCCACGGTCGGGAAATCATACCAGTGGGGAGCGTTAACAGCGTTTTCGGGAAGAGGCCATTCTATTACCTTGCCTTTCAGCATCATCTCGGCCGGGCCTTCGTAAAGAATAACTGTATCAGCATTGACGCTTCTCAGCTCCTGGGCAAACCTGCAGATAAAAGGCGACAGATAGTCCCGGAGATAGTCTACCTCTCTTCCGTTTTTAACAAAGAAATAATCATTTTGTAATATAACCGGCTCGCCCTTCTCATCGAGTCCCCAGACACCCTCCCTTTTCCAGATATCCTCGCATCCATCGAGCCAGCAGGAGATTTTCCCCGGATTTATCTCATCGCGGCGTGTCTCTCTCAGCCCTGTTAGCTTTATCTCCCAGTATGGCACCGTTCGAGTGAAGCCCGACCCGGTAAGCATTGCATCAATGGGCGTAAAGCTATAGCCAAGCGATTCCCTGGAATCCATATTTGAGCCGTCCAGTTTCAAGCCGATGAAACCAACAGACGGTTCGTTAAATGAGTCAAACCCCAGGACATGGGGCATATCCTTCGTGCGTTCGGCGACCTGCTTGAACGCACCGATGAAATGGGACTGCAGATAATCCTGAACATTCTGTCCCTCAATGACGCATGAAGGAGCGAAGTCTCTTCCGCCAAGAAACAGGGTAAACAGGGTAGCACAGCCGAACCGTACCCTGTTCTGCGCCCATGTCATCGCTGGATATGCCTTGGGATTTCCAGGGTCATAGTTATGCTGCATCAACCAGGCTGCGCCCGCATCATGAAATTTGGTGAAATCGATGCCGACCTTTTCGAATGTCCAGCCGGGGGCACCATCGCCTCCGGTCATACGGCTCCAGCAGTCCTGATGCGGGTCGATAAATACATAAAATCCATGCTCCCCGGCAATTTTTAACAATTTCTCGATATAATCGATAAACGCGGTATCGTACTCACCCGGGCCGGCATGCTCAATCGCCTCCCATGTGATTAAGAACCGCAGCGTATTGAATCCCCAGTGCTTTAACCTGCTGAAATGCTCCTCAGCCTCTTCCAACGGAACAGGATGACCGATAAAAGAAACACTCCTATGCTCCCTGAAATCTGTTTTAACATGTGTGCTCTCATCGGGACTGACCGGTAACTTTGAAGACGCCGTGAAATTCACTCCCCTGAGGAGGACACGCCGTCCGTATTCATCGACGAACCAGCCTTCCTCTATGTGCATTTTCGGCAACGGCACAATAGTTCCTCTATCGAAATTTAGAATGACAGTTATTTACTGCGTGTTGATTTCCTTGTGGTATTATAATTGCTAAAATGAACGCGCGAAAGAACATGCCGGGGAGTTACGAAGATGAATAAATTAATAATAACCGCAACAACCGCCAATTCCTGGCTCAACCCCGACCTGAAAAACTGGCCATTGAATACAGACCAGCTCGTCGAAGAGGCAATTCACTGCGCAGAAGCGGGCGCTTCCATCCTTCATGTACACCTGCCGAGGAGCCCCGAGGCGACTGAAGTCGTGGCAAAAATCAGGGAAAGAACCGATGCAATCATCCAAGCAGGCATGTCAAGCTATCCTATCGAGGAAAGGACAACGGATTTTGAAGCAAAACCGGACATGGTCTCTATCATTCTAAATCACCATGATGAGCATTTCCCCGAGATGCATGTAAACCGTCTTCACCCGCTTGAAGAATTCGAGGGATACAGCGGGAAATGCAGGGAGTACGGCGTAAAACCCGAATGGGAGGTCTGGCATACCGGCTCCTACTGGAATCTGCGGTATATGATTGATAGAGGGTGGTTTGAAGGTCCGCATGTCCTGACACTGTTCTTCGGCTGGCCCGGCGGGACGTGGAGTCCACCGACACCGGATAGCTATCTCTATAGAGTGAGACATATGCCCGAGAACTGTCTGCACACCGTCAGTGTGATGGGAGAAGAACAGACGGAAATCGCGACCCTTGCCATCGCGATGGGGGGTAATGTCCGCGTGGGGACAGAGGATTATCCATTTATTCGAGAGGGCGTGCCCGCAAAGAACAACGCCGAGCTTGTTGAACGAATGGTAGGAATTTCAAGGGAAATGGGCAGAGAAGTAGCGAATCCATCAGAAGCTCGGAAGATAATAGGCATCTAAAGAAGAGGCGATATCGATGAAACTGAAGGATAAAGTCGCAATAATCACGGGAGCCGGGGCAGGAATCGGGGAAGCAACCGCGCTCCTGTTTGCCCGTGAAGGCGCCAGGGTATGTTGTAATTCCCAGAGCACTTCAGCTCAAAAAGTCGCTGATAAAATCAGGGCTGACGGCGGAGAGGCACTGTTTGTCCAGGGCGATGTTTCACTGGAAAACGAAGCGAAAAAAATTATCGATGAAACGGTAAGGGAATACGGAAAGATTGATATTCTCTATAATAATGCCGGCATCGTAGTGGCGGGCAGCGTTGATAGCTGTCCAACCGATGACCTCGACAGATGCATGGCGGTTAATGTCAGGGGTGTGTATCTATGCTCAAAGTATGCAATCCCTTATTTGAAAAAAACCAGGGGAACCATCATCAACTGCTCTTCTGTTGTGGCATTGAAAGGTGTTGTAAATAGAGCGGCTTACTCCGCATCCAAGGGAGCGGTTTTCTCATTAACAAAGGCGATGGCAATGGACCACATTCAGGATAGAATCAGGGTTAACGCCATTTGTCCGGGTACTATCGATACCCCGTCACTTGCGGTAAGGCTATCGCAAACGGACGATCCGGAGGAGGCGCGACGGCAATTTATCGCCAGGCAGCCGATGGGACGGCTGGGTACTGCAGAAGAGATTGCGGAAGGAGTGCTGCTCCTGGCGACCAATGAATTCTGTACGGGGACGTGCCTCATAATAGATGGAGGGATGACAATCTAATAAACCTCCTTTCCCCGTTAATAGCTGCCTGCAAGGAGTGTGCTATGCAACCTGTGAAATTCGGTATTATCGGGTGCGGCCGCAATGCGTCATTTCACCTGTCGGCGAACAGGAACAACCCTAAACTGGAATTCGTTGCTGCCTATGATACCGACGAGGAAACGCTCAAACGCTTTTCGAAAAGGAACAAACTAACCCCCTTCGATGACCTGGATGCCTTCCTTCAGGGCGATTTTGATGCTGTATTTATCATGACGCCCCATTATCTTCACGCGCCGTTGACCGTTGCCGGTGCCAAAGCGGGGAAACATGTATTGTGTGAGAAGCCTATGGCAAATACCATCGAGGAATGCGACGAGATGATCGCTGCCACCAAAAGGGCGGGGGTCAAGTTCATGATTGCCGAAAATCACCGGTTCCTCCCCGCTCATCAGTTCATAAAGGATACGGTCAGCCGCGGACTTATAGGAGATGTGTTCCTTGTTCGCACCTATGAGGGAGCCTATGTCGATCAGAACAGAATTATAGATCCCAACTTCTGGATGTTTACCTACGCCCAAGGTGGCGGGGGCGCTCTTATGGACCAGGGTGCACATAAGTTTGCGCTGTTGAACTGGCTTCTGGGAGAAGTAGATTCAGCACTGTGCTGGTGTGGGAAGGCGATAAATAGCCCTCCACCGATAGGGGAAGATACTTCAATGACCCTTCTACGGTATAAAAACGGGGCAATGGCTGAAGTCACCCTCTCTTCTGCACGGAACAAAAGGTACCATAGTGGAGGACCACGACTGGGAGAAACCCGTTAAAATCTACTCCGTCCATGAAGCTGCTGAGAAAAAGGGCGAGTATTACAGCCCGGA
>SMTZ1_10008581_pt1 | contig 16415 bp, 8 predicted proteins | sample DeeMarSWOR136_30_FD_25667 | JGI IMG/M metagenome (IMG submission 25667)
AGCCTCGAAATCGACCCCATGTGGAAGCTGCATAGCAGGGACTATTCAGTGTGCCGAGCGTCTCCCCACTAACGCGAGGCCGGCGCCTTCTGGGAAGAAACGGGTATGAGCACCAGAAGACACTGCGGGGTAAGGCCCCAGGCGCCTATGCAGGGATTGCAGAGATAATGTCGGGAACCACCGACTCCCAGCAGGGGCTCGTAGCAACCTGCAAAGACTCGCTGTATATGGGACGACCTAAGTCGGCGAGAGGGATTCGGTAGGGCGCATGAGCCCATAGGAGCGATGAAGGAGGGTAATGCCCTCCGAGGTGGTGTACGACACCGCCCTGAGACAGGTAACACTTGCCTCAGGCAAAGGGGCTCTCGGTAAGTGGAATACGCCGTAGGCAGAACGGGCAGAATAATAGCAGCCAGATTATTCGAAGGCGAAGACCTTTACGAATCCATACATAAAATTGCAGTTGCCGAAAATATCAAATCGGCGGCGGTTTTCATTACAGGCGGCTTCAGGGAGGCCAACGTGGTTGTCGGACCGAAACAGGAGGAACCTAAAGTGATCGGCGAATTTAGAGGCTTTGCCGGCCCGGGCGAAGTGCTTGGCGTGGGAACCATCTACTGTGACAAACAGGGACCAAAGCTGCATATCCATACCGCAATCGGCAAGGCCGACGAAGTGATGGTCGGCTGTCCGCGTGACGGGACGAAAACGTTTTTGATTCTCGAAGTTGCAATAATCGAAATCAACGGGCTAAACGCCGAGAGAAAACTCGATGCAAAAACGGGTCTGAACCTGCTGCGGTTCAAGTGAAAACAGCATTCTTTTTGGTTTCGTGTGATGAATTAACGGCATGCCCAAGATTCCCAACAAAAACGCGGCTTGCCACGTGTTTCTTTTCATAGGTAACCAATCCACATGGCCCTGCAAGTGTTTTAGAAAGAGATAAGTACTTGTCTGGTAATTGTTTATCGATTCCTGCTGATGTAGTGTGCCTTGTGTTAGCCAGTATTATAGGCAGGTCTCCTGGTGCAATTGTGTGGCCTTGTGTTGCTGTGGGCTGGAGCTATGGAGAGCTGGGAGTAATGCCCTAAGGCGCGTGCAGCCAGTTGCGTGCAAAAATGGCAAACTCATAGCCGTTGACTATGTCATCGTCGTTGTAGTCGGCGTCGGCTACCTCAGCACCAAGCCAGTAATCGCCATACTGCGAAAGGTCTTTGGCGTCCACTATGCCGTTCCGGTCGAAGTCGCCGTATAGACCGAAGAGCCAATGCGGCAAGAAATCCTCGCCTCGGGCCCCCGCGCCTAATTGCACAATCCCCGGAACATCGCGCGCATCGTCCAGCGTGTAGGAATACGGAGGAACAAAGACATCATCATCACCGTCATCGACCCGGCCGGTGCAGTTGGCCAGGACATTGCCCGTTGCTTTTATCTTTCCAATCGTCTCTTCGGGATCGCTGATGTAGATGTAATATGGGTCGTGGACGCCATTGAAGTAGTTGTTTTCGATAAGGCACTGGGCCTGAATGCGTGAACGGATGCCGTAGAGATTGCCCGGGCAGTTGTAGTAGTTGTTGTATATATGCACCCGGCCATAACGCACCGAGGGTATCCGCTGCCAACACAGCGTGCTGAACCAGTTATGATGGAAGGTTATGTGGAGCTTGCCAAGGTCATCGGTTGCGTCATCGCTGCTTCCTATGAGACTCACGCGCGATGTGTCGGCGTTGGGAGCCGTGAAGTAGAACCTGCACCACGACACCGTAATCAAGTCCGATCTTCTGGTTATGTCCAGACAGCCGTCATCGCAGTCGTAGAAAGTGCACTTGGTGATGAGGACGTTTTGAATATCCTCTTTCAAGCTGACGCCGTCTCCTTCACCATAGTCGTCGGGATTGGTGATGGTCAGTCTCTCAAAAATTACGTTGGAAGAACCTTTTTTGAAGCCAAGCTGTCCAACAATCGTTGCGTTTGGATCCGTGCCTCTGATGGTCTTGTCCGATCGGATGCTGACCTTTCCACCGACTGAACTAAGGTTGACAATGCCTGACACCTGCACAACATAGGGCACATCCACTGTCTCGACAAGGCCTTTGAAGTCTGCAGCGTTGTCAACAGTGACAATATCCCCTCCCTCTCCCCCCGTTGTGTACATGCCGAAGCCATCTGCTGCGACGAGAACGGGGGCGAAGTAGAATAGGTATGTCAGAGCAAGTGTCACTATCAGAACTACTCTTATCATCACTGCACCCGTCTTTTTCATCTTCGCCCGTCTCAGGGATTTCCGAAAGCGTGACAACCAATGTGCAAGGCCCTAATCCGGAATACAGGCACTCATCGAATCTATTCATCGGCCCCGTTTGAACAGGCCTACACGGGGTCGCCTACAGCTGCAGCACGGCACGTCACATATTCTATAGTACAAAAACACTGCCCTGAATTCCAGGCCCTTTGTAAATAAGCTAAAAGCATTGCTCCCTAACAGTTCTATGATAACAGATAGACCATAGCGGGGTCGGGGAAAATTGCATGGCGTGCCTCGTAGAAACGTCCACCTATGAAGAGCTCAAACTCAAACACTAAAATCCTTGTTGCCACAAAAATTTTCTTTGAGGCATCCGCGTTACGACGTATCAGCCACGCTTCGTCGCTTATCTGAACAGCTTTTCGACTTCAGGATGCAATCATAATGGACATCGTTAGTCCCTGGGAAAATGGATATGTTGAATCGTTAGTGCCCGTATGCGAGATGAGTTGCTTAACGATGAGATATTCTTGCACGTTGATGGGATAAGATATGTTGTGAATCATTGGACAATGGTTTACAATCACTACCGTCCATGTAGCAGCCTGTGCTATATGAGACCGACTGATTTATCGCAGTTGTGTCATGATGTCGGCGGTGTTCGACCGAAGACATTGCTGTATATAAAATAAGAGTTCGTGGAAATGCGTTCACAAAGGTTGGGCCATAAAAAGGGGACAGATTAAAGCAGATCGAGGCATCTGTGAGGCAGTGATGGTTTGTTGAAGTATTTTTTTCGAGATGAAAAGTAGACAAGGCGATCTTCCACAGGAAAATCGGCAAAAACGAGTAAACAGGTTTGATGTTCCGGTTTAACCGGGGAATCCAGATTTAATCAATAGTGAACTATGAATTCTTTATGTGTGAGGAGATATCTAATGTTAAGAATGTCCAAGAGACTATTTCTTTTTGGCCTTGCCGGATTGATTGTCGGATCTATCCTGACTGCACCATTAGCTGCGACGCCTTCTGAAACCAACGGTGTCAGCGAAGTGCGAATAGCCCGGTTGGCGAAAGGGATCAACATACCAAGTTGGTTCTGGCTCAATCGAAGTTCAGTTGATGAACTGGAAAAACGTTACCCAGATGGTGATTTCCAATTAATCAAGAAACTTGGCTTTACGAATGTTCGCGTGCCGATCGATATGGCGAATGTTTATGACAAAAGTCAGCCGGACTTTCTAAACAAGGCAAATTTGCCATATTTGGACCGTGGGATAAGGAAAATCCTCTCTTATGAATTAGCCATTATCATTGATCTGCATAGTATTTCTCAGAAACAAGGCGGCAGCAATTATTCCGGACCATTGGGGCAGGATGAAAGCTTCACCGACACCTTCTGTCGTTTCTGGACCTCGTTTGCGCGGCATTTAAGTCGATTCGATCCCGATTGGGTGATATTGGAACCTATGAACGAGCCTGTGCTCAGCGGGAAGGAAGAGAATTGGCCTCCGGTCCAAAAGAAAGTGATCGCCGCGATACGCAAAGGCGCTCCAAAGCATTCGATTCTCGCAACAGGTGCGCGATGGTCGAACCTCGATACTCTGCTCGAACTCGAACCGTTAAAAGACCACAATATCATTTACAACTTCCACTTTTACGAACCGCATATATTCACTCATCAAGGCGCATCTTGGAGTTCCGATTGGGTCAAGCCATTGCGTGATATCCCCTATCCTTCCTCTCCCGAAGTAGTGGAGGACCTGATAGGGAAATATGCAGACAAAAGAATCGCGAATAACATAAAACGATATGGCGAACAACGGTGGAACGCCGAAAAGATTGAAGGCAGAATGAAGCTTGCATCTGAATGGGCGAATAAACGCGGCGTCAAAATTATCTGTGACGAGTGGGGAGCCTATAAGCGTTACTGCCCACCGAAGTACAGAACTGCCTGGCTGCGCGATGTGAGAGAATCTTGTGAAAAATTTGGCATCGGTTGGTGCATGTGGACATTTGATGGCAGTTTTGGCGTTGCAGAGCGCGAAAACAAGAAAGTCGTAGTCGATAGAGATGTCGCTGAGGCATTGGGATTAGACGTCGAGTGATCTAATTGCACTCCTGAATTCGAATGTTATGAATCAGCGTATCTCAGGAACGAATCCAGCTGAGCAGCCGTCAATTACTCTTCTGCGGTTATGCATGAAGTCGAGATAGTCACGTTGCGTAACTCGTTTGCTGGCAGATTAGATTGGCCTGAATCCTATTCTAAGCCGAGTCCCTATGGCTATACAACAAGAGGAACTCTATCGGAGTTCGTATCATCGGTGGTAGCTTTACAATTTCCCCTCATAACAGAGGACCGAGCCGCATTCAGTCACCATATATAACTTGCCGTCCGCAGCAACCAAGCCGTCGAAGGCCGGCAGGTAGGCCAGTTTCTTTTCGGCCAGCTTCCTCCCATCTTTCTTGGAGAAGACCTGCATGATGCCACCATGCTGGCCCTTGAACCACGCCGCCTGTGCTGCCATCTTCTCCTGGAAAATCCTCTCGTTGGAACGGCCCCAGAGCTCCTTTTCGTCGGCCACGTCGCGCGGACCGGCGATAAAGAGCCGGTCATTGGCCAGGACCATGGCTTTTGCCAGTACCTCAGGTTCCTCGTGGATCCAGTTGTAGTCCAGGGCACTAAGCTTTTCCTTTGGCTGCAGGGCGAGCTGTTTCCAGTTCACGGTGTGGGCCGCCAGAGGATTATCAGTCGGGTATTTGCCCTTGATCCACGTACCTTCGAGCTTGGGTATCCCCACCTTGCGTTTGGGTTCCTTACCGGCGCTAAAGAGCCGGTATTCGCTGACGGAGGTGTTGCACAACAGTTCCAGGTCCCGGCCGTACGAGTAGGCGTTTTGCTCGTCGATACACATGATACGACCGCATGGAACTCGCTTGGGCGGCAACTGGAATTCCGCCCACCCCTCACCGGCCGCCCGGCCGTAGATCCAGTACGTCCGCTGGTGCCAGCTGTCGTCCAGAAACGAGATGGGCGAGAAGAGATGAACTTCTTCGTCGTACTGGGTGTCCGGACGCTGAGGTCGGACACGCACGCGTTTGCCGTCCATACCGAAGGTCTGAGATTTCATGTACACGTATTGGCCGTCGCTGGAAAGGATGTCGGGCATTGCCACGGGCATATGTTTGCCCATCAGAACGTCCTCAAGGTGTTTGTCGGTGCCAGGAATTCTGCTGTCCATAACGTTTTCATGGAGGAGTTTGCCCGTCTCCGGGTTGAGTATCAGCATGCGCAGGCCACCGTCAAGGAACATGGAGCGACCGGCCACGCAGTAAAGCCTGCCATCCTGGATCAACGTGCTTCCCGCGAGCGGCCAGACCGACTCGGGCTGACCGTAGGACATCAGCCTGCGCGCGCTGGGAGCCGCTTGGAACTTCCAGGCGAGTTTTCCATCAGCGGTGCTCAGAGCGTACACGCAACCATCGGCGCAGCCGAATATCGCGAGCCCTTCATAGATGGTTGGCGAAGAGTTAATGCGTCCGTCGGCGACAAAGTGCCAGATTTCCCGGCCCGAAGCAGCGTCCAGGGCATAGATGGTGTGTTCATCGGTAGCACTCAGGAACAGTTTCCCAGCGGCAATGGTTGGCTGGCTGATCTTTGTGCTGAAGTCCTTTTTCCACGACTGCTCGAGTTCGGTGGGAACATCCGTCCTGGCATACCCGCTGCGCCCATTGTCGTGGCGGAAAGTGGGCCACTCTGAGGCCGAGTATTGGGCCTGTTTATCGTATTTGCCGTAGGCCGGTCCCCTCAGCCATCTCTGGTTGACGGGCGGAGCCGTAGCCGACTGGGGCTCCGGTGCGACGGCGTTGAAGCCGTTGAGCTTGGACTGGTAATAGCATGCGCATGCGTTTGGAGTGGCATAGACCATGCCGTTAGCGGGCATGCTCCCATAGACGCAACCCCCGCGTATCCAGTGGTTGTTGAACCACTTGTCGTTTTCCATGTCGTAGACCTGGGTCCCCATTATCGGTGGCAACTGGAACCTCCGAGTGGCTCGGCCGGGATAGCATCTCTGGTGGATGTAGAAAGACCGTATCGGATTGCTGTACTCCGCGAGCTTGCTTCCGTCGGCCAAGCCGTAGGTGGTGAAGGCGCCGTTGTTCTGGCGTTGCAGTGCCCATACCTTGTTGTCGATGACATAGAAATCTTCGAGGCTGTAGTGGCCCGAGCGAGGCTTGTCCTTGACGGACCAGAGTATTTGACCCGTCTCAGCGGAGATTGCGAAGATTTGCCCCGTCGGTGAGAGCAGAACGCGATCCTGGCAGATGACTAGCCTCGGGCCGCCATATCCCGTGCCGATCAGCTTCGCCTCCGAGACCTTCGCCTTCCAAAGCTCCGTACCGGTGTTCCTGTCGAGAGCGATTACAGCAATGCCATCATAAAGGCACACCATTCTGCTGTCGGCGGCGAGTGTTATCGGGGCCACGGGCATTTCCCGTGCCCAGAGGAGGTTGCCACTTTCGGCCTGCATTGCCTTGACAACGCGCGTGCCCTGGTCACGAGTCCATCCCCATATCTTGCTCGCCCGGTCCCGTTCTATCCAGCAGTCCGGATGCTGCTGGTTGTAGTCGACAGGCTTGCGATCAGGATCAACCGCTGCGAACACGGTTCCGTCTGAGACGATCAACTCGAACGTGCTGGCGGTGTCGGCATAAGTGCAGACGGTCTTGCCCGTGGCTGCGTCCAAGCAAAGAAGGTCCTGCCCTATGCCGGGGGCGATGTAGATCCTGTCTTTGACGGCAACCAACCTCCTGGGCAACCAGCTCGGACCGCTCTTGGGCGGATAGAGAGGATTGAACCAGTCCCGCAGAGGCCGCTTCCAGAGGACAGTGCCATTGAAGGCGTCGCGTGCCGTAAGGAAGAACTCGGGCGGCAGTTGGATAGATTCTGTCGGCCCCTCGTCCATCACATAGAAGATCCTACCCCCGGCTGAGACCAGCGCCTGCATGCTGGCCGTATGCTCGTGACTCCTGGCCCAGAATGGTCCGCCAGTCCATCTCAAACCCTTCGGGTGTCCGGCAATCAGGTCGTCGGACACGGACGTGCCCTGTGGATCGTGGAGAAAGTGGGTCCACTCGTCAATTTCGTCCGGCCAAGATTTCTTGAAGGCCTTCCAACCTTTAAGCGTGTCCACGGGAGCCGTTTTCAGCCCGGGTACCTCCAGCCCTTCTTTAATCAGGGCAAGGCCTCCTGGAACCAAAACCCGCTTGATTTCATTGGCGGAAAGCTCGCCGACATCGGAGATTACCAGCAGGTTCACCAGACTCTCTACGTACGGCAGTTGTTTGCCATTGAAAAGGCCGACGGAGACCTTTCCGTAAACTTGAGCGGAATTGACCTGTTCTCTGGCTGCTGCGATGGCCTCGGGATCGTCGGAAAGGCCCTGCACCACGAAACCGTCGTGCGTTCCCAGAGAAGCGAGCTGTTTTCCGTCTTCGCAGCCCACGTAGACGATGAAACCACCTTTAACACCCACGGCGTCCACTAAGTCTTTCGCTTCGGTCCGTGCGCCAGACATCAGAGAGAAGATCAAGACAGGGACAATGACAACACCTTTCTTCATGGTCAGTCTCCTATAACTCGAAATATTAGTGGTGATATTGTATCAATTCGAGATTCCATCATGTTACCTTTCATCCGGTCTCAGTACAAACAATACCACAAACGGCAAGTTTGATTTCAACCGACAGGAGTGATTATATCACCAGGGATATAAAGATTCAAGGTGTACTTGTGAAGCAAACATCGAGCCAACGTAAGACTGCTGAAATTCCAATGCATATGCCTGAAGAAGGAAGGTGGTGTTCGCGACGGTCTTACGAGAAGCTGGTCTGGACTCGACTTTCGGTTGACAGGTCGGTTACTGTCGCGCCAGGTCAATCCGGTACAGCCACAGCCGAAACCGGTCTCAACATGCCAATCCGCCACTGGAACTGGCCGTAACTTCTCCCGGACTTGTCCTTGTTCCACATGCCCTGGAAGATGAACCGCAAATGGCCAGGATCGACCGTCAGCGTCTGATCACATCCGTCGCGGATGAGTTCGCCATGGCTGACGTTGTCGGTCCACGGCTCCACCCCGGGAGCTGGACGGATGTTTTTCCATCCGGCAAAAGGCCGTTCGGCAGTGTCGGCGACAGGCGTCCACTCGCCATCCAACCGATCCGCGAGGTAGGCCTTGTAGTACCGCCGACCGTTCTGCTCGATGACTGTCAGGTATTTGTCCATTCCCTTGAGCTTGTACGTGTGGCTGGCCTCGAAGATTTTGGCCTCGAGGGCAAGCTCGCAATGATCGAAACCTCGTGGAAAATCCTTTAGGCGCGTCCACAGTCGCCACATCTTGCCGTTCAAACTGGTCAGGAACAGATAAGCACGTTGACTGTCACAGATGATCCAGTAGTCGAGCCCTCCGACCTTGCGCGGGTCCTTTCTCCCGCCGTCAAGGATTGGCATGGCCTGTGTCCACGAGTCGGCGTCGGCGATGTCTGCCGTCGTGGAGTACGCTACCCACATCTTACTGGCGCCGGGCACACCCATCTGGTAAACCAGGTACCACTTCTTGTGCGGGGTGAAGTAGAAAACCTGCGGGGCGCAGTAGTAGTCGCTATTACTGACCTTAAGGATCGTACGCGAAGATCCATTGGCTTGTTCCCATTTCTCGAATGAGCAGTACTCTATTGCCGATCTGCTCGGTAGCTTAACTGTCATGAAGACATGCCATTTCCCGCCATAGAAGATCACGGTGGGATCCTTCTGAGCTCGGCTGGGATTGCTGTCGCGCTTCTCGGGAGCGATAAGTGGAGCGGTATACTCCCACAAACTGGGGACTTCGAAAGCAGCGCGTTTGATCCTCGGGAGATGACTCTCACCGTTGACGTCGCGCCTACTCTGGCCTTGCGCTGATGCTTCTATGGGTTGGACCACACGTGGGCCTAAGCCATAGATGAGGGCCGCACCCAGAATTGCGCAGTTGACTATACAGCTCATTGCTTCCTCCCTATGCACACTTTAGGCCGTCGTCGGTGTAGCATATCCTCACTCCGGTACTACACCTCGTCGTTGATAGGATATCCGACTCAAACCGACAAGGGTGATTATACCTCCAGGGGCATAACAATTCAAGGTGAGAAAGACTCAGATGACCGTGTAGGGGAGGCGCACTGGTCGTCGATGAAGAGCTGCAAATCAAATATTGAAATCCTTGTTGCCACAAAAATTTTTGTTTGAGACATTAACGTCACGATGTATCAGCCAGCCACAAATTGGCAGCGTTCATGGAAAACGTTACCAATTTTTGTGTTTTTTATAATTCCTTCACTTTAAGAAACTTATGGAATGGACGTTTTTGAGAATTGGCAGATAACGGGTCTTCGAGTTGTAGTCCAGTTGTACGGATCTGCCCACGAAAACAGGGCCATATTTAGGGCTTGTTATTCCTTTGCTCTGTGCTTACACAGCAGTTCGACGATTTCGGCGTGGCCTTGTTCCTCTGCAAGAGACAGTGGGGTATGCCCCCACGCATTCTCAACATCGACTTTAGCGCCCTTGGTGGTTCTTGTAAGCCAAAAAGGCTGCGATGAATCCTCAAATCAGCAATGTCCATCTGAATTACTGCGTGCTCCTACCGAAAAATAATGCCTGTGTTCGATTTTCATCCTCGGATAGAGTTTATAGTATGGACGCTGTGAGCGGCCGCTGGACCACTCGCCTAAGACATGGTAAGATCAATGAGCTGTTCTGATAACTTGAATTTTGGAAGGGAATCGAATGAAGACTACAAGCGTCCTGGATAGCACTTATTTTTTGTGTGCTGCTGTTCTTGTGATCGGTTGGCCCGTCCCGTCTTCATCCTACGCACAGGGCTTGGAGGACCTGACCCAATGGAAGGAGGCGGACCGCATCGAGGCCGGACAGACGCATGTTCTGGCCGACTTAAAAGGTCCCGGCGTCATTACCCATATCTGGATGACCTTCCTGCATGAGCCGCACTTCTGGGTTACGGATGGTGCGGCGAATCATCAGGAAATGCTGCTTCGTATTTACTGGGATGGTCGCAAAAAGCCAGACGTAGAGGCGCCCGTGGGAGATTTCTTCGGCTGCTGCTTCGGAAAGCGCATGGAGATCATCAGCTACCCGGTCGTCGTTGAGGATGGGGATTCCTACAACTGCTTCTGGCACATGCCCTTCCGTAAGTCCGCGCGGATTGAGGTGGTGAACCAAAGCAGCAAGCCGATCCGCAAGCTCTATAACAACATCGACTGGATCAAGAAAGAATCCCTGCCGGAGAACACCATGTATTTCTGCGCCCAGTACCGGCAGGAGTACCCGGCGCGGAACGGTGAGGATTATCTCGTGCTCGACGCGGAAGGTAAGGGCTACTACGTAGGCACTGTCTATGCGGTGCGGATGAGGAGCCCGGCCTGGTTTGGCGAGGGCGACGAAAAGATCTACATTGACGGCGAGAAAAAGCCCTCGATTCGTGGCACAGGCACGGAGGATTACTTCCTTTCAGCCTGGGGCCTCAAGAAGAACAGTACGCCTTACTTCGGCGTGCCTTACCTGAACCACCCCGACCGCATCGTGGGGCAGATGACCTGCTCCTACCGCTGGCACATCCACGATCCCCTTGTCTTCAACACCGGAATCCGCGTGACTTTCGAGACCTTCGGCTGGATGTCCGCAGACGAGAACAAGGAGCACAAAGCTCACTCCTGGAACGAGCGGGAGGATGATTTCACCAGCGTAGCTTTCTGGTACCAGATGGGGCCAACCAAAAAGTTCACCGAAGTTCCGCCGGCTGAGCAGCGGAGGCTCCCGAGCCTGGAACGGATTCTCGTGTGGGGTAAGAACCACACAGACGCCCGGTACCACGGCCAGGGGAAGGCAACCGTGCAAGAGGGCGCACGCTACCTGGAATCAGATGGGCAGCTTTTCTTCCAGCCTGAATCCGTCGGGCAAGGCTGGCTGGAGATTCCCTTCAAGGTGAAACAGAAGGAGCCCCTGCGACTGATCCTGGAATTGACCCGGTCTTATGACTACGGCATGTACCAGCCCTACCTGAATGGTGTTAAGGTCGGCAAACCTTTGGACCTTTATCGTGCCGAGACCGACCTTTGGGAGTTTCACCTTATGGACTTCTGGCCCGATCCCGGTGCCTACACATTGCGACTCGAATGTGTCGGCAAGAACCGGAACTCCACGGGTCACTACATTGGCATCAACTCCGTCCGCCTGCGGGAACGCCGGCCCCGGGTCAAGGCCTTCGGCTATGATAAGGACAAGAATTGGCGGAAAGAGCAGATTCTGTATCGGTGAGGTTCGGCGCGAGTTAGTCGGCCTGCCGGTTCACAGGTGCATCCAGTCTATTCACACCAATGGTCGGTCAGCACGTGGTACTTTCGGCGCTCGACGAATCAATCATCATTGGGACCCAGTTCGGGAATCTCATCACAGTCCGTTGCGGGGCTCCAAACCAACGTCAATTCCCAAACATATATCGCCAACCGATGGAGGCGACGCCGGAAGCCAGCTACAGTTGGGCGCCTATGTATGATTGGCCGGATGAAGTGGCAGATGATGTGGTGCGGGCACATCCAGCGAAGGTACGGGCGATTGCCGAAGCCAGGATCACGACAGATTAAGATAGACTCGCAGACACTGGCGTTTCCTCTTCGGGCCGATCTTATTCCACAGTTACATCGAGCTACTGTAGTTTCCCGATGATTGCCAGAGCTTTTGTTTCGTAGAGCTGCTGCCACTGCGGACCCAGCCGGGTTAATGCATCTTCATACGCTTCGCTCCCGTAGACATCCGCCGTTGGAGCGTAGCCAATGTTCCCATTTGAATACGCCGCAATAAACGTATGTGGGAAAGGCGATTGCTTCTTAAGCCGAAGACCGACTTCTGCAAACAATTCCCCGGGAAAAGTAACCAGCACAAAGTCGCCAACCCTGATACCCTGTATTTCAACCACCAGAGGCCTCGAATCGTCTTCTCTCAGATGCCCTTTGAGAATCTGCAGATTCGTCCGAAGTCTAATCAGCTCCTCCATTTTGTAAATGCATTCCAGATACTTCCCCACGCGTTTCTTGTTAACAGCGTCCAGATGTTTCAGGTCCTCTCGGTCCGTCATCTGCTCTCGCAGGTACAAATAGGAAGAATAAGATGGGTAATTCGGGTCTATCGAATGTTTGATATATAGCGGAAGAAAGCTCTTGAAATTCAGGCTTGTTCCTGCCCCGTGTGCGCCGCAACCGATTCCTGTAAAGAACTGCAGGATTTCTTCCTGCCGATTTTCCAGAGACTCAATGCGAACTGCGATGTCTTGTCTTCCGGGGAGTTCGACGATTTCTGAGACGACCTTGATACCACCTTGTTCTTTCATAGGCAGCCCCTTGGCTGCCGTGATTACGCTTATACCCAGCATCATCCCGAGTCGCTCAGTCGGCGGTGGCGCATCGAAGTCTTTGTAGCGGATTGGTGTGATGTCTCCCGCAGCCCCCTGCACGAATAGAGCGACCGCTCCGGGACCCATTGCCTCTTCAATCACGCTCGAAGCAAAACCCGGCAGGTCCGCCGTGACCCCACCATCAGGAACTCCACCGTATGCATGCAAGGCGAAATTATACAGCACGACCAGCGTTCCCCCTCCAACCTTATCCAGCCGAAGTATGCCAATCTCGGTGTCCATCGGTCCTAAGCCCACAACCTCGCTATCCTGTGGAGACGGGTTGGCCCGGCGAATCGTCCATTCCTTTCCGTCTTTCAATCGGAGCCGGCGGCTCATCGATATCTGGTCTTCATACCCCGCACCAACACCGATTTTCACAGGTACCATCGTGCTGGCAGCTTGTTCCACGGCTTGCACAATTCGCCCGGCCATATCCCTCGCAGTCTGATTCCATGTGTTGTGGTTGTGAGAGGCATTCAGCAGCACATTCTTCTGGTTGATACTCAGCTCCTCCTGCACTCGCTGGCGAACCTCGGAGACCAGCGCACCTGAAGCCGCACCGATATCCACACAAATGATAACAGCTTTCGTGCTACCATCATCCAAAACCAGGGCTTTCGCATAGAGCGGATCGCGGACTTGTTTGGCGGGGGCATCGGCGGTAATGTTCCGCACGGCCACCCCAGCGCGCAAAGATGCCGCTTCGACATTCCGAGCCCAGATACACGCCATCGCCAAGCCAATTGCGACAAGCACAACTGTGCTACTTCCAATTCTCAATCTCAATTTTATGCATAACATCGTTTTACTCCTTTCAAAGAGCGGAACGGAGGCCAGCCGTTGGTGCGGAGTTAAGAAGCATTGACCGGCCGGTGCCTGTTCATTTCAATACAGCGGATCAAGCATTTCTTCGGGGTCTTTTGAGATGGTCACCGATCTGCTTGATTTCCACCTTTACCGTGTCCTGCATTCTACGATCATTGGCAGCCAGAGACAATGTACAAATGCTTACAGCCAGACGCGATTTCAAAAAGAGGCCAAGGCTACGGGAGCGGCTCTACCTAACAAACCGCCTCCCGGCTATAGCGGATCGGTGGGGGGGTGCGTGGCAGTGCAGGTATGGACGCTCTCACTTCTCAGCGAGAGGCCTCGCTAACCGACCGGGCACGGGAGACTATTCTTCTGTTGCTTCCTTTATCCTCATCTGAATCTTGCCCCAGGACGGTGTTATCAGAAAGCTCTCCTGCATGTTGTCAACCATTGTGATGAACTTGTTCATCGGTACTGAAAAGCTCAAGACATCCTCCGGAACGAACGGCCGTGCTGAAATATCAAACATTCCTACCACTGCCCTTGGACAGTCTGACTCTTTTTCAAGATATGGATATTGAACAATGGAGCCACAGCCTGCAGAAAAAGGTGAAAATACTCCATTCAGTTCTCCAACGTCGAAATTCGCGAGAGTGAAAAGACCGGACAGCACATCAGGCTGGGCAAAAAAGACAACGACATCAGGCTCATCTGACTCTTCGAGCATATCCCACCTCTTGAAAACGATAAATCTGGCGGGAGCCTCGAACTTTGGAGCGTTCTTCATAATTTCTTTGACCAGTTCCGGCGTTTTCTTGTAACGCTCCCCCTCAAGTTGGCCGGGAATACCGCAGGAAAGAAAATACTCGAAATTCGGCATGACTTCCTGGCCAAATCCCAGGTACCTCTTTCCACCAAAACAGCCAAATGAATCGACCCCAAAACAAATGACGGTTCCAGTCCCTACTTTTGACAAATCAGCCATTATGCACCGATGCCCAGAAGGTGGCTTCACCAATTCCACTTCTGAAACTTCGTTGGTGTAAAAAAAGACTATGGGAAGCTTGGTCCTCTCAAAATACTTCTCCCATAGTGTTGAGAACCTTTCCTTTAGCTCAATATCCATCTCACGTGTCCTTTCAAAACTCAACGTCCCTTTGGACTGTATTCTATCATCTTGTGATTGCCCACAAAGGGAATTTATAATTGTGGGCGTTGTCTATCCTGGCACAGAACGACCGGCGCCAAATCCCGGGCTACTGCTCCGGCTCTCTTAAACAAGCTGCCTCCCGACAGTCGTGGGTCGGGGTGGGCTGGTTATTCCTTTGCGCCATGGTTGCGGAGCAGTTCAATCCGCTTACCGAGGCTTTGTAGGTCACTTTGTTTTTATCCAGCGCTCACCGTCTTTGACATAGGTTTCTTCGCCTCGGGCGTATTTGACAGGGACACCTCGCTCGTACCACCAGTGTCGAGGCCGGGATCCATGCTGGATCGATTCGGTGATGTAACCATCGGCGCCGAAAAGCTCGGTACTGACGTGGTAGCCGCTGCGATCGTGGTATTCGCGTTTAGCGAGCTTGCCGTCTCGATAGAAAAGCCGGCGTGTGGCTTTTCCTTCCGCGTTCAAGTCGTGCCTTTCGACGGCTTCTCCACCGCGATACCACGAACGCCGGATGACCCCATCGTGCAGGTGGACTGTTTCGACAACGGTTTCATTGTCCTCAACGACATGCCGTTCTCGTGTCCAGGAGAAGTCGCCCGGTTTGTCGGATAGCACAGTCACCGGTTCGCGGCGGCGAATCTGCAGAGGCAGACTCGGTTTACTCTGAAGTCCGGACCACTCGATTGCCACGGCGGTGTACGTACCTTTACCGGGCAGCTCCAGCGACCCACCCGGACGAACGGGGCTTGCGGTGATTTTCTCGCCGTTCTTGAAGATGTGGTAGCCATACGTTTCCCAGTGGTTTTCTCCGGGGATTAGTTGAATTTCGCCCCCGGCTCGCCGCATGTAAGGGTGGTCCGGTAGCCGGACGACGGCCGCGTAAAGATCGGACGAGCGTTGAAGCAGTAACGGCGAATCCTTGTCTTTGATGATGTTGCGGATGCCGCTGGCCTGTAAAGGCAGATCTTTACGCAGCTCCTTCGGAATCAACATCGCCTCGAAAGACGTAAGGGGCTGGCCTTTGCGAAGCCTTGCGTCTTGAGAAGTGCCGTACAAACCACGAGTGAGCCCTTCAAACGTCTTTTCGGTCTTGCGCTCGTAGCTCAGCACTTCGCCCCCAAAGCCCGAAGCGTTGATCAGTCTTCCTCGTTCGGGGAATCCTTTCGTGGACTCAACGCGGATGATATCGCCGGCGGCTTCTTCGGTAACTCGTGCGATGGGACCGTCTTTCAGGTCGTAGGTTGAAACAAAGGCTATCTTGGTTCCGTCCGGGCTGCCCTTCAAGTCGATGTCGTAGGGTCCGGAGTAATCCCGGTTGGTCGGAAAACAGAGATAGGAGTTTGTTTCCATGACCGTCCAGCCGTCGCCAGAGCGAAGGTCCGCTACGCGAATCTGTGCCACACCGGAGTCTCCGCAAATCCAGCGCCCGCTCCGACCGCAGGGACTGACGTCACCTGAACCTATCGCAGCGAGAAAATGGATATTGCTCGGAAGAGGCTCATCCCATTTCTTGCCTCGCAGTTGACCGTTACCTAAGAGGAAATAGGAGCCATCCCCCGACCACGAGAAGTGAGAGCCCTCCATGGAGGGAAACGGCGCGGTGCGATTTTCTCCCGCCAAGTCATGGTCGAAGAAGTGACGGGCCACAAACGGTATGTCTCGCGTTCCTTCCGTCGCATAGTAAT
>SMTZ1_10016934_pt1 | contig 16413 bp, 14 predicted proteins | sample DeeMarSWOR136_30_FD_25667 | JGI IMG/M metagenome (IMG submission 25667)
GCATTTTCCCCTAAGAGATTGCCGCGCTTCGCTCGCAATGACACTCTTATCTTCAATATCACTACAGAAAGTGTTACCTAATTACTGAGCATATGGGCCTGTCCCTTTTTTCTCCGAGTAGCCTGAGCAGCGCGAGTTACGCAGCCGGCTGATCAGAGCGAATGGAGAATGGCGTTAAAAATCTGAAGGGAGCCAGGCTATTTCCCAAAACCTTTTCTAATAGCGAAATTAGAAAGGTTTCCTTAAGAGAGTCCCTTCTTGACAATAATCACTCTTCGCTATAACATTTCCGCTATCAAAGGTCTTTAAGAAAAGCAAAAAAGTATTTATAATTATGAATAATTCATCTAAATCCTGCGTTATCTTGAGAGGCTTGATTCCAAGGAGGCTATAATGACTATCATAACCAAGCTAATCATATTAGGCATCATACTTGTTTTCTTAGCCCTAATAATTCTTCTCGTAGCTAAACAGTATCGAAAAGTCGGTCCCAACCAAGCTCTTATTATTTCTGGAGGAAGAAAGAGAACAGTGATTGCGCCCGATGGAACCAAGAGAAAAGTCGGCTATCGCTATCGTCTAGGAGGGGGCACTTTTGTTATGCCCTTCGTTGAAACCGTTGACATCTTGCCCATGGAAGTAATCACCTTGAACATCAAAACCCCAGAAGTTCTCACCCGCGGAGGAGTTCCCCTCATGGCTGAATCCACTGCTCAGGTCAAGATAGATTCCTCGGATCACTCTATTCGCCTGGCCGCAGAGCAATTTTTGGGAATGGGAAAAGAAGGCATCAAGGATGTCGCCATGACAATCCTGGAGGGAAAGATGAGAGAGGTTATAGGTGCCATGACCGTGGAAGAAATTTATACGGCAAGACACGAATTTTCATCAAAAGTGATCCAGGCTGCTCAAAGACTTTGCCCTTATGGGTCTGGTCATGATGTCCTTTGCCCTTAAAGACATAAGCGACACCCAGGGATACCTCGATGCCCTCGGAAAGCCACAGATAGCCGCAGCCAAACGGGACGCTGCAATCGCAGAAGCAGAAACAGAAGAGAAGCAAGCCATGATCAAATCTTCAGAAGCACGAAAAGAAGGAGAGGTGGCGCGCCTCGCTGCCGAAGCCCTCATCGCCAAAGCCGAGTGGGAAAACGAAGGCAAAAAAGCCGAGTCGCAGGCTCTGGTCAACCAGAAAAAAGCTAAAGCAGACCTCTCCTATGAACTTGAGCGCTTCCGAAACGAAGGCAAAAAAGCCGAGTCGCAGGCTCTGGTCAACCAGAAAAAAGCTAAAGCAGACCTCTCCTATGAACTTGAGCGCTTCCGTATCGACCAGGAAATAAAAAAGGAAGAAGCCAAGGTAAAGATCATAGAAAAGGAACAATCCATAAAGATAGAGGATTTAGAAATCGGCCGTAAACAGAAAGAGCTTGAGTCCAGTGTTATCAAACCTTCCGATGCCCGCAAATACCAGCTAAAAGCAGAAGCAGAGGCAGAGGAATACCGCATCCTGGCCGAAGCTAGAGGAAAATCAGAAGCGGTAAAACTCGAAGGCACTGCTGCAGCCGAAGAGCTCAAGCAAAAGGGTTTAGCCGAGGCTGAAGCAATGCTGAAAAAGGCTCAGGCCTGGGAAAAGTACGACAAGGCCGCTTTCTTTGATACATATCTTAAAGTCCTCCCTGACTTAGCCAAGGCCGTATCCGAACCTCTTTCCAAGGTTGATAAAATTGTGGTGGTCGGAGGAGATAAAGGCCTGGGTACTTCAAAAATCACCGCCCAGGTAGCAGAAGTCCTGGCTCAAATGCCAGAGGTTGTCAAATCCCTGACAGGGGTTGACCTGAAGAAATATCTCAAAGAAAAACTCACACCTGAAGAGAAAGAAGAAGAATAATCATTCCCCAGGAAAAGTAGGTCAGTCATGATATCAGAAAAAGCTAGTCAAATCGGCATATCTCCTACCCTTAAAATAACAACCAAGGCTAAAGCAATGAAGGCCGAGGGAATAGACGTTATTGACCTCAGTGTGGGAGAGCCAGACTTTTCCACTCCTGATAATATAAAAGCGGCCGGTATCCAGGCCATCGAACAAAATTTTACTAAGTATACGGCAAACGATGGAATTCCAGCCCTGAAAGAAGCGATCATAAACCGCCTGAAACAAGATTTTGGCCTCACATATGCTCTGGATGAAATCATCGTCTCCTCAGGAGCAAAGAGCTCGCTTTACCATCTCGTTCAAGCGCTGATTGATGAAGGCGAAGAAGTCATCATCCCCTCTCCCTATTGGGTAACCTATCCCCATTCAGTCTCACTCGCTAAAGGCAAAGCCGTCATAATCCCCACAAAAGAAGAAAATGGATTTCTCTTGACGCCAGATCAGCTAAAATCTGCCATCTCACCTGCTACCAAGGCTTTGATACTGAACAATCCCTCCAATCCCACAGGAGCGGCCTACGAGAAACGCGATCTTGAAGCCTTGGCGGACATAGTTATGGAAGAAGATATCTTCGTTATCGCTGATGAAATCTATGAAAAAATCGTCTATGATGACTTTCGTTTTGCTAGTTTTGCTTCCCTGGGAGAGGAAATAAAAAAGAAAACAGCTATCATCAGCGGGGTCTCAAAATCTTACTCCATGACTGGATGGCGAATAGGATATGCAGCCGGCCCTGCAGATATAATCAACGGCATGGCCAAAATCCAGAGCCACACCACCTCCAATCCCTGCTCGATCTCTCAAAAGGCGAGCTTGGAAGCCTTGACCGGTCCCCAGTATGAAGTTTCCAAAATGACAGCTGAGTTTCAGAGACGGAGAAATTATCTCTTGATGAGGCTCCAGAGAATCCCTCAGCTCTCCTGTTTCAAACCGCAGGGAGCATTCTATCTTTTTCCTAATTTCTCCGCTTATTACGATAAAGAATTCAACAATGTCCAGATTCGGAACTCTTACGGCATGGCATTTCATACGCAACTTCCATGGAAAACCTGGAAAAAGGCATGGACAGGATCACAGAGGCCCTCTCAAACCTTAAAACGGCCAAAAAAATCAAGCGCATATCTTTAGACAATACGATAACACGAAGAAAAAAATCAGTGCCCGTAGATTCCACAATTTCCGTCAAAATGAAGGATGCTCTGATCGCTGAAATGGAAAGCCATCTCAGCTTTGAAAACTATTTTGAATGGAACGCCAACATCAACGGCGTCATTGTTCAGCTGCGCACGAATATCTCCCACCTCAATGATTTCTGGATCGAAAACTGGTACCCGGCTCAACTTGAAGCAGACTTGGAACCCCACGGCATCATATATGCGGTCGACGGAATAACAGGACGCGAACCGCACTCTTTCTATAACTCAGAAACAAACACAGGAGTACTCGTCAACGCAGACAATTACGTTTCTCTGCGCAGTCTGGCCCTTGGTCTTGTCATGGACGTCTCGGAAAAGCTTTTTAATGTCCACACAATTCGGGGAATGTCGGCTGATATTGACGGAAGCGGGCTCGTCCTGGTCGGGCCAAAAGGGACAAAAAAGACTGAACTTTTCTTCGCTCTTCTTCAAGATAAACGATTCCGCTTGCACTCCAACGACATCATATTCGTCCGCCTTGCAGGAGGCCCAGCCCTGGCTGATTCTGTTGAAAGAAAGCTTTTTTTCCCTACAAACACGGTTGAATCCTACCCTCGCTTAGCTCCTCTTTTCGACTCCAGTAAATGCGAAAACGTGATTACGCTCAAGGAAGACTGCCAGGATGCCGAATGTCTTCGCATCGACGATTGCCGTCTTGACCGCGGTTCCCCCTATTGCTATAAAGCCTCCAAAGATGCCCACGCTCTTCTTGATCCTTATTGGATCGAGGGGCCAGCAAAGCACGTTAAGCGCACTTCTCTTCGCTGGGTATTCATCCTCCGCTATGATACTGTCTCTCCTCCGGTTGTAGAAGTCCAGGTTGAAGACGCCCTGCGCCTTCTCGAGTCTGGACAGAGCCTTGGACTAACGCGCAGTCTCAGCCCCTCTAAAAGCCAGCCTTTTTTCAATCCCCATCTTTTGCTCACAACCCCTGAAAAGATGGAGCTTCAGAGGAATTTTTTCGAGCGTCTTCTGGAGAGCACTTCCTGTTACCTCTTTAACAGCGGAAAGGCCTCAGTCGATGACCTCAAAAAAATTGTGACAGGTGAGCCAAAAACAGAATAATCCAATACAAATGAAATTATTCGAGTGTCATTGCGAGGAACGAAGAAGGTTCATTCACTTGTCATTGCGAGGAACGAAGTGACGAAGCAATCTCATAAAAAAAGGTTGAGATTGCCACGGCGCTTAGCGCCTCGCAACGACTTCGTCGGATTGCCGCGCTCCCTTCGGTCGCTCGCAATGACATTATAAAAATATATATTGCGTTCATATCAATAGAAGAAAGTGCATAATTCCGATGAATAACAAGGGAATTAACAATCAAGAAGCCTGCAAAAAATTCAAGGAGGAACTCCTTCGTGTCTTGAAGGGACCGAACATCAGACATGTAGACCTCAATTGGCTCGAACCGAGAGCTAAAGCAACGGGAGTAAAAACAAAGTTCGGATCCTACGGCTGGCGGGCAGCCATATCAAGCCGCATTGCTCCGAAAACTGTTTACTTAGGGACTGAGGCAGTTCATCTTCCCTCTCCCTCAGCAGAACAGCAAACTCTCGTCGCCAGGGCACCGGAAGAGCTGGACAAGGTGCTCCATCTTCTGCGAAATCTTCCCTTCTACCACATCCGGAGACAGATGGGAGAAAATGATTCCTACAACCCCATCTGCAATCTTTATGTTTCCGAAGCAGATCTTGTGAACTACCGCATCGGATTTATGTGGGGACACACCATGTTCAAACCAGGAAAGCGTCCTGGCCCTGAGTTCATCATGATTCATATTCCGGAAGAGCATCTTCTACGGCAGCAAGTTCTTGCTCTTCCTGAAGAAAAAATTAATATCGCTCTGGGGACTGATTACATGGGAGAAGATAAAAAAGGTTTTCTCCGCCAGGCCATGTGGTCAGCTGATGAGCTGGGTATGCTCGGTCTTCACGCCGGAACAAAGCTCGTTACGGCCAGAGATTCCAACAACAAGCTCAAGACCTACGGAGTATTTCTGTTTGGCCTGACTGCAACGGGAAAATCCACCTGGTCCTGCCACAAGCTCGGTCTTGATTATGATAAAGGCGAAAGGACCATAGTTACCCAGGACGATATTGTCTTCTTGAAGAACGACGGGTCTGCTTTGGGGACAGAAGACAACTTCTTTGTGAAAACAGATGTTGAGCAAGAAAGCCAGGAAGCGATGTACAACGCTTTAACCGACAAATCTGCGCTTCTTGAAAACGTCATGATCAAGGCCGACGGTGAAGTGGACTTTCTCGATGAAACCCTTACGGCGAACGGAAGGGCAGTTGTGAGGCGTGATAAACTCAAGGTCAAGATAAAAGGGAAAACGGTTAGCATCTCCTCCAAATCTATCAACCTCCCTCCTCTTGAAGAGCTTGACGGGCTGGTCTTTGCTTTCATCACCCGAAGGAATACGATCATGAGTTTTGCCCAGCAGTTGACCCCAGAACAGGCTGTGCTTGCATATCTCTGGGGAGAAAGCACCCACAGCTATGCCAGCCAGCCCCTCAAAGCAGGTGAATCAGTGCGCATCGTCGGAACCGATCCCTTCATCGTCGGGCCCAGGGCTAAAAAAATCAACCGCTTCTATGAAATAATCATGACCCTGGTTAGCAACTACCCAGGAAAACTCAAATTCATGCAGTACAATACAGGGGGGCTCGGGGAGATCATCGAAACTCATGAAGAAAACGGTCAAAAGAAAAAAAGATTAGTTCGCAAGGTGAGCCGTGTTCCCATCAATCTTATGGCTCAAATCCAGAGGGGAGATCTAAGGGGAACCAACCACTATGAGAAAGGACTGCTCGGAACCAAGGAAATAAGGCTCTGCGAAGGGAAGAGCCTTGATGAATACGCTCTCCGCAATTTCTACTCTGAGGAGCAGATTCAGCACTACATCAAAGATTTAGTAGCAGGCAGACGGAAGTTCACGGAGGAAGTTTCCTCTGAAGGACTCAGAGAAGAAATTCTTTATGCAGCAGAGCGATCCTTCCGCATCGACAAAAGCGAAAAAGAAGAAAGGGAAGCTGCGCCTGAAAGCCCGGCTGCGGAGGAGAAGCCCATCATTATCAGAGAATCCAAATCCAGACCGCGCAGGGAGAGGTTCTGGCGGTCAAGGTAAAGAGTTTTATTCTAACCTTTTCTCTATCTCCTCGGCCAAAAGATGAAGGAGGAGAAGATGAACCTCCTGAATCCTGGGAGTGCTCTCTGAGGACACATCAAGGAGATAATCAACGAGAGAGCTGAGCTTTCCTCCTCCTTTTCCGGTAAAGCCCACGGTGAGCAATCCTCCCTCTTTAGCAACTTTCATGGCTTCCATCACATTGGGTGAGTTTCCACTCGTGGAAAGGCCCAGGGCAATATCCTCCTTATCCCCAAGGGCTTCTATCTGGCGGCTGAAGACATGGTCGTAAGATATATCATTGGCGATAGAGGTGAGGGAAGAAGTGTCTGTGGTTAAGGATATCGCTCGAATAGGAGCCCTTTCCTTTAGAAATTTATTCACGAGCTCTGCAGCAAAATGTTGAGCCTGGGCAGCGCTCCCACCGTTACCAAAAATCAGAATCTTATTCCCGGCTCTTAGCTTTTCGACCGTGAGGCTCACAACTTCTTCGAAAAGATCACTCTTGCCTGAAAAGAAATCCTCGGCAATTAGTCTCCATTCCTCGATAATATTTTTATAATCCATCTTCCCTCCTGGCTAAAAAATAAAGTTTCTTGAAAATATTCAATCTAATCCACTCTGTATAACACTTCTGACTTTACCCATAAGCTGGGAGAGGTTGTTACGGTCGAACCCCTGAACAGAAACGGGCTGATGAAACATCACCCCCACTTTTCCTTTTTTAGCAAAAAAAGAACCCTTGGGCATGAGTGCGTAGCTGCCCTTTATGCTCACAGGAAAGATGGGAACCTGGCTGTTTACAGCCAGGAAGAATCCCCCCCGTTTGAACGGCTGAAGTTTTCCGTCTCGACTCCTCGTGCCTTCGGGAAAAATCAGGAAAGAAAAGCCCTTCTCTTTTATCATGCGAGTGGCTCTGTCTATGCTCTTTTTCCCTCCTTTTAAACCTTTTCGATCAACAGAAACGAAACCCACCTGCTTCATAGCCTGGCCGATTACAGGGATCCTGAAAGCTTCTTTTTTCAGGAGAACTCTAACAAATTGAGGAATGAGCATAAATAGCAGAGGCCCGTCGATTAAACTCAGATGGTTGGCCATAAAAACATAGGACATTCTTTTATCTATTCCCTCGATTCCGGAAGCATCAAGGCAAATACCCAATATTTTCTGCCCGGCACACAAAGCCCACTTGCCGATCAAGATAATGGGCTTAGCAAACTTTAGCAGGTAGCAGAAAAGAAGAACGGGAATGAGAAGAATTGTCAGAAGAGTATAAATGATCAAAAGGACAATTGTTCGCATTCCTTGTTGCTGAGATTATAGCATAAGTTTCTGAAGAAATGGAGAGCGGTGATCTTATCCGGGGTCAGGCCTTATTTGGGGTCAGGCCTTATCCTCTGGAATGTTATATAAGCAAGGGCGCAAGAAAAGATCTACTCATGATGGCAAGGCCTGACCCCAAGGGCGAAAAAAAGCGATATATTTGGTAATGTATCGCCCGGTATGCCTAAAAATTATTTAAATCATGAACCGCGAAACACTATTCGTGGAGCATGAAGCCAAGACCCATCTAAATTTATCAAATCATTGTCGAAATCCGCAACAGAGTTTATCTTGTACAGGCCGGCTGCAGGATTTCCGGCACTATAAGTAAAGCTTTCATCTCCGCCATCCTCCCCGTCCCGGCCTAAGGAAACAATTAAAAAGTCATCATCGGCTATATCTTCTGCAGGAATATCGTAAACAGAGGCTACGGCTGTGCCTGTATAAACTCGAAAAGGATTTCCCCATTGATCATTTACAGGGCAAACTCTTAAAAAAGTCGGGGAAATAGAACTTATGAAATTGTTGCCGGCTTGAAGAGGACCTGATTGATTTCCAGAGTCAGGAGCATATCCAACCGTAGTTACATAATCCGCGCAAGCGGTAGCCATATGGACAATTTGCTTCATAGTTTCTTTTTGTTTAGCTTTCTGTATGGCGACTACAGCATTAGGGATGACAAGCGCCGAGAGGATACCGACGATAGCAACAACGATGAGCAATTCAATCAATGTGAAACCCCTTGCTTTTTTCAACATTTGAATTCTCTTTTTATATCAAATCCAGAGATGCAATTATACTCTATTTTGCCTCTTAATAAAAGAAGAGGGCGATACACTGCATGATGTATCGCCCTCTTCCAAGTTTGGAAAGTACTTTAGCGAGTACCAGCTTGAAATTAGGTGCCTGCTGCAGCGGTCCTTGGCGCACGAATCCAAGAACCATTCCACATTACTAAATCACGGTTGAAATGGGCTGCCTGGCTAACTACATACAATCCTGCTTCAGGGTCGGCAGCACTGAAGGTAAAACTTGTTTCTTCTTCTCCGGCACGTCCATAGGAAGCAATTACGAAATCATCTCCAGCTGCTCCAGTTATTCCATAATTTCCGTCACAAGCAGTACCACAGTAAGCCATAAAACCGGTGCCCCACTGGTCGGTAAGGGGGAGGACTTTGATGTAGAAGGGAGAAAGCGCGGTATAGAAGTCAGAGCCGGCTGTGTAAGCACCATCTTGGACGGGAGTGATTCCGTTATCAGTAACATAATCTGTGACCCCTGTGGAAATGACGGTTATGTCCTTCATGGTGCTTTTCTGCTTCGCTTTTTGAATGGCGGTAATGGCGTTGGGGATGAGAAGGGCTGCAAGAATTCCGAGGATAGCAACAACGATAAGCAACTCGATTAGTGTAAAACCTCTAATTCTATTTAACATTTTCCGCCAGAAAATGTTAAATTTGACATTATTTAATGTGCAATCTTTATTTAGCAATTTCTGTGCCAAATTAAAAAAATATTAACTTATTGAAAATAAAAAAGTTATGTTTAAAATCCCAATTTTTCAGCTCCAAAATGACATCTTTTGTCTCGCTTTTGACAAAATATGTCACTTTTCAGGCAAACTTCTGTTATCTCCTTTAATTTTCAATGTTATGGGGTTTTTCAGGAAGATTTTAAGCCGTATTTATCGATGAGGTACCTCAATGTGCGGTAGCTGATGCCAAGGAGAGAAGCTGTTTCCTTGAGGTTTCCGTTCGCAGCCTGGCGAGCCTCTCTGATATAGCCTTGGGCAATTTCATCAAGATGTGAATTGAGACTAAAGCCCTGCTGAAAAAGGAGATTGGTTTCTGGCTTTTTATGGGGCTTTAAAAGTTCTTCAGGAAGGCTATCTTCTGTTATTGTTCCCCTATCTTCGATAGCGACAATTCTTTCTATTAGGTTCTCGAGCTCCCTGACATTCCCTGGCCAGGAGTAGGATTCGAAAATATTCATCACTTCGGGAACAATCCTCTTCATCTTTTTGCCCATCTTCTGGCAGTATTTCTTGAGGAAATGAGTGACAAGGAGGGGCATATCTTCTTTTTTCTCTCTTAGAGGAGGCATTTCAAATGAAATGACATTCAGGCGGTAAAACAGGTCTTCCCTGAATTTCTCTTCCTCGATTCTCTTCTGTAAATTCTGATTAGTGGCGGCGACGATCCGGACATCAACTGGAATTTCCTCAGTCCCACCCACTCTTCTTATTTTTCTATCCTGGATAGCTCCAAGGAGTTTCACCTGAGTCCAGGGAGACATCTCTCCCACCTCGTCCAAAAACAAAACTCCTTTCTCTGCTACTTCGAACATGCCTTTTTTATTAGCCACTGCGCCTGTAAAAGAACCTCTCACATGCCCGAAAAGCTCACTCTCCAGTAGATTTTCGGGAAGAGCGCCGCAGTTTAGGGAGACAAACGGGTTTTCCCAGCGCCAGCTGAGAAGATGAACCGCTCTGGCAGCCATTTCTTTTCCCGTACCGCTTTCTCCGGTTATAAGAACAGTGGAATCTGTTGCTGCCACCTTTTCAATCAAGCTGTATATCTCCTTCATTCTCTCGCTCTTTCCCACCATGTTCTTGAAACTATATTTCTCCTTGAGTTCCCTTTTAAGAAGAATATTCTCTTCTTTGAGCTTTATCTTTTCCAGCCCTTGCGAAACAATGATTTTCAGCTCGTCCACGTCAAAGGGCTTCACAACATAATCAATGGCCCCTGCTTTAAAAGCCTCCACAGCCTGCTTGATCGTCCCGTAAGCTGTTATCATGATGACAGGAATTCCTGGTTTTTTCTCTTTTATTTTCCGGAGAAGCTCCATCCCGCTTATCTGGGGGAGCCTTATATCGGAGAGGATAAGGTCAAAGTCTTCTTCATCTATCAATTCAAGGGCTTTTTGAGCGGAAAGAGATTTCTTTACTCTGTAGCCTTCCTTTTTAAAGACTACGTTGAGCATATCGAGTACGCTCTTCTCATCGTCTATTATGAGTATTTTTTCCATCTTTCTTTTTCTTTAAACTTTTCAGTATTCTTTGATTTCCAGGCCCCCGCAGGGGAAGAGTTATAATGACCTCTGTTCCTTTATTGAGCTCAGAGTCAATCTTGATTTCCCCTTTATAGTCGTCCACAATCCGGTGAACAACAGCCATTCCTATTCCCTGTCCACCCTCGAAACCAGAATAGAAAGGTTCAAAAATCCTTTCTTTTTCCTCATCGGTCATGCCCTTTCCGTTATCGGCAATCCTTAATTGGATTTTATCCTTTTTCTCCTGGTTAAAATCAACAGTCAACGTCCCGCCTCGGGGCATGGCTCTGAGGGAATTCTTAATAATATTCCAGAAGAGCTGCTTGAACTGGCTGCCGTTTCCAAAATATCGAACATGGACTGATTTAAAATTTCCCTCAAATCGAAAGTCTCCGTTTAGCTCGCCACTACTCTGGAGCAAGACCACGGTTTCTTCTAAAATATCTGAGAGGTCGATAGAGGAAAACGCTTGTTTAACAGGGGAAGCTAAATTCAGGAATTGCTCGATGGATCGAGAAACCCTACCTGATTCTTTGACAATGATATTCATCAGATCTTTTTGCTCCCCGCGCAGGCCTAATTCGTCTTTCAGAATCTGAACAGAGCCTGAGATGGCTGCGAGGGGATTCCGGATTTCATGAGCCAGATGGGCTGATACCTCTCCGGCCACTGCCAGTCGTTTTTTTACTTCAAGCTCTTTTTGAATCAGGCGAAGCTCGTCCCTTGTTTTTTGTAAACTCCCGGTCAGGTAATTCATCAAAAAGGCCACGAGGAAAAAAGCGCTCCAGGCAATAAAAATATTGTTTATAACAAGACCCAGAGAAATCTCCAGAATCTCCTCGGAAGCAAAAGAAGGAATGATTCTCCGATACATCAAAACCACAAGATAACCGAAAAAGATGGCAGAGAGAGCCGCGGTCAGATATGCAGAACGCTTTGAGAGGACGATGCTTGCTGCAATTATTTCAAAAATATAAAGGAAGTAAAAAGATCCCTGTAATCCTCCAGAAATATAGACAAGGGCTGTAATCAAAAGGAGGTCAAAAAATATTTGAAAGTAGACCTGGATTTTGAGAAATTTTCCCCAGATGTAAAAAATGAAATAGGTGAAAGAGAGAATATAGAATGAGAGGACTAAGTAATAAAAGGGATTAAGCGGCAGAAAGACTGATGTGCTGTACTGAATTATAACGGCTGAAACTAAAAGAGACGTGACTATGATTAAACGAAGAAGAATTAGCCATAGGATGACTTTTTTTTTTGTATCTATCTCCTCAGTTTGCTGTCTTTTGTGCATTTTGGATGTTCTTCTTGATCCTTTTCCATCTCCTTGCTCGCGAAAGTTGTTTTTCTCTCCTGCTTCTCTTTGCCTTAAAACCGCTGCATTAGACTGAAAACAGGCAGGTACATGGAAATAACGATTGCTCCTATCAAGCCTCCAACCACGATAAGGAGAATAGGCTCCAATATGGAAAGAAGGGAGCCAACTGCAGCTTCAACCTCATCATCATAAAAATCGGCCAACTTCCCCAACATCCCATCCAGAGTTCCCGTGGCCTCACCCACACTTACCATCTGTGTTACCATTAAGGGAAAATGGGCTTTTTCTTTAAAGGCATCTGTAAGATTTCCCCCCTCGGAGACCATGGTTCGAGCCTCAATAATGCGATCTTCTAAGATAACATTACCTGCCGTGGTGGAAGTGATTTTAAGACTCTCCAGCATGGGTACACCCCCAGAAAGCAGTGTGGCTAAGGTTCGTGTGATTCGAGACAAGGCAACCTTCTGCATCAATCCTCCAAAAAGAGGCATTTTTAACGTCGCCTTATCAATAACCTTTCTTCCCGCCGTTGTTTTCTTAATATACCTGAAAAGAAAAACAGAGCCTATAAGCCCGCCAAAGATAAGCAATATATATTTTTGAACAAAATTACTGACGGTTAGAACCATCAATGTAAGGAGAGGCATATCTGCTCCCAGCTCGATAAAAATATTAGAAAAGACCGGAACAACTTTCCACATCATGAAAATCGTTACTACGATAGAAAAAACCAAGACAGCCAAAGGGTATGTCATTGCTTGTTTGACCTGGGCCCTTAGTTTGACAACATTTTCCAAATACTCAGCTAAACGCCGCAGCATAACATCCAGCGAACCACTCTGCTCTCCCGAGGCCACAAGATTGCAGTAGAGGTCATCAAAGACCTTGGGATATTTCCTTTTAGCCTCATTCAAAGTGGAGCCAGCTTCAACATCTTTCCTGATGGTTTGAATTACACTTTTAAAATAATTATTCTTTGTTTGATCGGCCAGCATGGTCAAGCTTTGAATCAGAGGAAGATCCGCGTCTACTAAAACAGAGATTTGCCTGCTGTAGACCGATAATTCCTTGAGATTGACTTTTTCTCTCTTAAGAAAGGGGATCTTTATCTGGACTCTTTTCTTTGAGACATCAAAAACGGTTATCTGCTCTCTTTTCAGGATTCTTGTCAAGTCTGCTATGGACTTAGCAACACGCTCTCCGTCGACAACATCTCCGTAACGATTTTTACCTTTCCAGACAAAAACAGCCATCTCGCTTCTCCTTTTATTTTCTCATATTAGTTGGAGGAAAGCCTTCAGTTGCCGCCTTTCGCACTCCTCCTCTTTCAATTATTTCTGTCAATTCCTCTGGTTTGTAGGAGACTCTCATGGCGGTCTCGAGGGTGATTTGTCCTCTATTATAAAGGCTGGCCAAAGATTGGTTAAAGGTCAGCATTCCATATTTCTCTTGGCCCATCTGCATGGCCGAGTATATCTGGTGGAGTTTATTTTCTCTGATGAGATTCCTGACTGCTGCATTGGGGATGAGGATCTCCATAGCTAGAACTCTTCCACCTCCGCCGGCTCGAGGCAAGAGGGCCTGAGTCAACACTGCCTCCAAGCACATGGAAAGTGTGATTCTCACTTGAGCCTGGTACTGGGAGGGGAAAATATCGACAATCCTGGAAACCGTCTCAGCGGCTGAATTCGTATGAAGGGTTGAGAGAGTGAGATGCCCGGTCTCGGCCACGTGCAAGGTGGATTCCACGGTAGGTAAATCTCTCATCTCCCCGACAAAAACAACATCTGGGTCTTCTCTCAAAACAGAACGAAGGGCGTTGGGGTAAGACAATGTGTCAGAATGCAGTTCTCTTTGATTGATCATGGACTTACGAGCAGTGAAAAAATACTCAATAGGATCTTCTATGGTTACTATATGAACGTCTCTTTCTGAGTTGATATGATCAATCATGCAAGCTAGAGTTGTTGACTTCCCGCAGCCTGTTGGCCCTGTCACCAAGACTAATCCCCGGGGCAGATAGCAGAGCTGGGCAATTCTTGGAGGAATGCCCAGCTTAGGAAAGCTCCACATCTGGCTGAGAAATCTCCGGAAGGCTCCTGCAACTGATCCTCTCTGCATGAAGATATTCGCCCGAAAGCGTCCCACATCTTTTATACCAAAGGAGAAATCAAGCTCCAATTTCTCTTCAAACGTTTTCTTCTGTTTATCTGTTAACAGACTGTAGATAAGATTCTTGGTTTCAACTGCAGTTAAGGGTGGATGGTCGAGTGAGATCAGTCTGCCATGGACTCTTATCCTGGGGGGGATGTTGGTTGTTATGTGTAAATCACTGGCATCCCTGTCACAGGCAATCTTAAGCATTTCATGGATTGTCTTTGTCATTATGTATCTCCCCGTCTTTTACGGTTTCTCTTAAAACTTCCTCGACTGAGGTTACCCCCTCTTTTATCTTAATCAACCCGCTTCGACGCAATGTAGTCATTCCCTGCTGCATAGCTATCGCTTTTATTTCCCTGGGTTGCCCCTTTCTCAAAATAACATCTCTTATAGCATCATCTATTTCCATGACTTCAAAGAGCCCGGTCCTTCCTTTGTAGCCTGTGTCATTGCACGCAGCACAGCCCTTGGTTTTAAAAACGGACACTTTCTTGGCTTCTTCTGGAGAAAAGCCGATGTCAACAAGGGCTTCAGGAGCAAGTTTATGTTCTTCACGGCATTTAGTGCAGAGACGTCTTACAAGCCTTTGGGCTACGATTAGTGCGAGTGAGTCTGAGATCAAAAAGGGCTCGATATCCATGTTCACCAGCCTGACAATTGTGCCTGCTGCATCGTTGGTATGAACAGTGGAAAAGACCAAGTGGCCGGTTAGTGCAGCTTTAATAGCAATATCAACAGTCTCATAATCCCTCATCTCACCGACAAGCATGATATCAGGGTCCTGTCTTAAGAAAGATCTAAGAGAAGAAGCAAAATTTAATCCAATCTCTTCCTTTATATTAACCTGATTTATCCCAGGCATATAAAATTCTACAGGATCTTCAGCCGTCATGATGTTCTTTTCCTTGGCGTTTAGAGTGGAAATAGCGGAATACAAAGTATTTGTCTTCCCGCTTCCTGTAGGCCCGGTAACCAGAATAATTCCCCAAGGTCTGACGATAGCTCTCTCAAAAACGTCAAGAGACTCCTGCTCAAAGCCTAATTTCGTAAGGTCTAACTTCAACATTTCGCGGTCAAGAATACGGGAAACAATTTTCTCCCCAAACATCGTTGGTATGGCAGAGACTCTCATATCAACTTCTTTGCGATTGTTCTCCCCCCATTTTACTCTCATTTTTATCCGCCCGTCCTGAGGCAGCCTCTTTTCTGCTATATCCATGGTAGAGAGGATCTTCACCCGTGAGAGCACCGGGTTTTTGAACTTCATGGCAAGGTCCATCATCTCATGAAGTACGCCGTCAATGCGGTATCTCACTCGGAAGGAGCGCTCATACGGCTCAAAATGGACATCACTGGCTCCTTTTCTTATGGCATCCATAAATATCGTGTTCACAAGGGTGATGACAGGAGCTTCTTCTGTGGAGTGAACCAGCTCCTCCATATTATACTCTTGGTCGTCTTCCTCTATGACGTCGACTGCTCCGGAACTATCAACATGCTCGAATTCTTCGATTATTTCTTTAACACGTATGGAATCAGAGGCACCGTAGTATTTGTTTATGGCATCATTAATCCCCGACTCGGAGGCGATAACAGGCTGGATGCTCAGACTCGTACGAAACCTGACATTTTCGATCACATCCAAATCTGTTGGGTCGACCATAGCCATGGTCAGAAAAGACCGAATCCTGTGGATAGGCATAATCATGTGTTTTTTGGCGATGTCCACAGGGATAAGATTGATAACATCGGGGTATACCTCGAATTGACTGAGGTCAATATAAGGATATCCCAGCTGGCGGCTTAACGCCTGGGCCATTTCTTCTTCTGAAATATGACCTAAGGTTACCAGAGCACTTCCTATAGAAACTTTATTCTTCTTCTCGTAATCAACAGCAGCCTTCAGTTGATCTGTATTTATAGAAACTTTATTCTTCTTCTCGTAATCAACAGCAGCCTTCAGTTGATCTGTATTTATGAGTTTTTCCCGGATAAGAAGTTCGCCAAGGTTTGATCCCATTTTTGCTCCTTAGGGGGTTCCTTTAAAATAAACAATTTGACAATATTTGTCAACTCTTTTCACGTTTGTTTTTCCTAAAACAGCTCTCAAATAATTCATAGATATTAGACGGTCACTGCAAGTCATTTTTCTCTTCTTCCCAAAAACAGTTTCTTCAAATAAAGTACATAGGTCAACTACAGCGAACTCATATGGTTGCAGAGAACTCTCATACTGTCAATCATCAGTAGAGAGGATATGAAAGGTGAATTTTACATTCATTCCCTCACCTGA
>SMTZ1_10004852_pt1 | contig 16411 bp, 13 predicted proteins | sample DeeMarSWOR136_30_FD_25667 | JGI IMG/M metagenome (IMG submission 25667)
CAAATTCCAAATAAATCTCAAATATCAATGAGTTATTTATCTGCGGCTTCGCAGCACTAGGCTTTACGCCTTACGCTCAACAATGGGTTTTCATAAACCATCCAAAATGAGATAACGGTAATGATTTTTGATGTTACAAAACAATCCTTAACAGGAACATCTGGTAGCTGATGGTATATACAGCCAACAAGTTGCTTGTGCGTAATAAGAATAGTATGTCGCAGGGGAATAATTTTAGAGATATGCTAATGTATGAGCAAAACTAACGTAACAATCATATTTATTTATTGGATGCATTGACTATCAGTGGAGAGTTATCGCCAATAGATCATTTTTATTTTGTAATTTCCATGCTAATGTAGCTTGATAGACAAATAAGACGTTTCATTTTAAATCACTTTGTATTTGGGTAGCATTGAACCTTTTATTACCACAACAACTTTAAATTGGACCTAAGTTTTAATTACAAAATTTTTTATACTCAATTAGGTTTAATTTTTTAGTGTCAAATGGTTGATATACTGATTCCATCGCTTGGAGCGATGGAATCAGTATGAAATTCTACCCCTTTATCTGTATAATTTTTTCTCCCACAGAATTGTTAGTCCCACAGAAATGAAATTAAAAAAAATTCTGTGGGATTGCATTTCGGTGGGAGAAGATTTTTTATTGGTTTGAGGTGGAGTTTCAACAGTTATTATTCAAAAATTATGTGTCTTTCCAAAATTAAATCCCAACATCATAAGACAATTTTAAAAAGAATATCTCATTGTTATCCCGGGTCAATCCGGGTCGATCAAAATCATCTCGTGTGTAAACAAAATAAATGGCACTGTTGGGCAGCTTGAACCGCCAGCCAAATAAGCCATAAACATAAAGTCTATCGTTAGCCGATCGGTACTGGGTAAATAAACGAATGAACAAATCGGGTGTAAATTGATAATTAAAGGTTGCAATATTAAGCCAGGTGCCTTCTACCTGTTCGTCTGGATTAAAACTCAGCTTTCTTAGTTCATATTCTACTGACAGCTTATCGTGAACTTTAAATTTAGTTTCTCCCGTGATCAGCCAATAATCTCGATCAAAGTTGTGCCCGAACTGGTAGGAGAATTCTGTTGCTGACCATTCCTCTGTATTATACCCGATCCCAAACTCCAGATCATAATTATGGAATCCCTTTTCAAACAACTGATAGTCTTTCAAAAAATCTGTACTCAAACTCAATTTATTGGTGAAATAAAGCTGTAACTCTTGAATAATCTCCCAGCTTCTTAGCGTACCATTTGTTTTATTCCAATATATATTGTAGTTAGAAAAATATTTGAGGAATTCAACACCCGATTTTTTAATCCACCAGTTATATTCAACCGCGGAATCTAATTCACGACGATTGTCGTCTCTGATAAAACCAATACCATTGACACACTGTTTAAAATTTTCAGCCAGCTCCGTATAACGCAAATGATAATGATAGATATTGTTCTCACGAGCCAGTCGAACAAAACCACCGTAATTGCGTTTCCATGTCCCGGGCGCACCTGCCACAAATTGAGTTGTGAAATGAAACTGATTGGGAAAATGAAAAACACCATCCAGACTGAGAACACGATTGTAGCCTCCCTGCCATTGTTTATCGATGAGCATTATGCCAATGGTTGAGCTTTTCAAAATATCTCTTTTTACGCGAACCACTCCCAGGTTATATTGAGGAAAATATTCATCTCTTGTAGTTAGCGGATTATCATCGACCTTTTTCGCGTTGACGCCAATAAGGGCGAACGTGTATGGACCTGTTTTACCAATGGTTTTTCCCCCGAAATTAATTTCACCAATGCGGCGCGAATAAAACGCGCTAATACGATTTTTGAACAGTTCACTACCTTCCACAAAAAATTTCCGTTTCTCTGGGAACGATAGCTCCCAGCGCGTCATGTTGATTTGTTCACGATCCCCCTCAACCGTCGCAAAATCTGGATTGTAAGTCAGGTTACTCGTAATATTGCTTTTATACCGATACTCCACATCCAGCCCGGTCATATTATCCCATTTTTCGCTGGAAAAGGTTTCATACCGCGCGGTTGTATAGGGTATGAATCTCAATTGAGATTGAGCCCTGGGAAATTCTAATCCTGTCAAAATCCCAAACCGGGAGACACGAAAATCGCTGTCCGTAATGCTAGCCCACCAGGAAGTCTCCAGCGTCTTCGGAATAAACCTGCCGAAATTAATACCCCAGGTCTTTTTGTTTGGATTAAAACGGATAGATTTGAAGGGTATGGCAAACTCCGCTGACCATCCATCGTTTCGTATTGTAGTTTTTACCTGCCAGCCAGCATCCCAATTAATATCATAATATTTGCCGTCATCGCTGATGCGGACATCAACCTGAGTATTCAACGCATTGGTCATAAACCAGAAGGCAGATCGCGAATCGTGATAGGTATCCAGCACAACTGCGACCACATCATCCTGTTTCTCCAGTTGATCGCGACGGGTTTGCCTGGCAACAACGGGATCGGGATAGGATTTGTTGCAGATGAACGCCACATAAATATTGTTAGCATCAAATTGAACCGCGACTGTTGTGGTTTCAGTCGAGGGCTGCCCCCTGTCCGGTTCCATCTGAATAAAACCTGATTGAAAGATATTCGCCTGCCATTCAAATTCAGTAATCTTGCCATCGACGGTGATCTTTGTTTGGATTTTGTAGGCTCTTATTTCTTTGGCGTAGGTATTAGAAAAGAAAATTAAGATGAGAAGAAAGATGGTACGTTTCATACTGGTTTCTGTTTTTTTGAAATATTAGTTGTTAAATTTGGAATAATAGTATTATAATTATATTATCAGGTAAGCTTAGTTTAAGGTTAATCCAGAATTTTTAATTTAGGGATGCGAGAAAAGTGACTCCGATTTATTGTGGAAACAGGTAATCCTAAAGTCACGGCAGTTCCACCAATAAACAGGTCGTTGAGTTCAATGAGTTCGTTGGAACGACTTAATTTTGCAAATAGATAGGCAACTTTTTGAGCAATATTTTCATCAATCACCAATGGTGGTTGAAACCAACTCAATAATTCTCGTACGTCTTTTAATGCTTCTGAACTTTTTGACGCCAGAAACGCTCCGATATATAATTCAAAAACAGTGATAACACTGACAAATCCAATTATCTTACCATTTCTTACTTGCTCGACTTTAGATTTACAATTTCTCTTACCACGAAGATAACCGATGATCATGCTGGTATCATAAAGTACCTGTCTTTTGCGCCCATCTTTGCCAGGCATAATGAATCTCCTTTTCCATTTCTTCGGTATACCAATCCCATTTGCCAAAAAGACTTTCGGTAGAATTCGTCTCAATAATCCTGGGCATGATGAAAATCACCACAGATGTTCCGTCTTCAGCAGGAACTGGTTGACTCATTTCAATAGTCCCATTCTTTACTATACCCGTTAGAACTTGCATGTCAGACCTCTCGAAAGATTTTATTACTATTTCAACTGAATAAAGTTATTAAATTATTTGGATATTATCAAGGGAAAAATATTAGCTCTGAAGCTTCTAATTATTCATTCATCTTTTTAACACAATTTGTCCCATATCCCGAATCCTAAATCGCGAACCCCGATACATTCAGATATTCAAATTGACAGTTCAAAAGAGATTCAACTAACCTCTATGAATTATTCAAAAACCAACATCTCTGAGACGGACTGAAGGATTGAGCCAATCACGACAGACGCAACGGATGTAACATTTATTTAAATCATACGAGCCACCACGAAGTACTCGCAAATTACCTTTTTCTGGTCCTCGTGGATCTTTAATTAAGCTCTGTCTAACACAGGATTGATAATAATTCGAATCAAACCAATCAAAACACCATTCTCTTACATTTCCAGCAAGATCAATTTCTATTTCACCCTGCCAGTATTGTCTTATTTTGTCCAATTGAGACCTGTTCTCATCATACCGTTCGTTTAGTTTTTTTACTTCTTTTTTTCGATTATAAAACATCTCTACTTCTTTTTGAATGAGCAAAGTAAGATACTTCAAAGTAACATACTCTGAAGTATCTTAAAATGCAAGTAATATTTTAAATTTTTATATTCATTAAAAAGAGGTATGTTCCGAAGACATTTCAACACTAATACTAATTCGTCAGATTAAAGGTATGGTTATTATTTTGCTTCAAAGCTTATTTTTTCCTTGACATTTAGCAATTAAATTATTAGCTTCCAGCATGTTAAGCAAACTTTTTTATTCCTGCTGATCTTATAATATTGGTAGTGAAATCTTTGTTTTTGAAAAAATTTTCGTTCCAATATGATTAAAATTGTGGAGGGTAAAATGTTAAGAACTAAATCATCATCTCAAGTTATAGTCCAGTTCATCTTTCTGTTTATCTTTACAGTTATCGCCTCAATAGTTTTTGCTCAAATTCCGAAAGATGTAAAAAACAATCTAAAAGTTCCAGATTCCGAGCACTTGCAGGTGATTACAACTCACGACAAATCTACCATGATCGGACGAATTGTTGAAATCAAAGAACAAGAGATTCTGTTCAAAACAGATTTTGGAGAAATTACGATTCCCATCCAGAAGATAAAAAGCATCGAACTCGTCCCAACATCTGCTATCAAAGAGGGTAAATACTGGTTTCCCAACCCGAACGCAACCCGGCTTTTTGTTGGCAATAGTGCTCGAATGTTGAAAAAAGGTGATGGCTATTTCGCTGATTCTTACCTTTTCTTCCCCTCAATTGCCTATGGAATTACAGATAATTTTACCATTGGTGGTGGAATGTCTCTTATTCCAGGTCTGGGTATTGATAAGCAGTTTTTCTATTTCACGCCGCGGGTAGGTTTAAAAGCCTCTCAAAATCTCAATTTTGCAGCCGGTGCATTAATCATTAAAATACCTGATTTCAACGATGATGACGATGACGGAACACCTTTAGTAGGTTTACTCAATGTTGTTGGCACTTATGGCTCCACAAATTCAAGTATTACATTCGGCTTGGGTTACGGATTTGTGGATGATGATATCGCAGATAAACCATTCATATTAATCGGCGGTGAACATCGAATATCCAGGCGCTTATCGCTGGTAACTGAAAACTATCTTTTGCCAGGTGTGGATGATCCGTTAATCTCTTATGGTATTCGATTCTTCGGTGAAAAGATAAGCGTTGATCTGGCATTTCTTAACACGTTAAGCGATGAGATTATCTTCCCGGGTATTCCTTACGTGGATTTTGTTTTTAATTTTTAAGTGCTGCTAATTCACTTTTGCTAAATCAATTAATGGTAATCTGTCGAAGATTACTCAAATTTCGCTGACTGGCACTTGAACGAAAATATCAAAAATAAGAAATTTTTTGTTTTTGTGATTCTTCGAATATTATTATAGTTAAATCTGGAAGGAACTCTTTCGAAGGTTTAGAACCTTTGAAAGGGTGCGTGTCATTCAAATACTCTGCAAATTTGTGGAACTGCTTGTAAATAATATTGTAAAATACTCTGTAAAGTACTTGACATTTTATTGTCAAAATGTTATATTATAAAAAATATTAACCTAAATATTGGTAATTTATGAATAATTATTTAAAAGGTATCTCAACCTTACTGGACATATTTGCAACTCAAGGAACAAAGCCAAAAAAAGATTCAATCTTTGAAGATTGGTGCGCGCTTCAATCCGATTGGCAACATGTTGGTTCTGACTTATGGTCCGGTATAGCCAAAAAGTTAGACAATGTTTTAACAAGGGATTACGCTGATATTATAAAATTATTGCAACAGCAATCCATTTGCCCATTTTATGAATATAAAAAAAAGAATGAGTTAAAATTATTATTACTAAATCCTGAAGCGATGAATACTAAGTCTCCTGAACTCGGTAAAGAAAGAACAGCTCTTGAGAAATCGATATTGAATGAAAATCCCGATCTTAATGAACAAGATATAGAGAATATTAAGGAACTTATAAACTATTTCAGTCAAAATCTCGAAGAAATTCATTCCCTTAATGAACAAATATTTTCAGATAAATATAATGACCAAAAAACCAAGCAAACCGATAAAAAACGCTCAAATAGAACAACAAGAAAAGCCTCATATCAAAAATAATGATTCTCAAAACTTAGAATTATTATCAGAAGAAAAAAAAGAATTAGCTATAATCCTCAGTCGATTCTATTCTGGACCAATTCCGCACCCTTCTATTCTTAAACAATACGAAGATTTTCTTCCTGGATCTGCTCAGCGAATAATTAAAATGGCAGAAAAACAAACTGCACATAGACATAAAATTGAAGAAAAGAGTCTTGATTATTCTCATGCAGAGATTACGAAAGGGCAGTATTTAGGATTTTTTATAAGTTGCTTTGCCCTGGCATCTGGTACATTATGTTCCTTATTAGGTGCGATACTACCGGGTAGCTTATTTGGCACAGCAGGTGTCGCAGGGCTCGCCGCTGTTTTTGTATATGGCAGCAAAAAAAGAGAAAAAAGTTTCAAAGAACAGACTAAGGATTAAACAAGTAGCTATTCAAACTTAGTATATCGAAATTATAAATGGATTAAATTTGATTAAAAAAAACTCAATTTTACCAATCGTTTAACTTGTGCAATGGACATCAGGAAAAGACATCAATAAAACCTGTGCTAAAGCCACAGGAATTGGCTTTCAAAATTGTAGAGAGTTCAATAATTTTGATCAATTCTTAACCAATTACCAGGAACTCTATTAGTTACTTTACAATTCAAATTGCCGAAGCATCACGACCTCCCAATTACCCAATTTCCTAATTAGTTACAATGAAAAAAATTTTATTCAATAAAATATTTTTCATAATTGCCAGTCTTCTTTTTCTTACGTTAGGTCTCTTTGGCGTCGGTCGGTTGCACCTTCGTTCCGGGATGCCCTTTCAATGGCAAAAACAAAACAATCAAGTTGTTGTAACGAGTGTTCAAACAGGTCCACGAATAAAAGGATTGGCTAAGGGGGACATCTTACTCAGGATAGAAAACTATCCTATTAAGTCTGGAGGTGAAATAGAATATATTTTAGATACCCGGGTACTAGGTCAAATTGTCTCTGTTTTTATTCAGCGCGGCGAAGAAATATTTTCAATTTCCATCCCTATTGTTTCACAATTTAGTATCACATTTATTATTATAAACTTACTGTTAGGACTATTGTTCTGGATTGTGGGGATTTTCGTTTTCCTGAGCAAATCAAACGACAGGGCAGCGCGGGTATTTTTCTGGGCATGCATGACGCTTTCAGTTTCTATTATGGGAAATTGGCCATGCAATCCTGTCAACGCCGGATTTTTGGGATATATTCACCAGGTTCTATATTATGTCATTTATCCACTGGTTCCAGCATTCCTTCTTTATTTAACAACAATTTACCCCAATGTAAAAGTAATCCTTCGCAAATACAACTGCTTTCCCTACTTGATTTTTAGTCCTTCTCTGCTTTTTATCCTTTTATTAGATGTGAGCTATCTTTCAGCAATTTATTTAAAATCTATTGAACACTATTATAGTTTTGGTTATATATACAACGCTTTCAGAGTCTATCTCATTATATATTTTATCGCGAGTATTGCATTTTTTATCCATTCATATAAATTTTCAGATACAAAAGAAAGCCGGGATAAGATCCGATGGATTTTATGGGGTATGTGTGTGGGTGCATTCCCTTTTCTTTTCCTCTGGACAATTCCGCTAATATTAGGATTATCCCCTCCTTTTCCTGATGAGATTAATTATATCTTTTTGATGGTTGTGCCCCTGTCGTTTGGATTTTCTATCGTAAAATACCAGGCAATGGATATCGAAATCGTCATCAATCGAAGCATTGTATACGCGCTGATAACGGGAATCATTGTGGCTCTGTATCTCATACTGGTCGGGTTGGCAGGACATTTTCTTCATACCATGAGTCCCGGTCCCAGCAGTTTCCTCATCATACTTTTTACCCTTATTGCAGCAGTTCTCTTCTCCCCGGTTAAGCACCGAATACAAAATTTTATAGATAAAACTTTTTATCGGGTTAAGTACAATTACCGACTGGCAATTAAAGACTTTGGCGATGCTATCACTTCAGCCCACGATCAAATTCAATTAACAGATCTAATTTTGGAAAAGATAAACGCTGCAATACCGGTTGACAGGATAGCATTAATGCTGCGAAGTGATTCTGAGAGAATTTTTAATGTTGATGTAAGCCAGGGAATGACTGAAGACGAACTGCTTGATTTGCGATGTGAGCTTGCTGAAGAGCTAGGTCATTTTATTGATAAACATCGAGTTCCATTAATAAAGAAGGGACGAGCTGAGCTAAGCGATATTGTCCAGTTACCAGTTAGTGCTGCATTAGACAGAATCGGATTGGAGCTGATTATTCCTCTCACACTTCAGGAAAAACTTATGGGACTGGTGGTACTGGGAAAGAAAATGTCAGAGACTAAATATTCAGAAGAGGACATAGAATTATTGATGACTATGGCGAATGAAGGCTTCATGGCATTGGAGCGCTTTAAACTGCAGGAGACCATGATTCTGGAGCGCGCGGAAAAGGAAAAATTGCAAGAGCTCAGCAACCTCAAATCAGAATTCATCTCCCATGTCTCCCATGAGTTACGGACTCCTTTAACTTCGATTCAATGGTCGATAGAAAATCTTTTGGATGGTATACCAGAACAACCAGGTCCTAAAATAAGAGAATATCTTGAAGGAGTTCACGGTAGCAGCCAGCACCTAGGCAGAATGATCGAAAATCTTCTCGATGTTTCCCGAATTGAAGCAGGGAGGATTGAGATTTATCCTGAAAAACTAAATGTTCTTAATGAACTAAACAAAGTACTGGATATTTTAAAACCTTTTGCTGAAAAGAAACATATCAACATTAAAACAACCAGGGCTGAAGATTTATGGGTGAAAGCCGATCGAGACAGATTGCGGGATATTCTAACAAATTTACTCGATAACGCTATAAAATTCTCCAATCAGGGTGATGTCATTGAAGTAAAAATCGATAAAGCGGTAGATTATCAAAAAGCTGAAGAAATCGGGAAAGGAATGGTTGCAATCTCGGTGGTCGATCATGGACCGGGTATTCCAAAAGAAAAGCAGGAATCCATCTTTGAACGGTTCGAACAAGTTAAAAAAGATAAAGCAGTGAGGGAAACGGGATTAGGTTTGGGATTGCATATCGTGAAAAAATTAGTCGAGCTTCAGGGGGGACGGATTTGGGTTGAGAGTGAGGTTAATAAAGGAAGTAAATTTGCTTTTGTGCTACCAACAATATAAATGCTTATATCAATTTTTAAATTATTTTTTTGAAGAAATGGAGGGCTATCTGAAATGAAAAAAACATTAGTTTTAACAGTCATTACTCTTTTCATTGGTACTATTAATGTGTTTCCGCAGATACAAAAGCGCGAAGTAATATCACTTAGCGATTCCATCGGAACTGAAATTGACCGTGTGGAACGAAATCTCTATCATCTTTTTCCCGACATTACAGGATTCCAATCGGCACAGATTGTTCGACTTCAGGATTCAAAATATAGATTGAATTATTCATACCGAGATACAGCAGGACTTTACCACAAATCCATCTCTATCTCTGCTGATGCATTAGCATTGACCAAGCTCCATATTAGATTGACAGATGAGTACCGCAGTATGCAGCGTTCAAAGCCATTAGATGAAAAACTGGAATTAGAAATGTTGTATCGTCTTGCCTTAAAGTATGCCTCGCAGGCAAGATATGATGTTTCCTCAAAACTGTTAAGTGACTTAATCTCAGATTATCCCCGCAGTAACCAGGCTTTAAATGCCAAAGAATTTCATGTTAATACTGAAAGGCTGTGGAAAACAAGAAAAGCATTATTCTGGAAAGGCTCATTGTTGGATCAAAGCGGACGGACAGACGTATTAATCTTTAGCGGTTATTATGGAGTATGGCTGGGCATTGCAACGCCAATATTTTTTGAAGCAGACTCTCCACAGGCTTATGCTGCCGGTCTTTTGCTTGGGGCGCCGCTATCTCTGTTGGTTAGTCACAGTGCTACGAAGGAATCGAATATCAGCGACGGCAGGGCTACGATGATTTCCTTAGGTGGGCACCTGGGAACCTGGCAGGGAATCGGTTGGGCTGCTGTTTCGGATCTGGATGGAAATGTGGTTGTTGGTATAGGCGAACTGGGTGGATTGGCTGGTATTGCAGCAGCAACAATTTTAACAAACAAAGTCGATTTTTCAACAGGACATGCAGGTCTTACCAGTTCCGGACTGCAATGGGGCGCATGGTTTGGGCTTGTTTTTGCTAATCTTTTCAATCACGACGATGATAATGTGTTACGAGATATGCTGATTGGAAGCGATTTATTCATTTTAGGTACTGGTATTGCCACAAAGGATGTTAAGATGAGTAAGGCTCGGGTAAGACTAATAAACCTGGCAGGTGTTATCGGAACAGTATTAGGTTTTGGGATTGACCTGTTAGTCGAAGTGGATGATGCTTCCACTGCTTTTGCTATTGCTGGATTAGGCAGCGTAGCAGGTTTAGCAACTGGAACACAAATGACCAAAAACTTTGATAAAGGAAAAGAGTTATCTTTGTTCAATACAAGCCAATCTCGTTTAGGCTACTCTTTCAGACATGGAAAGAATATATGGTCGATTTCTCCTAAAGTAGCATTCCAGCATCATCCTTATAATAAAAATAGGCTTGTACCTTCTATTGGATTACAACTTAATTTCTAACGAGCTGTCACTTCAAAGCTGAAAGGTTGAACTTCGGGTATTAATTGAGGGAGAAAAAATGCCGACTGAAAAAATATTAATTGTCGACGACGACGCACAAATTAGAATGCTGCTCAGGGATCGGCTGCAGGCAAATGGCTATAACATATTTCAAGCCGAAAATGGTATCAAAGGTCTTGAATTGATTGAAAAAGAAATACCTGATCTGGTGCTGTTGGATTTACAGATGCCTGAAATGGATGGTATAGAAGTGCTGAGTCGCCTGGGCAAGAAATTTCCTGAAATTACAGTTGTAATCATGACAGCTTATGGTACCATTGAACGTGCTGTGGAAGCCATGAAGCTCGGGGCTTACGATTTTCTCCCCAAACCCTGCAAACCAAACCATATTCTAATGGTCGTGCAGAAAGCACTGGAGCGAAAAGAATTGCAGGAGGAAAATCAATATTTAAGACAGGAACTGGAAAGCAAATACCGAATGGTCATTGGCGAAAGTGAGCAAATGAAGAACGTTATGGAAATCGCTCAAAAAGTGGCAAAAAGCAAAACAACAGTTCTGATCGGCGGAGAGAGCGGCACAGGAAAGCAATTGATGGCACGAGCTATCCATGCCATGAGTGATAGAAAAAACAAGCAATTTATTCAAGTCAACTGCACCACGCTTACTGAACAACTGTTGGAATCCGATCTGTTTGGTCATGAGAAAGGTGCTTTTACCGGGGCAATCAAACAAAAGAAGGGGCGCTTTGAGCTGGCAGATAAAGGCTCGTTATTTTTAGATGAGATCGGCGACCTTCCCTTAAACCTGCAGGCAAAAATTCTCCATGTGCTGGAGTATGGTGAATTCCAGCGAGTAGGCGGTATTACTACCTTGAGTGCGGATGTACGTATTATTGCAGCTACAAACAAAGACTTAAAGAAACAAGTTGAGAACAATCAATTCCGTGAAGATCTATACTATCGATTAAATGTGATGAAAGTTCACCTTCCTTCTTTGCGGGAGCGACCGGGAGATATTCCTATTTTCGTGAAACATTTTTTAAATAAACATAGTAAAGAAATGCAGAAAAACATCCAAAATATTGCTCCCAAAACTATGGATATTTTAACAAGTTATTCCTGGCATGGAAATATTCGTGAGTTAGAGAATGCCATTGAAAGAGCCGTAGTTTTGGCTTCGGGACAGGAACTAACCGCTGACCTGTTACCGCCTTTGACTGAAAAAAAGGCTGCAAATGATATAGGAGTCGGAGTTCCTTTAGACGAGGCGCTAGCAAAATTTAAAAGACAATTCATTACTAAGACATTGGCATTTACCAATAACAATCAAACCAGGGCTGCTGAACTTCTTAATATTCAGAGAACTTATCTTAATCGGCTTATTAAAGAGCTCAATATTTAAGGTATATGGGTATAAGGCATAAAGCATATCCACTTATATCCTATACTTACTTATACCATATACCTTATACCATTTCACAGTTTTAAGGGTGAAATCTCCAAAGGAACATAAGATATGAAAAAACTAAAATTAATAATATTTTTCGCCATCATTTTGTTTCTCATTTTTCGAGATCATTCTAAAGCTCGACAAACCAAAACTACAGAATCTGAACTAATTATTCATAAACTGAGATTGCCTGTTCCACCTTCAAAAGATAACAAATCAAAATATTATTCGCTTGATGATGAAGTTGCCATCATATTAACTCAGGCTGTGAGAGAATTGAGACTCTATGACATCATCGTTGGAATTTATTTTGATTCTACCTTAAAAAAGCAGGACAGCACCATCACCGATGAAATGATAGTTAACTTTAAAGAGCTTGAAAGATTTACAGAAGCGATTGTTATCGTTGCTACCGATATTTTTCAACAAGGTGTTCCGCGAGATGAAGATGAAGCTTATTTTCCATTAGAAACACCGAATTTGGTTGAAAAATCAAAAAGAAGTAAGGATGAATATTCCGAAAATATTCAGACACAGCTTTCAGTTATTGCTCAAATAGTCAATACAACAACTGGCGAATCATTAGGCACGCTTGAGCTTGAAGTTATTCACGCTGGAGGTTCATTCAAAAAATCGAAAGCAAAAACAATGAAACTGCTTAAGAAAAAGGCACTTACCGAGTTCAAGAGTATTTACTGGTTTTCGGCTGATGTGATAACGACAAAAACGGGAAAGACAGGGCTGCCAATTGGAATGAGCTCTGGAATTAGAAAGGGCATGATTTTTCAACTTATCGAACCGGATAGGATGTGGACAATTGATGATGAAGAGTACTTCGTTCCGGGCAGCAGTGCAGCAATTGCAACTGTTGTTGATACCTCAACTGATAGTAGTGGTTTGCGAATCTTGCGGCAATGGCGCGATCATTATCCCGGCAGTTGGGCAGTTGAACATCCTTTCCCAATATGGGCACTTCAATTGAATTTTATACCTCCGGCGACAGATTCTTATATCAATTTAGGTGTCTATTTTCATGGCAAACCTTTGCAAAATTTTGATGTTGGAATGGGAATGCAAATCATCCAGGTAACTGATTCTTATGGTGATAATGATTATGGTTTTGGCTTGGGCGGATTTGGCATCTGGCGTTTTTTTAACACGTCAAAAATTGATTTGGGCGGCAAATATGGGATTGATCTTGATATTCCCTTTAAAAAAGATGATGCGGGACAAATTGTTCATGCTATTTTGTTTTCAGCCCCCTCAAGTTGATAATTCTGGTCTTATGTTATCAGTAGGAATCAAGTATTTACTATTTTAGCCTCAATTTCATTTTAATTGGATCAGGATTCAAGGCGTAAGCCTTTTATTTCCTGAGTATTAAATAAAATCCTTACGGATTAATTCCTAACCTTTCCGATGCTCAACAAAATGGCATTGATTTTAACCTGATTCAATAAGAGTTAAGTATAATATTTCATACATCCCTGTATGCTTCAGTATAACATAAGAGAACAAATATTTTTCCACCTCGCTAAAAATTCTTCCAATAGGAGTTTTACAATAGCCTGATATTACTGGCGTTAGCCAGAACTAGTTTGTTGAAATATTATTTATCTTTCTCTGGCACATCTCTTGCCTGAACAGTTTGTGAACAAACAGACTATTCAATCCAAGAGAACATGAGGAGGGTATGAAAATGAAACGAATCATAATCGCTATTACGATTGTGGGGGTGGCTTTTATTTTTCTAATTCCAAATCACTTGATTTCCCAGCAGTGCAAGCCAGAATCCAGGGCAATCACCCAAAATGAAATCGGTGCTTCAGTACTTAATCGTCAATACTGGATTAATGGCGGACTCGGTGTCTGTTCCGCTGGCTTATCATCAGGCATAAGTTTTTCCCATCAAACCGGTAAGCAGCTTATTACAGTTCGATCAACTTACAACGAAGAGCTAAACATCTTTGGTCCATCTCCTGCTGAAAGAGTTTGGGATGTTGGTGTGATGTATGGCAGGAGCGCTAAATCGAAATATGGTTTTGTCAGTGTATCTGCTGGTTTAGGGCTTGTCGGTGGAGTTAAACGTGGAACATATTTAGGTAACAATCTGGATGATGGTTATGGCTGGTTCGTGATAAAAATAGACAGGTACGAGAAAGATAATTTTGTCACCTTAGGTTTTCCTGCAGAAATACAGGCATTTTGGACACCTTTTTCTAAGCTTGGTATTGGTATTACGCTTTATGGGAATTTTAATCCTGAGAAATCGTTTGCTGGATTGATGTTGTGTATTCAAATTGGGAATTTAAGATGAATTCACTCTTTAACTGTGAATCTGACTAACAAACAGCGAAGCGGTTTTTCAAATCATGCGAATTAAAATGGAGGACAAGAATCATGAAGAAAATATATCCAATAGTTGCAATTCTACTGCTGGTTTTGGCTGGGTGTGCTTCCAACATACCATTTTCAAAACCCGACAATCTCGACAGGGTTGCTATTGCCAATTTCAGGTTCTGGATGGATGATTTAAGCCTGCCACAAACTGAAGACAAAGGAAAGATAAACATTCTCACCCTGTTTAGAATGAAAGAAATCTATAAAGATTTTAAACAAGTTATGGAAGATTCATTGAAGTTTATGCCTCATCACGAATTTTTGGATTCGATTTATTTCACCATAGAAAATGGACTGAGAAATAAGCTCAAAATTCCTGTTCTTCCCATAAAAATGTACGCCAACGATATTCAATGTGATTTCTATGGTTTTCCCCTGGATAATGCAGCAAAGGTTGCGAAATGCGGAAAATTTGATGCTGCAATGGATATCTCCGTACGAATATGTTATCCTTACAAACAAGGATCCAGCTTTAGTTGGGGCGGTGTTACCAGGGCAAAGTATAAAACATTGCCGAAACTTGTATTTACAATTAAAATGGTAGCGTCAAATGGCAATATTATCTGGCGGGATAGAATCATTGTAAAATCCAAAAAATGGCTCATCGTCGATGAAAAATGGCTGATGGCGATTAATTATAAACAGGATATTACCGGCCCATCTGCCCTGGAATTAACCAAACAAGCAATTGAAGTTTTAAGTCAAAAAAATAAAAACCTATCATTTAAGGGAGGTGCTTAAAATGAAAGTATTATTAAGAATCACAGTGATAATCGTTATTCTCTTTTCCATTAATGTTAATGAACCACTATTCGCGCAGGACAAAAAAGAAAAGAGCGGCAAAATTGAGAAGTTTGAAAAGGAAATGGAGAAAAAAAAGGAGGATAAACCAAAGTCAAAACGCGATCGTCGTAATGATGATCAAAATTATTGTCACCACAATACAGGAAGATCTTTTGTTGGAGAGTTCATTGTAAAGCCGTTGCTTGAATATACATTTTTATATACGTTTATCGGTCCCCCGGGAGATTATTCTCCAATCGATTACGAATTTTTCGCGAACAGCAGTTTTTCTGAATATCCTTACGCGACCCCGGATGTTGGTTTTTATTCAAATAGAACATCGAAGCACTATGCGTTCACATTATCGGGAAATTATTTTTACAATAATCCAAAATTGCAGGGTTTCAGTGTTCGCAGCCGAATATATCCCGCCTCATTCCTGGGAGTTGAATTACGCTTTACTGACTTGATTGAAAATTTGCCGACAAAGTATGATCATTTACAGCTATACGATGTGCTGGTCAATTATCATCGTGTCCGGAACCAACGCTGGTCCCTGTGGTGGGGACTTGGCATGAAGGGTGTCAAAGGGGATAAAACGCATAAAGGAATGGCTTTAAACCTGGGCACAGAGATCTATGTAAGAAAACCGGTGAGTTTGTATGTGAATTATAATGTCGGATTTTTTAGCAACATAAACGCCGTGAAAGAATCGTTATATCAATTGAACTGGCACATCAAGCGGAATATCGTTTATTTCGGTTATCATCGATTTTCAACTGGCACTGCGGTATTGGATGGTGTGATTGCTGGAGTTGGGATTTATTTTTGATTTGATGAACAATAAAGATCTGCAAAATAGGATGGATTGTCATTTCGAGCAGAGCGAGAAATCTGTTTAACGAACTGATATTTTAAGATATACAGATTTCTCACTCCACTTCGTTCCATTCGAAATGACACAAAAATCTTAATTTTGCAGAAGTCT
>SMTZ1_10003242_pt1 | contig 16410 bp, 16 predicted proteins | sample DeeMarSWOR136_30_FD_25667 | JGI IMG/M metagenome (IMG submission 25667)
GTTAGCCTCAACCCAAGGACAGGTGATCGTAATCTTCATTGACTACGAAACCTTTGGGGAACACCACTGGCCAGAAGGCGGAATCCACGAATTCGTAAGAGCGCTACCAAGCGAAGTGAATAGATGGCACCACCTTAATTGGCGAACTCCCTCAGAAGTCATTGAACGACACAATCCAGTAGACGAAATCGACGTTCACGAATACAACACAGTCTCATGGGCTGACATTGAACGAGACCCCAGCGCATGGATCGGCAACCCCATGCAGAACATCTGCTACGACTCTCTGAAGGAACTGGAACAGCTGGTAAAGGGAATAGGCGACAAAGACCTGATTCAACTGTGGCGTTATCTTCAGATGAGTGACCACCTTTATTACCTTAGCATAAAGGGGGGAGGACCTGGAGATGTTCACAACTACTTCAGTTCCATGGGTAGTCCAGTCGAAGCTTTTGCTGTCTATTCAAGAATCCTCTCTGATCTTGAAGCCAGAATCCGCGTGGAACTGGAAAAACCGGAACTGGCGGCGAAGAGAATGTTGAGGCGTCTTCCAGCTGGGATGGGATTCACGTTCTCTTACGAGTTTGCGCGTTCTTCTGGTTTGACTGTTCACAGCTTATACGAGTTTATTTCAGCACTGAAGAGCATTGACATAAGCTCTATTCAGTTTCATGTGGAAAGAGGAGATTTCGAACGCTGGCTACGTTATATTGTCGGAGATGATAGACTAGCTGATGAGATAGCGAAAATTAATGTTTCAAAGAAAAAGTTGGAAGGGGAAGCTCTACGCAAGAAGGTTCTTGGTGCAACTGAAAGAAGAATAAAACAATTGAAAGAAATTGCTAATGAAGACTCTGCCAGCTTAAAGGAGACGGAAAACTAAGAATGATACAACTCCACAATTATGAAGAGTGGGTGTGAATCAAGAGGTTTTAGGTAATGATTACTGATCCAGTCTGCGGGATGCCTTTAACTGAAACGAAGGAAGAATTCAAGGCTGAAGTGAGGGGAAGAACATACTATTTCTGCGGTGAATACTGTAAACGTGCTTTCTTGCGGGGAAAAAAAATAGCCTATTTCTCCATGGAAATCGGATTGAACAACGATGTTCACACCTACAGCGGAGGTTTAGGAGTGTTGGCTGGTGACGTGATCAAGTCCAGCGCTGACCTTAAGATTCCGTTGGTGGGAGTCACTCTTGTCAGCAGAAAGGGATACCTGAGACAGGAGATCAGGGACGGAAAACAGATCGAGCACTCGGACGATTGGACACCATCCACCTTGATGAATGAACTACCAACCCAAGTCGAGTTGAAAATACAGAATCGAATAGTCAGAGTGAAAGCTTGGCTTTATGATTACCAGAGTCCTACAGGAGGATTGGTTTCTGTTTTATTTCTTGACACAGATGTTGAAGGCAACTCTCCAGAGGATAGAGAGATTACTTCTTTCCTATATGGCGGCGACAGAAGGTACCGGTTAAAGCAGGAGATTGTCTTGGGAATTGGCGGCGTGAAGATGCTTGAAGCCGCAGGCTTTGTGGTCGGAAAATATCACATGAACGAGGGGCATTCTTGCCTTCTCACGTTAGAGTTGCTGGTTAAGAACGGGAGAGATCTGGATAGTGTAAGAGACCTCTGCATATTTACCACTCATACTCCTGTAGAAGCGGGTCACGACAAATTCTCTTACGATCTTGTCCAAGAATTGTTGGGTGAAATAATTCCTCTCGAAACACTGAAGGAGCTTGGGGGAGCCGATCAGCTGAATATGACCCGTCTGGCACTGAACACTAGCAAGTATGTGAACGGGGTAGCAAAAAGGCACAAAGAGTTTTCTTTGACTCTGTTTCCGGGCTATAACATCTCAGCTATAACTAATGGGGTCCATTCTTTTACTTGGACTTGTGAGTGCTTCAGAAGGCTTTATGACAAATATTTGCCGGGATGGGCGAACGAACCTGAGTTGCTGGTCAGGGTAGACGGAATCCCAGATGAGGAGATTTGGCAAGCTCATATCGAAGCGAAAGAAAAGCTCATACGTTATGTTCGTGAACGTTCAGGTGTCCAGTTTGATCCTGATGAACTTACGTTGGGTTTTGCGCGTAGAGCCACAGGCTACAAGAGAGCAACTCTGTTATTCTCAAACCTAAAGAGGCTTGAAGAAATAAACAGGGTTGGTACGATTCAGGTGGTTTATGCGGGCAAAGCCCATCCTAATGATTGGATGGGAAAACGTTTAATCGAAGAGATTCATGAAATGAAAGAAAATCTAAAGAATACAATGAAAATTGCCTATTTAGAGAATTATGACCTTCAGATGGCTGCTACGCTCACTTCTGGCGTAGACGTTTGGTTGAACACTCCGATCCCACCTTTCGAGGCTTCTGGGACAAGCGGAATGAAGGCAGCACATAATGGGGTGATAAACTTCAGCGTCTTGGATGGCTGGTGGGTGGAGGGTTGTATTGAGGGTGTCACTGGTTGGGCTATTGGTCCTTCCCCGAAAGAAAATTTGGACGATGCTGAGAGAAGACGCCGGGAGATTACACAATTGTATGACAAACTGGAGTATTTGATCATCCCCAAATTCTACAATAATAGGGATGATTGGATACGGATGATGGAAAACTCGATTGGAAAGGTTGCATACTACTTCAACAGCCACAGAATGATGCGAAGATACGCTTCAGAAGCCTACCTCTAGGTATCCACTGAAATTTTGGAAAAAACAAGTGTTCTTCTTGGGTTTTGGGCTATTTCACGAATTTGTCTCGGTTCTTTTTGAATCTTTTTTTACATTTCACACTGCAGAAGTAGTATATTTCCCCTTCATGGCGCATATGGAATTTAGCTGTTTTTTCGTTCAAGTTTACTCCGCAGACGGGGTCTCTAAGCATTATATCACGTTAGTCAATTGTTTGCTGATTGTATATAAGAGTGTTGTAGCACCAATGATCATTTGGCTGAAATTGGAATTCGAGCATAAAATAGGTTAGTTGTCGTTTGTATTTTGTGTGCTTTTGTTTCTTGGGTTACCGATGGATTTATATGAAGGATAATACATATGAAGAATCATTCATTAAAATATTGCGGTTGTGATAATACAATGAACGAAAAACAAATGTTCTGTTTCCAATGTGAACAAACCGCCAACGAAAAAGGATGCACAAAATTTGGTGTTTGCGGAAAAAGTCCAGAAGTAGCAGCACTGCAAGACCTGCTAATCTATGCATTAAAAGGTCTTTCACAAGTAGCCATAGAAGCAAGAGAATATGAAATAACAGATGAAGAGGTCAACATATTCACATGTAAAGCACTCTTCTCCACACTCACAAACGTAAACTTTGACCCAAACCGTTTCGTAGAACTAATCAAAAAAACTGTGGAACTACGGGACTCGTTACGAAAGAAGGTTGAAAACGCTGGAGGAATCATAAAGTCTACTGGCCCCGCAAGCTTTGTCCCAAAAAACACGGTCAAGGAACTGATCGAACAGGGCAGATTGGTGGGCATCAAATCTGATCCAGACGTAGACCCTGATATTCATTCTCTCCAATGGCTTCTCACCTACGGAATCAAGGGTGTAGCAGCATACACCGACCACGCATACATTCTTGGACAGAAAGATCCCAAAGTATTCGCCTTCATCCATGATGCTCTCGCGGCTACCCTCGACAAATCCCTCAACATCAATGACCTCGTTGGATTAGTTCTGAAATGTGGCGAAATAAACCTCCGTAGCATGGAACTCCTAGACGCAGGAAACACGGGAAAATATGGACATCCAGTACCAACTAAAGTTCCCCTTGGTGCAAAGAAAGGCAAAGCCATTCTAGTGTCAGGGCATGACCTCAAAGATTTAGATGATATTCTAAAACAGAGCGCAGGGAAAGGAATCTACGTTTACACGCACGGAGAAATGCTGCCCGCCCACGGCTATCCAGAACTAAAAAAGTACCCGCACTTCTATGGTCACTATGGGACTGCTTGGCAAAATCAGCAGAAAGAATTCAAGGCATTTCCGGGAGCAATCCTGATGACAACAAACTGTATTCAAAGACCCCTAGAAAACTATGAACGAAACATCTTCACCACTGGACTTGTTGGATGGCCAGACGTACCACACATTGCTAACAAAGATTTTACTCCCGTTATCGAGAAAGCGTTGGAGATGCCGGGATTCCAAGAAGATATAGAAGGGAAATCTGTGATGGTAGGATTCGCACGAAATACTATCCTGAGCGTAGCTGACAAAGTTGTTGAGGCAGTAAAAAACAAGGACCTTCGGCACATCCTATTGGTTGGAGGTTGTGACGGAGCAAAGCCAGGAAGAAACTACTATACTGAATTGGTTGAAAAGGCTCCTAAGGACACGATTGTTCTTACTTTGGCATGTGGAAAATTCAGGTTCTTCGACAAAGACTTGGGCACGTTTGATGATTTGCCTAGACTTCTTGATGTGGGGCAATGCAATGATGCTTACTCTGCAATCAAGGTGGCTTTGGCGCTGTCAGAAGTGTTTGGCGTGGGAGTCAACGATCTTCCTCTCTCATTGGTGCTGTCTTGGTATGAACAGAAAGCCGTGGCTATACTGCTGACGCTACTCTATTTAGGAATCAAGAATATACGTTTAGGACCCAGTTTACCCGCCTTCATTACACCTAACATACTAGACTTTCTGGTGAAGAAGTTCAATATCATGCCAATATCTTCAGCAGAGAAAGACCTTAAAGCAATACTAGAATAAACCAAAGTGTGGTAATCATGAAGAAAGGGTTAAGCGAAACATGCTACAGGTTCTTCATGAATCTGGCGAATCCTACACGGCTAGCTGCATTAGAGGAGTTGATGAAAAAGCCAATGAGTGTCAATGAACTCGCAGAAGCCCTTGGTCAGGAACAGAGCATGGTTTCGCATAACCTTAAACCTCTTCTGGAATGCAATTTTGTTTACATTGAACGAGTTGGAAAGAAGCGCATCTATTTCGTGAATAAAGAGACTATCGGTGCACTTTTCACGACAGTTGAGAATCATGCAAAGAAGTTCTGTCCAACAGGCGGAAAGTGCCACTTAAAAGGAGATTAGTGAGAACGCATGAAAGATGACAAAAATGTTTATGCCCAGCCACTAAGGCTCGTTGATTTAATCGAGTATCAGGAAGGGTCTGTGGTAAGTCGAACAATAATAGACCAGGAAACAGGAATAGTGACCCTATTTGCTTTTGATGAAGGACAGGGATTGAGTGAGCATACAGCACCCTTCGACGCTTTGGTTCATACTTTAGATGGAGAAGTTGAAGTAACAATATCTGGCAAAAAGTATCCGCTAAAGAAGGGAGAAATAATTATAATGCCCGCCAACAAGCCCCATGCCCTGAAGGCAACTAAACGTTTCAAAATGCTTCTGACAATGATAAAATCGTGACTGCCGCGGTAAAAAAAGAAAAGATAAACGATTTTCTACGAAACAGGTTCAACTGATCATCTGCTTTGGTATTGCTGGATGTGTTAAGGGACTACCTCAACTTTTTCTATTTCTGGCACTCGTTTCTTTATGCAACTTACGACGCCCCATTGTAGAGTCATAGCTGACATCGGACAACCATTACATGCGCCCTTCAGTTTCACTTTTGCGACACCATTCTCTACGTCTATCAGTTCTATGTCTCCGCCATCAGCCTGCAACTGTGGTCTAACTTCTTCAATGCACTGTGCTACTTGTTCTTTGATTGTTTTTGTCATGAAACAACACCGAACTAACAATAAAGGACGGAGCTAATAAATATGCTGTGTTCATCAAAGTCTATTCAGAGATATTCCAATAAAGATTAACTTAGATAACAAGCTTTGATTGGGACCAATTTTAAACCATTCATGTGAGCTTTTGTGATTTGTGATGGTTCACGAACTTATCGGAGCGATTCTTATTAAATTGCAGAGACCGAATAAATTAATAATCTAGATGGACGATATTTTTCTGGAATGTGCAGAGGATGAGTGCAAGTAAGATCAGAAGCAAAATTTTGATGGAGTTATGGGCTGCGGGAAACCCATTGACTCTCCAAGGAATATCCGAAAAAACAGGATTAGCTTCTTCCTCGACAATAGAATACTTGTCAGGACTATTAAAAGCAAAATATGTTTCTGTGCCTCAGGAACAATACTACGCTATAACAAACCTAGGCAAACAGGCGCTAGGACTGCCGAAATTAGACAAGAACTTAGCCTTGAACATTCTGAGATCCGTTTCAGTGGAAAGAGCCTTCCATTTTTATTACGATCTCAACCAGCACTCGGGCGTTTACGCAGATAGCCTCAAAGACTTTTTGGACAAAATCCAAACGATCAATTTGAAGTGCATTGAATTCCATATTCCACGAAAAGATTTTGAACTCTGGATTCGCTCGCTGGGAGATCTAGAACTCTCCAAGAAGATGGAACTGCTCCGAATGAGAACTTTGTCCGGAGAAAGCCTTCGAAAAGAGGTCTACGAAACCGTTAATTCTAGATACGAAGAACTGAAGAAGCTTACTGTCTGAAACCGCAACTAATCACAGGCACGCTTTAGATAAAAAAGAGAAAAGAGTTAGGAGTCCGCCTTCGCAAATCTCTTCTTCAACTTTTCTAAAACTTTGGGTAAAGTAGTATATTCCATGGCATGAGAACTCAGACGCGCAGGCTCAAATTCTCCCATGCGCCGAAGAACAGCGGCATACTCTACAGCTTCTCGACGAGCCAGATCAAAGGCTGGATCCTCAAACAGATCACTTATTAAGGGTTCACCGTTGTCGTCGCTGGCAATCATCCCATTTCCAACCTGAATCCCAAGAGCCACAATCCGCGGTGGACCATCAAAGACAGTGCATCGACTATCCTTCAAACCCACTGGCATAAGCGGACCCCAATGACTTCCGCGCATCCATCCTTCAACAAAATAGGTGTGCATGTAAGGTGCCAGAATCTCCCCAAGCGCTGGCAAGCCGTGCTGAGCCCTTACAATCGAGACGGGATCATCCTTTCCCACGTATTTACCTGCAATCAATGACAGTCTTGTTATGCTCGTAGCGCCGCATATCAGATTATCTCTAGCTCGCCGAACATGTGAGACTACATAACGCTCAGGCGTCCCTATCAGGGCTATCAACTCATACATCTCTTCGGGACACTTCAAAATTACCTTCTTGTTTTCCATCACATCAAGAACCTCAAAATTGAAGCCCCCTATCATACCCGGATCGATGACGAGCCCCGCAGTGTTACTAGGATCTCCGAATATCTTGAACAGGGGAAAATTGAAGGCGCCGGGTTCGGTTTTGTCAGCAGCGAAGACAACTATTGGGTCTGAGCCGCGTTCCTCGATTTCCATCTCAGCTACGCCAGGACCCATTCCCCGTATGTTTCCGCTAAAAGCCGTTTTCAAAAGGTCTTGCCCTGCGCCATACAGTTTGAGTGCTTTTGCCTTGTCAGCTGCTTCTTTGAAAATGTTCCATGCCAGTTTGTGGATTTGGGGGTTGTTTTCTCCTTTCTGGTGAACCATGAGTAGTTCAAGGTCGTCCCCTGCGTTGAACACGTAGTAGCTGTTGATGAGCCCCTCGTTTTGTGCTTCCTTTAAACGTTTTTTTCCAATGTCAAGGAGAGGTTTAGGCACCACATGATGCCCGGCGAGTGACCCTACATCGCTTTTGATAATCGAGATAGTAGTTTTTTCAGGTATTTTATCCCCTACCCCCTCTTAGTAATAGCCTTGCTAGTGAAAGCTTAAAAGATTTCCCCAACAATCCCGTGGTCACTCGATTAGTAAACATTTCAGGGGACGAGAGACAACTTCTATAAAATACTTTTTCAAATATATTCTAATAAGACCGATTTTCGAAGAGAGGAAACAAAAATGAAGATTATATTTTCGGAGAAATGTCTGGAATATAGTTGGCCGGGTCACATAGAAAGACCTGAAAGAATCAGAAAAGCCCTTGGACTCTTAAGACAATACGAGTTTATGGAACCAAAACCAGCTTCACAGCAAGACCTGTTGACGGTTCACAGCAGAGAATACATTGACTTGATCAAGAATGCAGAAGCCGGAAGCTATCTGGATGGGGACACACCTACACCTCCAAAAATCTATGAATACGCCCTGCTCTCTGCTGGCGCAGCGTTACTAGCTGCTCAAGAAAACGGTTTTTCTCTCATGAGACCTCCAGGCCATCACGCTGGAAAAAACGGTAGAGCCATGGGAGCATCAACTTTGGGCTTCTGCTACTTCAACAACATCGCCATTGCTACCAAAAAACTGGGCAAGGCAACCTTAATTCTGGACATCGATGGTCATCATGGAAACGGGACTCAAGAGATTTTCCAAGGAGACCCAAGGGTTACCTTCATCTCCTTGCATAGATACCCCACCTATCCAGGAACCGGCTTCAGATCACAGGGCAATTGCCTGAATTTTCCTTTGTCATATTCGACTGGGGATTCTTTATATCTGAAAACTTTAGATCAAGCATTAAGTCAGGTGGAAATGGTAAACATTGAGATAGTTGGTATTTCAGCCGGATTTGATGCTCACCAAGGAGACTTGGCTTCGTTGGGTTTGACTCACAAAGGCTACAGAGAGATCGGAAGAAGGGTGGGAGCTTTGGGTAAGCCAGTTTTCGGCGTGCTAGAAGGAGGTTACATAGGTGAATACGTGGGCAGAGACCTTCATGAACTGATCAGCGGAATAGAAGAAAAACAATGACTCCATTCATATTAGGAGACTAATAGAGGTTCATTGTTGAAAACAGTCTTTTTCTGGAAAAATTGCTTCAACTGTTTAGGATGTCTGGCCTGTCGCTTGCGATGCCATCAACGCCTTTTTTTCTGTATTCGGCAACCTCTTCTTCTCTGTTGATGGTCCACACAATCATCTTTAAACCCTTTTCATGAGCCTGCCTTATATTAGCGGAGTGAGTGAAACGATACAGTGGAAGTAGATATTCAGCCTTTAACTCCAAAGCAGATTGTATAGGGTTCTTATGTCTCACGTAGATCAAGCCAGTTGCCACTTTTTCATTTAACTCTCTAACCTTCTTTAGAGCCTCTTCGTGGAAAGAAACAATTATTACAGTCTCTAAAAGCCCTTTTTCGCGAATCAAACCTAGAACCTTCTCTTCGATGCCAGTTTCCTTGAGTTCCACAAGAATCTTCACCCGCTTACCCACAAACTCCAGCACCTCTTCCAATGTAGGTATGTGTTCCCCCTTCTCAGTAACGAATTTTTTAATCTCCTCCAAAGTAAAATCGTTAACCGATCCACTGCCATCTGTAGTCTTATCTACATCAGAATTATGTATAACAACAATTTCGTTGTCCTTTGTTTTTCTGACATCCAGTTCCACAGCGTCAACTCCAAGCTCAATTGCCCTCTTAAAGCTGCGCAGCGTGTTCTCTGGCTCGTAAGCTTTTGCTCCCCTGTGACCTATCTTCAACAATTTTTTCCCACCAGCACCTAACTCTGTAGGCGCTCTAAGATTATGTGCGGGAAACATAAATGAAATTTGCCACGCTCTTGGATTTTCTGATTGTTACAGTGTCTTTGGCTCTTAATTCAATGAGATTCTCATTGTTGTCCGCCAAGAGCCATGCGGGTCCTCTGCTTATCGTTAACCTAACTGTGGAATCTTCCGGAACCACAAAGCTCTTTATCTTTCTGCTGTGAAGATTGTTGAAGGAAATGCCGATGCCTTCCTCGAAGCTTTTTCCCCCTGTTGCTTCGTAGTATCCTGTGGAACCGAAGGATGTAGCAACGATGACACCGTCACCAATCACGTTCTTATACTCTTTTCCGTCAACAGAGAGTGAGAACCTCACGGCGTAGATCGGCAACTTAGGGTGAACCTGAATCTCGTTCAATCCAACAAGTTTCTCGCTTTTTGCTTCTGTCTCCAATTTTATCTTCTTATGTAAACAGTAGTTGCCTTCTCTAATCTTTGACAGAATGTTTTTCAGGTTATCCAGAGTATAATCGCACTTTCTGCAGACCTGTGAAGTCTTGATTATCAGCTTCGGAATCTCAGGATAATTTCTTTCGCTGAATAAGACTGTGCCATCTCCACCGTAGCAAACGATAAAATCAGGGTTACTCTCAACAACCTTGAAGCCTTCTTCAACTAAAATACCTTTAATCTTCGTAGTATCCTGCCGAGAAACTATAAGTACCCTTTCCAGCTTTTTTGGGGCAATTGACAAGTTGCCAACCATGTCTACCAGCTCACCTTAATGGTTCTACACATCGAGACTAAAAAAACTGTATGCACTCTGTATAAATGTTTACGGAGCAGTTCTAATCGTATAGGATTTCTGGCAGTCTCCTTCGCAAAACCAAGGCAATTGGAATTCCCACAATTCCTCCAATAATGATTTGGATTATGTTCGCCGGAACTTCTGCCAATGCTCCACCTAATCCCCACTGAAGTACATACAACTCAACCAAGAAATACCCCATAACCATCTCGGCTCCAGCTGCAACGACTGCAAAAACATCGCGGAAAACGTTCTTCCTGTTCGTAATCAGGCCTGCAAGTAAGCCCTCTAAACCTTTGATTATAAGCGTCGGAATGGTAAATAGCGGAAATCCAATGATATCAGCAATGGCTGATCCTAACCCTCCTGCAATACCGCCTATAAGTGGGTTGAAAGTTAGTGCGGCGACAAAAATCATGACGTCTCCAACGTTGAAGTATCCGCCCATGGGGTTGGGAATCCGGATGATTAGAGTTCCTACTGTGACCAGTGCTGACATGATTGCGATCAGAGAAAGTTGTATTACGGCTTTTTGTTTCTTGACCACTTAGCCCACGCTCCAGATAGTATAGTTACAACTTTACTATTAAAAATTTCTGGTCAAAGCAACGTTTTCAGTTCATCCATGGCAACCAAAGCTCTTCTTCCACGTTCCGTAATCCTGAAGTATTTCCGCCCCTCCTTTTGGTAAGAAGTCACGGCACCCCGCCTAGAAAGATCATTAAGATGCTGATAGATGGCTGCCCGAGTCATAGTCTTCCCAATCTTCTTCCACAAATCATAACCATATGTGTCCTCGCGTCTCAAAATCCGCAAAATCTTCTCTTTCGTGCTCAACTCCAAACCAACTCCAGCAGTCTTACGCTTCTTCGCCAACTCCTGAAGCACATCCGTCGCCTTCAAACCACTCCCAGTAATCAGACACACAACCGACTCGTCCCCATCAACTGCACCCTGATTCACCAGTTTTTTAAGGGCTGCTATCGTGGCTGAACTGGACGGCTCAGCAAAAATTCCCTCAAGCCTAGCTATCTCTTGTTCAGCAGTGAAAATCTCGGAATCCTGAACAGTAACACCCACACCTCCTGAACTTTTTATGGCTCGAAGAGCATTCTCCCCATTCACAGGGTTGCGCACAAATATTCCCAGCGCATGCGTGTACGGGTTACAAACATCTACTGGAGTTGATTCATTCTTCATAGCGGCTTCGACTATGGGTGCGCATCCATAAGCTTGAACCCCAATCATTTTTGGAATCCTGTCGATCTTTTTTAAGGCTTGTAGATCCTTGAAGCCTTTCCACAATGAATAGATTGTTCCGCCGCTTCCCATAGAAACAATAAAACAGTCAGGAATTCCGAACTGCTCCACAACCTCAAAACTGATTGTTTTCTCCGCTTCGATAGTCAATGGATTGAATTCTGCGGTGGCTTGATACCAACCTGTCTCCTTAGCCATGGACTCCGCTCGAACATTAGATTCATCTACAGTCTCCCCGTACTCCTCAATTATCGCATCATAAATCATCATCTGCGCCAATTTACCAACATCAACCATTTTTGGAACAATAATATTGCATGTTAATCCAGACTTGGCACAATAAGCCGCCATAGAGGCTCCCATATTCCCGTTAGAAGCACAAACCACGGAATCATGTCCATAATCCAGAGCGTTTGAAACCATCAAAGCTGCACATCTATCCCTGAAAGAATTCGTTGGATTACGAGTTTCATCCTTCAGATACAAATTCCTTAACCCAATTTCTTTGGCTAGCCGTTCAGCCTTTGGAAGGGGTGTCCCACCTTCTCCCAAAGTCACCACGTTTCTGACTTCTGGCAGATAGGGCTTGAATTTCCAAAATGTAAATGGTTCAGGGAGAACAACATCTTTCAGCTGCTCAAAATCATAAGTGTAGTCGAGAAGACTTCCACACTTTTCACACCTAGATTTTGGGGGATATGGCGAAAAGCGAGACAAACATTGGATACACTGCAGAACATTCATATCAGATTGGACTCCCTAATGAAATGACAGCTTTCCAGCTTTTATCGGTTGCCTAGGAACCCTTCAGAGAAAACTGGAACAAAATAATGGTAAAAATGAAACGGTTGACAAAACAATCTGATAAAAAACGCTGAATTAGTAACTAGCGACTCCTTTTTTCTCTGAATAATCATACCATTTCCAAAGTTCCTCAATCGCCTTATCAGAATATCCCTGTTGTTTCAGCAGAACATTAAAGGATTTTTTCGCTTTCATCTGACGGCTTCCAAATTATCTACAATAAATATGTGAATATAAAAAAGAGTTGCGAATTCAGAATCCAGTTTTTGTAGATGTGTACGACACAGATACAGCTACACGATATGCTTACCAGCCATGTTCTTTAATTCTTCAACAAGAATCCGCTGCCAAGCACTATGAATCTTAGGCAGAGGTTGATCAGCCCCATTTTTTAAGAAAGTTTTCTGCTGCTGTTCTCAATTTTTTCCGTGGACTATCAAGATGCACTTTAACAAAGGAGATCACCTGTTTTTTCTGATCAATTCTGTCAAAAAACAAGTCCAACGTTTCGATGGTATGTTGAGCAATAACTCTTTTGCATTCTTCGCTCAGATGAGGCGAAGTGGAAATGTCTTGTACTTTCAGCAGTTCGTCTGTTATCTTTGGGATAAGATAGGGTTTTGCCAAGGCAATCTTGCCTGAATTGCCAACAACATTAGCTACCGTGACCATGTAGTCGTTATCTAAAAAGCTGTAATACTTATCAAAAATGACGTCAAATTTCTTGTCTGCGTCAACTGGGGTTAGATTCGCAATTATAGCGAGAGCATTCCAAGTTAGGATTCGGTATTTGCTTTCTAGCAGATTAATGAACGAATCAAAGTACGGATACAGTTTCTCCGGATGTTCTTCGCTTAAATCCATCAACACTTTTGCGCAACCGTATCTAACGGCGGCTTTAGAAGAACCAACACCCTTAAGCAGAAAAGGAATGAGGCTAAAGTCTTGCCTAACTTTACTGAGAAGTTCCTTTTTCGTCATTGATTTGTCCAAAAGAGCCTCAGTTAACTGAGAAAAATCATCGTTTTTACCCATTTTCCCGTTCTCCATTTTTGTGAAAGTTCTATAAGTGATCAAGGATTTGGTAAATTTTTGTATATAAGAATTCTTTCATCCAAGAGTGTAAGAGAAAACGAGCATTTGTAGACCAACGCAAACACGTAATTTAATCAGAAGCAACAATGTGGATGACAAAATCGAATCGCCTAATTTCATTGTTGACAAGATAATTGATGAACTCATTCGAAGAAGAAGCGGTTAAAGTCATTGTCACCGGTATAATTTCGTTAGGATTGAGTTGTGTTCCATTATAGTCCCATGATATTGTTAAATAATCAGAAATTTCCTCAGGATACCAATCCGTTATGTTAAGGTTCAAAGTTACTATGAAGTTACTCACGCTTTTGATATACAATGTCGTGTTAACCGATTTTCCCGTCTCAATTTCATCCCAACTCAGGGTTTCTCTTTTGTTTTCACCGTTTGGGTCCCAATAGACTTCAACTTCAATTGTCTTTATTGTTCCAAGACTAGGCAGGTAGACGTCAGAATCAGATTCACTTAACAGTATAGAAACCAAAGTGGTGCTGGCAACAGAGACTATGGCAACAATTGCCACCAGCAAAATTGTTTTATATGAAGCTTTCAAGAATGCAAAAAAGGAGTGGAGCAGAGTCAAAATTCTTTGGAAGGCATCGTGTGCATAATCGCGTTCTCTCTCTTTTGAGCGATTAGAGAAATTTATCGAACCATAATACATGTTTGTCAAGGCTAACTCCGCCTCTTTCTAATGAAGAAAAATATCAAAGCCAGCACCGCGCCTACAGCTACTCCTAGCGTTGCCAAAAGGGGGTAGGGAAAAGAAGCTGACTCTTTTGCGATAGACCATATTCTCAAATCAGGATCACATAAAGTGGACACATACATGCAACCAACAGTCACTATCTCCACTGTTCCATCATCGTCCACGTCACCAGTGCCTACATTCCAGGCGACAACGCCTTCGCCAATTTGCCAGTCTTTTTGCTGTTTGAGCGATAGGATCTCACCATCCCAGCTCCAGACTCTAAGCTGAGCCGCCTCTGGAGGAACTTCAACATCACTGAAGCCTTCATAGTATGCTGTCACTCCACTCGTCACAATGTCTACACATCCATCACTGTCAACATCATCTAACGATATGGCTTTGACTTCCGTAATATCTTCCGTAATCCACTCATGACTTTTCTCCAGACTCAGAGTATAACCATTCCAATTCCAGATTCTGAGTTGCGCATTGACTTTTTCTCCGTCATAGGTGAATCCCCCGGTGACTATTTCTGGAGTGCCGTCATCGTCAACATCGTCCACTTTCAAATTCTCAACTAGACTGTTTCCCATTGGGCCTCCACTAATGGTTACACCATAAACGCCCTCTACTGTACGCCATTCCTCATTCACTTTCATGGAAAACTCTTCTCCATTCCAATGCCAGATACGCAGTTGACCACTACTATTCGTTAGGTCATTATCGTAACCCCCTGTAATAATCTCAACCTCACCGTCTTTGTTCAGATCGTAAGCGTATACCGAGTTGGCGCTGGAATCATTTGCAGCGCACCATTCCACGCTATTTATTAAGGCAAGAGTGTTTCCATCCCACTGCCATACACATAGTTGCGCAGAAGACTTGGAATCGTTATAGTCTCTTCCAGCGGTGAGTATCTCTGGTGCGCCGTCTTTGTCCACATCGCTGACGAAGATTGAACTTACAGAATTTCCTTCGTAGCTTCCTTTCAAAACCAAATCTTCGCCGTCATAACTCCAGATTCTAAGCGAAACATAACTGCCAGTACTGTTTATAACGGCTCCTCCTGTGATTATTTCAGTCAAGCCGTCGCCGTCTGCATCAGCAGCATAAATGGAGCCAATTGCTCCTGCCCAATTATGGCTTTTCTCAAGCGTGAAATTTTGGCCGTTCCAATTCCAGATCCTAAGGGGAGCCTCAAGTTCTGTCCCAGTAGTATTTGCTGAATGATACATCAATCCGCCTGTAACCATTTCCATCACGCCGTCATCGTCGACATCTCCCACAAAAAAATTGTGTGTACCAAAATTGCAGGTGCCACCCACACAATAGGTTTCCCAATGCTGCTCCCATTCCAAAACCAGCCCATCCGATTCTGCCCAAGCTTTTCCATTGAGAGGCAAACAGAGAATAGTAAGCAACAGGACAAATAAGACGCACTTTTTGTGACAACGCATAGAACTTTCTTTCTTCATGGGAGCTTATTAATGCACCTCAAAATAAATGTGTAAATGTTTCTGTCAGCTCCTTCAAGAAAGGAGGATTATGTTAACCAGTCCATAGCACAAAATTTGTCATACCAATATAATATGCGTATAGACAGCCGAAAGGAAATTCAAAAGAAGGATTGTTGAACTAATGTTTCATTGGCTGAGCTTATTATCAATGTTGAGTTTTCGTTCCATTGTATAGAAATGTACCTTCCATCAGCAAACCAGTAGCTGCAATTATGTTTCTCTGCTGATGTTTTATACATCATATCTTGAAATGCTAAGTAAAACTCATTAGCATCATCTCTGGAGTCCCAAACAATATTCCACGTGAAGAGGAAATCATCATCTTTTTCGTAGTAGTTGATGATGTCTCCGCCCCAGCCCTCCGCTGCCTGCTCAGCATCATCTGTGGAAAGCCAATTATCCAACATAACCTGAATGAAATATTCCCCGAATCTGTCAGTTTTCTTTAGATTCCATTCGCCAGTTATTGAGGGCGCTTCAATAGTATGGGCATCTTCTTGAGCGAAGTATTTTTCGGGGTGCATTATCTGTTCAGTTGTGTTAGGCGGATTCGTGTACGCTTCGTTAACCACTTCCCAGCTAGCATTATCATAATGATACAAGGCTTTAACGAATTCTACGCCATACCGGTATACAAATCTGTTAAGTTTATCAATAGTTTCCGGAAGACTTGATGTACCAGGTATACGAACTTCCGCCGGAGGAGGTACAACCCCGTCGTTTTTGAAGGCGTCAGCCATTAAAGTGGCGTCTCCCTCCTT
>SMTZ1_10003339_pt1 | contig 16410 bp, 13 predicted proteins | sample DeeMarSWOR136_30_FD_25667 | JGI IMG/M metagenome (IMG submission 25667)
AAAGATCTTTTTTTTCAAGGATGACATTGATAAGGATGGATATAATGAGATCCTGGTATGGAATAATAAGATAGGCCTGGGCATATCGCCAAAGAAAGGCGGGGGGATATTTGAACTATGCCATTTCCCGACTGCATTGAACCTCAGTGACATCCTTTCCAGGAGACGAGAGGCCTATCATTATGAACTCGGCAAAATAAAACAGAACGAGTTTATTAAAGATAAAGACAGAGACGGCATCCCGTCCATTCACGACATCACGCAGTCAGGTGGTGATCTTAATAAACTGATTGTATATGATAGATATGACAAGATATCGCTGTTGGATCACTTTCTTGGCGAGAAGGCGACTATCGGGAGCTATTCCGTTAATGATTATCCTGAAGACGGCAACTTTGTGCAGGCCGAATATTCATTAGAAGAGGATAAGGTCACCCAGGCTAGCGTCTTCATAAAGCTTTCAAGAAAAGGGAGAGTGGGTGCTGCAGAGATGCTGCTTGATAAGGCAATTTATTTAAAAACCGAGGCAGGCGCAACAATTGATTACACATTTGAAAATCCTGGTCCGCAGCCCGTATCAACAAGATATGGATGTGAGTTCAATCTGAATCAGTACTCGGACCAGGACTCCCAGAGATATTATCTGTGTAGGGAATCAAGTGCGATCAGGCATATATATGAGACCGGTGCTGAGGAGAATCTGACCGGTTTTGAACTGATTAATAAGCCGGACAATGTTAGGCTGATATTTGAATTCTCAAGGCCTGTTTCGGCCTGGTTTTATCCTATTATGACCGTCTCCAAGTCCGAGAAAGGATTTGAATATATATACCAGGGGACAAGCCTGCTGTTCCTGTTTCCCATGATCCTTGAACCCAATAAAAAAGAACACCTTCAGATAAGACTTAAATTTGATAAGCCTTAATCTTTACACCCACTTTTTCATTTGTCGTCATCCCCGACCTGGTCCAGCACCATGAAATCTGTAACTTGACCTATTTTATTGACGAAAAGAAGGTTAATATATAAAATTAATTATAGTTTTCAACTAAAATTAAACTATTTTATCTAATCTGAAAGGATTCGGTAATATCTTAGTATTGCCGAAGGATGAGCAGGATTTGATAGTCAGGGCACTATCCAAAAACAGAACTGGGATAATGACTTTTATAACCCCGCTGCCAATCTTGGATTGAAATAATTATTAATCAATCTTTAACAATGCCCAGGAGTAATATCAATGAAAATCCTCATCTTTACGGATCTTGATGGTTCTCTCCTCAACCATGATGATTATTCCTTTGATGAGGCCTTGCCTGCCATAAACAGGATTAAAAGCTCCGGGATACCCCTGATCCTCACCACAAGCAAAACCAGGAGAGAGGTGGAACTTCTGCAAAAGGACATGGGGATAAATGAGCCTTTTATTATTGAAAACGGCGCCGCTGTCTATTTTCCAACTAGATATACAGTATTATTTTTTGATAATATCCGTCAGGAATCACCCTTTCATATAATTCAGTTAGGCATCAGCTATGACCGGATAAGGTCTTTTATAGACGATATCCGTGATCAGTTCAATATCAGGGGTTTCGGAGACATGCCTGTTCAGGAGATCTCGGATATTACGGGCCTTTCTCCTGAACGAGCAGGATTTGCAAAGGCCCGAGAATACACGGAGCCTTTTATAATAGGCTCTGAGCATGACATCCATACGCTGCAGAGCCTTGCCGTGGAACGGGGCATAAAGATCACAAAAGGCGGCAGATTTCATCACATGATTGGCATACACCAGGACAAGGGTGAGGCCGTAAAGATAGCTCGTGACGTGTTTGATCAACACGGGGGAAAAAGGCATTTGGCTATTGGCGTCGGCGATAGTATTAATGATCTGCCCATGCTGAGTAATGTGGATATCCCTGTCCTTATCCCACACCCTGTGAGAGGATATCTGGATGCCTCCTTGCCGCGTCTTGTCAAGGCCGATAGAGCCGGATGCAAGGGATGGAATGATGTCATTAAGAGGATATTGGATGAAATTGAGACAAATCATACGTGATACCTTTAATGCAGGATTGAATGCCGTTCTTCCTGAAACACTGATCCTTGAAGCCGTGAAACTTACGGATGATGGACTTGATATTTTAGGAAGATGTTTTCCAATCTCCAATGGATCAAGGTTATACATTTTTGGAAGCGGTAAGGCATCCATCGGGGCGGCAAAGGTTTTAGAAGATATGTTGCAGGATCGTATCGCGGAAGGACTGATTGTCTCAAACTACCATGACGCTTCGCTTAACAAAATAAATATCTGTATAGGTTCCCATCCTGTTCCTGATGGAAGAAGCATGTTCGCGGCCGAGCGTTTAATCAGTGGATTATCCAGTCTTTCAAAAAACGATTTCTTCATATACATCCTTTCGGGAGGGTCTTCTTCGTTGGTTGAAAATCCTGTTAAGCCGCTGACCATTGACGAACTTCAGTCCGTTTCAAGGATGCTCATGAATGCCGGTGGTTCCATTGATGAACTGAATGCCGTGCGGAAGCACCTTTCAATTATCAAAGGGGGAAGGCTCGGACAGATGACAAAGGCGAGAGGCGTTGTTCTGGTTATCTCCGATGTAATCGGCGATGACCTGGAGACTATAGGCTCCGCGCCTTTCTACAGAGACGGATCGACTTTCAGAGATGTATGGGATATTATGTTAAAATACAATTTATGTGACAGAGTGCCTGCCACCGTGAAGGCCATCATTGAGGAGGGGCTTGGAGGACACTCTGTAGAAACGCCAAAAGAACCGCCTCTGAATATTGAACATTTTATTATAGGCAACAATATGAAGGCATTGCAAGCGGCAAGAGAAGAGGCCTTATCCCTGGGGATGAATCCATATATAATGACATCGCGTCTCCGCGGTGAGGCCAGGGAGGCGGCCAGGGCGATTATCTCCATTGGAGAAGAGGTCGCAATGACGCGAAACCCCTTTGACCCGCCTGCCTGTCTTATATTTGGGGGGGAGACCACTGTTACTGTTCATGGAGAAGGAAAAGGCGGAAGAAATCAGGAGATGTGCCTGTCCGCCCTAAGAGAGATAGGTAATCGTCCGAATATGGTTTTTCTAAGCGCAGGAACAGATGGCATAGACGGGAACTCGGAAGCGGCTGGCGCGGTAGTCGATTGCGATAGTTATCATAAAGCTCATGCGCTCGGTCTACGCATCGACGAGTACCTGGAAAATAACGATTCAAACCGTCTTTTTGAGCAGACGGGAGATTTGATCATCACAGGTCCCACAGGGACGAATGTGATGGATATGACTATTCTATTGATAGGAGCAAATAATATATGATATCGAGTTTGAGATTCTCCACGGCCTTAAGACCCCACGTGCGTAATAAGATCGAGGAACTGGGACACACAGATATCGTGATAGGTGTCCCGTCCTATTCCAGCGCCTCTTCCATCGAACACGTCCTGAAAACAATTATCAAGGGGCTAAAACGTTATTATTCTGACCGCAAGGCATTTCTTGTCATTTCGGATGGTGGCTCTACTGACGATACAAGAGAAGTTGCAAGGCTGGTTGATCCGAAATCTTACAATATCGATAGTATTGTTACTATATATCGTGGAATACCGGGCAAGGGATCAGGGTTACGGGCAGTCCTTGAAATCGCCTCTTTTCTGAAGGCAAGGGCAGTGGCCTTTTTTGATTCCGACCTGATATCCATTACGCCGGAATGGATACGGAATGTCCTGGCCCCTGTCATAGATGGATATGATTTCGTGGCCCCGGATTATAAACGCTATAAGCTGGACGGGACAATTACCAACTCCATCGCCTATAATTTGACCAGGGCCCTTTACGGTCTGAAGATACGCCAGCCCATCGGAGGGGATTTCGGGATATCGCCAGCGCTGATAAAGCATTACCTGGATCAGGATGTATGGGAGTCTGATATTGCCAAGTTCGGGATAGACATCTGGATGACAACATCGGCGATCGTCGGCAGTTTCAGAATCTGCCAGGCGAGACTTGGGGCAAAGATACACGGCCATAAGGATCCCACTTCCGATCTTGGGCCTATGTTCCGTCAGGTCGTTGGAACGACATTTCAATTGATGCGACAATACCAGGACTATTGGATGAATATTAAAGGATCCAAGAACGTGCCCTCTCTCGGCGAGGTTGTAGGCCAGGAGGCGGAGCCATTCGATATTGACCATGGGAGTCTCATTGATTATTTCAAGGTAGGCATGAAAAATTTCAGCGGAGTCTGGCAGAATATACTTAATGAAAATGATCTAAACGTGATAGGCGATCTGGCCCATGTTGACCGCAACGAGGATTTTATGCTGCCTGTGGAGACATGGATCCGCATTGTCTATGAATACGCCGGCACCTTTAATGAAACCCCTAGGCAGCGCTTCAAGGTTCTTGATACGATGATTCCTTTATACTACGCCCGGATTGCCTCCCTGGTCAATGAGCTTAAGGATAAGGAAGCGAAAGAGGCGGAGGAGCATTTCGAGGCACAGGCGAAGGCCTTCGAAGATATGAAGGACTACATGATCGAGATATGGAAAAGGAAAGGGGCGGCATGAAATGGCGGATTTCACCCAGAACGGCGTCATTACTACCCTGCAAAAACTAAGGGACAGGCCCATAAAAGAGCTGGACAGGGAATTAAAGAATATATCGAAAAAGCGAAAAATGGCCTTGCTCCTTCCTGCCTTGGTAACGGAATTCAACGGTAGGGCGGTACATAGAATAATCAAAGAACTGATGGATGTGAATTACCTCCATAAGATCGTATTATCACTAGATCAAGCCGATAAGAATCAGTTCAAGAAGATAAAAGATATCATGTCCCGATTGCCGACCGAAGTAAGGATTGTATGGAACGACGGCGCCCGGATAAAGGCCCTCCTTAAGGAGCTGCAGGATGCGGATTTCACCCTAGGGCAGCCCGGAAAGGGCCGATCCGTATGGATGTCCCTCGGTTACATCCTTTCCGACCGTGATGTATATGCCATCGCCCTGCATGACTGCGATATCGTAAATTATCAAAGAGAGATGCTGGCGAGGCTCATCTACCCTGTTGTACACCCGGCTACGGATTTCGAGTTCAGCAAGGGCTACTATGCAAGGATAACCGACCGGCTATATGGTCGCGTCACCCGTCTATTTTATACGCCGCTTATCAGGACTATGAAGCGGATACTCGGTTATAACGCATTTATAGATTACCTCGACAACTTCCGCTATGCCCTCTCAGGCGAATTTGCCTTATTGAGCAGCCTGGCCCGTGGAATACGTATATCGCCGACCTGGGGTCTGGAGGTCTCCATGTTAAGCGAAGTCTACCATAAGGCATCAGTCAATCGCATCTGTCAGGTTGAAATCATGGACACCTATGAACACAAACATCAGATCCTGCAAAAGAGCAAGCCTGATAAAGGTCTGATCCGAATGGCCACAGACATCGCCAAGACTCTATTCAGGGTCTTAACCCAGGATGGCATGGTCATAAGCGAGTCCTTTTTTCGGACACTCCTGACTTCATATACGCAGGAATCCCGTATAGCAATTGAAAAGTATCACGCCCTCTCCTTATTGAACGGACTGGCATATGACCGTCATGCCGAAATCGATGCGGTGGAGGCCTTTGTAGAATCGCTGAAGGTGGCCATGGATGAATTTGTCAGGGATCCGGTCGGCATTCCCATGCTCAGTGCATGGGTGCGGGTAAACGCTGCTATCCCTGATTTTGTAGAGAGGCTCAGGGACGCGGTAGAAGAGGATAATCAAAAATAGATTTATCACGACTCTGTAATGCGATGCCTCCTCTTTGCCTGCTCAACCTTCCCTGTTAAGATAAGCTCTATAGAAATGGAGCACATATCCTCAGAAAACAAATACTGCAAATAATAACTCTCTAAAATTTGCAATGCACTATTAATTTATCGTTGCAAAGGCCAAGCAAAATAGAAAGGGACAGAAATGAAGATTAACGACACAGGATGGTTTGAAAAGCTGAACTCAATGGCAGCATCAAACAGTTTAGTGGATTCCTCTTTATACACCAAGTATGATGTAAAAAGAGGCTTGCGTGATATTAAAGGCAAAGGAGTCCTTGCCGGTCTGACGCAGATTGGTGAAGTTCAGGCTCATAAGCAGACAGGAGATGATGAATCCGAACTTGGGCCGGGATGCCTGATATACCGTGGAATAGATATAACAGAGATTGTGGCAGGATTTATGGATGATAATCGCAGTGGCTTTGAAGAAATATGCTACCTGCTGCTCTTCGGTGAACTTCCCGATAGAAAAGAACTCGAAAGATTTCAAAGACTTTTAATTTCTTATCGCCCGCTTCCTGATGATTTTGTTCATGACTCCATACTTAAGCTTTCCAGCCGTGATATTATGAATGCAATTGCACAGAGTATTTTATCTCTCTACGTCCTTGATAATCGCGCTGATGACACCTCAATATCCAATGTGCTCAGGCAATGCATCCAGCTGATTGCCTCGCTTCCCTCGCTCATAGCCTATTGTTATCAGGCCCATGCATATTATTACGGCAACAAAAGCCTGGTTATTCATAACCCCGGTAAGCAGTTGTCCACTGCTGGGAATTTTTTGCATATGCTGAGGCATGACAGTAAATTCACGGCCCTGGAACAGAAACTGCTGGACCTGTCACTTGTTCTGCATGCGGAGCATGGCGGCGGTAATAACTCCTCTTTTACAGTTCATGTAGTAACCTCAAGCGGCACAGACACATACTCTGCGATTGCCGCGGCCATAGGTTCTCTTAAAGGGCCACGTCACGGTGGGGCGAACATCAAAGTCATCGAAATGATTGAGGATATGAAAAGTAATCTGTCCGACTGGGAAGATAGCCGGCAGATCGAAGACTATTTGATAAAGCTCCTTAATAAAGAGGCCTTTGACCGCTCCGGCCTGATTTACGGGTTCGGTCATGCTGTATATTCAGTCTCTGATCCGCGGGCATTAATTTTAAGGGAACATGTTGCGAGACTAGCACGGGAAAAAGGGCTATCCGATGAAATGCGGCTCTATAAGAAGGTCGAAATATTAGCCCCTGAAATTATCAGCCATAAACGCAAAATCTACAAAGGGGTCAGTGCAAACGTTGATTTCTATTCGGGATTTCTCTATCGTTTACTCGATATACCTCCAGAACTATTCACCCCGCTGTTTGCCATGGCCAGGATCGCCGGTTGGAGCGCTCACCGAATAGAGGAGTTGGCAAACGCCGGAAAAATAATTCGTCCAGCATATAAAAGCGTGGCTTCTCGTCGTCATTATATTCCGTTGAGGGATAGAAATAATACAACTGAGGAATAATTTATATATACTATGGCTGCAAGCAAAACCGAATAATTACTCTGAAGTTATTAATTTATTTGACGTATTAATAATTGTCCCTTAAGATAACATAAATATTAATTCATAGGGATATGATCATGAAAAAGACCAGAGATATTAAGACCTCGTCACCCCCTTCTGCTATCCATTCAAGATACACGAGGGTTATAATATATTCCATTCGCAGGCTCATGCGGGCGGGGGAGCTTTATACAAAAGAGTTAAACAAGATATACAACATAAGCTCTGCCCAGCTAAACTGTTTGCTCGCCATCCATGAAAATGGCCCCATGGCTCCCTCACAAATAGCAAAACTCATAATGATTAATTCAAGTACCATAACGGGAATTATTGACCGATTGGAACATAAAGGACTTGTTAAAAGATTGAGGATATCAAATGATCGCCGGGTAATTACCGTTGAGTTGACAAAAATCGGGAAAGTACTTGCGGAAAATGCCCCCCCACCAATTGATTGGAAGCTTATTTACGGACTTAACAATATATCTCAAAGAGATATTAAGAGTATTTCCGATACTCTGGAAAAATTTACTAAAATGCTGGAAGTCCAGGATCTGGAAGTCACATAACCTGCTAAAATGTCTTGCTTTTTCCAAATCTCCATAGTCTTCCTCTCTCATCCTTAAATGTAACCATTCTGAATAATTTTCAAAATCCAATCAAAATATTTTTTCCTCGAAACATTGACATCAAATAATCCATCCTATATAATTTCAACTGAAATTATTTGAGTAGATATATTATTAGTAGGTATTTTATCGACTAAGATATTTCTTATTGAAGTTTCTTCAGAAAAATCGGATCGATAAAATGCATGATATTCTGAACATTTATTACAAAATATTCGGAAATGATGTCTTTATTTGAAGATAATTAAAAGGAGTTATAAGTGAATGAGAAACACGTTAAATACGCTAAATTAAAGCTTGGCGAAGATACAGTAGACATGCTCTTCCGCGTCCACGAGGATAGCCTCTGGATTTTAGAAAACATCGGGGTTGAATGCAGGCAGCCCGATATTCGTAATGTCTTTCAAAGATTTGAAAAGGACGGGGAGGCGATCGTCTATGAAGACAGAATATATCTGACAGGAGAACTCATTAAACGCTGTCTTGAAACTGTTCCGGGGGTTGATGAATTTTTTGTTACACTAAACAGTTTTTTCATAGGGGGAACCGCTCCATATTTTTACGATGATATAGCAGGACAGGGAGGCATAACGCCGACCCCGGAGCATGCAATCCGTATTGCAAGGATCGCCGAAAAGACGAGTTCCATCAAAGGGATGGGTAGAGGAATAAAATTAAAGGATGAAGTCCTTCAGATCAACATAATGGACGAAAACTGCACAAAGCCTATATATTTCGCGGTAACATCAGACACCTCTCTTAAAAGGGCTATTGAGATCTATGAGCATAGGAAGAATATAATGATCGTGTTCTGCCTTACCCGCCCTCCCCTTAAGGTAAATGAAAATTTTTCCGAGCATTTTGTAAAAGTCGTGAAGGCTGGCCTTCCGGTATTCATCTCGGCAATGCCCATGGCAGGGATCAGCGCCCCCTACTGTTATAACGGGGTACTTTCCATGACCCATGCTGAAGTCCTTTTCGGAATCTGCGCCGCTCAACTGCTAAAGCCAGGGGTTACCTGCATCCATGCCGGATATCCTACAATTGCCGATCCTCGAATCGAGTATAATCCTAATTATGGACTTATAAGCCATAACTTTTTAAACATCCTTATGACCCATTTAATACTGATGCTGGATCTGCCTGCTTTTCAGAGTGCTGGAACCACTCATGAGGAACATCTTACTGAACGCGCCTTTGAAGACGCGAGGATGGGGCAAGCCCTCTGTGTAAAATATGGCTTTCACATGATAAGGCATCCGTTTGCCTTTCTTAGATATCTGATAGATTTCTCGTTTGAAAAACTGGAAAAGGCCGCCAGGATTGCAGAAGAGGTTTCACCTGAAGACGCCCCGGAAGTGGAGATACCCATTTATGACGAGCGCGGCATGGAATCTATCAAAAATATAGGCCTGGGCATGTATATGGAAGATCCGCTAACCACCGCGAATCTTGGAAAAATCTTCGTCAACTAGTTAAATATGGGATTAAACATGTGTGGCATAGCAGGCTGTATTGGAAAAAAAGATGTTGATACCGTAAATCTAATACTTGATTCTCTCCTCCACAGGGGACCGGATGACAAGGGCATCCATATAAATGGAAAAAGCGTGTTCGGGCATACACGCTTATCCATTGTGGATGTCACGGGCGGGCGCCAGCCCATACTGTCAAACAACGGGAGTCAAGGAATCATATGCAATGGGGAGATCTACAACTTCAGACAAATTCGAAAAAGGCTTTCTTCAAAATATCAGTTCAAGACCCAATCCGATTCCGAAGTCATCCTTCAAGCGTATAAGGAAAAGGGACCAGAATGCGTAAAGGAACTGGACGGCATGTTCGCCTTTGCTGTCTTTGATGGAGATGATTTTATGCTTGCCAGGGATCCGATCGGAATCAAGCCCCTTTATTATGGCTACAAGAAGGATACACTCTACTTCACATCCGAGTTAGGTGCAATATCCCTTGTAGGGCTTGATGAGGTTCACGAATTTCCCGCAGGTCATTATTATACGCCAAAAGACGATTTTGTTGAGTTTTACAGGACACCGGATATTGAAGATTATGTCCTGACGGATATCGAAGAAACGAGCACCTTAATACGCGAAACCTTTATCAGATCAGTAAAAAAGAGATTGCTTTCCGATCCTGATATTCATGTGGGTTCCTTCTGCAGCGGCGGTCTTGATAGCAGCCTAGTAGCTGCGATTGCAGCGGAAGAGATCCCCCATCTTCATACCTTCGTCGTGGGTATGCAGGACAATAATGATGACTTAAGTGACGATATCAAGGCCTCCCGAATAGCAGCGAAACATATCGGATCAATCCATCACGAACTGCTTTTTACAGAGGATGAATATTATAATGCGCTTCCCGAAGTAATCAGGAAACTTGAGTCCTATGATCCCTCTCTGGTGCGTTGTGCAGTGCCGTGTTATTTCACCTGCAAACTGGCCGCGGATTATGTGACGGTCGTGCTGACAGGAGAAGGTGCTGACGAACTATTTGCGGGCTATCACTACATGAAGCATTTTCCCTTTGACAAGCTGAATATGGAGGCAAGACGTTGTATAAAAAATCTGCACAATATAAATCTGCAAAGAACCGATCGGATGGGAATGCTTTTCAGCCTTGAGTTGAGAGTGCCTTTTCTGGATGAGGAAATGGTGAACCTGTCCATGAAAATACCTCCGGAACTCAAGATCAGGGAACATAACAATGCCAAAATAGAAAAATGGATCTTGAGAAAGGCATTTGAAGGCACCAATTATCTGCCCGAAGAGATCCTCTGGCGTTACAAAGTCCAATATACCCAGGGCGCGGGTTGTGAAAGCCTGGGTGAGAGAATGGCCCATAAGAAGATAAGCGAAGAGGATTTTCAAAAGATCAAGGCTGAAAACCCGGACGCTGTTATCAACAGCAGGGAAGCAGCCTTTTATTATAAGATCTTCCGGGAATTTCATCCTCAGGATTCTATACTTGGTTCGATAGGCATCTGGACTGGATTCGATTTTGCTGAGGAACGGGAGAAGGTCAGAGGAACAGTGGACGGAGAACTTAAACATGATCATAAAAAATATGACGAGTCGGAGCACAAACGAGTGGCCTGATCATATTTTAAATATAAGGTTATTAAAGGATAAATAATAAATTGGAGGTGTTTTTGAGATGGCGAGTCTCGCAGGCATAATTTCTCAACACGGAAGAATAGAGAGTAACAGTGCTAAACAGATAGGCAAGATGCTGAAACTGATGCGTCATCGGGGCCCGGACAACACTATTATCCGTACATTAAGAGATGACAGAGGGGCGTTAGGTGCCAATGAAATAAACTTGACCCAAAGGATAACACGTTGCACGTCGTTTCAGGAACCGCCCTTTATACTGTTTGATGGAGAACTTGATAATGAGAGACCGGAAGGTCAAAGCGATATAGACCTATTTGTGGAGTATTACGAAAAGTATGAAAAAGACTGCTTCTCCCGCCTGAACGGGAGTTTCGTGTGTGCCGTGGTGGAAAAGGATGATGAGGTCATCCTTGCCAGGGACCATGTAGGCGCCAGGCCCCTCTTTTTTGGATCGAATAACGGCACCTTTTATTTCAGTTCTGAGATGAAAGGTCTAGCGGACCACGTTAAATTCAATATTAATGAACTTGCTCCCGGAAATACATACAGCACAAAAAAAGGACTGGGAGAGTTTAAACCGTTTCATATTGAAGTACCTGAAGTATCGGGAATAAAAGAAACATCCGAAACTCTAAGAGGGCTTTTGATAGATGCTGTAAAAAAAAGAATGGAAGGTGTAGGAGCGGTATCCCTGAGCGGTGGCCTGGATAGTTCAATAGTCGCCGTAATAGCAAAGGGATTTAATCCTGAATTAAAGCTGTTCACATCTACAGTGAAAAGCAAACCGGGTCCTGACCTGGAAAACGCAAGACTGATGGCCGAATTCCTTGGACTGGAGCATCATATATACGAGATAACGGATTCAGATATCAATAATTTTCTTTCCGATGCGATATGGTACATGGAAAGCTTTGACGAGGATTGTATATCCGGGATTATCTCTAACTACTATACATCCAAAATGGTAAAAGAGTATTCAAATATGGTTCTTGTTGGAGAGGGCGCTGATGAGTTGTTCGGGGGTTATCGTATGGTTCTAAAAAATCCAAAAGTTAAAAGTCCTGAACAAAGAGAAAGACTCGCTCAAAAGCTGCTGGAAATATCCTATAACACCGCTTTGAGACGACTTGACAGGGGATGGATGTCCAATTCGGTAGTATATAAAACACCATTCCTGGATACAAAAGTGGTGGCCTTCAGTAAAAAGATCCCCATGGGGTATAAGATCTATGGAGAGGGTCAGGTGGAAAAATTCATATTAAGGGAGGCATTCAGGGACCTTCTCCCTCAAAAGATCTCCAATCGTGAAAAGCTTAGATTTGCGATGGGTACTGGGATGGATGATGTAATGGATGATATCATTTCAAGTATTATTGATCCCAAGGAATTTGAAAGGAGACCCAAAGCGGCCTATGGATTGCCCTTCGCCTCTTTCAAAGAGCTATATTATTATGACGAATTTCTGCAATTATTCCCACCGGCATATGAGAAACAAACTGTTCGGTGGGATCCGTTTAAATAAATGTCTTAGGAGGTAATATCATGCCATTAAAGTCACATCATAAATATATCATTATAGGCGCCGGGATACACGGTCTGAGTACCGCCTACCACCTTGCCCTGGAATTGAAGATAAAAGGTTGCGGATCTGGCAGCGATATCCTTGTCATAGATAAGACAGCGATAGGCGCGGGAGCATCAGGTATTGCATGCGGCGTGATCCGTAATAATTACTACCAGCCAGTAATGCAGAAGCTGATAGCACACAGTGTGGATGTATGGGAAGAGGACGCCGAAGGATACGGATTTCTTCCTGTCGGATATATGCAGATATCCCCTGAATCCATGCATGAAGGTGTCTGTGAAATATATCAGCGGCAGAAGAATATAGGCTATGAATCTGAATTTATTGAAGGTAAAAAAGACTGTCTGAAATATATGAAGAAGAACATCTTTGAGGACTGGCATGCCGAGGGTACGACTTCCATACTGCATGAGAAGAGGGGCGGTTATGCCAACAATACCAAAGCCCTCTACCGTCTGGCAGACAAGGCTGAAGATCAGGGCGTCCGGATACTTACCGGTTGCGAGGTGAAGGGACTGGCGTGCAACGGTTGCATAACGGGCGTTGAAACCACCAAAGGGTATATTAAATGCGATTATGTTGTTGTTGGAGCGGGCCCTTGGGTCAAGAACTTCTGGGAAATGCTGGGATTCCCCAATAAAATCGATGTAAAAGGATATGACGGAAAAGTCCATCCTGACATAAAGATGTGGACATACTGGTCACTCCAGGAAGGAACCCTTGGTGTAGATCCGGACTTTGGCCTGGACAACCGAGGAAAGATGCCCCCTGTTATTCATCTGGATACGGATGCGCCGCTATATTCAAGCGAAGATAACTCACTGATTACAAATAAGTTATGGGGTATCTACTACAAGCCGGATTATCACTTCAATGGCATCCAGGGAGGAACAAGCCCTGATTTCGTAAATAAAGATGATGTGGCCGTGGATCCCTATGGTATTGATTCTCCTGATTTTATTGTAGGTCCTGAATTTGCTCATACATGGACCTCCGCACTAGCCCACTGCCAGAAACGATATAAAGATCAATATCTGAAATATAGAAAAGAACCGTCAGGAGGGCTTGGCGCGTTCTCGCCGGATAATTTTCCGGTCTTCGATGTATTCAAGGAAAACTGTTACTTAATTGCCGACTCCAGCCACGGGTACAAGATGATCGGGGTGGGGAAACTGGTAGCCAAAGAGATTATGGGAGAGGAACAGACACTGCTCAAACCATTCAGATTCAGCCGTTATAAGAAAGGTGAACTCCTCCCAGAGTCCGAAAGCCCTTTCCCCTGGAGTTGATGAACAAATAAACCATGGATTTAACCATGCTCTGCTCCTCTAAATGACAAGTTCAAGGGTCTCAGGTTAATGTGATTTTGAGACATAGAATCTGTCTATAATAATGGAATCTGCTCATGCAGGAGAATAAAGAATCATAATGATCCGTTATAGGGGCGTTACAAAAATATTTGGACACGGCCCCGAGGCGATTACAGCCGTTAAGGATATAACCCTTAATATCAAGCCCGGAGAGCTCGTCGTCTTTTTAGGGCCATCCGGCTGCGGAAAAACCACATTGCTTCGACTCACCAATCGACTGCTTTCATTAACCAGCGGAGAAATACAGATTGATGGTCAGGATATTATGTCCTGGAATCCGATTAATTTGCGTCAGTCAATGGGATATTCCATTCAAGAGATAGGGCTTTTTCCGAATAAGACAATTTATGGAAACATTGCCGTAGTGCCGCGTTTATTGGGGTGGGAGGAGTGGAAAATAAAGGATCGAGTTTACGAATTGCTTTCAATGTTAGGTTTGGAGCCGGATATCTTCAAAGATCGTTACCCAGCGGAGCTCTCAGGAGGTCAACAGCAGCGGATAGGAGTAGCACGAAGCCTTGCGGCAGACCCCGATATCCTTCTTATGGACGAGCCCTTCGGCGCTATTGATCCTGTTAACAGAGAGCGTATCCAAGATGAGTTTCTGGGAATCCAATCAAAGCTCGGAAAGACTATAGCCTTTGTCACCCACGATATCCATGAGGCTATAAAACTCGGAGACAGGATTGCTATCTTTCAGGACGGACGTTTGATTCAGTATGACACACCTGAAGTAATGTTGGCCTTCCCGTCTAATGGGTTTATTTCAGATTTTGTCGGAACTGACAGGGCTATAAAGACCCTGGGACTTTACAGGGTGCACGAAGTCATGAGAAAGAAACCGGACATCGTAATACAGGCATCAATGAGTAGACTTGAGGCGTTAAATAGATTCGGTGCTGAAGATTTTAGGGATGTGATCGTGATTCATGGAAACAAGCCCATAGGATATGTAGATATTCGAGACCTTAGGAATAAAGGTACATTAGTTAAAGATACGGTCATAGAATATCCGGTTCTAATAAACTTCAATGACACGTTGAGGGATGTGATGTCCCAAATGCTTATGCACGATATCAGCAATTTCCCGGTGATTGATGATAATGGCGAGCTTAAGGGTGTGATATCCCACAATGATATCCGTAGGCATATTATAAGTATCTTTAATGATATTAGGCATGGCGCGGGATCATAGCATGCATATTATTATATTTATCATGAAGAATGCGGAAAGATGCTGGTTACTCACCCTGGATCATATATCCATTGTGGCTATTTCGATCTTTTTGGCCAGTCTTATCGGGATCCCGACAGGCATCATCATCAGCTATAATAAAACTAAGGCCCAAAAAATCATCAATATTGCCAATATATTTATGACAATACCATCCATAGCTTTGTTCGGGCTTATGTTACCCCTGCTTTCAATTGTTGGATATGGACTGGGCAAAGTACCGGCAATCATCGCCTTGGTGCTCTATAGTCAGTTGCCAATTATCCGAAATACATATATCGGCATCAGGAATATTCCGTCGGAACTCGTAGAGGCAGCCAATGGTCTAGGCATGGACAGATGGACAAGGTTAAAGGAGATTGAGATACCTTTAGCTATGCCGGTAATTATTGCGGGATTGAAAAACGCGGCCGTAATGAGCATAGGCATCGCCGCTATTGCGGCATATATTGGCGCTGGAGGATTAGGGGTCTTTATACAGCAGGGCATTGCGCGCGCATATGATGAGATGATTCTTGCCGGGGCAATATTAGTAGCGCTGCTGGCGATATTTGTTGATTGTGGAATGTCCCTTCTAGAAAAAATTTTAACGCCAAAGGGTCTGGGGATCACGGCGAATTTGGGAACATGAAAAACCCATTAAGGAATATATATCGTTTAATCTTAATTGTCCTTATTCTTGCCTGTGGGATATTTATCTACAGAACCGGTCTTGTCGAATATCTATCCGACCCTGATGAGATTATCTATACCCTCGGCCTGATAGGACAGCATGTTAAGATGGTAATGGTAAGACTCGGCCTGGATTAAAAAGATTCTCCGGAATAATCATGTATATTGTGGGACTCGGGCAGACGATTCCATCCTTGGCCGTCATAGCTATTGCTATGAGTCTTCTTGGAATCGGGTTTAAGGCGGCCGTATTTGCCCTCTTAATCTATTCCGTATTACCAATTGCTAGAAACAGTATGGCGGGAATAATGTCGGTTCCTCCCTGGATCATAAACGCTGCGAAGGGGATGGGCATGCCTGATCTGCAG
>SMTZ1_10013866_pt1 | contig 16408 bp, 11 predicted proteins | sample DeeMarSWOR136_30_FD_25667 | JGI IMG/M metagenome (IMG submission 25667)
GTAAATTTTTGTACGGTCTGAATTTCAGTAAGGAATCCATTCGTGAACAGGAAGAAATCATTCTGGTGGAAGGGTATACGGATTATGTCTCTCTGTACCAGGCAGGCATAACAAATCTGGCAGCTTCTCTTGGAACCAGTTTGACTCCTGATCAGATCTCCTTAGCCAAGCGTTTTACAAGAAAGATGATCATAAGTTTTGACGGAGACTCGGCCGGGCTCAAAGCAGCCAGCCGTGCTGTCTCATTAGGATTTGAAAAGGGCATGCAGACAAGATTTATTCAAATACCCCGGGAATTCGATCCAGATTCCTACCTAAAAAAGTACGGCACTGAAGCCTTCAGAGACTTGATTAAAAAAAGCGTATCAGGATTACATTTTCTGATTCGAATACAAACTCAGGGCGCTAAGCCGGGCTCACCTGAAGAGAAAGCAAAGATCATAAGAAGCATTGTTGGGGAAATCAGCAAAGTGCCTGATCCTGTCGTCAGGAGCGAATACCTCAAACAGATTAGCGAGCATTTCGCTGTTGAAGAGAACGTCTTAAGATCGATAGCAACTCGAAAAAGCGATGAAAAAATCGAACAGGAAAAGGACGATTTTCTTCACGCTGAGAAATCCCTTCTTCAAATGGTTTTTGAAAACAGCACTTTGGCCTCCACTGTGCTTAGAAGTACGAGAGAGGAAGACTTTAAAGGTCTAAAAAGTGAACCTATTTTCACACTTCTCTTAAAAAGTTATGCCAAGCACAAGAAAACTCCGAACCTCAATGAATTCAAAGAGAAAATTGACCGCGCCCTCTTCGGTTCTTTGTCAAAAATCTTAATGGAAAAAGGAAATTGTCCGACAGAAAAGGAGGCCCGCGACTGTCTCGATACTTTGAAAATATTATCCCTGGAAAAACAGGGAAGACAGATAGATTTTAAAATCTTTCAATGTGAAAAATCGGGAGAGAAGCAAGAGATTTCTGCACTCCTTAATAAGAAATATGAAATCACGAAGCAGCTTTCTCTTCTCGCGCAACGAAACCAGTGAAACAATCGTATTAAACAAAGGAAAATGGATCGCTATAGAGGAGTTAAAATTGCCTTCTGACAGTAAATACGACAGAGACGAGGTCCATGATCTGATCTCAAAGGGCAGGAAAAGAGGTTATATCCTTTTCGAAGAAATCGACAAGACTTTTCAGGATGAGTTCGAGAGCGAGGAGGTCGACGAGTTCATAAGTTCGATGGATGATTATGGGATCAAAATCCGGTACAAGCAAAGAGAGTATGTCCCTAAACGCAAAAAGAGTGATACTATCTCACTCGAAGGTCTGGAACGGACAACAGATCCAGTCAAACTATATCTGCGGGAAATGGGGAACATCTCTCTACTTACCAGAGAGGGAGAAATCTCTATCGCCAGGGAAATTGAGCGCGGGGAAAAGGCGATTATAAAGGCCCTCTCTAAGACGAGACTTGTCCTCAATGAAGTCCTCTCCATCGAAGATAAGCTGAAAGAAAGCCCTGATGTTCTTCAAGAGATGTTCGAGATCAGTGAAGATGATATTCCCGAAGGAGAAATTGAAGAAAAAAAGAAGCAAATCCTTAATAAAATAAAAAAGATCCGAACATTGAGTGAGCAGCTCGATTCCATTCCTGTAAGAAAAAGATTCGCATTAACCAGAGGCCGTCTCATCGTCCAAATGAGCCGTCGCATTCGGAGCCTCAACATTCGTCCCAGCCTGCAAGAAGAAATTATCGATAACCTTCGTGAAAAACTCAAGGTTATCAATGAATTAGAAGAAACGCGAGAAGAACTCAATCTTTCTTTAAAACAGGCAAAAGCCAAAAAGGCAACAAAAAGAGAATCCAATCTGAAGCAAAAAATCAAGGACATCAACAAACTGCTGCACAATTATCAGCAAGATATTGGGCTCGATTCACAAGCATTAAGAAAAATCCTTCGTGCGATCACAACGGGGAGAAAGATCAGCGACCAGGCAAAAAAAGAATTGGTCGCAGCGAATTTGAGACTGGTCGTTTCAATCGCCAAAAAGTACAGCAATCGTGGACTTCAATTCCTCGATTTGATTCAAGAGGGAAACATGGGATTAATGAAAGCGGTGGATAAATTCGAGTACAGAAGAGGATACAAATTCTCGACTTATGCCACCTGGTGGATCAGGCAAGCCATAACCAGAGCCATCGCAGACCAAGCCAGGACAATAAGAATCCCGGTTCATATGATAGAAACCATAAACAAACTCATCAGAGTTTCCAGAAGTCTGGTCCAGGAAGTCGGTCGAGAGCCCTCAAGCGAGGAGATTGCTAAGAAAATGGATCTTCCCATCCATAAGGTGAGGAAAATCATAAAAATTGCCCAAGAACCCATCTCACTTGAAACGCCTATCGGAGAGGAAGAGGATAGCCACCTAGGAGATTTCATCGAGGATAAATTTATCCCCTCCCCTCCTGATACTGTTATCCACATCAATTTAAGAGAGCAAATTGACACCGCTCTTAAAACTCTCACTGAGAGAGAAGCAAAAGTTTTAAAAATGAGATTCGGGCTCGGTGACGGAAACGAACACACGCTTGAAGAAGTAGGACAGCAGTTCAAAGTAACTCGTGAAAGAATCAGACAAATAGAGGCAAAAGCATTGAGAAAGCTAAAGCACCCCAGCCGAAGCCGAAGATTAAAATCATTCACCGACGGCGAATAAAATCGGGGCGGAATTCTATAAAATTGACTTGGTTCATGAGATTTGCTATATAACAAACTCAAGGGCCTATAGCTCAGCGGTAGAGCCACCGGCTCATAACCGGCAGGTCCCAGGTTCGAATCCTGGTAGGCCCACTTTTTGCCTGAGGATAAGATGTGGATACAGATTTCGAGAATTTAATTCAACTTCAGAATCTGGATATCGAAATTAAGAACACATCTCTCCTCCTCGAAGAACTTCCCCGCCAAATCAAAGATCTTGATAAAAAGATAGAGGAAAGCCTTAAAGTTATCCGAGATGCAAAAGATAAGCTTGCTCAAAACCAGAAAAAAAGGCGTGACCTTGAGGCCGAAGTCCAAGATATAAAAGGAAAAATCACAAAATATAAAAGACAGCTCAATGAGGTCAGAACAAATAAGGAGTACAGCTCTCTTCTCAAAGAAATTGAGGAAACCCAAGCAACAATCGATTCCCTAGAAGAAGAAATCATCGGAGAGATGCTCGCTGCAGATGACATAGAAAAAGAGATCAAATCAGCCGATCAAAAAGCCATGGAAATCCAAAACGAGCTGTCCAAACAAAAGGAAGCCATCTTAAAAAAGAAAGAAGAGATTGAGGATGAAAAAGAAACGCTTCAGAGGAAGAAAGAAAAGCTTCTGCCTAAAGTGCCTTCTGATCAAATAAAACTTTATAATCAGATTTTTGCCAAAAAAAATGGGATTGTACTCTCCCCCTTGTGGGACGAGTTCTGCTCAATGTGCCACATGCGCATTCGCCCCCAGATGGTTAATGAACTCCTAGCGGGAAGCAAAATCATACTCTGTGAGAGCTGCGGTAGAATTCTCTACCACCCCAAAAAAAACGACTTAATCCCCTGAGCTCTAAATTTCCCTATTTATCGATTCCTCTTCCATGTATAAGGCATTGATTACATCTTTGTATTTTTCTTCAATAATATTTCTCTTCACTTTCAAGGTTGGGGTGATCTCTCCTTCTTCTATCTCGAATTCTCTGTCCAGGAGAGCGATTTTTTTTATTTTTTCATAGGAGGCAAGATTGGGCGTAGCTCGATCAACCTCTGCTGCCAAAAAACTAATAATCTGGTTGTTTTTCACCAAATCCTTTCTATCTTCATAGGAAATTTTGTTGAATTTTGCATATTCCTCAAGTTTTTCAAAGTTGGGAATGACGAGGGCGGACATGAACTTACGCTTATCCCCTATAACCATCGCGTTGGAAATATATGTGTTGGTTTTAAGAAGATTCTCGATAGGTTGAGGAGCAACATTTTTTCCACCAGCGGTAACGATTATATCTTTCTTCCTATCAGTTATCACCAAAAAACCATCCCCGTCAAGATATCCGATATCTCCTGTATAAAGCCATCCCTCTTTGATAGCTTCATTGGTCTCCTCCCCCATTTTATAATAGCCCTGCATGATATTGGGACCCCTAGCGAGTATTTCTCCATCCCCAGCAATTTTAACCTCCACGCCAGGAATGGGTGGACCCACTGTGCCAAATTTTATTTTTTCCATTCTATTGACAGAAATAACAGGAGAACTCTCTGTCAGCCCATATCCTTCGAGCACTACAAGCCCCATGGCATAGAATAACTCAGCGATATCTTTGGAGAGAGGTGCAGCTCCTGAAACAAAAAATTTCACTCTGCCACCAGTCTTTTCGATAATCTTAGAAAAAACGAGCTTATGAGCTATCTTTCTTTTAAACTGAAGGGCCTTCGGAATAGGATCATCCTTGAGTGTTTTCTGACCATATTCTCGTCCGACTTTCGTTGCCCAAAAGAATATCTTTCTTTTTAATGGAGGGCTTGCCAGAACATTATTCATAACTCTGGCGTAAATTTTTTCGAAAACTCTGGGCACGCTGACCATAATTTGCGGTCGAACTTCTAGGAGATTTTCACCGATCGTATCTATACTCTCGGCATAGGCAATTGAACATCCCTTATACAGGTAGCAGAAGGTGACCATCCTTTCAAGACTATGGGATAGCGGTAGGAATGACAAAACGGCATCTTCGTGTGTAAATTCGATAACCTCTGTAGCAGAAATAACATTGCTTACAAAATTTCTGTGGGTGAGCATGACTCCTTTGGGGAGTCCGGTCGTTCCCGATGTGTATATGATCGAAGCCACATCATCAGGCTTTACTTCTGAAGCCATCCCATCAAAAAGATCTGGATTCTCTGTATAAATTTTTTCACCACGTCTCATAACCTGATCAGAGGTTAGGACTCCATCCGGAGCTTGTGATTCCAAAGTTATGTAGTGAGCGACTTTAGTGAGTTCACTCTTCACGGCTTCCACTTTACCTCCAAGTGCCGCATCAGAATACAACACGATTTTAGCATCCGAATTATCGATGATGTACTTGATCTGCTCGGGGACCAAAGAGGTGTAGATAGGCACAGTGATTCCTCCCAAACACAGATTCGCAAGATCTGTTATCACCCATTCGGGCCTGTTTTCAGAAAGAATGATAAGCTTATCTCCAGAATCTAATCCCAAATCTCTCAAACCCAGCGAAAAATATTTCACTCTCCGGGTGAATTCGTCTGTGGATATGGAAACATATTTTCCTTCCTTTTTATAGAGCATCAAATCATCTTTGGGGTAGAGTTTGATTGTATTGAGGAATAACTGGCTGATTGTCTTGACCATAAAGCCCTCCTTCCTATTGATTGGATAAATTTTAAAAAAGTTATGGAACGGGTGTCAAGCAGTTAAGAGAAGAGGTCCAGAAGGCGGCTATCAGGGATGTCTTTCTTGGACTTCTCGCGATTTCAACTTTCGCGCACTTTAGCGATCGAAACCACCCTATCGCCTTTTTCAAGATTGATAATTCTCACTCCCTGGGTTGCCCGGCTCAATGGTCTTACCTGTTCGGTCTTTATCCGGATCACCTTCCCGAGCTCAGTGATCAGTAGCATTTCTTCGTTGGAAATCCCGACTATCCCGATCGCTTTTCCAATTTTGGGACTGATACGAAGGTTGAGAACTCCTTTTCCCCCTCTTCGATGTCGCGGATAAAGATCAACACCCGTTTTCTTCCCATATCCTTTCTCACTGGCCGTGAAGATGTATTTTTCATCCTCTCCAGCAACAACCATACCGATGATCTCATCCTTCTTACCTAAAGAAAGGGCTTTCACGCCTGCAGCTTGTCGGCCCATGGGTCTGACATCGCTTTCTTTAAACCGGATAGCCTTTCCCAATTTTGTCCCGATGATGATATCTTTATTCCCGTCTGTCAGTTTTGCAGCGATCAACTCAGATTTAGGAGTCATCCCAATGGCGATGATCCCGCCTTTACGTATATGGCGAAATTCGCTCAGTCGTGTTTTTTTGATTCGGCCATCCGAACAGAGCATCACGACATACTCATCCTTGGAAAATTGCCTCACCGCGACAACAGAGCTGGCCATTTCCCCAGGCTCCATTTCAACAAGATTTTTAATGGACTTCCCCCGACTCGAGACGCCCAAATCCGGAATGAGCAAGGCTTTCAGCCAATAGAGATTGCCTTTATCTGTAAAAATCAGGAGATAGCTGTGGGTCGAACTGATGAAGAGGTCCTGCACTACATCCTCGGGTTTCATACTGATTCCTCTCCGGCCTTTGCCCCCCCGGCTCTGAAAGTGATAGTAGCTGAGGGATGTTCGTTTGACATATCCTGAGGAGGTATAGGTCAGCACGACATCCTCTTCCTTGATCAGATCTTCTGGCTTCAAGTCCAGTACTTCTTCTGCGACGATCTCTGTCTTCCTCTCGTCCTGGTATTCCTTCTTTATCTGCGTGAGTTCATCCACGATAATATCCAGTATGAGCTCTTCGCTCCCGAGTATTTTTCTCAATTTTGATATGAGTTTTTTTAGGTCCTGGTATTCCTTTAATATTTTGTCCCTTTCCAAGCGGGTTAACTTCTGAAGTTGCATTTCCAGAATTGCCTGTGCCTGGATTTTGGTTAAATTGAAATTAGTGATCAGCCCTCTCCTAGCTTGATCCACTGTACGTGAGGCGCGAATGAGCTTGATGACGGCATCCAGATGATCCAAAGCTATATTTAGGCCTTCTAAAATATGGGCTCTATGTTCTGCTTTTTTCAACTCGAATCGTGTGCGACGGCGCACAACATCCTGCCGATGGGAAATAAAATACCGCATCATATCCAGAAGACCCAGCACCTTGGGCTGTTTCTCAACAATTGCCAACATGATGATTCCGAAGGAGGTTTGAAGCGCGGTATGCTTGTACAGGTTATTGAGAATAACCTCAGGGAATTCTCCTTTTCTTATCTCAATCACAATCCTCATGCCCTCTCTATCCGACTCGTCCCTGATATCTGCAATCCCTCCTAATTTCTTGTTGTTGACGAGATCAGCAATATTTTCCAAAAGTCTGCCTTTGTTTACCTGGTAGGGAATTTCGGTGATGACGATCCGATCTCTCTCGTTCTTTCGTCCTCTTTCGATGATTGCACGTGCTCTCAAACAGATAATACCTTTGCCTGTTTTGTATGCGCTTCTTATGCCCTCTATGCCGAAAATATATCCACCCGTAGGAAAATCAGGTCCTACCACAAACTCCATAATCTTTTCCAAGCTGGCCTTTGGATGTTTGATAAGGTGTATGATTCCGTCGGTTATCTCTCCCAAGTTTTGGGGAGGGATATTGGTGGCCATACCGACAGCGATTCCTGATCCGCCATTTATGAGCAAATTCGGAAATTTTGCCGGCAAAACATCAGGCATCTGGAGGCTTCCATCATAATTAGCAACAAAATTGACTGTGTCCTTTTCGATATCTGCAAGCAACTCATGGGTTAGTTTTCTCATCCTGACTTCGGTATACCGCATAGCCGCAGGAGGGTCTCCATCGATGGAGCCGAAATTACCCTGCCCATCCACGAGCGGATACCTTAGACTGAAGTCTTGGGCCATTCTTACTAACGTATCGTAGACAGCCATCTCACCGTGGGGATGATATTTTCCGATAACATCTCCTACGATGCGGGCCGACTTCTTGTAAGGTTTATTCCACACATTGTTTACATCATACATGGCATACAGAGTCCGTCTATGGACCGGCTTTAATCCATCCTTGATATCAGGAATAGCTCTGCCTATGATTACGCTCATAGCATAGTCTAAATATGACTGCCGCATCTCCTTTTCGAGGCTTACCACCTCCAGCTTTCTGCTCATGGATTCTCCTTTATCATATGAGAGCCGCCCTTAAAGAAAGGAATGGACTGAATCATCGATAGATGCTTGATTTTTACGTTAGATATCAAGGTTTTGTGCCTCTAGGGCGTTCTCCTCTATAAAATTACGCCGAGGTTCCACCTCTCCACCCATAAGAATAGTGAATATCTTATCAGCTTCAACAGCATCCTGAATCGAAACTTGGAGAAGATACCGGAATTCAGGATCCATAGTTGTTTCCCAAAGCTGAACAGGGGCCATCTCTCCCAAGCCTTTGTATCTCTGGATGACGATTCCTTTTTTACCATGCTCATACAGATACTCGAGCAGTTTTGACTCATTCTCGATCTTCACCTTATCACCGTTGCTCAGAACATGGAAAGGAGGCTTGAAATTTTCTAAATCTTTATGAATCTGAAAGAGGTTCTGGTATTCGGCAGAATTTATAAGATTCATGTTAACTTTCGCAGACGCACTCATGCCGTTGATCTGAAAATTAACGACTAACTCATACAGTCCGTGCTCTTCGTCTTTGCTTACAACAGAAACAATGCCTTTCTCGTTGAGAAGATTCTGGATTTCTTCCACCTTATTCTGCTTGCGTAAAAAATCGATATTTTCTGCGCCATTTTCAAGAAGTATCTTGATCAGAAAAAACGGAAAGTTTTTTCTCTCCAGGATCTGGATGAAATTCTTTTTAGCGATAATTTTCTGGAAAAACTTTCTGAATTGATCCCCTTTTATGGGTTCCTTTCGCCTGTTGACTTTAACCTGGAATTCCTCAGATATCTTTCGGATCATGTACCTCTCGAACTCCCGTTCATCCCTGAGATACTGGAAGGATTTGCCCTTAGATATTTTATAAAGAGGGGGTTGAGCGATATAAAGATGCCCTTTCTCGATCAACTGGGGCATCTGCCTGTAGAAAAATGTCATCAATAGGGTACGGATGTGGGACCCGTCCACATCTGCATCGGTCATTACGATGACTTTATGATAGCGGAGCTTATCGAGATTAAAATCCGATTGCTCGACTCCTGTACCAAGAGCAGAAATCATGATTCCTATTTCTTCGCTTTTGAGGATCTTATCGAATCTGGACTTTTCCACATTGAGGATCTTTCTTGGCCGAACCTCCAGCCGAATCACCCTCCACTATGAATATTTCACTCTCTGCAGGATCTCTTTCCTGACAATCAGCCAGCTTACCCGGAAGGGATGTCGATTCAAGAACTCCTTTACGACGAGCCAATTCTCGCGCCTTTCGGGCAGCTTCCCTCGCCCTGGCTGCTTCGAGAATCTTCGATACGACTTTCTTCGAGACAGCCGGATTCTCCTCAAAATAGATGGAGAGCTGCTCATTCACAACCGATTCAACCAATCCCTTGATTTCACTGTTTCCCAGCTTGGTTTTTGTCTGACCTTCAAACTGAGGATTTTTCATCTTTAGACTCATAACTACGCACAAACCTTCCCGCGTATCATCTCCCGTTAAGTTCTGTTTCAGATCTTTTATGAGGTTATTGGCATTGGCATAATTGTTGATAGAGCGGGTCAGCGCGGCCTTGAGGCCGATGAGATGAGTGCCTCCCTCTGTGGTGTTTATGTTGTTCACGAAGGTGAAGATGTTTTCTGAATAGCTCGTGTTGTACTGGAGGGCCATCTCCATGATCACATCATCCCTTGTACATTCGAAGAAAATGGGCTTTGGATTGAGGACGGATTTATTCTGGTTGAGGTACTGAACAAACTCCTTGATTCCTCCTTTATACTGAAAATCATGGCGTTTGTCGGTTTGTTCATCCACGATGCTGATCAACAATCCCTTGTTCAGATAAGAAAGTTCCCTCAATCTCTGACTCAGAATATCAAAGTTGAAATCGATGGTCTTAAAAATTTCAGGGTCGGGTCTAAAAGTGATTTTGGTTCCCGTGTTTTTGGTTTTTCCGATCTTTTTTAAGCCTGTTGTGGGCTTCCCTCTTTTATAACTTTGGGTGTAAACACCACCCTGCTGTTTTATCTCCAATTCGAGTTTCTCGGAAAGGGCATTGACAACAGAAACTCCCACACCATGGAGCCCCCCGGAGACCTGGTAGCTTTTGGTGTCGAATTTTCCTCCAGCATGGAGGGTGGTCATCACCACTTCTGCCGCAGGCTTCTTCTCTTTTTTGTGCATCCCGACAGGAATGCCTCTCCCGTTATCGACAACTGTGACGCTGGCGTCCACATGAATAGTGACCTCGATCTTGTTGCAGTATCCTGCCAGCGCCTCATCAATGCTGTTGTCGACGACTTCGTAGACCAAATGATGAAGCCCTTCGGATCCCGTGCTTCCGATATACATGGCGGGACGCTTTCGAACAGCTTCCAAACCCTTGAGAACTTTAATGCTTTCTGCGGTATACTTTTTTTGTTTCATTTTCTCACTATTTTGGAAAAAAAGAGGGAAAATTACCCTAAAAAACAGGGAAAATCTGCCCTTTTTTTGAGCAGTTTTTACCCGGAAAAATTTGTCTCCCTAAGGTGCGGTTTCAGCACTATATTCTAACGTTTGAGCGCTTCCTTTTATCTCAAAATAAACACCCCCTTTGACCGCTTGAAAAATTTGTTTATACTAAATGTGAGGTTGAAATGCCGGCTAATCTTCCTCCACAGTATTTTGAAACAGAAAAAAAGCTGAAGACCGCAAAAACACTTCAAGAAAAGATTGCCATTCATGAGGAATTGCTCGCTATTGTTCCCAAACACAAAGGGACAGAAAAACTCCAGGCTCTTCTCAAAACCAAGATTGCCAAACTCAAAGCCCAAGGACAAAAAAAATCCGTAGTCGCTCGACATACGGCGGCCTTTCAGATAGAAAAAGCAGGAGCTGGACAAGTGGTTCTCATCGGCGCCCCAAACTCCGGAAAATCCTCCCTTGTCAAGGCTTTAACCAATGCCAGTCCTGAAATCGGAAATTATCCCTTTACCACGTGCCTTCCTTCTCCAGCCATGATGCCGTATGAAAACATTCAGATTCAGCTCGTTGATATGCCGCCGATCACTCAGGATTATTTCGAATTCTGGCAGGCAGAATTGATAAAAGGATCGGATGGGATTCTGCTTGTTCTTGACCTTTCTATCCCGGAGACCGCTGAAGACCTTTTGACTCTGTTGAGTAAGCTCGAAGAAAAAAGAATAGAACTCGTCGCTTATAACCAGATAGTACCTCCTGAAAAACATCAATTCTGTAAAAAATCATTGATTATCGCCAATAAATCAGATCATCCCCTCAGCACCGAAAGACTCGAGTCATTGAAGGACCTTGTTGACCCACAGTTCAGCTTGATTCCTGTATCTACTCTAAAAGAGGACAGCTTAGAGGATCTTAAAAAACGCATCTATATCCTGCTCGATGTGATTCGCGTTTACAGCAAGATCCCAGGAAAAAAAGTCGACCTCAATGATCCCTATGTCTTCAAAAAAGGGAGTTCCTTGATGGATATGGCCAAGGCTGTGCACAAGGATTTTTCTCAAAAGCTAAAATATGCCAGAATCTGGGGAAAAAACAAATATCAAGGACAAAAAGTCAATCGAGATTATGTGCTGGAGGATGAAGATATCATCGAACTTCACATCTAGCTTGAATTATTTATATACGAAATTACGGGGTCTTTTTTCACTTTACTGATCTTCTGATTGCATTTATAATGGGAGCCTCACAGACGGGGCGTAGCGCAGTCTGGTCAGCGCACAGCGTTCGGGACGCTGGGGTCATGGGTTCGAATCCCATCGCCCCGACCAATCCCCACTCAATCTGCACCTCTTTTTTTAGCTGACATAACATTCAAACCAAAGGGCTTCTCCTGCAACCAAATTAAGATCTTGAGTTACTGGGCCAGAAAGGATAACTAAGTCTTCTCTTTTGATTGGACTTTAGAATCTTTTAGTCAATTAAAATCAATTAAAGTCAATATAAATATCTATTGGCTATAAAATGGCACATGGTGTACGAGAAAGAGATCCTTTGCCTAAGCCAATGTGACAAGCTCATAATCCATACATCCCAATCCTATCTCCTGTCCATGCTTGAGCTGTACGGACCAGTCCACATTATTCGCTGCTCTTATGATGTCCTTCCCGCTTGCTTCTATGACCAAATCCGCAGATGCCTTATCTAAGGCGACGGGATCGACGGAACCGAGGATGCCTAGGTCATCGGCAATCACCTCTCCATTCGCAGACATGCAATCGCAGTCCTTGGTGATCTGGACCAGGTAGTTGATAAAGCCTGCACCCTTATGGATACTCCGGACGACCGCCAGGGCGTATTCGGCCATCTTCTCTTGAACACGGAGTGCGTCTCCATCCCATCGCATTTTTACCGCACCGACAGTACAGACAACGAGACATTCTCCACATCCGATGCACCTTTCCTCAGTGATGTGTGCACTGCCATTCCGCTGTTCGATAGCATCGGCTGGACAGTAGTCCAGGCAGATCGAACAATTGGTGCAGATTTTGGGATTCACCCAGGGATGAACATCCGAATGCTGTTCGAGCTTCCCCGCCCGTGAGGCACACCCCATGCCCAAATTCTTTATGGCTGCACCGAAACCGGAAAGGATATGGCCTGTGAAATGACTCAAACAAAGGAGAAAATCGGTATTGAGGAATGTGCTCCCGATCTTAGCCGATTTGACCCGACTGAGGTCGATCGCGACCTCATCACTGTCCCTTCCGATGAGGCCATCGCCAATGATAATCGGAATCCCGAGCTCTTCCAAAGAAAACCCATGAACCGAAGCCAGCCGAAGGTGGTCTACGGAGTTGGACCTGTTCCCGATATAGAGTGTATTCGTATCTGTCAAAAATACTTTTGCCTTGCTTTTTCTCAGACGGTCTATCAAACGGATCAGCCATGGAGTCTTGATATAACCTGTATTATCCTTTTCTCCGAAATGAATCTTGATTCCCATGAAAGAGTCTTTCTCTATTTTCTTTTCCAAGCCTAACTGAAGGAAGATTTCCTCTGTCTTGCTGGCAAGTGACTCATCACCTTCTTTCCTTGAGCCGGGCACAAAATACACTTTGCTCTTCATTGAATTCTTTCCCTTTCTCATTCCTGCGCTTCGAGTATGGCTCGGGCTGCATGAAGCCCGGATTCTGGCTCGAACGTATAGCCAAGTGAGAAGAGTGTCTTCTCCAGAGCCTCCAGAGCAAAATAAACCTGAGAGAGGGATAGATTGCCCATGTGCCCCATCCGAAAGACACTCCCTGCCAGATTTCCCAAGCCTCCTGCCACGACAACTCCGTTCATAAAAAAAGTCTTCCGAAAAGCCAGGTCCTCGATCCCTTCTGGATAACGAACCACACTCAGCGTATCTGCCAGAAATCGATCCTCAGGCAGGAAGGAAAAACCAAGCACGAGCAAAGCAGCACGGATGGCTTGGGCAACGCGGGAATGTCGCATAAATCGAACCTCCATTCCTTCCTCCAGGATGATCCTTGTTCCCTCGTTGAAAGCCCTGATTTCATTCACGCACGGAGTCGAGAAATATTTGGACGGATCCTTCATAATCGGAAGCCAGTTTAAAAGATCCGAGTAATAGGCTGGTACAGACTCCATACGCCTTCTCTTCTCCATGGCTCTTTCTGATACGACCAGAACTGCCAATCCGGGTGGAACGCCAAAACACTTCTGGGCAGCTGTCAAGATGACATCCACCCCCCATACATCCATCCTTTCCTCGATTCCTCCTGTCGCGCACACGCCGTCAATGATAAAAAGGGAGCTGGAGTCTTTTATCATCCCTGCATACTCTCGGACCGGTGCGCACACTCCAGTGGCTGTATCCACATGAGTGGAAACGACTACCGCATATTTCATCTTCGAAATTTGAGTGCTCAAAACTTCCGGCTCAACAGCCTTCCCCTCATCGCCCTGGAGAACATTGCAGTCCATCCCGAAGCTCTGGAGAATCTCGGTCATTCTCTTCCCAAAGTATCCTTGAGAGATTATCAGGACTTTCTCTCCCTTTTTAACTGAGTTGAGAAGCGCCATCTCCATGGCTAATGTTCCTGCCCCTGCAATAATGAAGGGCTCTCCCCTCTCACAGAAGACGATCTTCTTGAGGTTCGAAAGCGCCTCCTTTAACTCTTCTACATGAACCGGACTGACATGGGATACAGTAGGTAGGGCCAGCGCATTCAAGATTCGGGGATGGACAGGTGTGGGGCCTGGTATCAGAAGTAATTTTTCTTGCTGCATTTTTCCTCTCTCACTCTAAATTACCCTTCATTCTTAACAATAACCATCAATAAATCAAGAGGTAAACATCTCTATTTCCGTGATAAATGTGGCTTTTGGGGATGGTTGAAGCGATTATTGAAGATTTAGTCATTCCTACCGTTCTTCGAGGGTATCTGACTCAGTCAGACGGCGATGCTGTATTGAGCACGACTTTGCCAAGGAATACGATTTGTATGCAAGAACGGGAACAGAGGATAAAGGAGAGTGATGGGTGTTTAGGTGCGGAGTTCAGCGCCGCCGAGAAGAGCGGTAAAGGAATGACGTTAAAAATCTTCACTTAAGCAAAACCATTCCCAAAAGCTAATATAGAGCCTTTTGGTAGCACGGAAATAGAGACGCTTCCAATCAAGAGGATTCTCTTCCATTCACCATCAAGAGTACTACCTTTTTTTGATGTCCTTCGTAATATATAATAAGGTAAAAATTGAGCTGTGTTATAAGAGATCTCGGAGAGGAGAGCCGAAATGATAAAGCTTGAGCACCTCAGCAAGACCTTCGATTCCATAAGAGCTGTCGATGATATATCTCTTGAAATCGAAAAAGGAGAGATATTCGGATTCCTGGGTCCCAACGGTGCTGGGAAGACCACGACTATCTCCATGATCTCCGGCCTCCTTAAGCCTGACTCTGGAAAAATATATGTCGATTCCATGGATCTCGAGAGCAATCTGAGAAAGATAAAAAAAATCATGGGCGTGGTTCCTCAAGACATGGCCTTTTATGAGGAGCTGTCCGCAAAAGAAAATTTGCTTTTCTGGGGGAGGCTTCAGGGTGTTAGCCGAAAAAACCTAGAGGACCGCATCCGATCCTATCTAGAGCTCACAGGTCTTCTTGGGAGAGAGAATGAACCGCTAAAAAAATATTCAGGGGGGATGAAGAGGCGGATCAATCTGGTTATAGGTCTCATCCATCAACCAAAACTCCTCCTGCTCGACGAACCGACTATCGGGATAGATATCCAGACCAAACTCAATATCTTCAAACTCATCAAACAGGCGTCCTCTAATGGAACGACCATTCTCTACACCACCCATAACCTGATGGAAGCCGAGGAACTCTGCCATCGTATTGCTATTATGGATAATGGGAAGATTCTAGCCCTCGGAACCCTTGAGGAGTTGATCCAAATTGTGGGGGAAAAAGACATCATTATAATCAGCGGTAAATTCAGTGTCGACCACGGCCGGAAAATCACTTCTCTTTTCAAGGATGCAACCGTGCTTTCCCTTAAAGAAGGAAAAATCATCCTCTCTCTTGAGGCATCTAAAAAAATGCCTCTGCTCTTGGAAGAATTTTTCAGGCAGGGCATCAGCATCGATGATGTGTCTATTAAACAACCCAATCTAGAGAGTGTGTTCCTCAAGTTGACGGGAAGAGAGCTGCGGGAATGAATAACATCGTTCACCTTATCAAGAAAGACTTTAAAAGAAAATGGAAAAATCCTGTCGTTATCCTTGGCTTCCTTCTTATACCTGTAATTTTTACCATGATTTTTGGCATTGTGTTTGGGTCCTCAGAAGAACAGACCTTACCTCAAGTTCCGATTTTGGCCGTCGACAAGGACAAAAGTTTTCTCTCTCAGTTCTTTATCACTGCCTTAAGTCAGGGAGAATTGAAAAAGTTTGTCAGCTTTAAAGTGGTCGAAGAGGAAGAGGGCCGTCGACTCCTGGACAAGGGAAAGGCATCGGCCCTGCTGGTTATCCCTGAAAATTTTACAGAAGATGTGTGGAACAACCGAAGTGCAGAAATTTTACTCCTTAAGAATCCCGCCGAACAGTTCCTCCCTCAAATCGCCGAAGAAATCGTTGACACGGCTTCCCTGCTCTTTTCTGCGCTCTTCTCTGTTTTCAACGACGAAGTTTCTCTGATCCGAGATGCCATAAAAAAAGAATCATTTACGGATGGGGATGTATCCTCCCTCTCCATCCAGGTCAAAAACAGATTAGAAGGAATCTCCAGGTTTGTCTTCCCTCCTGTGATTTCCTTGAAGCAAGAAACCATCTCTGAAAAGGGGGAGGAGACAGGCCCATCTCTTTCAGTCCAGGGTTATATTCTCCCTGCAATGGCGATCATGTTCCTTCTCTTCATTTGCAATATCGTTTTTGAAGATATCCTCAGGGAAAAAGAGATGGGAACTTTGCGGCGAATGAATGTTTCGCCATTGAAATTATCGGAGTTCA
>SMTZ1_10003243_pt1 | contig 16407 bp, 13 predicted proteins | sample DeeMarSWOR136_30_FD_25667 | JGI IMG/M metagenome (IMG submission 25667)
TGGAATCCGACTCGGTACTGGTGCGCGCGTTCCTGATCGATTCGGCCACCTATATCAGGTTGCCGTTGACTTTCGATCCGTCGCTGGCGAGCGTTGACAGGGTGACCTTTCCCGTTAGTACTTCGGGCCATGCCACGTCCTTCTCGATCGACAACTCCCGTGGTCTTGTCGATCTATCTGTCACCGCCCGCGGTGCCGATAGCGCTCTGGCGCCCTCAGCCTTTGATTTCGCCTGGATTCACCTGGCCTCTGGTGCGCAGTATGGCCTGTTCGAGATCACTGAATCGGTCGACCCGGGTACGGCAGCTGTCGTGGCTACCCCCTCGGGGCTTCGAACGCATCCGATTGTCCTGGCCGGCCAGGTGCGGGTGGAAGCAGCCACCGGTGTCGAGCCGAACCAGCCGACCGAGTTGCCTGCTGCCTACGCGCTGGAGCAGAACTACCCCAACCCGTTCAATCCTTCCACGACTATCAGGTTAAGTCTGCCGGTTCAAAACGAGATCGAACTTGAGGTGTTCAACATTCTTGGCCAGCGTGTTCGCCTTCTGGTCCAGGCAACACTCCCGGCCGGTATACATAAGCTGCTATGGGATGGCCGATTCGAAGATCAGCGCGAGGCCCCGACCGGGATCTACTTCTATCGTCTCAGGGCTCCCGGGGTATCACTGGTCCGCAAGATGGTCCTGCTCAAATAGTCTCCATTCCACGGACCGCAAAAAAGTTGCGGGCCGCAGCGAACCTGGAACCGGTTTTTTCGTAGAGTCTAACAGCGTGCAGGCAAAACGTTGGAGGTCCTATGCATAGATTCACACTTCTCCTGGCTACTTTCCTAGTTTTGGCGACCTTCGCCGCGGTGGCCCAGGCCGACAGCGCGGGAAGAATCTACGGCAAGATATACACAATTGACGGCGACACCTTTGAAGGGCTGATCAGGTGGGACAAAAACGAGGGTTCCTGGGTGGATGTGCTCGACGGCTCCCGGGATCGGGATGATCGGGACCGCGATCGGAAGTATCGGCGGGACCGACGTACCTATCGCGACAAACGTTCCAAGGTAAAGCTGTTCGGATTGACTATCTACGATGAGCCTGACGACTACTTCTACTTCTCCTCGTCGACGGCCGAATCGGGGATCAGGTTCGGACACCTTCGCTCACTTGAGGTCATTAATGACGACCGCGCGCTGCTGATCCTAAAGAACGGGAACGAGGTGGAGTTCTTCAACGGATCCACCGACATCGGCACATCGATTCGAGAGATCGTCATCGAAGACACCCGGGAGGGTGAAATCGAGTTCGATTGGGACGATATCGACCTGATCGAGTTCAGCGAGGCCGGTTCAGGGCAGACTTCGGTGTTTGGTGAGCGGCTCTACGGCACCCTGACGACCCGTCGCGGTGAGGAGTTCACCGGGTTCGTCTGCTGGGATGTAGATGAGCTCTTTGAAGATGATATACTTGATGGTAAAGAACGCCGCCGGTCGCGCAAAATCGAATTTGGTAAGCTTGCGTCGATTGCGCGTTATAGCTCGAGCGGCGCTGAAGTTGTGCTCAGGAGCGGTGACGAGATGCTGCTGCGCGGCACCAACGACGTCGACGATGACAACCGTGGCATCTACATCCTCGATCCGGCCTTCGGCCAGGTGAAAGTCGACTGGAGCGACTTCGACATACTCGAATTCAAGGCCGCACCCAGGCCGATTCGCTACTCGGATTTTGACGGCGGGCGCAAGATTCGCGGCAAGGTGTACACGGAAGACGGCAAGGAGTATTCGGGCGAGATCTGCTGGGATGACGACGAGGAATACACCTGGGAGCTGCTCAATGGCGACTACCGTGACATGGAATTCAAGCTCGAGTTCGGTTTGATCAAGAGCGTTGAGAAGAACTCCAGACGATCTTCGGACGTCACCGTTTCCGACGGCCGCACTTTTCGGCTGCGTGGCTCCAATGACGTGGATGAGGACAACAAGGGCATAATCATCACTCAGGACGACGGCGACGAGGTATATGTAGATTGGGAAGATTTCGCGCGCGCTGAGTTCGACAACGAGTAACCCCTGTAGGTCTTAGTGCCTCAAGCCCCGCGAACCGATTGCCGTTCGCGGGGCTTTCTATTTGTGCTTCCGGTTTCACCGAGGCGCCGAAAAAAAGCCCCGGCCGGAGGCCGGGGCGGTATTCTCTCGGTTTCCAAAGATATCAGGCTACTGCTGTTCCAGAGCCGCCTTACGTTCCTGCAGGTCTTTCACATGCTGCTCAGCGATGGCGATGTCATTCTTGGCCTTGGGGTTGTTTTTGGCCAGTCGGACGAAAGCGTTCCAGTTGGAGATATTGGCATCGATGGCATCCGGGTTCTGTGATTCCATTGCCACCGCGTAGTTGTACGCCGCCTGGTATTTACCCGGCTCGGCCTTCTGGGCGGCTTTGAACGATGTCGCCGCCCTGGCGAACTTTTCCTGACCCAGATAAATCTGCCCAAGTGCAAAATGGACATTGTAGTTGTCGGCGTCATAGGTCAAGGCCTTTTCCAGCGCTGCCACCGCCTGGGTCTGCTTATCACCCTTCTGATAGGCTTTGCCAAGGTAGTAGTGGGTGGTCTGGTCACCGTTGCCTGCCTGGTGGCACTTCTCAAAAGTGTCGATCGCCCCGGTATAATTCTTCCTGATATACTGAATCCTGCCCAGTTCGGCCAAGATGGTGCCGTCGTCGGGCTTGATCGCGAGAGCCGCCTGGAAGGATTCCTCGGCTTCGGCCGGTCGTCGGAGCTTGCTCTGGACCCGGCCCAGATTGGCATAGCCATCCACACTCTGGGGATTCTTCTCGATTACTTTGCGGAACTGCTCCAGAGCCTCGTCGTAGCGTTTCGCCTGGAAATAGACGGCACCGAGATTAAGGTAAGCGTCGACATAGTCCGGGTCCTTTGCGATCGCAGCCTTAAAAAGGGCGATAGCCGTCTCCAGATTCCCCTGCTGCATTGCGGCAACGCCCTCGTTATATGCTTCTTTGGCCACGGTCGCATCGTCTTGCACGGCCTCCTGGGCATAACCAAAGCCGGCGCCCAGGATTGAAACCAAGGTAGCAACCAACACTGAAACATGAAGGCCATGACGAATCATCGCGTCTCCTTTCGTTTTTTCCAACCTACCAAGTAATACACAATTAGTCACAATTTGATCCCGCCGGTTTTATACAGCGGCGCGGTACGTCTCAAGGGCAGCTTGTACTTCGGGGTACTTGAGGGCCAGAATCCGGGCTGCCAGGACGGCCGCGTTCTTTGCCCCCGGTGAGCCGATCGTCACCGTCGCCACCGGAATACCGGGCGGCATCTGTACGATCGATAGAAGTGCATCAAGTCCGCTCAAAGCGGCCGGAAGAGGCACCCCGATAACCGGCAGGCCGGTATGGGCCGCCACGACCCCCGGCAGGGCTGCCGCCAGACCGGCCATCGCAATGATCGCCTCGTAGCCGTCACCGGCTGCCTGGCGGGCAAGCTGGGCCGTCTTGTCGGGGTGACGGTGGGCCGATGCTACCTCAGTAACTGGTTCAATACCAAAGACTTGCAACTGTCGGGCGGCCGTCTCGGCAAACTCGGCGTCCGATTTTGAACCGATGACAATGAGAACCTTAGGCATTGCCTTCTCTCTTCTGTTGGCCCGATAGACGAGAACCGATATCGCGTCGATAATGGGCGCCGTCGAATTTAATACGTTTCACAATCCGGTAGGCTTTGGCCAGAGCGCCCTTAAGGTTGCCGTTCATACCCATCACCCCGAGCACCCTGCCCCCGTCGGTGATCCATTGATTGTTCTCCTTGCGAGTGCCGGAATGGAAGACGTAGGCCCCCTCTTCGCGAATGTTCTGCAGCCCTGAAATCCGCTGTCCCGTCGAGTACTTGCCGGGGTACCCTTTGGAGGCCAGGACGACACAGGCGGCCGAACCGCGTCGCCAATCCAGTTGGCCCAGCTTGTCCAGGCGGCCCTCCACCGTTGCCCTCATGACTTCCATCAGGTCCGATTTCAGCAAAGGCAGAACCGCCTGCGTTTCGGGGTCACCGAACCGGCAGTTGAACTCCAGGACCTTCGGGCCGGCGTCCGTGAGCATCAGCCCGGCGTAAATCACGCCCCGGTACGGGATGTTCTCCTTTTTGAGCCCGGCCACCACCGGATCCAGAACGAACTGCGTGATCTGGGACATGACCTTCTCGGTTACAAATTCCGCCGGGCAGTAGGCGCCCATGCCGCCGGTATTGGGGCCCTGGTCGCCATCGTACGCCTGCTTATGATCCTGGCTGGGCAAGAGCGGCACATAGGCCTTGCCGTCGGTAATCACCATTACCGATACTTCCTGACCCGTGAGGCAGGACTCGATTACCACCCTGGAACCGGCCTCGCCGAATTTCTTTTGAGTGAATATCTGCTCCAGGGCCGCGCTGGCCAGCTCGAAGCTGCGTACGATCATGACCCCCTTACCGGCCGCGAGGCCGTCCACTTTGATCACCGTCGGAAACTCGATCCCCTTACAGAATCCAATGGCCTCGGTCAGGTTGTCGAAGATCTTGAACGCGGCCGTCGGGATATGATACTTCTGCATGAATTCCTTGGCAAAGACTTTACTCCCCTCCAGGCGCGCCCCCGCTTTTTCCGGCCCGAAAACTTTCAGCCTCCGTCGTTTGAACTCGTCAGCCAGACCCAGCACCAAGGGCTGCTCCGGGCCGACCAGGGTCAGATTTATGCCCGAGCCGGTAGCGAAGTCGGCCAGCCGCTCGATGTCGTCGGCTTTGATATTAACGCACTTGGCGATCCGCATCATGCCGGCATTGCCGGGAGCACAATACAGCCTCTGAACCCTTTTGGACTGCTTCAGTTTCCAGGCGAGGGCGTGTTCACGACCCCCTGACCCCACGATGAGAATCTTCATGTCCTGTTACCCATCTCGTCAAGTCATGCCATTATAAAAGATTGTGACATCCAGACAACCTGTTTTTTGGCCCTTTGGGGCCGGTGCGACCGGTGCAAGCTCAAGATTCCGCTGGACATAAGCTGTTGACAAGCCGTCCATCCTATGGTTATCTTGGCGACTCGCCGGTCTGGATCGGCGTGGGCGATTCGCACAGATAATGGGAAAATAACGGCAAATCTACTGCGTTTGAGGTTACGGCAATGAAAAGGTTCTCATTACTCCTGGTGGTGTTCCTGGCGCTCGGTACCGTTGTTGCGGCGCAGGAAGAAGAAGAGGTCGAGAAGGACTTCATGGAAGTTGCGGTCTACGGAGGCGGTGCTCTGCCCCTCGGCGGCCTGTCTGACTGGGGTATGTCTAACGAGAGTACAGGGATGGAGAAGCTGGGAACCGAATTCGGTTTCAATGTCGGGATAGACGTTGGTCACTTTCTGACCCCCGATCTGGTGCTCGGCCTTACCTTGACCTATTCCCAGTTCGCCATCGATTCCGACTCGGCCGCGGTGGCCTCGATGCAACACCGTCTGATAAGCCCGGCGGCGTACCTGAAGTACTACTTCGTGGGAGAATCGAACTTCATGCCATATGTTAAGGCTCATGCCGGGGTGGACGTAGCGAAGTATACCACGCGCGTCTACGACACCCAGATCGGCACCGGGGCCTACAAATATCGGGAACTCGCCTACCAGCCCGCCTTCGCCTTCGGTCTGGGCGGCGGGCTGTTTTACTATACTTCTGACTACGGTGGTCTGTACGCCGAGGCCAACTACCACATGGCCCTTTCCAAGAATGCCACTAAGGACTACGGTAACATTGAGTACACCTTTGGTGAGACTATATCGGTGGTCGACGTTCACGCCGGCATCAAGGTCTTTTTCGGGGGTGACTGATTCGTTCCCGGCTCCGCCCGGATAAAGACAAGCCCGCCTCCAGCGGGCTTTTTTCTTGTCAGCCCCGGCCGAGCCGGATAGATTCGGGCCATGCCACGAGAGAAACTGCTTCTGGTGGACGACGAAGCGTCGCAGCGTCAGTTGCTCGCCGGGTTCCTGGATTCGCACGGCTATCAGGTGACCCAGGCCGACACCGGAGCGGCCGCTCTGGAATTGTACCCCTCGGTGTTCGCGCCGCTGGCCGTGGTCGATATGAAAATGCCGGGCATGAGCGGGCTTGAATTGCTGCAAAAGCTGAGGGCGGTCAATCCCTTCATACAAGTCATAGTCCTGACCGCGTTCGGGTCGGTCGAGTCGGCGGTAGAGGCGATGCGGGCCGGCGCGTTCGACTATGTGACCAAGCCGGTCGAGGATCTCGACGAGCTGCTTCTCAGGCTGGAAAAGGCGGCGGCCCAGAATCGGCTGGTCGTGGACCACCAGATTATGAGCGAACGGCTCGACGACTACTTCCCTGAGACCGAGATCATCGGCGACTCGCCGGCCATCCAGAAAGTCCGGGGGATGATCACGCTCGTGGCGCCGCGTGATACGACCGTGCTGATAACCGGACCCTCCGGTACCGGCAAAGAACTGGTGGCGCGCGCCATCCACGCCCTCTCACCGCGCGCCGACAAACGGCTGGTCGCTCTCAACTGCGCCGCCTTCCCTGAAACTCTGCTCGAATCGGAGCTCTTCGGCTACGAGAAAGGCGCCTTCACCGGTGCCGATAAGGCCCGCCAGGGGCGGTTCGAATTGGCCGACGGCGGCACCCTGTTTCTCGATGAAGTAGGGGAGATGCCGCTCACGATGCAGGTCAAGCTGCTGCGCGTGTTGGAGGAGCGGACCATTGAACGGTTGGGCTCGGTCAGGGAAATCAAGCTGGATATCCGCCTGCTGGCCGCGACCAATCGTGACGTGGATAAGATGGTCAAAGAAGGGGTGCTCAGGGAAGACCTGTACTACCGCCTGAATGTGGTGAATGTCCATTTGCCGCCCCTGGCGGAAAGGGGGGGAGACATTCTGTTGCTCGCCCAGAAGTTCATTGAGAAGTACGCTCGCAAAATAGGCAAAGATGTCCGGGGTCTGGACGCCGCTGCGGCCGCGGCCCTGACCTCGTACCACTGGCCGGGCAACGTGCGCGAACTTGAGAACATCATCGAACGAGCTATCATTCTCACTCGATCCAATACCCTCAGCCGAGCCGATCTCGCGGGGCTCGAAGCCGCCGCGGAAGCCCCATCCGGCGGTCGCATCAGGCCGATTGCCGATGTCGAGAAGGAACACATTCGCTTCTGCCTGGACCAGTTCGGCTGGAATATCGGCGCCACGGCGGAAAAGCTCGGCATTCACCGAAATACTCTTCGCAGCAAGATAAAAGAGTACGGCCTGACCCAATCCGATTGACGCCCCTGCCGGGCTGCTTCGACTGCCCCCAGCATGACCACGTCTCCCCGGATCGGCCAAAGTCGACCGGTCTGCGTGCCGATATAATAATCAACTAATGGGATTGTCCCCCGGGCGATTCACACAGGAGCAGGAAATGACTGCCTATAGGAGCTTGTTCGGTCTTATATGTCTATTGTTGCTGATCTGCCTGGGACTGGTCAGATCGGCTGCGGCCGACTCGTTCTTCAAACAGGTTACGCACACCGATGCCGTGGACTTCATGGGCGAGACCCAGCCGGCCAGCGATGACACCACCGTCATCTGGATCGGTCAGGACCGGTCTTCTTCCACCTCCGGCGATGCCGCATCAATCATATGTGTGCCCGGAGAAAACGCGCTCTATACCCTCGACCACGTGAGACGGCAGTACAGCCGCATGCCGCTCACCTTTCATGGCATGAGGGATGAAGCGCTGAGCGAGCAGGACGACGAGGCGGCTCAGATGGCCGAGGCCATGCAGCAAAGGGTGGAAGCGATGCTCGGCGAGGCCAGGGTATCGGTGACGCCCACTGACCAAACCCGCACGATTGATTCCTGGCAAACCCGGCGCTACCTGGTGACCCTGGAACTGGCCCTTATGAAGATGGATATGGATATCTGGTCGACCGAGGACATTACGACTGACCTGGCACTCTACCAGGCGGTGGCGACCAGGATGTTCGGCCAGACGCAGGGGATGGACATGGTTCAGTCCGAGATGGCCAAAGTGAAGGGAGTGCCGGTTCTCACCAGGTGCACGGTTGAGGCTTTTGGAGTTCCCCTGAGATCAGAGACCAGGCTCATCGAGTATGCCGAGAAGGAAGCCCCTGAACGCATCTACGATATCCCGGAAGATTATGTCGAAGTCGCCTTCGGCATGAACGATCTTTGATCTCCACGGGGTTCCGAGCCCATAGTCAGGGACCTCGCAGGTCTTCGCCGCCGGAGCCACGGCGACTGAATCCTCTTGCAGCGCCTGTAGTTTCAACTGTCAACATGTGTGCATTACCTCCGGCCGGCGCACAAGAATTGTGCCAACGACAATCTCCCGGGAGCAGCGCCCCGGCGCTATCGCGTTACCTATCAACGTCTTACCTCGCCTGGCACGGAGCTTGATATAGTCTGGACAGAAATGAAATGGACTCTGCGATGGAGACGAAAACCATGACTAGATTGATGACCGTGCTGCTGGTTATCCTGGCCCTCGGGTGGGTCGGTTGTGATGACGATTGCGATTCCATTGGGCCGATTGACAAAGTTCCCACTACCCCTCAGGGTGTTTACTCGGTGACCGGCGATGGCGCCGTTTACCTGTATTGGTACGGGATCTACGAGACCGACGTGCATCACTACGTGGTCTACCGCTCCTTTCAGGAGACTACCGGCTACAACGCGATCGCCAACGTGGCGGCTCAATCCAATCCGAACCTTGATCTGATCGTGTATGAATATGTCGACTACGGCCGGGAAAACGGCGTGAAATACTGGTACGCGGTGACGGCGGTCGACAACGCCGGGCAGGAATCGGAGCTCTCGGCGGAGAACGTCTTCGACACACCCCGGCCGGACGGCGATGCCACCCTTCTGCCGAACGACATAGCGCCGACCGCGTCAGGTTTCAACCTGAGCGCCCACGTGGTGGTCGGCTGGGATTCGCCGGCCGCTGATCTGTGGATAGACCGGGTAGTCGACACCATTGACCAGATTATCTATATGGATGTTTTTATTAACGCCGGCTGGTACACAGACGGTCAGACTGACATCCAGGATATGGGCTATACCTCGGATTTCGATGAAATCGGCTGGGCGCCGGACGGCGGCTGGTCGCTGCTGGGCTTCTGCGAGGCGCTTGAGGATCACACTTATGTGATATGGACGGCCGATGACCACTACGCCAAAGTGAGAATCACTTCGATAAGTCCGTCCGGCGCCGTGTCGTTCCAGTGGGCGTATCAGACGGTGCAAAGCGAATTTGAGCTGGCCCCGCCGGCGCGGCCGCCGCGTAACGGTGACGAACCGCCGGCCAAGCGCACGGTGGTAAGCCAGTTGATAAAGTAACTTAAGGAAGGAGTGATATGTCATGTTGCGAAGAACATTACTGATCAGCCTGGTGGTTGCCTTGGCGGCCGCCCTCGGAGGTCCTTCGGCCCGGGCTCAGTCCATAGCTCCTGCCTACGACTACGATGACTATGACCGGGCCCAGATCGATCGCTATCTGGCGGTGGAGGTATGGACCGGCAACAGCGACGGCGAGTACTACGAAGGCGACGACATCGTGGTTTACTTCCGGGCCAACCGGGACGCTTTTGTGGCCATCTATTCGATCGATACCCGCGGGCGGGTCAACCTGCTGTTTCCGACCTACCCCGAGGAGGACAATTTTATCCGCGGCGGTGTGACCTATCGCCTGCCCGGCGACGACCACAACTATGATCTGGAGGTAACCGGCCCGGAAGGGTTCGAGCACATCCAGATTATCGCCTCGCGTGAGCGCTTCGACATCCCGAACTGGTACCGTGGACCGGAACTGGTGGCCGACACCGATGACCGGGACTCGTACATGGACTGGGTGAACGCCAACTACTTCGTCCGCTACGGCGGCCAGCGGTTTGCGTACGATCGGGCCGTGATTTATGTGAACGAGTGGGAGGAGTACTACTTCCGCCCGATTTACCACCCGGTTTATCCCAGTTGGACGATCTATGGCAACTGTTATATCGACTATCCGTGGGGGGCGTCGGTGTACGTCAACGGCATCTACTGGGGCTGTGCCCCGCTCTATATTCCTCATATTGCCGTGGGCTGGCATGTCATCACGGTATACGACCGGTATGGCTACAGCTGGGAGCACGACTTCCACGTGAGCCACTACAACACGATCGTGTTCAACAAGACGATTATCAACACCAGCCCGACCGTGAAGTCGAAATACAAGGAAGTACGCATGGCCGGCTACGTGAATCCGGTGACACATGGCTATCCCGATTTCGAATCCCGCAAGGTCACGATGACCGAGGCCCTTAAACGGAGTCGTTCGGTGGCGACCAAGTCGGGTGGCCCCGCGTCGGCCTTTGATGTTGACGCGGCCTATGAATCGGTAGCCAAGAAACACGTCCGCGGTTCGACTAAAATGGTCAAGACGGAGCGCGGTTACGAAACCGATGCCTCGACAGCCATCTTCCCGGACCGTGCCGATACCAAGCGCGGAAGCACCAGCCGGACGAGTGAGAGACAGAACGCCGGTGATCAGATCAGGCCCACCAAGCGGTCCGTCACGACCGACAGCAATAGACCGCGCCGTTCGATCTCTGAAGACAGGTCAACGCGGCGGACGAGCGGGGGTTCGATCGACCGGTCCCGTACGAAGGCTCGACCAAGTTCAACTTCTCGCGCTACCCCTCAGATTCAGAAAAAGAAATCGTCGGGCAAGTCTGGATCCGGCTCAGTGCAGAGAAAGAAGTCAGACCACCGGAAGCCGTCCCAGTCGACCTCTTCCGGGACCAAGAAGGAAACCAAGGTGAAGTCATCGGGAAGCAAATCGAAGTCGTCCGATGGCGGCAAGTCGAGTTCGTCCAGCAGCGGCAAGTCAAGTACGTCCGGCGGCAAGAGCAAGAAGTCGGGTGGCAAGAAGTAACGCAGTATTCTACAGCGACTAACGATGGCCGGGTGCCCCAGCGGCGGCACCCGGCCTTTTTTTCGGAGGTTGGGGGTGAGCGGTGCGCCAAACGGGACGGTTACGGCAATTTGCAGATAAAGGAATCATTATTACTTGACGAACGTTATAATGTGTATTAGATATCGGTCGTCTTGACAGGACGACTGCCGAAATGGCAGTTATGTCGAAAGGGTGGCAGAAGTCGGTGTGGCGTTTGAAGGTTTGACAGATAGAGAAAAGCAGGTTCTTGCGAACCTGATTGACCACTACATCTCGACGGCGGGGCCGGTCGGGTCGCGTGCCATTGCCAACAGATTCCGCATGGGGCTGTCCTCGGCGACCATCCGCAACACCCTTCAGGACCTGGAAGAACTCGGCCTGGTGGAGCAGCCGCATACGTCGGCCGGCAGGATACCGACCGACAGAGGTTATCGGGTCTATGTCGACTCCCTTCTGAAGCCCGAATTGCTGAGCGAGGACGAGAAGCATATCATCTGGCAGCGGATCGTGCGCGATGGCCGGGGAATCAAGGAAATTCTGGGTCAAACCGCCCGGGTGCTCAGTGATATCACCCAGGAACTCGGGCTTACCATCGCTCCCCGGTTCGAGGTCGGTGTTCTCAAGGACCTCAGGCTTATTCCGGTGGCGGAAGGCCGTCTGATGGTGGTGGTGGTGGTCGAATCAGGGCTGGCGCGCTCGTTAATTCTCGAAGTGGAGTCGTCGCTGGCCGACGAATCGGTGCGTGAGGTCGAGATTGTTCTCAATGAGCGGCTGCGCGGCCTGTCCCTGTCGGAAATCAGGGACACCATTTCGGCCCGACTGGTGGACGTGAGCGGGCAGGCCCGTCTCATCAAGATCGTAATCGATTCTAAGGACCGGATCTGGAGCGAAGATCGCGCGGACGACATAGTCTTCGCCGGCATTGATCATCTGGCGGCCAAACCCGAATTCGCCGACCGCGACCGATTCAAGGCGATGCTTAAAGTGGTGGAAGAGGGGCGGGTGCTCGCTGAATTTCTGAAGCAGGTACAGGACGAAGGCCTGGTGATAACCATCGGTCGCGAACACGCCATCAATGAAATCACCAACTGTTCGCTGGTCACCGCCACCTACAAAGTCGGCAACATCTCCGGATCGGTGGGGATCATCGGCCCGACCCGGCTGCCGTACAGCAAGGCGGTGTCAATTGTGGAGTATGCCGCTCGTTCGATAACGGATCTGCTCACCGGGATGGACAGAGAATAGGGTCAGTCATAAGATGACGGAACCAGGAAAGAAGAAGGATAAGGAACAGTCGGAGGCCAACCAGGCCTCGGAGACCGTCCCGAGGTCGGGAGTGAAGGAAATCCCGGTCGGTGACGGTGACAGCAAGGCGGCGCCCGAGACCGCTGAAGAGACGGAACAAGAACCTGAGGTTCAGGTTGAGCCGGACCCGGTTCAGGTGCTCGAGGCCAGAGTCTCGGAGCTTGAAGACCAGCGACTCAGGGCCCTGGCCGAACTCGACAATTATCGTAAGCGGATGGCGCGGCAGTTCGAGGAGGTGATCCGCTCAGCCAACGACCGGCTCCTGAGCGAGCTTCTTGAAGTCGTGGACAATTTCGAGCGGGCCATTGCACATACGAACAACGACAGTGCCGATGCCGCCCGTCTGGCCGCCCTGAGGGAAGGCACCGAGCTTATCTACAACCAGTTACGGGGGCTGCTGGAGCGGTACGATGTCAAGCCGATTGAATCGATCGGCCGTCCTTTTGATCCAAAATATCACGAGGCTCTGATGCAGGTTGATTCGGACGAGTATGACGAAGGTATTGTTACCGCCGAGATCAGCAAAGGTTACATGTTGGGCGACCGGGTCTTCAGACACGCCCGGGTGGCCGTCAGCAAGGGGAGATCGGAAGTGGATGATACGGAATAGCCGGCTTGTTGCGAGGTCAGCCTCGGAGAAGCCTGAGAGAAAAAACGAGTCTGTGTGAATAAAGAAAAAGGAGATGTAGAGCATGGGTAAGGTTATCGGAATCGATCTGGGCACCACCAACTCGTGCGTGGCGGTCCTGGAGGGAAAGGATCCGGTAGTTATTCCAAACCTCGAGGGATCCCGCACCACGCCGTCGGTGGTTGCCTTCACCAAAGACGGCGAGCGTCTGGTGGGCGCGGCCGCCAAGCGTCAGGCGGTGACCAATTCAGAGAACACGGTCTTCTCGATCAAACGTTTCATGGGACGCCGGCACGACGAGGTTGCGGCCGAAGAGAAGATCGTCCCTTATAAGGTTTCCGGAGATTCATCGGGCAATGTAATCGTTGAAGCGGGCGGCAAGACCATGGCGCCGCCTGAAATCTCGGCCATGATTCTGCAGTACATGAAGAAATCAGCGGAGAGCTTCCTGGGCGAAGAGGTCAAGCAGGCGGTGGTCACGGTGCCGGCGTATTTCAACGACTCGCAGCGCCAGGCCACCAAGGACGCCGGTCGAATCGCCGGACTGGAGGTGCTCAGAATCATCAACGAACCGACCGCGGCGTCGCTGGCTTACGGGCTGCAGAAGAAAAAGAACGAGAAGATAGCCGTCTATGATCTGGGCGGCGGCACGTTTGACATCTCCATATTGGAAATCGGCGACGGCGTGTTCGAAGTTCGCTCGACCAATGGCGACACCCACCTCGGCGGCGACGATTTCGACCAGGCGATCATCGACTGGATGGCCGAGGAGTTCCGCCAGTCGCAGGGGATCGATCTGCGCAAGGATCGGATGGCGTTGCAGCGCCTGAAGGAGGCGGCCGAGAAGGCCAAGATTGAGCTGTCCTCGAGCATGCAGACCAACATCAATCTTCCGTTCATTACCGCGGACCAGAGTGGTCCGAAGCATCTCGACCTGATGCTCACCCGCTCGCGCCTGGAGCAACTGACCGATCATCTGTTGCAGCGGACGGTCGGACCGTGCAAGGCGGCCCTGGCCGATGCCAAGCTCTCCGCCGGCGACATCGACGAGGTGGTGCTGGTCGGCGGGATGACGCGCATGCCGAAGGTCATCGAAATGGTCAAGCAGTTGTATGGCAAGGAGCCGCACAAGGGTGTCAACCCGGACGAGGTGGTGGCGATCGGAGCGGCCATCCAGGGCGGTGTTCTGGCCGGTGACGTTCACGACGTGGTGCTGCTCGATGTCACCCCGCTGTCGCTCGGGATCGAAACGCTCGGCGGTGTTATGACCAAACTCATCGAGCGCAACACTACCATCCCAACCAAGAAATCACAAATATTCTCGACGGCGACCGACAATCAGCCGGCGGTCTCGATTCACGTCCTCCAGGGCGAGCGCCAGCTGGCGATCGACAACCGGACCCTCGGCAAATTTGATCTGGTCGGCATTCCTCCGGCGCCGCGCGGCATGCCTCAGATCGAGGTCACGTTCGACATCGACGCCAACGGTATCGTGCATGTCTCCGCGAAGGACATGGCAACCGGCAAGGAGCAGTCCATCAGGATTGAGGTCTCGTCCGGTTTGAGCGAGGCCGAGATCAAGCGTATGGTGGACGACGCCGAGAAGCACGGCGAAGAGGACAAGAAGAAGGGCGAGTTAATTCAGGCTCGTAACGAGGCGGACCAGTTCCTGTACGCTACCGAGAAGATGCTCAAGGAGCACGGGGACAAGATCAGCGACAGCGACAAGAAGAGCGTCGAAGAAGCGATGGAGGAACTCAAGGCCGCGGTCGGAGGAGATTCGGTCGACCGTATCAAGGCCGCTCGTGAGAAGCTGGAACAGGCCTCTCACAAGTTGGCCGCCGAGATGTACAAGCAGGCCCAGCAGACGGCCGGAGCGGGTGCGCAGGGGGGCGATGCGGCCGGCGGACCCTCGCCCGAACAGCCCTCGTCCGGCGAGGGCAAAGACGGGGCGGTCGATGCCGATTTCGAGGTCGTCGACGAAGACAAGAAGTAGTTGCTGAATGGCCAAACGCGACTACTACGAAGTTCTGGGGGTCGATCGCGCCGCCGATGTCGACGCGGTCAAGTCGGCTTATCGCAAGCTGGCGATGAAATATCACCCGGATCGCAATCCGGGCGACAAGACGGCCGAGGACAGGTTCAAGGAGGCTACCGAGGCCTATGAGGTCCTGAAGGACCAGCAGAAGCGCCAGCTTTATGATCAGTACGGCCACGCCGGACTGGGTCAGGGGGCCGGCGGTTTCGGCGGTGGTTTCCAGGGCTTCGGAGCGTTTGACCTCGGTGATGCCCTGAGGGCGTTCATGCGAGACTTCGGCGGTTCCGGATCGATCTTTGATGATTTCTTCAGCATGGGCGGCGGAGGGCGCCGTCGTGTCAACCGGGGCGAGGACCTGCGCGTGCGGATTCGTCTTTCGCTCGAAGAAGTCGCCTCCGGGGTCGAGAAAACGATCAAGGTCAACCGTCAGGTGCCCTGCCAGACCTGCGACGGCACCGGCGTCGCGGCCGGATCATCCCGGCGGACCTGTCACCAGTGCAAGGGGGCCGGCCAGGTGCGGACGGTTACCCGCACTTTTCTCGGAACCGTGCAGCAGGTATCGACATGCAATGTCTGTCGCGGCACCGGAGAAGTTATCTCCCAGCCGTGCCAGACGTGCGGGGGAGAGGGGCGCCACCGGGGTTCGTCCAGGGTGACGATCAACGTTCCACCCGGCGTTTCCAGCGGCAATTACATGACGGTCGATCAGATGGGCAACGCCGCTCCTCAGCACGGCCAGCCCGGCGACCTGATCGCCATCTTCGAAGAGGTTGACCACGAGCATTTCACGCGCCACGGCGATGACGTTCTCTATGAGCTGCCGATCTCGTTTGTCACCGCGGCCCTGGGCGGCGAAGTTGAAGTGAGGACGCTCAAGGGAAGTGCGAACCTGAAGATACCGCCCGGCACGCAATCCGGTAAGGTCCTGCGATTGCGCGGACAGGGGATACCGCGTTTGCATCGCACCGGCCGGGGGGATCAGTTAGTGCAGGTCACGGTTTGGGTACCGACTAAACTGAGTCCCGAAGACCAAAGGACCCTCGAACAACTGGCCCGGTCGGAGACGTTCGTGCCGCCTCAGGGTAACAAGTCGTTCTTCGATAAACTCCGGGAAACACTGGGAGTCTGATCAGTGTCGGGGCCGGTTCCAGACGCATATCTCGAAGTCAGGATCGAGTTGCCGAAGGAGGCGGTGGATGCCGCCTGCGATTTCATCATCGAGAATCTGGCCGGCGGGGTGGTTCTCGAGAATGAGGAAGGAGCGGCCAGGACCGCAGTCATCTTCTACGTTCCCGAAGAACAATCTGGGTACCGGGCACGCCTGACGGGGTTTCTCGAGCAGCAGATATCCGACGGGCCGTCGCCAGTGCCGGAGATTCGTGAGCGTCGCGTCGCGGGGGCCGAATGGCTGGAACAATATCGCGCCAGTGTCAAGCTGATCCGTATCACCGATGATGTTATCGTTCGCCCTG
>SMTZ1_10003370_pt1 | contig 16407 bp, 11 predicted proteins | sample DeeMarSWOR136_30_FD_25667 | JGI IMG/M metagenome (IMG submission 25667)
TTCGTCATCAAGAGAATACAGAGAAGCGTTACCACTAGAGCGGGAACGATGAAAATCCATGCATTCCATAAGCCTAGCTCGAAATCTGGTATAATCGACAATTACTTTCCCCAAGAAACCTAATTCTACTATAAGCAGTATTAAATCTCTGCTAATTCAGATTTTTTTTAGCTTGTGGAACAACGCGCACGCGGACCTCCCTAGTGAAGAGGGAGGAGCCCACGGTTGATGCCCCAGACCGTCCCCGACAGGAACTCTACGAAGAGGAGGCCACCCACGATCAAGACGACCCTGCTCACCTTCCCATTCATGTGCCCCCCTCCGCGATGCCGCACCTGTTACGGCTCGAAATTACAGGGATAATCTGCCCCAGTAAATAATGTAAAGTTGCCTGAGGCCGCGCTCGCAACCCTGAAAGGGCCTAGTCGTCTTAATAGGTGAGTCCGTGCCCAAAGGGGAAGAGCGGGTCCTCCGAATCATAGGGCATATCCTCCTTCTGCCTCCTTACCGCGTCCATGGAAGAAGGCATCTCGAAGGGCAATTTCCCCGAGGGTGTGAAACGCCCGAAGATCACGTCGAGCACCGCAGCATCACTGGCTCCGAAGTCAGCCAGTAAACCGGCGCTCTCGTCCGCGATCTCGGGGATCACAGCCGGGCGCTCCAAGTAGATGTCCACGACGGTCGGAACCCCACACAATACGTCTAAGATGGACGCCTTTTCCTCGTCTTTGAAGTCCAGATCTCCCGAGTTGAAGTGGCGCTCGAGGAACCCCTCCCGGGGTTCAAAGGGGGCGCTGAGGCGTAAGATCGCAAAGTCGGCGTCCTCAACGCTCCCCACGACCCGCCCGTATTCTCCAGCCACATTCGGATCTAGGTTCTCAACGTAGATTTTGGGCCTGCCCCGTATGGGCAGAAACCTACCATCAGGCGTTTCAGTGTTCTTCAGCAGCACGATGGATTTCCGCTGGGCGATCTCCCCAGCCTTACAGAAAGCGTCGTTGCCGACGACCCTCTCCGCCACCTCTGGATCCACGTACGGATCGTCGAACAATCCCAACCTGAACTTGTCCCTGAGCAGACGTCGGACGGACTCATCGATCCTAGCCTCGTGGATCAGACCGCCCCTTACCAGGTTGACGACGACCTCGGGGCAGGCCTCCCCCCCGAACTGGTCCACCCCCGCGTCGATGACCTTCCTGGCGCGCTCAACAGCAGTCAGATCCTCTACCCCCCAGCACTTCGCCTCGATGAGCACCTGCCCCATCGCCTCGACCGGCGTCAGGAGGGTCCAATCCGTGCAGACGACGCCGTCGAAGCCGTACTTCCCACGCAGGAGCCCGGTAACGACGTCTTTGTTGAAGCCGAAGCCGACCTCCTCTACTGCGAGGCCAACGGGCATGCCGTAGTAGGGCATGATCTGGGCGGTACCCGCCTCGAGGGCCGCCTCGAACGGGATCAGGTGGTAGTCGAAGTTGCCCCCGGGGTAGACCTGCTCCTTCCCGTAGGAGAAGTGGGGGTCCTCGCCGTCCTTCTGAGGGCCGCCCCCAGGGAAGTGCTTCGTCATGCAGGCGACGCTCTCCGGACTGAGCGTCTCGCCCTGGAAACCCTCGATATAGGCTGAGACGATCCGGGATGAGAGCTCTGCATCCTCTCCAAAGGTGCCTTGGATCCGCGCCCAGCGGGGTTCCGTCGCCAGGTCTGCCATGGGGTGGAGCGCGACCCGGATTCCCACCGCCAGGTACTCCCGTCTGGCGATGTCACCGAACTCCCTCACGAGCGTCGGGTCACGGGTGGCAGCCAGCCCTATGGGCCCGGGCCACTGGGAGAACCCGCCTGTCAGCATGATCGACGTCAGAATGCTCTCCCCCGGGTCTTTGCTGTAGGCGTGGCGCGGGTCAGACGAAATGGTCACGGGGATGCCCAGACGGGTGCCCTCAGCCAGCCTCTGCAGCCTGTTGTACCACTCGGCCATCTGCCTCGGGGCTGCCACCGCGTACACGTTGAAGTGATTCATGAAGCGCTTAGCCAGCAGGTCGGATGTCGGGGCGGGGTTCATCGGGCTGGCCTCCTCCATCAGGCCGCCGTCCGCCTTCATCCCGATCATCGTGTGAAACATCATCCCCGCCTTCTCCTCCAGGGTCATCCGCGAAAGCAGGTCCTCGACCCGATCCTCGACGGGGAGACGGTCGTCTTCGTATGGATCCAACCGTCCATTCCCGTTCAGGTCACGGAAGGCAAAACCGTCCTCGGTGAGCATGGTGGCTCCCGGAACAAATGAGGCTGCCGCCCACTAAAAGGCTATCTGCTCCACGCGCATTCAATGATCTATTAGAAAAAACCATGTGGGCAGCATCCATGAAAGAATATACAATCCTGGAACGCTAGTCGTCATAGCTACCGCAGCGATACGCCAAACCAATAGAAACCTGATCCCCGATGACACAGTATGGAAAAGTCATTTAAGACAAAAGCGGAATAGGCGCGTAGGGGAAGGATTAAAGTGAAACCTTTTGAAGGCACTAAGCCATTTTACAGGGATTCCACTCAATGCGTCGAATCGAGGGTCGAAGATCTCCTCGGCAGGATGACGCTTGAAGAGAAGATAGGCCAAATGTGCCAGTATACAAGGTACCCAGAGAACTATGAGGAACTGGTGAGGGCTGGGAAGGTAGGCTCCCTCTTCAACGTTACAGGAGCGGAGCAGACTAACAATGTCCAAAGAATAGCGGTTGAGCAATCCCGCCTGGGCATTCCCTTGATCTTCGGCCTTGACGTGATACACGGCTACTCAACGATCTACCCCATCCCGTTGGCGATAGCCAGCAGCTGGGATCCAGAAATGGCTAAGAAGGCAGCATCGATCGCTGCGGCAGAAGCGTTTTCAGAGGGCGTATGCTGGACCTTTGCGCCGATGGTTGATATCGCCCGCGATCCGAGGTGGGGCAGAGTGGCCGAGGGTGCCGGCGAAGACCCATATCTAGGTTCAGCAATGGCAAGGGCTTTGGTTGAAGGTTACCAAGGGGAGGACTTGGCTGATCCTGACACCATTGTCGCCTGTCCGAAACATTACGTGGCTTACGGTGGCGCTGAAGGAGGAAGAGATTATAACACGGTGGAGGTCTCTGAAAGGACCTTGAGAGACGTTTATCTGCCGCCTTTCAAGGCTGCAGTCGAAGCAGGAGCGGGGACTCTGATGAGCGCCTTCAACGACTTGAACGGCGTCCCAGCGTCCGCCAACCGGTTCACCCTGACAACCATTCTACGCGAGGAGTGGGGATTCGAGGGGTTCGTCGTCAGCGACTGGAACTCGATCGGGGAACTCGTCAGCCACGGGATCGCCGGTACCCGAGCGCAGGCCGGGAAGGAGGCCGTCGAAGCCGGCGTCGACATGGACATGGAGGGCAACGTCTATCAGACGACCCTCGCACAGCTGGTCGAGGAAGGAGCGGTCCCGGAGAAAACAATAGATGACGCCGTCAGGCGGATCCTCACGATCAAGTTCAGGCTGGGCCTGTTTGAACGTCCCTACACTGACACAGGCCTTGCAGCCAGAATCATACAGTGCAAGGAGCACGTAGAAGCAGCTCGTGACTCTGCGCGCCGTTCGATGGTGCTCCTCAAGAATGAGAATAGTCTCCTGCCGCTGAAGAAGGACCTTAAAACTGTGGCAGTTATAGGTCCCCTGGCGAACGAGCAAGACACACTGCTCGGTTGTTGGTCGTGCATGGGAAAACCTGAAGACGTGGTAACCGTTCTTGAAGGCATCAGGAACAAGGTTTCTATCGAAACTGATATCCTCCATGCGAAAGGTTGCGATATTCAAGGCGATTTATCAGAAGGCCTCGAAGACGCAGTGGAAAAGGCCAAGGCTGCCGATGTCGCCATCGTTGTTGTCGGGGAGAGCAGGGAGATGAGCGGCGAGGCGGGATGCCGTTCCACGCTGGATCTACCGGGGATACAAGAGAGACTCGTCAGGGAAATCTGCGAGGCGGGGGTGCCGGTCGTCATGGTGCTCTTGAACGGGAGGCCGATGTCGATCTCTTGGCCCGCCGAACACGTCCCAGCCATTCTGGAGGCCTGGCACCCGGGGATACAGGGGGGAAACGCTGTGGCGGATCTACTCTTTGGGGATTTCAATCCCTCTGGTAGGTTGCCCGTGACTTTTCCCCGCACGGTTGGGCAGGTCCCTATCTATTACAACCACAAGAACACGGGAAGACCCCCCACATCCCTTCTGTACACCTCCAAGTACATCGATCTGCCGTCCACCCCACTCTTCCCGTTCGGGCACGGCCTAAGCTACACACGGTTCGAATATGGCAATCTAACGATATCTCCAGAGAAGATAACGCCAAGTAGAGAGATTGAGATAGGCCTTGAGGTAAAGAACGTGGGCGACCGCGAGAGTGACGAAGTCGTCCAGCTGTATCTGCGCGATTTGGTCGGCAGCGTGACGAGGCCGGTGAAGGAACTCAAAGGATTCCAAAGAACTACGCTGAAACCGGGGGAGAAGGCGACCGTGAAGTTTGTGGTGGGCCCTGAACAGCTGGCCTTCGTGAACCGTGGGATGGAGCGGGTCGTGGAACCGGGAGCCTTCGAGGTCATGGTCGGGGGTTCTTCGGGGGATATCAAGCTGACCGGTAGCTTCGAAGTGAAATGAGATAGCGCGTGCAGGTGGTCACTGGAGGATCGATCCGGCATTAGGCTAACAGAGATTTCTCTTTACCCCGCATCAGTTACGAGTCAACCCATACCATTAGCTAATTGTTAAATAAGAAACGCTACATACGCGTTGAGGAGAGAAGTCCATGAATCAATTTATCCGCTTTATTGTCAGGCGGATAGCGTTTCAGGTCATTACCTTCATCATCTTTCTGCTCGTGATATTTTCCCTCCCCAGGGTCATACCCGGAAACCCCCTGGCGGTCATCCTCAACCAGATATTCCAGGAAGCCCGAGCCACGCCCGAGCTCGTGAAGACCGTCGAGAAGATGCTCATGGAGGAGTTCGGCATAGGGAAACCAATGCACATCCAATTTATCGAGTTTGTCAGCAGACTGCTTAAGGGCGACCTCGGGACATCAATAGCGTTCTATCCTCGAAAAGTTGCAGACTTAGTGGTCATCTACTTGCCTTGGTCTCTAGGTCTATTGATACCAGCCACCCTTGTATCCTGGGTTATCGGTAACCTTCTCGGGGCTCTGGCGGCTTACAAACGGAAGACCGCCGTGGATAACGCCCTGCTGCCGGTCTTCCTGACGTTGTCCCAGACGCCGTATTACTGGCTTGCCATGATCCTCCTGTACATGTTCGCGGTCACCTTCAGGATATTCCCCCTAGGGGGAGCCTACAGCCGTCTCATGTTCCCCTCACTGACCATACCCTTCATTCTTGATGTGCTCCGCCATTATGTCCTGCCTTTCTTCTCGATAGTCATAGGGGCGATAGGGGGATGGGCGATAGGGATGCGTTCCATGGTCATATACGAGCTGGGACTGGATTACGTAAGCTACGCAGACTCACTGGGTCTCCCAGATAGCAAAGTGCTGCGATATGTGTTCAGAAATTCGATGCTGCCCCAAGTCACGGGTTTGGCCCTGAATCTCGGCCTCATGTTGGGGGGGTCCCTCATAACGGAGCTCGTGTTCTCATACCCAGGCACGGGATACCTCATCTTCAGGGCGCTCTCCACGCTCGACTATCCCATGATCCAAGGCACGTTCATCTTCCTGATCTCGACCCTGCTGATCGCGAACTTCATAGTTGACCTGGTTTACGTGTACATAGATCCCAGGGTCAGAACGAGCTACGTGGGTGAATAGTATTGATACCTCAAGTGATCAAGGATCTACTCAGGATAAAGAAACTGGATGCGAGCCTAGCGATATTCATTGGAATAATGCTCACGAGCGTGTTCGGTTCTGTACTATACAAGGTAAAACCTCTGGCCATCGCGGGCCCCGCTGAGCAGCCTCCCTCAGCAGAGTTTCCTCTGGGGACAGACAGCTGGGGCAGGGATCTACTGGCCCTTCTTCTAACAGGGACAAAGAACTCGCTCCGGATAGGGGTTACAGCCGCTTTGATATCGCTGACAATAGGCGTAGTTGTTGGAGTGATCGCAGGGTTCAGAGGCGGGATTGTAGACAGCGCCCTGATGCTTGTGACGGATGTGATTCTGGTGCTGCCCTCCATACTACTCATGATGCTCGTAGCAGCTTACATGAGGGTGAGGAATCCATTCTACGTGTCCCTCATAATCGGGTTGACCGGGTGGCCGTGGGTCGCCAGGGCCATCAGATCGCAGATGATGAGCCTGAAATCCAGGGAGTTCATGGACCTGTCCAAGATGGCCGGTCTTAGAGATGTGAGGATCATAGTCGAGGATCTGTTACCCAACATGGCGTCCTACATAGCCATGGCTTTTGTCCTGCTCATGTCCGGTGCCATGATCGCCGAAGCGGGGCTCAGCATGATAGGCTTGGGCGTGACCAAAGGGGTATCGCTGGGCATAATCCTGTACTGGGCCCAGATGCTCGAATCTGTGCGTAGAGGCATGTGGTGGTGGTTCGGCCCCCCGGGCGTAGTCTTGGTAGCCTTGGCCGCTTCTCTCCTCCTAATGTCCACGGCGCTGGATGAGTACTTCAGCCCCAGACTCAAGGGAGGATGAAAAAAACGGCCCTTCTAGAAGCTCAAGCCCTCAAAGCCTACTACTCTACGCGTCAGGGTTACATTAAGGCGGTAGACAACGTAGATCTCACCATAGACAGGGACATGACACTGGGGCTAGCCGGCGAATCTGGCTGCGGCAAATCCACACTCATGAACGCATTGATGATGAACGTGAAACCCCCGCTGCACCTCATGGAAGGAACGATAGTACTGGATGGCAGGGTCATATCGAAGATGGATAGAACGGATCTCAAGAAAGACGTCTGGGGCGTGCTGGTATCCCTTGTCCCGCAATCGTCTCTCAACGCTCTAATGCCCACGAAGAGGATTATAGATTTTATAAAAGACGTGATCCACCACCACACAGATGCTTCAGACTCCGAGATCGTGTCCAGGGCTAGGAAGAGATTCGAAGAGCTGAACCTGCCGGTGGACTCCCTCTCCCTGTATCCTCACGAGCTCAGTGGCGGCATGAAACAGAGAGCCGTAATAGCCGTGTCAACACTCCTCAATCCCAAACTTCTGATCGTCGATGAACCCACATCCGCGCTCGACGTATCAACGCAGAAGCAGGTCCTCAGGATGCTCGTGGACCTCAGGAAGACGGGCATCATCGAAAGTATGATCTTCGTGACTCACGACATAGCCATCCTCAGGCAGATAGCCAACTGGATAACCATCATGTACGCGGGCAAGATAGCGGAATCGGGCCCGACCGAAGACGTGCTCTTCGAACCAAAACACCCCTACACCATCAGCCTGACGAGCGCCGTGGTGACTCCCGAACCCGAAGTCAGGGAGAGGGGCCTCGCATCCATCCCAGGCGAACCGCCAGACCTTCTGGATCCACCAAAGGGCTGCCGCTTCTATCCCAGATGTACCAAGGCCATCAGCATCTGCAGATCTGTCGAGCCGCCTCTCGTGAAGACCGGGGGGTCCCAGCTTGTCGCATGCCACGTCGCATCCGGAGGAGGCTAGGAGGAATGTCCTATGCTCCTTGAAGTCAGGAACCTCATGAAGATCTTCACCGTGGGGTTGTTCAAGAGGAGGGAGATAGTCGCCGTAGACGACGCGTCTTTTGATGTTGAACCGGCCGAGTTCGTATCGCTCGTGGGTGAGAGCGGCTCCGGCAAGACAACCACCGCCAGGATGATACTGAGGCTGCTGCAGCCCACCTCAGGCCAGGTGATCTGCGAAGGCAGAGACGTGTTCGGCCTCAAAGGGATCGAAGAGTCCAAGTCGTACTACAGGACCGTCCACGGCATATTCCAGGATCCGTACGCAGCCTACAACCCCCTCCACAAGATCGACAGGGTTCTGAACCAGGTCTTCGAACTGACTGGGCACTCGGGCGCCGAAAGAGACGGCCTGGTCAAAGAGGCTCTCAAGGAGGTCGGGCTCAGGCATGAGGACGTCCTCGGCAAATACCCTCACGAACTCAGCGGAGGACAGAGACAGAGGATCATGGTAGCCCGATGCTACATGCTCAAACCCAAGCTCATTCTGGCCGACGAACCCATCTCGATGATAGACGCCTCCACGAAAGCGAGCATACTCAGGCTCTTCTCAAAGCTCAGAGACGAGCACGGGACTGCCGTTATATTCATAACCCACGATCTGGGCCTTGCCTATTACGTGAGCGATGAGGTGCTGATAATGAGCCAGGGCTCGATCGTCGAAAAGGGCTCGCCCGATGACATAATGAACCATCCGCAGCACACTTACACAAGGAAGCTCAGGGAAGACATCCCTCTCTTCTACAGGAAATGGCCCGGGTTCTAGCCTCCTGCAATGAAATGACTTGATAGAACGGTCAACAATATCCTCGAGTACTGGGTATGAAGCACCTTTTAGTATTAGTCGTTAATGATTTATAGTGATACGTGTAGATAAGTTATTGCTATGAAAAATATGAAGATAAAAGTCTACACGCTGATCATTGCTGTCCTTTTGATGTTTACGGCTGCCGCGTTCTCTCCAGTGCAAGCCCAGGAAATATCTAGAGAAGACGTCTATTTCCACTCCTCAGACTGGGGGCCTCCGGAGGGCTGGAATCCTTTGGCGGGTGCCCGGAGCTGGGCATGGGGCACCATGTACCCTACGCTGTACATATACAGCAACGATCTGGATGAGTGGCTGCCTTACGCCGCTGAGAGCTACGAATGGTTTGACAAGTACACGTTGCACGTCAAGATCAGGGATGAGGCGAAATGGTGGGATGGTCAGCCCGTAACTGCCGAGGATTACAAGTACTCGTTAGAGCTGGGCAAGAAGTATGTAGCACCGATGTATACGCCTCTCTGGGACTATATCGAGAGCGTCGAGGCCTTAGATGAAAAGACCGTGCAGATCTCTACAAGCGATGCAAAGCTGAACTATTTTAACGTGCTTAACGTGCTAAATGGCCCAGTAATAGTGCCCAAGCACATCTGGGAAGGCTTGGAGGCTGAATATGGAGACACTATCACGACCGACTTCAAGAACGATGTTCCCGAAGAGATAGTGGGAGCTGGACCATACAAGTTGATGAGCTGGACCGAAGGGGGCTGGTGGTACGAAAGAGTGGACGACTGGTGGGGCAAGGACATCATCGGTCTACCTACTCCTAAGTACTTGTCTCATACAACCTACTTGGACAACCCAGCTGCGGCGCTGGCCTTCGAAGAAGGCGAGCTCGACGTGATGACGCACTTCACACCGGAGATCTGGGAGATGTGGGAGACCAAAGGACTACCAGTGAGAACCTACTATGCGAACAAGCCCTACTATAGAGGTGGCAACATAGTGCTTCTCTATCTCAACTTTGAGAAAGCGCCCCTGGCCAGCGCCGATCTCAGAAGAGCCGTCGCCTACGCTATACCATACGACGACATGATAAGCAAAGCTTACTACAACTACAGCGTTCAAGCCGCCGCTGTGCCTATCATTCATACAGGTCCAGCAGCCCCGCTAATAGATGAGGATCTAATAGCGCAGTACGGATGGGAGTTCGACCTGGACACTGCAAAGCAGATCCTGGACGATGCTGGGATAGTCGATACCGATGACGACGGCATAAGAGAGCTCGACGGGACCCCTCTTACCGGCTTCACCATACAAGTTCCTTACGGCTGGACCGACTGGATGATGATATGCGACATGATCTCGACAAACCTGGGGGAGATAGGCATAGGTGTCGAGACCGACTTCCCAGACTTCTCAATCTGGTGGTCACGCCTGGGCGAGAGCGACTGGGACTTCGTTGTAGGCTGGTCGGGCGCTGATGTGGGATATGCCCATCCATGGAACGGCTTCAGATGGCTCATGGATAACAGGCTAAGCCATCCTGCCGGTAACTGGGCGAACTACGATAATCCCGATGTCATATCTCTAATAGATGCCATTCCAAAGGAGAGCGACGCAGAGGCGCTCCAGACCATCTACACTCAACTTCAGGAGACCTGGCTCACCGATCTACCCGGCATACCGCTGTTCTACGGCGCCGTCTGGTACGAGTACTCGGAGGCAAACTGGGTCGGCTGGCCAAACGAGGAGAACGGCTTCTGGTTCGCAGGCTTCTTTGATGACGACTGGCCCGCCAACATGCCCATGCTCTTCAGCCTCGCCCTTCAAGGCGAAACGCCTACCGAACCAAGCTGGATCACTGACACACTGTTCACATCAGACGTGATATTCGCAGACTTGGCTGAGGCCCCAACTCACGGCACATTTACGGTGACAAGGACAGAAGCCGCTGAGACGGTGACATCGACAGAAGTCGTAACGGAAACAACCACAAATGTGGTGACGGAGACGGAGACCGTGTCAACGACGAATTACACGACCCTCGCAGGCGCCGGCGTCGTAGCCCTCATAATAGGAGTTGCAGTCGGCTGGCTTTACGCATCACGAAAAACCTAATTCAATCTCCCTTTTTTTATTATTTATCTAGATCTATTGAAGGTGACCTCCATGAGCGAAAGGGGAGTCTTGACGATTCTCGTCTGGGGATTGCTGCTGGAGATCATATCAGTGATCTACCTCTCTCAAACGCCATGGAAATTCGAGTTCGCCTACAGCGTCTTCCTGTTGATATTCACTTCAATAGCCCTAATTGTCGTGATTTGGCGATTGAGAGCTTCAAGAATCAGGACAGGCCCGATTATCGGTGAATAGGCAACCCTCGCTCGTTTAGGATCTAAGCTGGCAAACCCAATAAAAGCAGAAGATCGATAACGACCTTCGGTTTGACGGGGAACCACAAGAAAAACCAGAATAACTGCGCAAGTATCAACAACGAAAGAAGCGTTTTTCGAGGCCTGGAGCCGTTCGCGTAATGAGCTAAACCGATGTACAGCCCCGGTAGAGACGCATAGAAATAGAACGGGTACACCCACCTCTTCATGACATGGGCGAATAGAACATAGGGAAGGAAGTTCACCGCGACCCAAGAAAACGCGAAGAGACCTGTTCCCTGTTCTTCATTCTCGGAGAAGTTGCGGACGATCTCAATCAGGCTCATCGGCACCACCAGCCATATGCTCCACCACAGGGGGGAGTAGCTGCCATAGTAGGCGATGGGGTGATACTCTCGCAAAATCCCGCTGCTTGACATCTCTCTCACAGTGGTAACGTGATATTCAGCCGGGGAGAAGGGGTTCAGCGGATTTATCCAGTCTAACGGTAGGACGACGTCCTCCGAGTTCTGATAGCTGTGACTCGTATGGTAAGAATACATGAAACTAAGATGCTGCATTGGATTGTTATCGAAGACTCCGTATCCGGCGTCATAGACCCACAAGCCGATCATAAACGAGACAAACCCGATGAAGAAGACCCTTCCAACTAAGCGGGCGTTCTCCCTCAGATAATTCGATTTTTTTTCGCGTCTGGTGAATCCGGCCAATGCCAAGAAGATGATTATCCCTGCCACGGGCAAGACGGAGTTCAGTTTGCACAGGGACGCCAGTCCAAAAAACAGGGAACCTAGATCGTGCCTTTTTCTCAGTAGTAAAATGGTTCCCGCAAGAACGAACATCATCGAAGGAGCGTCGAGCATGGCGATCTGCCCGATGTTGAAAGCCATGGTGTCAGTTGCGAAGAGCATCGCGGCTATGAAAGAAGCAGACTTTTTCCCGCTGGTGAGGAGCGTGATCCCGTAAATCAAAGCTATGGATATCGAACTCGCCAACATGGGAAAGATACGCCAACCCAGTGGTCTGTCTCCAAACAATGTCATCCCGAGCATGATGAACGCTTTTGACAGTGGAGGGTGTTCATCGTTGGCGGGTTCGCCGACGAGCATTTTCCTGGCCGCCTTGACGTAATATGATTCATCGAAGACGAAGCCCGTATCGAAATATGCCTCGCCATTCACGGGTTTCGGGGAGTTCACGATAGCCAATCTGCTGGAAAATATTAGCAACACAAGGATCAACGATGCAAGATCGAAGAAACCAAGCCGGCGAAGATGGGATAATAATTCGTCACCTTTTGATCGAACCCGGTCTCTGGCTTTTTCAGCTGTACAGGTAACTGTTTCTAATCTAAACCTCCAAGTATTAACTAGTTCTCTCACCCCTAAGTAGGCGGTCGAAAGCAGCACGAATTCTCCTAGGCCTAAGGTCAATATTTCATTGAGGAAGTTCAGAACCGCCAGGTGGGGATGGATCACTGCGGTGAGGCTGTAGGTGTAGATGGAATAGTTAGATAACCAACGAAGAAGGATGGGCGCTTGAACACCATATACTAGATATGACGAACCCAAGACCAAACCTTGGAGAAAAGCGGATGCGATCCAGCCAACGCTCCAAGTGCTCGTGAAAAGGTAGTGGGAAAAAGCGGAAAAAACAGATGTGAAGAGAACCATCATCCACTCATCAAGGCTGATGCCTCCCCAGAATCCCGACCCATCCACCGTCTTGAGCCCAAAAATCTCTTTTGCATCGTCAGGACTTGTGAAAGCCAGAAAGCAGATTTTCAGACGCTCCCTCCAACATAGAGACGCCTCCTTTTTTCTCAGGGTTAAAAGGCGAACAACCAGAAAAACGCCTAAGGGAAGAATTTGAAAGGTCATCACTTCTGTCAGTGGCGAAATGCATAGTCTGAAAAATGTTAGCATGGTGTCTTCTGGTAAAGGAGTCTCAACTACTGGTATCCCATAAGATTCTGTAAAGAAGAACCCGCTCAATGTGGCGATGTAGGTAAGACTTGATAGAATCGGCAGGGCTAACAGGAAGTTTTTCATTTGAAGACTTACTGGTTCAGAGAAAAATCCTTGGATATCCCTATGAAAGCTGATATTTTTTTTCCAAGCTAAAGCGAAACACAAAGCGTAAAACGAGATCAAAGTGATGAAAATGGGGTATAGGCTAACTTCTAAACGGGTATAAAGGAAATTAATCGAAATAGTGTAATCCGGAGAATACGTCGTCGAGAGTTTTTCGAAAAGGAAGAGTTCCAAACCCAAAGGCATGGAAAAAAGGTATAGTGCTATAACCATGAGGATGGAGAGGAGTAATATCCGTTTCGATAGAAGTATGATGGTATTAACAAACTCGCCTATATTCCCCTCCGTTGACTCATTCATCAATTTTCCTTCATACGAAATTCTACGCGATGTCTCTTTAATAAGAATGCATTCTCCGAAATCTACAGCATAAAAGTAATGAGCTTGGAACGAACGCATGCACTCATAGTAATGAAGATGGCCGATGCGCGCGGGCGTGCGCGATTATTACTTTCATCAATATTGGGGAAAAAGTTGGAAGAAGTCATCGACTGTTTTCCTCAGGTATGCCTCATCGATTTTGCCATGTGGCGTTTCAGTTTCGAGTATTCTGTTAGGTATTCTGAGTTTATTTGGGTTGAATCCTTCTCTTAGCTTGAATTCGTACTTCATTGATAAAATTTCGGATCCTAACTTTTCTAGTTCTTCAGAGTTTAATCTTATTCCATTTATTTCGAGCGTATCTGATACAACATCCTTCTCGTAGATGCCCCTGGCGAAAAGACACACTACCAGGCTCGTGAGAATCTGCCTCCAGGATTCCTCTTTAAATAATTCTTTAGCCGCTTCTTTCGGCTCTGGCAAATTCTCTAAATTCAATGTTTTCTGGTCTAGGCTGTATCCCGCGCCATCGAGATGGCTATGCCTTGAGCCTGTGAGATAACCTGCATAGCACATCGGACCCGTGTGGTATCCTGGCATCTCATTGGAGCCGAAGGATAGGGCGAAATCCTTTCCACCGTAACATGAAGATGCGTGTTCCAACCCTTTTGCCAGGGCTTTGTAGAACTCGTTCGCGCGAGCACGTGCAATCAATTCCACCGCCTTTATGTAGGTTTGATGGTCCCCCCATCTAAATTTTAATCCAAGAGTATCTCTGTCGGTTATCAACCTCTTCTCGTAGGCCTCCGTGGCCCATGCCAGGGTTACGCCCGTGCTCATCGCATCCATCCCCCAAGCCTCGACCGCGTCCAGCAACTTCAGGAACCCCTTGATCTCGAATATACCAAGCATGGCTCCCAGTGAGTAGACGGGCTCATAATCGTAGGAGATCATCGATGTCTTGTAGAAGTACGGCTCCCTCTCATATGGCTCCCTCAGGGCCGCGATGTGTACACATGCCACAGGACAGTGTGCGCATGCGACCCTCCTCCCCAGGTAGCCCTCCACGAGTCTCTCTCCGGATATTCCTTCTACGTCTGGAGAGGAGGCCATCTTCAGATTCATTATGGGGATCGCCTTCAACTCGTTCAATGGCATCACGTTTGATGCTGTCCCGATATTGTGGTACTTTTTCATGAGCGGAGATTCCACGGCCTTCTCGAATATCTCATCGTAGACTTCTCTGTACCTTTTTTTGTCTTCAACCTCTATGGATTCGTCGCCTGATACCACTAGGGCTTTAAGCTTTTTACTACCAAAGACGGCTCCCAGCCCGAGCCTGCCAAAATGTCTGTAAGTCTCCGACGTCACACAGGCATAAGAGACGAGGTTCTCTCCAGCCCCGCCAATCCTCATAACGGTCCTCATGCCCGAACCCTTTTCTAACTCTCTCACGACCCTACCTACCGTGACGGAGTTGACTATTCCCCATATGCCAGAGGCGTCTCTAAAGTTGACATCGCCACCATGAATCGCAATGTATACGGGGGTCTCGCTGGATCCCGTGATGACTATCGCACCATAACCCGCTGATCTAATGGCTATGGCGCTTCTCCCACCGGCGTGGCTCTCCCCTAGATTCCCCGTTAGAGGAGATTTGAACATGGACACGGTCTTCGATGCTAGTGGGAAAAGCCCTGTTAGTGGACCCACGGCGAAGATGATAGGGTTATCAGGGCCTAGTGGGTCTGCGTTTTCAGGACAATACTCTAAAAGTAACCTAGTTGCCACTCCCGTCCCACCGAGCAACTTCTCAAAAAGATCTTCTCTATACTCTACATAGGAGGTTCTATTCGACAAATCTATGAATAAAATTTTAGAAAGTGATGTCATCTGGCCTCTACCTCCCTAAGCTCTAGGATATCGTATGGACAATAATCGGTACAATATCCGCAATGGACGCATATGTTCGGCTTGTTAGCCTCTTCGTCCCAGAAGACTGCCCTGACAGGGCATGCATCCAAACATAATCTACATCCGATACACTTGGAGCGGTCAAGTATTACTCCTCCACCCTTCCTGAGGCTTAGAGCATCGGTTGGACAGACTTTCATGCATGGCGGATCTGCGCAAGCCCTACATGCAATGACCACGAATCCTCTCTCAAATCCGCCTGCGGATCTTACCCTTATGGCAGACTTTGATAATCCGCCGTTTCCATACCGTCTGTTACATGCGAACATACAAAGTTGGCATCCAACACATCTTTGGACATCACTGATCGTTAATCGTTTCATTTAGTTAATGATAAGAAATGGAATCCTTAATTCCTTTTCTCTATGTGAGCTCGGAAATTCGTGACAAAAAGACGGGCATACCGATGGACAAAGGACAAACATACCATACATATAACTGTACTTTACTAACAATCGACCTATATTGGAACAAGTATTAAGGTGATGTTTAAAAAAGAAAAATAGTTTTCATCCCTATATTATACTGCACGCGATAGTCGGGTTTTGTGCGATTATGACCTGCGTGCGCGGAGATCATCCAGTAACAGACCTGATCGTGCTCGCGCTCTTTCTTCCATAAAGTGCTTCATTAGACCTACTTCCGTGACTCTTCTATAGTGGTCTATCACGGCGGGGAATGTGTCCCGCATATGAGCGGTGTGTGAACATTCGGGGTACTCCGCGCAGAGTAGACAGCTCCCCAGTTCCTTGGCCCTCTCACAGTCCTTCACACCGCACCCGTAGTCCAATCGTTCCAGGCAAGTGGGACATTCAAGGCTGCCGTCAAGCCACTCCAGCCCTCTCTTGATCTTCCATTACCTTTCTTACACTGCTCGCAGAATACGCCACAGATGCCGTATAAGTACCCGTCTGCACCCATCTTTGGTCGCTTCTTTACACCTTGATCGTCTTGCAGAACCTCCTCTCAAGGTGGCCCATCAGGTCCACGCCAGCCTTGGCCCGCTCCTCCTCTTCCTCCAAGTGTCTACGGAGCCCCACCTGCTTCACCCGCTCATAATTTTCTATGACGAAGGGGTAGACATCTCTCATATACTCGGTGTGCTCACAGGTGAGGTATTCGTCGCACAGGAGGCAGCTCTCTAGGCCTCTCTCCTTAGCGCATCCCCAGTTCTT
>SMTZ1_10003925_pt1 | contig 16405 bp, 11 predicted proteins | sample DeeMarSWOR136_30_FD_25667 | JGI IMG/M metagenome (IMG submission 25667)
AAAAAGGCTGCGGAGGAAATCCTTGAAATAATGAAGAGCGGCGTCAGCGCGTGTTTATTAAAAGATACCGAACCCGAGCAACTCATAGAGACCATAAGGATTGTCGCTCAGGGCGGCCTGCCTATCACAGAAGAGCTGCTGAACCCGGAATTAGCCCACAGGGTACTTGCCGACTTTGAGGACACCGATGCTCTGAACAAACATATGGATAACCTTATGGCCAGCCTGACCCAGAAAGAGGCTCAGATAATCGGCGTCATTGCTACCGGCAGCAACGCGGAACAGACAGCCGCCAAGTTGGGTATAGATGAAGATGCCGTCCTGTATAACCTGAGACTTATATTGAATAAACTGGTAGCCAATGACCGTATCCGTGCTATTATCGAGACTGTACAACAGGGCATACCTTCAATACTCAGTGCCGCTTCCAGGACCAAGTTGTCCGAGGACTACCTTACCCGGGAAGAATTCAACCAGTTTAAAGAGAACCTGGCAAAACGACTGAAAAACATAGTCGGCGAGGTTGTCTAGGGATTTTCGGGATTCGAGCGCAGGCAGCGAAAACCCGTCGTATAGTCCCTCTATCATAAGGATATTTTAACCTTTCAGAGTATCAGCATTTTACGCCTCTACTCTACCTTTTAGTCAGTCATCTGCTTCCCCTGAAAATCCGGTACGCCCGGTAATTTGGGTGCTACCCTGTACAGCCATTCAGTATTTTCTGTATTGTAAAGAAATGTATAAAGAGTTAACCTCAGTAAAGAAAATACAGAGTTAATTAAGAGTAGTCAGATGCTGGATAACGCTAATAAAAGCGATAACTCACCCCGACAGATGCTCACCGTAAACGAAGTGGCCCACCTGCTCCACGTCCATCCCAACACGGTCAGGTTATGGAGTAAGATAGGCGCGCTTAAAGCCTACCGGATCGGCAAGCGGCGCGACTACCGGTTCAATATGGCAGCCGACCGGATGAATCCTGACAAAGCCAGTGTAACAACGCTTCTTAACCGATAATCCGGGTTGACATCGGCTTGCATTAATCGCCCCCCGGGCAGAATCCCTCCGAAGATACCCCTGTTTTTTACAATATGTAGCCCATCATGCTATTATGTTATAGCTGTTACGGTTGCCTGAACCACCCGGTATCCCGGATTTTGTGGCACCCGCTGAAGATGGAGGAAACTAATGCCGACAGGTCAGATTCTGAAGGAATTATCCCGCTATAAAATAGGAACCTTTGCATATATCATCCACCGGCACTCACTCCTGCGACCGGATAAGGAAGCCTATGTTTATGAAGACCAGAGATTAACCTATGCCGATTTTAACGCTAGAGTGAACAGCCTGGTTCACGGTTTAGTGAAACTTGGCGTGAAAAAGGGCGACCCTATCGGCGTACTTTCCTGGAACTGCCTGGACTACGCCATAGTCTACGGGGCGGCGATGAAGGGCGGATATATTCTCTCTCGTTTTAATCCACGGCTCGGTGCCGAGGAAGTGGAGTACCTGGTTAACTACTCGGAGGTGAATACCCTGTTCGTCGGACCCGAACTGGTCCCCGGCCTTGAGACGATTCGCCCCAAGCTGAATACGGTGAAAAATTTCATAACCCTCGAACGGCCCGCGGAAAACATGAGTTACATACGTGATATCCTCGAATCAAATTCCACCGAAGAGCCCGACGTTATGGTCGAGGAAGACGACGGCTTCATCATCATCTATACCAGCGGTACCACGGGCACGCCCCGGGGGGCGGTATATTCCCACCGCGAGGCATGGGACGATACGCGAACCTATATTATCAACCTGGGCATACAGGCTGATGACCGGCATATCCAGGTATCGCCCATGTTCCACATTGCCGGAGATACCATGTACCGTTCCATCCTGTATGCCGGTGCTTGCAATATCATCATGAAGAATTTCGATGCCGCGGAAACTATGAAACTCATTCAGGACGAGAAAGCCACGCATATATCGATAGTCCCCACCCATCTGGTCGCCATGCTCGACGTTCCCGATGTGAAAAAATTCGACGTCAACAAGCTTAAATATATCTGGTACGGCGGTTCGCCCATGCCTCTCGAGGTGCTGAAGAGAGGACTGGCAACTTTCGGGAATGTCTTCGGGCAGGGATACGGCATGAGTGAAAGCGGCCCGGCAATCTGCCATCTCCCCAAGGAAGACCATGATGTGCTGGGCAAGCCGGAAGAGAAAAGGCTATCTTCCGCCGGCCAGCCGGATATCGGCGTCCAGGTACGCATCGTCGATGATAAAAAGAAAGACGTCGCCCCCGGCGAGATGGGCGAAATAATCGTTCGCAGCAATCATATCATGCTCGAATACTGGAAGAAACCCAAAGACACGAAGAATACCATCATCGACGGCTGGCTGCATACCGGAGACATCGGCTGCTACGATGACAACGGCTACATATACATCGTCGACCGCAAAAAGGACAAGATAATCACCGGCGGCGAGAACGTCTTCCCCAGAGAGGTGGAGGAGATTCTCTACCGGCACCCCAGCGTCCACGAAGCGGCGGTAATCGGCATCCCGGACCCGTACTGGGTGGAAAAAGTGCATGCGGTTGTCAGCCTTAAAAAGGGCACCAATGTCACCGCTGAAGAACTGATTGCCTTTTGCAAAAAAAATCTGGCCGGCTATAAATCGCCCAAATCGATAGAGTTTCTACCGGCTTTGCCCAAGAACGCCGCCGGCAAGATAATGAGGCGGGAGCTCCGCGAGAAATACTGGGAGGGCTCGGGGAGGAAAATCTAGGTCCGATAAAATAAAATATCACATGCATTTCACCCCTCTTCCGTTACGGAGAGGGTTATTTTTTTAATTAACCACATGGCAAATTGGGTGACAGCACCGTTCTGAAACCCAAGCTAAAGCCCAATCGCCTTCATACTTGCCAGAGTATTCTGTATTGTAGCCAACACAATAAAGGTTTTTCAATGAACAACGGCAAACACCGGGTTTGGCCCGGTGCGCTGGTGGCTTTGTGTATTTTAGCAGGGCTTTACGGCATCTCTCTGCTGGCGGTTGACAATGTAAAAGCCCTTGCTGAATCGGAGCCGACGCCCGACCTTATTGTAGAGTCGATTTCATGGACGCCGGAGTATCTGGTTATCGACAGCAAAATGCTGTTTACGGTAACCGTCAAGAACCAGGGCGATTATCCGTCGGGTGATTACCGCCTGGTCTGCTTCATCGATGACAATCGGGTCTATTCAGGCTGGGCTACCGGCATCAATCCCGGCTTTTCCGTTGAGAAAACCTTTTTCTGGAAGGCTCTGTCAGGACCCCATGTTATCAAGGCAGTGGTCGATTATGATGACGCCGTTGCCGAGCTTGATGAGGATAACAACGATATTACCCACGCGTTTTCGGTATTCGCCGCTGACCTGGTGGTCTCCGACATATCCTGGGTACCGAAAAACCCGTCGCTGGGCGATAAAGTCACTTTCACGGTAACGGTGGCAAATCAGGGCGATAGATTAGCCACCGCTTCTATCGTCAAGCTATATATTGATGAAAAGTCACGAGGCTACCGGGAAATACCCTTTATAGAAATCGGCGCCAACCGAACCGTTGATTTCACCTGGGTGGCGCAATACGGTACTTTTGATATTCAGGGAGAAGCCGACTGGTTAGGCCAGGTCAAGGAAAGCGACGAGACCAACAATTTCAAGACGGTTTCGTTCACCACCTCCGCCCCCAACCTCGTGGTTGATAGCCTGACATACTCACCCCTGGACCGTACCGTAAGCGGCAACGTGACCCTGACGGCAAGAATCACCAACCGGGGCAGCGGTAAAGCCGATGGCTCCTGGCTGGCTTTTTACGTCGATGACTGGCCCCAATCGGTGGTATTCGTCGAGCAGTTGAAAGTCGGCGATAGCGTTACCAAGACATATTCCTGGATACCCGGAGCCGGCTCACATACCCTTAAGGCAGTAGCCGACTATAACAATGAGCTTGCCGAGAATGACGAAGTCGATAACGCCATGTCCGTTACCCTGCCGGCGATACTTCCCGACCTCATTATCCAGAGTATCGAACTCTTTCGTGTCAGGCCGCTTAAAGTCGACCAGGTATTTTATGCCGTTATAGTTAAAAATCAGGGAAATTTCGCCTCCGGCATCTGCGAAGTGTCCCTGCATATCGATGAGACCTATACGTTGAGGCAAGAAGTGCCGGTGCTGGATTCCGGGAAAACGGCCGAAATACTCTTCAGGTGGACTCCCACCACGGACGCGGCGACCCTGCGGGGAGAAGTCGATGAAGCTAATCACATCGCGGAAACCAATGAGGCAAATAACTCCAGGACGGTTAGAGTGGGTATTCCGCAGAGCACGCCTGACTGCGACCTGGTGATTGAAAGCATGGCATGGACGCCGACAACTCCGGCTATCAACGACATGGCAACCGTCACTATCACCATTAAGAATAAAGGTCCGGGTACAGCTGGCCCGACCAATGTGGACTATTACGTGGATGACGTATTCCTGGATTCGGTTTACGCCGAGGCTATCAGCGCCGGTGCCACTATTGTGAATTCGGTAAGCTGGCAGGCTGAATTCGGCGAACATGTTATCAAAGCCAAGGTTGACTGCAATAACATCTTTTACGAAACAGACGAAGAAAACAACGAAAAATCGGTAACGGTGGAGGTAGCCGCTCCGGACCTTGCCATTGAGGACATAATCTGGTTGCCGGTAAATCCGCAGGCAGGCGAGGAGGTATTTTTTACGCTGACGGTGAAAAACCGGGGCAATTATGCAGCCGGTAGCTCGTATATTAACTACTACGTGGACGGTTCAGCCCGGGGCAATCATTTCATCGAAGGCATCGAGCCGGGAGCGGCCGCAACCAGGTCTTTCTCCTGGCGAGCGCAGTCGGCTTCTCCCGTCTTTAGAATAGTCATCGACGAAGCCGATAACGTCGCCGAAAGCAACGAGTCCAACAACGAAAAAATCATCTTCCTGCCCGCTCCCGACCTCACTATCGAGGGGATTACCATGTCGCCGGAAAACCCTTCGGAGAATGCCACGGTGACATTCATCGTCAGCATCAGGAACCTGGGGAAAGGGATTGCCAGGTCGCCCCATATTACCGGCTATATCGGTGATACATTCCTGGCTTCCATCCAGTTCAACGATATCAATCCGGGCGGGAGCACCAGCGGCGCCTGTATCTGGACAGCTCAAAACGGAGAATTTGTTTTCAAAGCGGTCGCCGACGTGGACGAGTTAATCACCGAGCACGACGAGGGTAATAACGAACAAACGATGAATCTCTCTATCAGTCGGCCGGCGATAGAGGAACCGACTCAGGAGCCAGAGCCGGTGACGGACAACGAAACGGCGCCGACATCAACGGTTACCGCGAAAAATGTGGACATTATAGAAATGATGCTGGGGGATAATTACACCGCCGCAGAGGACATCGCCGATGAACTCTCCAGCGCGGAACCGGCCGATTCGCCATGGTGGCAGAAAATCCTGATGAACCAGTTCGTCATCATCGGGGTTGCCGTGCTGGGAGTGGGAGCGCTGGTGGTGTTGTTCCTCTTAAGACGGAGGTCACGCAAGAACCAGGCCGCGGAATCGGCAGAATAATGAAAGTCCACGTTAATCACCCTTTTTCAAACGTTCTTTATTTCTTCGCCAGATACTTCTCCGGGTCGGAGTCGAAAGCCTTTTTACAGCCCACGGCGCAGAAATAGTATTTCTTACCCTTGTACTCGGACGTTGCCGCTGCCGTCTTCTCGTCTACGGTCATCTTGCAAACGGGATCAATCGCCATAATCTCACCTCCTTCTTTATAAACCGGCTCCGTCGGACGGAAGCCTCTCAGGCGAAGCGAGTTGGAAACCACGGTTACCGAGCTCGCCGCCATTGCCGCCGCCGCTAAAATCGGGTTTAGAAATCCGTACTGACCCAATATAAAGCTGAGTCCCGGGGGAACACCCCAGCTGCCGAAAGCCAGGTAGAGTATCCCCGCCGCCACCGGGATTAGCAACACGTTATAGGCAAAAGCCCAGAAAAGGTTCTGCTTGATAGTCCTCATGGTGCGGCGACTTAAAGAAACAGCCGCGGCAATGCCGCGCAATTCGCCGCTGATAAGGGTGATGTCGCCGGTTTCCATGGCGACGTCGGTGCCGGTACCGATAGCGATACCCACGTCTGCCTGAGCCAGGGCCGGGGCATCGTTAATGCCGTCGCCGACCATAGCCACAATCCTGCCCTCATCCTGCAGTTTCTTGACCTCTTCGGCTTTCTTCTCAGGTAGCACCTCGGCCATTACGCTCTCGATGCCGGCCTGACGGGCGATAGCCGCGGCGGTACGCTGGTTGTCGCCGGTTACCATAGCCACTTCAATTCCCTGGCGACGTATTTCTCCTATGACTTCAGCGGCACCCGGCTTTAGGGTATCCGCCAGCCCGATGATGCCCTTTGCCTTATTGTCCACTGCCAGAAATACCACCGTCTTGCCGTCCTCCCATAGAGTAGCGGCTTTATCCTCCAGTCCGTCGTTCATGGCGACCTTCCTTTTCTTCATCAGCCTGAGGCTGCCCAGAAGTACATTCTTTCCGTTCACTTTAGCTCGAGCGCCATGGCCCGGGATGGCTTTAAAATTCTTCACTCTGGCTATTTTCAGCTTTCTCTCTTGAGCAGCCCGCACGACCGCCTCGCCGAGCGGGTGTTCGGAATCGTGCTCTACAGCCGCCGCCAGTTCTAGTAATTCATCCTCTGATAGAGGAGGAATGGCTATAATATCAGTCACCTCGGGCTTGCCCTCGGTCAGCGTACCCGTTTTATCCAGCAGGAGAATATCAACTTTATAAAACCTCTCCAGGGCTTCGGCATTGCGGATAAGGATGCCCTGCTCGGCGCCTTTACCCGTGCCCACCATAATCGCCGTGGGCGTAGCCAGTCCCAGGGCACAGGGGCAGGCGATTATCAGCACGGCGATAAAGTTGAGGAAAGCAAAGGTGAGGGAGGGAGACGGGCCGACAAAGTACCATATAATAAAAGTAATGACGGCGATGCCGATAACCACCGGCACGAAATAGCTCGCGATGATGTCCGCCAGACGCTGGATGGGCGCTTTACTCCCCTGGGCTTCCTCCACCAGCCGGATAATCCGCGCCAGGGTGGTATCTTTCCCCACTCTGGTAGCCTCGAATTGAAAGCTGTCGGTCCTGTTAATGGTGGCACCGATTACCTCGTCGCCTTCCTTCTTCTCCACCGGCAGGCTCTCGCCGGTAACCATGGACTCATCGATTGCCGGACTGCCCTGCCGGATAATGCCGTCCACCGGCACCCGTTCGCCGGGTCGCACCAGAATGATGTCGCCGACCTGTATCGACTCTACGGGGATTTCTATTTCATTACCCTCACGAATAACGGTGGCGGTCTTGGGCTGGAGTCCGATGAGCTTCTTGATAGCCGAAGACGTCTGCCCTTTAGCCCTGGCTTCCAGGAAACGGCCCAGCAGAATCAGGGCGATAATCATCGCCGAGGTGTCGAAGTAGAGGTGTGTTTCCAGACCTCCGGCTTCAAATAACGATGGAAACAGGACGGCTACAACGCTATAAAAGTATGCGGCGGAAGTGCCCACGGCAATCAGGGTGTTCATGTCGGCGGTGCGGTGCTTCAGGGCGCCCCAGGCTCCCCGGTAGAACCTCAGTCCCGCCCAGAATTGCACGGGAGTAGCCAGCAGCCAGAGCAGATAGGGTTTGCCGGAGAAATCAGGCAGCCACATCAGCGCCATGATAATTACCGCCAGTGATAAGGCAAACACAAAACGGTTTCTAACGTTCAAGGTTTCGCGCCGGGAGGCGGAAGCAACATCCTCAAGCGTCTCTGCTTCATCGCCGAGCTCATAGCCGGCGTCTGCCACAGCCCGGCGGAGATCGACTGTCTCCACGCTATCGAGGTATTCCACCGTGGCTTTCTCCGATGCCAGATTAACGGAAGCCGAGATAACGCCGGGGACGCTTTTCAGGGCTGCTTCCACGCGGGCGACACAGGAAGCGCAGGTCATGCCGGTTACCGGGAAAACTGATTTGCGGGTAGCGATACTGTAACCCAACCCTGAAATAACGTCTTTTATTTTTTCCAGGCCCACTTTAGCCGGGTCGTATTCTACCGAGGCGTCCTCGGAGGCGAAATTTACATTAGCCCGCGTCACCCCTTCTGTTTCTGCCAGGGTCTTCTCAACGGTAGCGGCGCAGGTAGTACAGGTCATTCCTGTAACGTGAATACGGGCTTGCTGCGTTTTCTTTGTATCCGTAGTCATTATTATAAATTACACTCGATTCTATCATAACCGGAGTAAAGGCAATACGTCTGTGACCAACATCTCAATTGATACGGCTTTTAATTTTTCTTCGGGATATTAATCAGATTTTAACAATATGCTGTTATCTTTAATATAAAAACACCAGGGAAAGGAGACAAAATTATGTGGCGAAGTAAGAAATTCATCATCACCGTAGTGCTGGTTACCGTCGTTCTGGGCGGAATTATAGGCGGCTACGCGGTAGCCCAGGCTGATGACGAAAGCAACCTGCCGCCGGAGGGGGGAACATCCCTCTTGGAAAAGGTCGCTGAAATCTACGAGAAGAACACCGGTGTTGCCATCAGTGCGGATGAACTGAAGAAAGCCTTTACCGAAGCCGGGCAGGCGATACATGACGAAGCCCAACAGAAGTTCCTTGATAGATTGGTGGAAGAAGGCGTGATAAACCAGGAGCAAGCCGATGAATACAAGGCATGGTTGGACGCCAGACCGGATTTCCTGACCGAAGAGTTTAAGGAATGGATGGAATCGAGACCGGCCCTGCCGACGGATGAATTCAAGCAATGGCTTGAAGACAGGCCGGATATCCCGGGACTGTTCGGAGACAAAGATAGAGTGAGAATCGGTCCGTTCGAAGGCATGCATCGCTTCGGCAGGTTCGGGGGTGGTTTCGGAGGTAAATTCGGCGGCTGGTGTGCTCCCGAAGCTCCGGCAGAGTAACTTAAACACAAAGATAACAGCCTCCAATCATGAGCAACGGGAGGGTGGTTTTCCCCCTCCCGTTTGTATTTTTCATATTTTCTTAACATTTATGCTATAACATTATATAGATACTCTTAACTGCGGGAGGCGCCAGGATATGTCCGGAAAAAAGGTACTGGTTGTTGATGACGATGCAAAAACGGTAGAGCTGGTGAAAATGTACCTGAACCGCGACGGCTACCGCGTGCTGACCGCATACAACGGCAACGATGCCCTGAAATTGGCCCGGGAGGGCCATCCCGACCTGATTGTCCTGGATTTAATGCTGCCCGGAATCGACGGACTCGAAGTATGTCGTATACTGCGCAGAGAATCGGACGTGCCTATCATCATGCTGACGGCACTGACGACCGATGATGACCGTCTGACAGGTCTGAACCTCGGGGCTGACGATTACGTTACCAAACCTTTCAGTCCCCGTGAGCTAGCTGCCAGGGTACGAGCGGTGCTGAGACGATTGCCCGGAGAAAGAGGCCCTGAAAAAATTGAGTGCGGCGGGTTGACCGTCGATTTTCTAAAACACGAAGCCTTCCGGGAAGGCAAGCCGCTCAATCTGACGCCAATTGAGTTCAAAGTATTGGGGGCGCTCGCTAAAGAGCCGGGACGTGTGTTCAGCCGGGCGCAGATTATCGAGAAGGCATTGGGGCATGACTTCGATGGCTTCGACCGCACCATCGATGTCCACATCCTAAAACTACGCCGCAAGCTCGAGCCGGACCCCCGCAGCCCCCAGTACGTAAAAACAGTCTACGGAGCCGGCTACAAACTCGTGGAGAGCCATGAACATACATAGTCTCAACTTCCGCCTGATGGCTGCCTTCACCATCGTCATTATCGTTATTATCGGTTCGGTATTTTTCTTCACTTACCGCAGCACCCGCGTGGAAATCGGCAGATTCGGAGAACGCGTGGAAGCCATGCAGGATAAAAGGGTTGAGACGGAACTCTCCCGTTTTTACCAGTTCCAGGGGACATGGGAAGGTGTGCAACCCTTTGTTATCCAGTGGGGGAAAATATTCAACCGACGGATAGTTTTAACCGATAACGACGGTATCGTTATCGCCGACTCCAGCGAAGGACCAATCGGGCAGCGATACACTGCCGAGACTCCCGGTCAACCCGTATCACCGGTATTAGGATTAGGGCCTCCCATAGGCATTCTGCACGTGACTCACGGAGACGCAATGGACGTTAACCGTGTCGCGATGCAGATTACTTATAATACTATCGGGCGTTTCTTCCTATGGGGAGGCCTGCTGGCTATTGGCATCGCCCTGCTGTTGACATACATTCTTTCACGCCGCATTCTGGCGCCGGTGAAAGAGCTTACCGCCGCCGCCGGACAGTTCGGGAAAGGCGATTTTTCCCGAAGAGTGGAATTTGATGACCAGGGAGAAGTAGGCGAACTGGCGCAGTCCTTTAACTCCATGGCTGATAATCTGGAGCGTAACGAACGCCTGAGGCGTAACATGGTGGCGGATATCGCCCATGAGCTCAGGACTCCCCTATCTAACCTCCGGGGTTATATTGAAGCCATCAGCGACGGCGTGGTGAGGGCGGACGACGCCACCATACGCTCGCTCAATGAAGAAGCATCCTCCCTATCACGCCTGGTAGACGACCTCCAGGAAGTCAGCCTGGCGGACGCCGGTGAGATTAAGCTGATAATACAGCCGGAAGAAATATCCAGACTGATCAACGAAGCTGTAACCGCTCTGCAGAACAAGGCCGCCGACCGTGCGCTGACGATATCGGTAGACCAGCCATCAAAACTCCCGACGGTGAATATCGATTCTCACCGCATCAAACAGGTGCTGCTTAATCTCCTGGAGAATGCCATAGCTCATACCGAGAGCGGTGGGACTATTACCGTAACCGCTAAAGAGCAGGATGATAAAATATGTATCAGCGTGACCGACACGGGTGAAGGCATTCCGCCCGAGGAACTGCCGCTGGTTTTCGAGCGTTTCTACCGCGTGGATAAATCGCGTACCAGAGCCACCGGCGGCAGCGGATTGGGACTGACCATCGCCAAGCGTCTCGTCGAAGCCCACGGCGGCACTATCGAAGCTACGAGTCAGGCGGGGCAGGGAAGCACGTTTACATTTACTATCCCTATCTTGAAAAATGTATAATAATTTAGTTAATAGTACCTTAACTTTATTGTGTCATAGTGCTTGTTAAGGATTGACCGCTTTCATAGAGTGGTCCAGATATAAACAGATACGGGAGATTAATATGAACATATTCAAGAAACTACTGGTATTAATAATAATCGGCAGCCTGGTGCTGGCAGCCTTCGGCTGCGGTTCGCCAGAAGAAACGGACACTACCAGTTCCCAGATAGCGCCCGTAATCCGTGGTGATCTGCTTGTGGATATCACAGCCGCCGGCAATCTGGCGCTTTCCCAGATAGAAGACCTCCCCATCGAGCTGTTTTATCCGACGGGCACCAAAGGTACGGTGGAAAGCGTGCTGGTGGAAGAGGGCGATTATGTGAGTGAGGGACAGGTGCTGGTGACGATAGATACCGATGAATGGGATGAACAGCTTAAGGTGGTGAAAAAAGCCCTGGACACAGCTCAGCGTAACGTACTCACTAAGGAAGGCCTGGTGACCGATGCCGAACATCAGGTTACTGCCAAGCAACGTCTGGTTACCGTCGAAGAGACCGACCTGATGAAGGCTAATCGCCTGATTGAGTCTAAAGAACTGGCGGTCAGACAGGCGGAAATTAACGTGATGACGGCCAATAATACGCTTTACCAGATAAACGAGGTGAAACAGGCTCAGGACGTCGTCGAGGGAGCCGAGGAAACACTGGCAATTGTTAAAATGATCATCCAGGGTGTATCCGTAGGTGAACTGATTACCGTTAACGACTTAGGTTACTGGAGGAACCTCAAGGAGATAGCCGAAGATGACCTGGCAGAGGCGCAGGAAGCCCTCCAGGAAGTACTGTCCGAAAACAACATGAGCTTGACCACGGATGTGAAATTGCAGATAACCCAGAGAAAATTCCAGGTCGAGCAGTATTTGTTTGCCCTCGGCGATGCCAAGATAGCCCTAGAAGACGCCAAGTTCGCTGTGGGAGACGCTGAAATAGCGGTGGAAAATGCCAGGTACGATGTGGAAAAAGCAAAGCAATCTTTAGAGAATGCCAGACTGGACCTTGCGGAAGCGCAGACTAACCTGGAAGACGCTCAGGAGGACTATAACGATGCTGTGAGTCTGAGCCCTGAAATCAAGGCACCTTTCGACGGGTTCGTTACTCAGGTAAACGTCAGCGGCGGCGACGAAGTATTGAATGGTACTATTGCCGTGCAGATTGCCGACCCTGATAGGTTCGAGGCAGATATACTCGTCAGTGAAATGGATATTGCCCAGGTCCATCTTGACGGGGAGGCAACGGTAAGCGTTGACGCCATGCCGGGTATCAGCCTCCCGGCAAAAGTAACACGCGTTGCCCCGACCGCCTCGATACAGTCGGGCGTGGTGAACTACTCGGTAAAGGTAGAAGTGGAAAATATCAGTACCGCCAACAGGACACCGGCGGCAGATACCGGTGATGACGGCAGCGCTGTCGAGCTGCCGCCGATGCTGCAGAGTGCGGTTGATTCCGGCAGGATGACGCAGGAACAGGCTGAGGAACTGGCGAAAATGGCGCCGCCGGAAGGATTTACACCCCCGGAAGGATTTACACCGCCGGAAGGCTTCGAATTGCCTGAGGGCATGGAGTTTCCCATGATGTCGGGGGGTACGACCAGGAGCCAGACACCGGGAGTGGCGTCTGAAGACTTTCAATTGCGTGAAGGACTCACCGTCACGGTGAGTATCATCGTCGCCAGCCGGACCAACGTGCTGCTGGTACCCAACAACGCGGTAACCACCGAGGGTCTGCAGAGCTACGTCCAGGTAATATCGGCATCTGGCGAAAAAGAAAAACGCGCCGTCACGACGGGCATCAGCGACTGGCAGTATACCGAGATAACCGACGGTCTGGAGGAAGGAGAGCAGGTCGAGGTGACTTTGAACCTCTCGGCTTCATCTTCGAACCAGAGACAGGGCGGCATGTTTTTCGGTCCTCCCCGATAGGTAAGAAGGAAGCAGCATCGATGATTAAACTCGAGAAGATTGTCAAAACGTACCCGATGGGTAAAAGAGAACTAACCGTCCTCAATGGAATAAATCTGGAAATCAAGCAGGGCGAGCTGGTGGCGATTATGGGGCCGTCCGGTTCCGGCAAGACAACCATGCTCAATCTCCTCGGCTGTCTTGACGTGCCATCCTCCGGCAGTTATCGTTTGGAGGGTAGAGAGGTCAGCCGCCTGGGCGGTCGTGAGCTGGCCCAGCTAAGAGGCGAGAAAATAGGTTTTATATTTCAGACGTTTAATTTGTTGTCACGCCTGACAGCGTTAGCGAACGTTGAACTCGGCATGACCTACGCCGGCGGCGTAGACCGCAAACGCGCCCTGGAGGCGCTGGATAAAGTGGGACTCTCCGAGCGAGTAAGTCACCGTCCCATCGAGCTTTCCGGTGGGGAACAGCAGCGAGTGGCTATCGCCCGCGCCATTGTGAAAAATCCTGCGTTGTTTCTGGCGGATGAACCGACCGGCCAGCTAGATAGCAAATCCGGCGGGGAGGTAATTTCTATCCTTACCTCCCTGAATACCGAACACGGCATTACACTCATCGTGGTGACTCATGATGCCAATATCGCCAGCCACTGTCAGCGGATTATTCACCTCATGGATGGCGAGATTATCGGGGAGGAAACCAGATGAAAAGATGGTTTGGTTTCCTGTCCACGGTATGGCTCGGACTGGTCACGCATAAGTTGCGAAGCTTCTTGACCATCCTGGGAGTGGTTATCGGCGTTGCCTCAGTAATAATCCTGATGTCAATCGGGCAGGGCTCAACACAACAGATACTGGAAAGCATACAGAGTATGGGAGCTAACCTTATCACCATACGTCCCGGTTCTTTCACTTTCGGTGGTGTCAGGGGTGGTATGTCGCAGACGCTGACAATGGAAGACTCCGAGGCTATAGCAGCCCAGGTCTCCCACATATCGGCCGTAGCCCCTTCATACACAAGCAGTTTGCAGCTGGTCTTCGGCGATAAAAACCTTAACTCCCAGGTTACGGGGACCACTCCGGAATACATGGCCGTAAATAATTTGGAAATCAGCAAAGGTAAATTTTTCAATATGGAGGAATACCAGCGTAATACTAAGGTAGCCGTTATCGGTGCCAATGTCGCCGAAGACCTTTTCGGTAGCATCGACCCTATTGGACAGCAAATGCGGATGGGGAAAATTATCGTGCGCGTAATCGGTGTCCTAGAGGCCAAGGGGGTTTCCTTCGGTTCACCGGATGACGCCGTATATATTCCGCTGACCGTCATGCAGCAGACCGTCGCCCAGCCGCGAACCCCTCAGGGAGGTCGTATTGTTTCCACGGTGTCATTGACGGTAAGCGATGAAAAATATACGCAGAACGTTATCGATGATGTTACCAGCGTACTGCGTAGTCGCCATCAGCTCAGCGCCTTTGCTGACGACGATTTCAATATCATGTCGACGGAGGAGATAGCCAGCATGCTGGAGGAGACTACCGGTACGTTGACCCTGCTACTCGGCGCGGTGGCCGCCATTTCACTGCTGGTAGGTGGCATCGGGGTAATGAATATCATGCTGGTCTCGGTGCTGGAAAGGACCCGCGAGATAGGGATACGCAAGGCGCTAGGAGCCAGGGACGCCGACATATGGAGTCAGTTTTTATTCGAGGCGGCGCTTTTAACCTTTACGGGCGGCATCATCGGGGTTATTGTCGGCTGGGGCATTTCGATAATCATCGACACCATGGGATTTATGAACACATTGGTCAGCGTAAATATCATTTTTCTGGCCGTCGGCGTGGCTATTGCTATCGGTCTATTCTTCGGATTTTACCCTGCCTGGAACGCCTCGAGACTTAATCCCATAGAAGCCCTGAGGTCGGAATAGAAAGTCTATTCCGGTTTACCAACAGGGGGCTGGCTGCCCGGACTATGCTGCCTGCGGAGCGGTATTTCCTTGATAAACAGATTGATAACAAAAGCGAGTCCCATCGCGATAAACGCGTAGAAAAATACATGAGCGATTGACAGGCTCAGAGACTCGCGCAACGCCTGCATTACCTGTGGTAATAATTCGGCACCCCGGTCTCCGAACTGACTGATTATGTTCTGTAATTCGTGCTGGGCATCAGGACTCATCAGTATCTCGGGATTATGTGTCAATAATTCCAGCTGCCCGGCCGGCAGCATGTCTTTGATTTCAGCGGGAAGCCTGGGAAGCAGTGCCGCAGCGAAGCGGTTATTCATCACCGAGCCGAATACCGCCAGCCCTACCGAGCCTCCAATGGAGCGGAAGAACGTCGTGGTGGAGGTGGCAGCACCAAGTAAGTGGTAAGGAACCGTATTCTGCACGGCCAGCATGTATAAGGGCATCGTGGTACCCAGTCCGAGACCGGTAATCACCATATTCCTGATGGCAGTACCGGTAGAGGTATCTATCGTCATCCCGGAAAGCAGCCACATCCCGAAAGTCATTATCGCCAGACCGACGGCGCCCTGAATCCGGTAGTGACCGCCGGCACGCGAAAGCAACTGCCCGGAAATAAAGCTGCCGAAGACCACACCCAGCATCATCGGCGTGATAAAACTAGCCACGATGCGGTCCCGGAAAATGCCGAGGGGGATAATCGGCTCTTTGCTTTTGAATTCAATCCATAAAAAGACAACCAGCATTATAGCCGAAAAAACGAACATACCGATTATCTGGAGTGAACCCCAGGCGTACTCCACGCCGCCCCAGGATAAAGCCAGCATGAAGGGTACCACCGTCAGTATAAGCAGGGCGACACCCCAGTAATCAATATTGTGTTTGAGATTATCGGGTCGGAAATTGGGGAAGAAAAAGACAAACAAAATACCCAGTGCCAGGAGAGGCTATCGGTGATAAAGCCGCCCAGAGTGGGGCCTATCACCGAAGAAAGACCGAAAACCGCACTGATAAATCCCTGATATTTCCCCCTTTCCGCCGGGGGAAAAAGGTCACCGATAACCGTGAAGGCATTAGCCATCATCACGCCCGCGCCGATTCCCTGAAGGCCCCTGAAAATGATTATCTGGTTCATCGTCTGGCTAAGACCGCACAGTACGGAACCGAGGACGAAGATACTCAGTCCGGTTATATAGAAATATTTACGTCCGTAGATATCGGTTAGCTTGCCGGTTATGGGGACGGTAACCGCCGAGGTAATTATGTAGGCGGTGG
>SMTZ1_10003245_pt1 | contig 16402 bp, 17 predicted proteins | sample DeeMarSWOR136_30_FD_25667 | JGI IMG/M metagenome (IMG submission 25667)
GCACACGTTTGTTACCGACTTTCAACCCTGCCTCCTTCGCTAAACGCTGCAACGTTGCACTAAGCTGCCTCTCCTTGAAAGTTAAAATCCTGTCTTCGCTGTTTGTGCGTCCTCCCCTTGTCATCTTGTCAAGCATGTTTTTAATTACAGGTTTCGCGTCAGAGTCAATAAATGGGTAAGCGGGAACCTTCTCTTTGCCTGTGTCAATCTTTCCTATGCTTATCGGCACGGAGCGTTCAATGTAAGGCTCCAGATCGCCTCTCGTTAACGCAAGGAAGTCGCCTGCACGTAGCCCGAAGCTTTTACCTGCACATAAAACGTACTTTTCTTCTAAATCTGCAACGTCAAACATGCGCTTTAAATCTTCAACTATGAACAGGTAATCCTCGGTCTTTCGCGTTCTCTCTGACAGCCTTTTAGCTTCTTGCGTTGTCGGCTCCAACTTCATTCGGTGATAATTGGAGAAACCGCTTATAGCCATCGCCCAATTAGTTGCTGTGTAAGGCGCTTTGCCTTTGTCTAACAGCCACTGCTTGAACTCTAACGCCTTTCGCTCCCACTTAAACTCTTTATCGTTTTTGCGGTCTTCAATGATTTGGTCGCTTGTTAAACCCGTGAACTCTTCAAAACGTCTCCATGCGCTTTTGTACACTTTGCGAGTTGACTTCTTTTGGTGATTAAGCCAATCCGTAGCTTTGCTGACTTGCGCGTCCTGCCACATTTGCTCTGCCTCCGCCTTTGAACAATCGAACTCTTTTTGTACCTGCTCTTTCGTGAGCCAAAACTCGCGTCCGTCTTTCGTGAACATGCGCTTTTCTTTTTGACGCTTTCCACCCATTTTTCTTTCTCACCTCTTTTCTTTGTTTCTTCTCTTTGTACAAGTACGCTCTTCTGACCGCAATATTTAAACTGTCTTTTCAAAACTGCGCTCTTACCGCATAAAATGTATATTTAATTAGCCAACAGTTATAGTTGATTTCAGCTGAACAGCCAGCATTTCGCGCGCGCTGTCAACTATCTTTTGTAAACAAATTTCAATTTCTTTTATTAACGCCACTTGACGTTTATTTTTTTTTCCGACTTAACTCTTCGGAATTGGCGCTCCACATCTAGCTTCAAAATTCACATCGCTGCCAAGCCACTGTGCAACTTACATCTAAAAATCCTTTTTTCGCTGAACAGAGGTTACTCTAATCAGTTTAAGAAATGAAAGGTAATGGAAATGGTTGTATTTTCCCGAAAGCCATTGAACCCTTTTTGCTTTCTTAGTCGTCTGTTTTTTTCAAGTTCCTAAGGGGCCTTCTGCTCTGCCGCGTTCTTTCCAGCTTTAATACTGTTTCCATGTGGAAACGTGGGCACTGTATAAACGTCAGTGACTCCGTTAAGGTTCTTCACTTTCTTCTGAACAAACTCCAACACTTCTGAACTGTTTTCTGCATTTATCCACATTCCTACGTCCCAAGCTCCGAATAGGTTCATACTGTAACAGAGGTCTACACCGGAAACTGGTTTATCGTCGAGTTTTCTTATGTCGCCTAGGGTGTCAACTATTTTTCCTGGGTTCAGTTTCATCAGGACTAAATATTCAGGCATGCTTCTTTTTTCCTCCAGTTTTTGTTTTTACTTTCATACTCGGGGACCAACTTAAATATTACGATTTACGAATACTGATTTCAGGCGGATTTTAAGAAATAGCACTCAATAAGGAACAAATCACGTTAAAAAAGGCATAATTAAAACAAACTCTATGGTTCTCTTTCAGATAATCTAAGGAACCCAGGAGAAGAATAGTCAAATTTCCAAGTTTGAGAAAGCCAAATCTTCTTAAAACAAATTTTATGATAACGACTCTTCACCTCTCCAAAAGAATCTTTAAGCGCAACTTCCTGACCCTGCTGAATCAGTTTGCCACACTCACTACACGTAAATACTTCCTGTTTTTCTGACTGCAGCTTCTTCAATGCTTCACAATGCGCCCTGAGTTCAGAAATGCGACATTTCAAAGACCTAAGCCTAGCCAAAGCATCTTCAACCTTCTCCTTACGCTCACTCATACTGACGGAGTGGTAAACTTCATTCGCCTGCATCGTTCAAACCTAGCTCGTAATACCTATGACAGCTAACAAAGAAAACTATCATGAGTACATAATACTTTATTTCGACAACAGTAATATTTCAGAGCTGAATTCACCTAGGAATTGGTTCGCAATAGATAGGTTAGATTAAAACGCGATCGAAAGAGTTTCTAACCTACCAACATCCCCAAAAAAAAACAACTGAAAGCGAAAATGCTGCAAAACAAAAAACCCTAAGAAAACTTGGCTTTCGAAAAGGAACAGGAAAAAAGACAAGCATGTTAGTAAGATAACAGCGCCTGACGGGAAAGAACAGTTAAGCGATAACAGGGAGGGGGAACAAGAAATGAAAAAAACAGCGGCTCTTCTTCTGAAAAACGTCCCTACAATAAGCACATCAATGCTCTTTTCAGCGATAAACGAGAAAGTTTCACCCTTGCTATTTTTAGGGCAATCACATAAAGCTGACAAAACGTTTTTGCCGAAGTTTTTTAAGTCAGGACAATAGATAATGGTTCCGTTGAACTAAAAAGATTGTAGAACACTCAGCATTTAAGAGGATAAGCTTATGCGCTCAAAAACTTCATTCAGTAAGTATCAGGGTGGTAAAGACTTCTGAAGAGTCAATTAATAATAGCTGCCTTTGCCGTAATCCTCTTTTGTGCAGCCTTAAATTTTGCGATAACAATGGCGCAAGACGAATGCCCAACATGCCACGGAACAGGAGAGATTGTGTGCTCTTACTGCGATGGCACCGGTGAAATAACGGCAGAACAAGGAGAAAACTGTGAATATTGCTTAGGAACCGGGACGTTGGAACCAATCGTCATGTTAAAAAGCAGGTCCACTTGGCTTAGCGATGGGAAAGTTAATGTTCAAGTCAAATACATAAATGAAGAGGACACCAGCACTTCTGGAAAAGTAACTGCAGAGGTAGAAGCACAAGGCAATAAGTACACAGGCACCTCATCTGTAACTACGTTTCCGCCACATGAAGAAATCGAAGCGACTTTCACCATAGAAGGGATACCATATGCAGATTACAATTATCTACAAAAGCAACAATTTTTCTCTACGAGTATCACTCTTCAAGTTGACAACATCGTTTGCCCACATTGCGATGGGACAGGGTTGGTTGCTTTGAGCTTAGAGTGCCCACGATGTGGTGGAACCGGATCCGTAGAATGCACAACATGCGGTGGCTCAGGATTAGCTGCAGGAACAGGTAATGAGACTCTAGATATTGGTGGAGCTATGTATGGTGTAGCCGCAGTTGCTGTTGCGGGAGTTGCCATCGGTGCATTTGTAGTAGTGAAGAAAGGAGGCGTAAAGGAAGCCGACCTTAGAAAACTTACATCCAGTGAATTTCAAAGTTGGGTTCTTAAAAAAATGTCAGGCAAATCTTCTTCACAAAGCGATGCTCATATGGGAATTGATGGATACACAATTGAAGGCAACCCTATTCTAATTAGACAGACAGACGATATCGACAGAAACGTAATTGAAAAATTCGCAGCTGCAATGGTACGGCGCAACGCTAAGAACGGGACAATCATTGCTTTCAATTTTGGCACTGATGCAGTAAGGGGAAGAGTTCGAGCTAAACTCAATTATGGGCGTGAAATACAAATGATAACCGTTAGGGAACTAATAGAGGGCAGAAACAGACAGCTGTAACGACAATATAGCACCTTTCTCTCTTTTAACATCATATTTGAACTTTGCAAAATTCCTTGATTCTGATTATTTAGCGCGAGCTTTCACTTTCGCTCAATTAGTTCAATAAGGGTTCCATCTGGATCTTCCACAAATGCTATCAACGAGCCCGTAGGGCTGGGCTTGAAAGGCTCATCAGTTATCTTGACCTTGCTTTTTCGCATTGCCTCGACTATCTGGTTCATGTTCTTGACTTCGAATGCGAGATGGTCAAATAAGCGGTCTTCATAGTCCGCTTGACTAAACTTTTTCTGTTCGCGATAGAAAGTTAATTCAAGCGTAGCTCCTTTGGTCTGTGCGTCTCTTAGAAAAGCTATTTCGGCGTTGTTTTTTGGCATCTCTCGTCGACTTAGAAGGTTGAGACCTAGAAATCGCGTGTAAAAATCAATTGAACGGTCCATGTCGCTAGTTCGGATACTGGTGTGAACAAACATATGGTTTTCTTCACCTGTGTAGCATAGCATTATTCATTATAAAGAGATTGTGTTTTTTGCGATTATGAACTGCAGGGCATGCTAAATTTGGTTCTTTCACTAAAGGCGTGGGCTATCTTGGTCTAGCGTCTTGTTGACTAGCTTGTCCGCTTTTTGAATTTGACTATGGGTTCTGGGCACTCTCATGAAGCTGATTTTTTTGAAGCGCTTGCTTAGTTCTTGGGTTTTGTTCCATAATTTTCTCAGCTCGGAGTTTTGCACTCTGTATTTCCCGGTGACTTGTTTTGTAACAAGTTCGCTGTCGAGGTGGCAAATGACTTCTTCAGCATTAAGTTTCACAGCGGAACGTAATGCCGCGATTAATGCTTCATATTCGGCTTGATTGTTAGTTCTTAAGCCTATGTAGCGCGAGTTTGCCATCAAGACTTTTCCCTTATCTGACAGGATTACGAAGCCGATGGCAGCTGGTCCGGGGTTGCCTCTTGCGCCACCATCAGAGAAAATCCAATATTGCTTAGGTACGCTTAATTCCTCGCTTTTTTCGTTCTTTTGAGTTCCATTAAGTTGGCGGGAGGTTAATATGTGTAATTATGTTCGGTTGTTTAAAGCTTCTTTCAGCGTGGAAAAAAATGCGGCTTCGTTTTGTGCTAAGCGGTTCTTGACTTGGCGCCATGTAGCTGGGCAGTTTGGGTAGTTTACGCCTACGATTTCGTGAATTGCCATATCGATTTCTTTTCTGTTTACAGGGGTTATTTTGATGCCTGCTTTGTTGAATACTTCTTTAAGGTGTCTGAAATGGCATGTCATAGCTGGTTCCTACAAAGCATTTTTGTTAGCGCCTTTGTATACCTTGCGCTGGAACTGTATGATAGGTTGTTGTTTTAGATTTATATTGTGAATTCACAAGAATTAAGGCTAAGATGCAAGAGATAAAGTTCTAATGATAAATCTTGACGACTGTCCTTAAGTGTTTCCGTTGTTTGGCGCGCGCTGCAAACATAACCGAAGACATCAAAAACTTCTTCCCCGCAGCCCTGAACCGCCTGCTCCTCTCCATCATAAATTCATATTAGACCGCTCTACTTTTGTCTCTAACCAATAGAGAAAAACTCCATAAATTCTGAAGAACCTCAAACCCACGCAACCCTTTCACTCAACACGTTCAACAGCATGCAAGAATACTTATTAGGAAAAAAACAGCCTTAAAACTTCAAAGCACAACGCAGCCCGGTGGTGTAGCGGCCAAGCATAGTGGCCTTTGGAGCCATTGACGAGAGTTCGAATCTCTCCCGGGCTACCAACGCGTTTTTATCCACGTAAACAGAAGATATGCATGTGACCTCTGTGAAACCGAAAATCAAGAAACCAACCGAAAAAGAACGGAAAGAAGCTGAATCTTGGCCTATATGGGAAAAAGAAGAATCCAAGTTCCCTTGGAAATACGACGTGCAAGAAACTTGCCTCATCCTAGAAGGCAAAGCCATCATCCAAACCAAGGAAGGAAACGTCGAGTTCGGCAAAGGCGACTACGTAACCTTCCCCAAAGGACTCGCGTGCACATGGGAAATCAAAAAGAAAATCAGAAAACACTACAACTTCAGTTAAGGATCCGCCATAAACCTGAACCGCAACAAGTCCAAACCCAGCCGCATCGAGTCTGGAAAAAGCTTAACCGCCGACCCACTTTTTTCCCTCGGTTCCGCCCACTCCACCCCAACCTCTGTAACCGGAAAACCAAGCTTCTTACACCACAAAATCATTTCCGTGTCGAAAAAAAACCCGTCCGACTTACACTTACCCATCAAAACCTCCGCTACCTCACGACTCATAGCCTTAAAGCCACACTGGTGGTCACGCACGCCGTCCAGAAAAAGCAATCGCACAAACAGATTATACGCAAAACTGAATAGACTTCTGGAAACACGACGCCCCACCCTCGCGCCTTTAACGTGCCGAGAGCCGATAGCCATCCCCTGACTCGTCCGCGCCAACTCAACAATCTTCAATAGGTAATCAAGATTGGTAGCCAAGTCAACATCCATAAAAACGACCACCGAGCCTTTAGTCGAAGCCAACGCTCTCTTTAGAGCTTTGCCCTTGCCCAAACGACCAAGCGAATGCAGCAAGCTAAGATGGGGATTACTCTGCGCCAGCTCCGCCACAATTTTTTCCGTGCCATCCGTGCTCCCATCCTCAGCCACGATCAATTCGTAAGAGCTCGAAAAAGAGCAGACAACTCGCTCAACCTCCTGAATGCACCTCTTAATTCGCAAAGCCTCATTGTAAGCAGGCAACAAAACCGAAATTTCTTTCTCAGCCACGAACCAACCTTCCCTTATAAGAAACCAAATGCAACACCTAATCATAAATGATTTTTGCCTTTCACGAAATCCATCAGCTAGTCACTAGCTCTTTTACGGAAATTAGTATTAACTGCGTTCCGAATGAAACATTAAAAAGCCAACCTTGTCACATCATAAGTCAACGTTAGCTTGAAGTGTTTGAAAAATGAACCTCCGTTTGCAGCTTAAAAACGGATTCAACAAGTGGCGCTTAGTACTGCTAATCTTTTTCATCGTCTACGCCGTTTTCCTGCTGCTTGAGCTCGGGTATATGTCCATTCAATGGGACGAAGCACCCCATCTGTACGGCGGACTGCTTTTAACCCGAGGACGGTTGCAAGATTACATCTCAACTTACGGATACTACCCACCTTTATATGACCTGCTCACAGCGGGGTACTTTGGGATTTTCGGCGAAGGCGCCGCTTCCGGAAGACTGGTAACTGTAACGTTTTCCCTTCTCACCATGTGGCTAGTGTTCGAGTTTGCCAATCGCACGTACGGACCAAAAACCGCGTTAATATCTAGTGTCATGCTTGGAATCATGCCTGGCTTCTTTTGGGTTTCAAGAGTTGCTATGCTAGAAACCATACTGATGTTCTTCTTTTCTCTTTCTTTGTTCTTTTTCCTCTCTTGGATGCGCTTCCACAAAAACAAAACGCTAATTCTGTGCGGAATAGTGTTAGGCGCGGGTTTTCTTGCGAAGTACCAGATTCTGGTCGCGGGTTTAGTGATGATAGTGGCTCTTCTGCTGCTGTACAGGAAGAAGCTGCGGGCGCGGTCCAAGTTTCTACTTTTGCCTATAATAGCGTTACTGGTGGTGGTGCCGTGGGTCTTTATTGTCGTTCAAAAAAACGGCTTAGAAAGATTCGGAGAACTCCTATACGTAATACAAGAGGGCGGCCAAGACAGGGCAGTGTACAGCTCGAGGTTCCCCATGCCCATATTCTACTTGATAGAGATTACTTGGCCCTTCAACGACATTCCCGTTCACCCTATCTCCTTGCCAATCTACATCATGTGTCTTCTCGGACTTGGTTTTTGGGTGTATAGAAAAAAACCCGAGGACAAGTTCTTTCTAATATGGTTCATCGTGGTCTACGTTTTCTTCACTTTGATTCCTAATAAGCAATGGCGGTATGTTACTCCACTTTTTCCTGTGCTGGCAATTTCCGCTGCAAGCTTCATAATATTTGTCTGGGGCAAGTTGGCAGCTAATTGGAAGCGTGAACGAATCAGTTTAAACAAGCCAAAAGCGCTGAGGGTTGCCGCGGGTCTTTTTGTAGTTCTGGTCGCATCTGCAGTCGTTTACAGCAGTTATGAGGCGTACCAGATGGTGGCAAGAGATCAGATTCACGTTCCCGTAGATGAGGCAACAGCTTATGCAGCTAGTCACATGAGCCAGAATGAGTCAATAGTGATTTTATCTCCCTTTAACCTTTTTAACCAAGATATGGTGCGGTTCTATTTGCCCGCCCAGTTTAAACAAGAGCAGGTGTTTCAGTATCCAGAGTTGCCCATTGACTCGTTTGCGTCCACCTTTAACGTTAGCAAGCTGATTGTGCTATGCGTGGTAAACAACGTGAAGTATGTATTTTTGTATGAACACGCTGATGTTATGGAGGTTTATGTGAAGCTTAATGATACTGGCAGGTTTACCTACGAGCATGTTGTGGGAGATGTCCCTCATTCTATCTCCATACTCTCTTTTAAGTAGGTTATTTTGCTGTGTTTTCTAAACTTCTAAGAATTCAAAACCGGTCTCTTTGTCTTTGACTCGCCGCGCCTTCATGCCTAACAATTCTAGCATCACCACTTCGCCTATTCGCCAAACCTCAACGCCCATGCGAACACATCCAGTGACGGTGCTTTTACTTCTCCCAAAGCTGGTGTGCATGTGAAGTTTCGGTTTTCCCTCTTCATCCGCAAAAATTGTGCCTACACCGCAAGCCTCATGTACCCCTTCGAGAAGCGTAACCATAGGTTCTGGAGGAAACGTGTGAGAGTCTTTTGGGCCAACGACAACGCGACTGTTTTCTTTTGCGCCCCCTAGGAAGAAACAGAGCGTCATGGAAAGGTTTTTTTCAACGGCAAATGATTCCAGAATGTCAGGAAGGCGGTCGCCATCATGCAATCTCAGCACGAAAACTCTGCCCATCTTAGCCTCGGTAAACTGCATAATTCAACCTCTTGTTTTTTGAAATTAAATTTTGAGGCACACCGGTATAAAAATGATTTCAAGGTTAAAGTCGTCGATTGGAAATCGTGTTGCACTACACTCGTTTTAGGTAAAGGGGTTTCTCCGCTTCTTTTCTTCTCTCTTCTGAAGCAATTACTATGCAATCGTCTGCTTCAGTGATAGTGCTTTCTTCTGCCAAGTTTTCAGGCGTTATTTGCAGAGAAACATCCGCGTATGTTGCAAGTTTTTCTTTTTGATTGCGACTCATTTTCCGTCCTTCTCGTCTATTTTTACCTATTACAAGTATTAAGACTTAATAAACATTTTGAGCGATTTACTCCAGCAAACACGATTTAATTAAAGAAAGCCTTTCTCAGCTGTTGAAACGATCGTCTTTCCAGACGCCAGCGCTGTCGCTGTAGCCTCGTCTCTCCCAGAAACCTCGCTCTTTCCCGCGGGTAAACCGAGTGTGTACCACCCATAATGCACTTTTGTAGGCGTATTTTTTGGTACCACAAGCCGAGGGGGAAGCCATCGCCTTCTTCCGGCTCTTGTCCATTTAGTCTGTAAGTTAAAAGCACGTCGTCGCCAGCAAGTTCCTCCCGAAAAGGCGAAGTCGTGTAAGAATCAGTACATTCGAAAGTAATGGCTCGCGCCGTATCCAAAGGCTTAACCAGTTTTTCCATTTCTTTGAAATGGACTCCTTCCCATCGGCAGTCCAGCACGCTCAAGTCTTACACGCAGTGAAAATCACTTTTGGGCAACGTTTTAGGCAATGCCAGAACTTCCTGCTATTTGAGCTTCATCGGAATTTTTGACTTCACCGTCTACGGTTAACGTATAGGTTTTCAAATTGATTTTCGAGTTTATCGAGGTTATACCAGGGTGGTCTATTCCCCAAGTCATAAGTCTATTAATCTCCCGTTGCCAAGGGGTAGTTTTTTTCCGTTTTGACCTTCAGAAGACATAACAAAACCATTATTAAATCAGCAAAATTATAAGGCAAAGCTTGCTAGCTGCCGAAAAAGATAGTTAATTTTTTTTGTTCACGTTCCTCTTTACTGAAATTGGAAATTTTCACGCCGACCCTGCGGATTTCAATATTAGCTTCACTCAGGAATTTTTCGAAAAGCTCTCGAACAGCCTGCCTCAGAACCTCCACGTTATTTGTGGCTGTATCAAGTGTCTTCGACCTACTTCGAACGCTCAAATCAGTCGTGATTACAATTATACCAACCTGTTTGAAGCTGACGTTTCTCTGCACGACGTCCTTGTGGATTTCTGCAATTAACTTGTTGGTTTTCTCGAGAACCATCGTCAGGTCACGTGAGTTCTCCTTAAGAGTGGAGATTCTACTGATTGATTCTGCTGCAGCCGTTTCCTGAACAGGCTCATTATCCACACCATTAGCTGCATTGTGAAAGTACACTCCGAGTTTTTTCCCGAAAGTTTCAACTAACTTTTGCACATCGTATCTTGCTAAATCGCCAATTGTCTTTATCCCCAACTCAGCCATTTTCACGGTGAATTTTCGCCCCACACCTATGAGTCGGTTAACCGGCAACGGCCACAAGAAACACTCAACACCTTCTGGCTTGATCATTGTAAAACCGTCAGGTTTCTGCATGCCAGCAGCGATTTTAGCCACAAGTTTGTTCGGTCCCGCACCCACGGAAACAGTGATGCCAACTTGTTTTTTCACGTCGTTTTTGATTTTCCTAGCTAAGTCAGTTGTTGCCTTGAAACTTCCTTGGGTCTTCTGTGTGACATCCAAATAAGCCTCGTCTATTCCTACTTGTTGGAAGCCGTCAGCATAGTCTCGGAGCGCCTGCATTATCTTGTCGGAGATCTGCTCATAATACGAGTAGTCAACTGGAAGAAACACCGCTTTAGTACCTTTCAGTCTCTTCTTCGCCAAGTATAGGGGAATTCCTGATTTGACTTTGTAGTTTCTGGCGACGTAGTTGGCTGTGCTTACGGCTCCGCTGTCTTCGGTGCGTCCCGAATACACACCCACAACGACAGGTTTGTCCTTAAGCGCAGGGTTCCGCAGTTCCTCGCATTGCGCGAAAAAATAGTCGAAATCTACCAACATTATAACTCGTGTTGGCGAGGGCATTAGCGATTCACCTCGTTTCAGAGCTGAGCAGCCATGAGCCGTCGCAAGTCGCCGTGTTAAGCTGAGCCAAGCCTTCTCTGCAGACCCCAAACTTCATGCCATTCGCTGTGGCTGAATTGCGGATGCTCTTCATAAGTTTAAACCTTAAGTCCCGCGGCAATAGGGTATTTCCGTCCAGTTTTTCACCATATCTGACGCAAATGTGTTCAAGTTTTTTCGCCACATTGGGCAGGGCAACCTTGAACCTGCGCCAATTGTCCGGTTTCATCTTGTACGTTGAGCTGGTCACATGCCTGACACCGATGCTTGCAAGTGCGGAAACGAGCTTTTCCGCCTTGTCGTTCACAAGAGGAATTACGGGGTCTATGCGCACTGAGACAGGGACTCCTTTGCTTATCAGGTTTTCTGCTGCTCTCATGCGCTCACCTGGCAGCGGAGCATTCGGCTCTAAAAACCGCGCTACTTCCGCGTCGAGGGTTGTTATGGTTAGCGCGACCGTGGACGGCGCTTTGCTGAGCAGGTCGCCGTCTCGGGTGACAAGATTGGATTTTGTGACTATTTGGATTCGGCAGTTGCTTTCCGCGAGGATTTCGAGACATTTCCGCGTCAACCCAGCAGTGACCTCCATTCGCGGGTACGGGTCGGAGCTGTTAGATATGGACACGGTTTCGCCCTTCAGCTTTAATGCTTCACGCCTAAGTTTTCTGAGCAGGTCTTTTTTTGGCCGGCACTCCTGAAAACGGGGGATGTAGCTTGATGCGTAGCAGTACACGCAGTGGTGGTCACAGCCACTGTAAGGGTTAAGCGTCAACTTGGGCGGGCAGGTGCAAAGGCTGGAACGCCAAGGATCAAACCTCGAAATCAACGGCACTGCTGTTCACTTAACCTCTACAATAGTGGAAGACAGAAAAAAACCATTCGCCACTAAAACTACCTATAAAAGGGGAGCTAAGTCAAAAATAACGCTTCAATTCACCAGAAACATGGAATGTACTCTCTAACTCGTAACGGCACACCCAACGACTCAGCAACAAGTTCAACTTTTCCCACGTTAACTTCAGGCATTCTCACAGCCGAAACCTCCACATCTAACCCAGCCTTCTTCGCGTTCTTGGCGAATTCCAGTACAACCGCGAAAGCATCACCAAATTCTGGTCTGCAGTTCTTCGCGTAACTCGCCTCATCATGACCGTTCAAGCTCACGCTGACACTGCTGATTCCAGCATCCCGCAACTCTTCTGCAACGTCTATGCCCTTGTTTAGAGCGTAACCGTGACCGTTCGTGTTAAGTCGAATTGGAAATGTACTACCACAGCGTTCTCGTATCCATCGCGCAACCTCTAGCACGACACTCAACCGTGCAGTAGGCTCACCAAAACCGCAGAATACCACCTCACTCCAACGCCTCAACGCCAACGCGGTTTCCAGTTCAGCTTTCACTTCGGCTGCTGTCGGCTCCCTTTCCAGTTTCAGGTTGAAACCACCCACGCCCTTCTTGAAGTTGCGGAAGCAGAACCAACAGTTGTTAGAGCACTTGTTGGTGATGTTCAAGTAAAGACTAATGGCGTCCAGCCAATAGATAATTCTCGGGTTCTCCTCGCCAACCACACTTGTCCACCATTGACACAGCAAGATACCTAAAACGCGTATTTGACTATATAGTATATAGTGTCTATAGTGAAAATACTTTAATCTGAACTGAACATCTTCGCTAAAAAAGGGAGAAGCGAAAAAATGAAGAAAGCGCCACTGTTTGAGTACGAGATTCCACGCTACAAAAAACGCAAAGCTGTGTGGACACCCAAAAGACAACTCGGTAAAATGCCAACATATCCACCCTTAGCCAAAACCAGCGTATAAACAGCTTATCTGCTCTCACTTTAAAATAAATTCATTTGCACCACTACATCACAGTTTCTTGTAGCCTAAACTCACCAGCAAAACCTTAACCATCAGCGGAGCGTGTATGATCCAAACTGGAAACTCACGAATCGCATCGCCGTTTCTAAGACTCCTGCGCGAGCTTGTTCTATTGATAAGGGCCCATTGTGTCAAAAAGCTTAAACCTTATAGTAGTAAATTAATGAACTTAGCTTGAGTAGTGGTTGGTTTGTCCTCGTCCTATCACTGTATGCAGCTTCCGCGAGAAGTGATTGTGGGAAAAGGAACGTTAGCTTGCGTCACGGAAGTGGCGAAAAGGTTAGAGTTAGCTGGATCAGCGTTGATAGTGGCTGGCCCGAAAAGCTTTGAAGTTGCGGGAAAAGCGGTTAAGGACCTTCTTGAGAAAGCAGGCATAAACGTGGATACTCTTCTCGTCAAAAAAGTGAACAGCAGGGAGATTCTGACGGTTGAAGAGAGAATCAAGGAGCAAAAGCCAAATGTCCTTTTAGGTGTTGGCGGCGGAACAAAAATTGATGTTGCGAAGCTGAGTGCATCACGTCAGGGCATTCCTTTCATCAGCGTGCCCACAACGCTGTCACACGACGGCATTGCTAGCCCATTGGCTTCTGTCAAAGGACTTGATAAGCCTTATTCTGTTATGGCGCAGGCGCCTTTGGCAGTAATTGCAGATACCAAAGTGATCGCGCAATCTCCTTGGCGTTCAGTTGTAAGCGGGTGTGGTGATGCTATTTCGAAGTTTACGGCGGTCATGGATTGGAGGTTGGCGCACAGAGAAAGGCACGAGTATTATGGCGAGTATGCAGCTAGTTTGGCGTTGATGAGCGCTAAGCTAGTGACGCAGAACGCCAAGCTAATTCAACCTGGAAATAATGAGGGGTTGCGGGTGCTTTTGGAGGCTTTGATTAGTTGTGGGGTTGCCATGAGTATTGCAGGAAGCAGCCGTCCTTGTAGCGGTGCGGAGCACTTGTTTAGTCACGCTTTGGATATGGTTAACGAGCATCATGCGATGCATGGGGAGCAGTGTGGGGTGGGCTCAGTGTTGGCCGCTTATCTTCAAAGGACGAATTGGAAGCGCATCAGGGAGACACTTAAGCAGATTGGGGCGCCTACAACCGCTTGTGAGTTAGGCGTGAAGGACGAAGATGTGGTTGAAGCCTTAGGGTTGGCGGCTACAATTCGTCCAGAAAGATACACTATTCTTCAGAAGTTGAGTTTGGATCGTGAAGGGTGCGAGAAAGTGGCGAAAGCTACTGGTGTAATAAACTGATTTGCTGAGCGCTTCACGTCATTTCTGGTTGTAAGAGTCCGAATTGGTTTCCTTCTGGGTCTTGGGCCACTGCAATCCATCCTACGGTGGGAACTTGACGTTTTGATACGAGCATTTTTCCGCCGAGTTTCTTTACTTTCTCGGTGTATTCGTCTATGGCCGCTACGGTGATGTAGTTTAACTGTGTCACGCCTTGCTGCTGCAGTTGTTTTTGGAACAATCCGCCGTTTACCCCTTGCTCTTGCAGCATATCTTTTTCATCTGTGGGTACAGTGTGTATCAACCAGTATTCTGCACCACCCATTGGTGCCTTGAAGATTGTCCATCCAAACAAGCCTTCATAAAAAGTTTTCAGTTTGGCGATGTTGTCGGCTGGGATTTCGAAGTGAGTTATTGTATGATCCATTTTGTTCTTTCACCTCCTTTGCGGTTTGCCTTTTAAGAAATGAGAAAACTGCGTTATAGCAAGTGACCAAGTACTTCTCTATTTCTGAGATACGCTGGGTGCTGTTGTTGTTGAGAAAATGAGATTCTGGACAAAGAGTGAGGTCTTGAGGTTTAGGTTTCTTGTTTTTGTTTTGCCTTGGATTTTGTCTTCGTTCTTGGTCTTACTGCTGATTTTGACTTTGGTTTAGCTGTTTTCGTTTGGGGCCTTGGTTTTACCTCGGGTTTTGTCTTTGGGGATTCTTCAGTTTCCAGCTTTGGCTCGCTTCTGAAGGCTTCTACGAATTTAATTTCTGTTATTTCGGAGAGGAATTTTTGTATGTCCATTGCAATGCCGCGTTTAGCGATTTGGATGCCTTCGACGTAGAAGGCTACTTCGGGCATATCTATTGTGAGGGCGTGTTTTTGGATGGTGAATTTGAATTGCTCTGGTTCCACTACTGGAATTCTTCTGTGGATAAGCGCAAGGACTTTTTCTTCAGCTGTTGCGAGTTTTTTATTTAAGGTGACGTTGTAGATGAGGGTTCTTCCTGCTAGTGGTGGGTTGAAATCGAGTAGTGCTCTTCCTGCGCCGAGGGAGCGGATGGTTGCCATTTTCCCGTTGTAATTTATACGCATGCCTATGGTGGGGTTGTGGATGTCTTTGGATAGGAGTTGTTTGAGGGAAACGCGTTTAATTTTTTCTGGGTCTCGGGATCCGAAGGCTTTGTCTGGTGGGATTTCGACGGTTTGTGCCTTGTTTAGTTTCATGGTGTTCAGGCTTTCGTCAAGAGCTTTGAGCACCCAGTTTTCGCCTATAACTACTAGTTTTGGCTCGTACAGTTCGCCTTCTTTGTGGAGGTGTTCTTTTTTGGCGATTTCTTCGATGGTGGTGTCGAAAACCTCGTTTGTTTCTTTCACTTTAGCAGTGTAGTTGAGCAGTATGAAATCTCCTTTTTCTAAGGTCATAATAAATCATCCTGTATTGACGGTTCGAAGTTAAGTTTCAAACGCTAATAAAAACATTTGTGTCATCTAAGCAAAGTTTCAAACCCGCACGTTACTATTGTGGACTAGATCCTCGGAATAGCCTATAGCCTCCTTACATGCTATATTGCACGGAATCCGGTAGGTTGCATAATTGCTCAATTTGACTACCGCAATAACTTCAAGTGGGCGGTGTATATGAACAGGGGGAGGCAGCGCAGTTATTACGAGATTTCCACCGCTTGCGCTGGGTCTTTGTCGTTAAGTTATGTGACTTTGAATGAGGCAAATTCAGGGAGTTATAGACTCAGTTCAGACAGTTACTAGTTGCAGATTGGAGCTGCACTTAATAATACCTCCCAAAACGGTTTAATGCCTTTGTTAGTTAAAAGGAGGGCTGTCGATGAAGGAGTCGAAAGGTTGATTGCATGCAAGTCATTATAAGAAACTGATTTTTTGGCTTCTTTCTCTTTGCGTATATGGTGCTTCGGGTTAGTATCTTAGGGATTTTGTTTTGGTGCTGCGGAGCGTGTGAGTTTTGGTGCGGTAAATTTTTGGTGCGGTGAGTAGGATGGTTTTTTACTTAGCGGTGTTAATACTTGTGTGGGGATTGTTTTGTCAGAGAAGAAAGCTGAGTATAAGCCGTTAACCAAAGAAGAGGCGCATGTGATTGTGAAAAAGGGCACGGAGATGCCTTTTACGGGTAAGTATTATGCGTTTTGGGAGAAGGGCACTTACGTTTGCAAGCGTTGTGGCGCGGCCTTGTATCGTTCCAAAAGTAAGTTTAAGTCTAACTGTGGCTGGCCGAGTTTTGATAGTGAAATTCTAGGTGCCGTTAAGCGGAGTTTGGATTCGGATGGAGTTCGAACGGAAATCACGTGTGCCAACTGCGGCGCGCATCTGGGTCATGTGTTTTTGGGTGAGGGGTTCACAAAAAAGAATGTACGGCACTGTGTGA
>SMTZ1_10003246_pt1 | contig 16401 bp, 13 predicted proteins | sample DeeMarSWOR136_30_FD_25667 | JGI IMG/M metagenome (IMG submission 25667)
GATGATGTCGACGAGCCTCCAATATGGCAGCGACAAGAGACTCAGGCGTCTGGTGAGGGCAGCTCTGGGGTCGTCGAGACCGATCCGCCAGACCGGTCGGGCCCTCGGCCTGAAAACGGGCCAGCCACTTGTAGCCGGTTTTGCGGCTAATGCCGAAACGTTCACAGAGCTCGGTCATGCTGAACAGCGCTCTGAGTTGATCTGCAACAAATAGGGTTCTCTGGTCCATGGGTGAGCTCTCTTTCCAGGGCATCGGGGCACCTCCTTGAGTACCCGCAATGTCCTCAAACTGTCACCCATGTACCAAGACTAAAGTGTTACCTATGTACCTGGACCATACCAAGTCACTCTCTAACAAGCAAATTCAGTTGACGGCTGTTTAAAGTGTTTCTATTTGACTTAAAACCAGTACATCCTCCCGCCGCAACTGATATGATGGCCGTTAGGGTTCTCTGAGAACACAAAGACTAGAGAAACTGAAAATGTATGATCAACAATGTGTTAAGTTTCTGCGATGGTCTTTGCCCCAGCTGAACTATAAATGGCAAGGTTTTCGGAAGGTTCGCAGACAAGTATGTAGACGTTTGAAGCGAAGATTAGAAGAACTAAGTATTTCTAACATATCGGGATACAAGGATTATCTATCAAAAGACCAGAAGGAATGGGTAATCCTTGATTCGCTATTGTATATCAGCATTTCTCGATTCTATCGGGACCGTGAGATTTTTGACTTGCTGAAGAACGAAATATTGCTCTTGCTGGCACAAAGGGCGTTAGAGGAAGACAGAGAAGTGAGATGTTGGAGCGCGGGTTGTTGCTCAGGGGAAGAAGCCTATTCATTGCAAATTATGTGGATTCAGGCAATCTTACCGCGATTGAAATCACAATTGCGCTTACACGTGATCGCGTCAGACAAAACCTCTTCTCTGCTGGAACGTGCCAAGAAGGGGATATATCCAGAAGGGAGTGTTAGAGATTTGCCACAGGAGTTCATACAGGCAGCATTCTTGAAGACTGACAATGGTTATGAGATAAAGAACTATCTTAAGACGGATATTGAGTTTATAGAACAAGATATTCGTCATCAATGTCCAGAGGGAATATTTGATCTGATTCTCTGTCGCAACTTGGCATTTACATACTTCGAGGAAGATCTGCAAAGAGCAATTATAGGAGAAGTTATTGAAAAGTTGGAACCCAATGGATTCTTTATTGTGGGATCCCAAGAATCGATTCCAAGTGGTATACCGCATCTTAGTCCATATTGGAAAAGAAGTATTTACCGAAAGATAGAGTAGGAAAGCTGTAATTAGCAGAAAGGTATCAGAGTTTGTGTAAACAGTGCTTAATCAATGGTAATGCATGAATGTCTCGGGGTATATCGTTTTTGCTGCAATCAACAACAGTGCCTGACAAGTCGCCTAACCCGAAGAAACCGCATTTCCCTTCGTGATAACGCTTGAATATCAGAGCACGTTTTCCTGAGTACCTCCTGTTAGGATTGTCTGGGTGGTTCCACGGGTTAGCTCCAGAACGTTATGTGGCTTTTGACAGCATGGAGTATCTGCAAACCGTATCGTCAATATGCAGGTATAACTCAAAGAAAAGGAGGAAAAAAATGAACGTAAGGCTATCTACAGGGAAAGAAATACCCATGGAAATGCACAAAGTAAGGATTGTGCAGAAAACCAGTTTAGTGCCGGTTGAAGAAAGGCTCAGGGCTATAGAAGAAGGTGGCTACAACACTTTTTCACTCAAAACCAAAGACATATTTATTGATATGTTAACCGACAGCGGAACAAATGCCATGAGCGACAATCAACTGGCAGCGATGATGGTTTCCGATGATGCATATGCTGGCAGCGAAAGCTTCTACAAATTAGCCCAAGCGATAGAAGATGTCTTAGGCTTCAAGTATGTTTTGCCCACGCACCAGGGAAGGGCGGCTGAGCATCTTATAGCCAAGGTTTTCATCAAGCCAGGTGACATCATCCCCATGAACTATCATTTTACCACCACGAAAGCACACATTGAGCTTATTGGCGGACAGGTTCTGGAAATTTTCGCGGATGAAGCTCTCAATACGCAGAGCAAGCATCCCTTCAAGGGGAATTTAGATATCCAAAAGCTGAAGGATACTATCAAAAAGTATGGGGTGGATAAGATACCGTTTGTAAGGATGGAGGCAACTACAAATCTGCTCGGCGGTCAACCATTTTCGATGGAAAATTTGAAAGAGGTGAAACGGATCTGTTCACAGCATAAGATTCCATTGGTGCTCGATGGAAGTCTGATCGCTGAGAATGCCTACTTCATAAAGCTTAGAGAAAAAGGATACCAAAATAAAACCATCAAAGCGATCATCAAGGAGATTATGGGCTTTGCTGATCTGTTCTACCTAAGCGGCAGGAAAAGCAGTTGTGTAAGAGGAGGATTTATCGCTACGAACAAGAAAGTCTTTTATGAGCAGATAAAACCCTGGCTTCCGGTTTACGAAGGTTTCCTCACATATGGCGGGATGTCCAGCAAGGAGATTGAGGCTATGGCTGTGGGGATTAGGGAGATGACGGACATCAATGTGGCTGGCAGTGCTGCGGAACAGGTGAAATATTTTGCCGAAAGGCTCATCGAAAGAAAAATTCCAGTAGTCACTCCGTCGGGTGGACTGGCTTGTCACGTCGATGCCATGATGTTCTTACCCCATGTTCCCCAATCCGAATATCCAGCCGGGGCTCTGGCTGCAGCCATTTACATAGCCTCTGGGGTGAGGAGCATGGAAAGAGGCACCATTTCCATGGACCGAGATGAAGAGGGGAATGAGGTGTTTTCAGATTTGGAATTAGCTCGGCTTGCAGTTCCAAGAAGGGTTTATACTATAGCTCACTTCGAATATGTGGCTGACAGGATACATTGGCTACACCGACACCGGGATTTGGTGAAAGGATTAAGATTTGTTGAGGAACCACCCGTGCTTAGATTCTTCTTTGGAAAGTTAGAGCCTATAGATAATTGGGGATCAAAGTTGGGTGAAGTCTTCAAAAAGGAAGTTGGCGCTCACTGGTAGAATGGCTTCGACTTGAGTTTGACATTGAAGGACAGGACCTCGGAATAGAAACGCAGGTTAATCATGCCTGGTCAAGCTACACGTTCATTGAACCAAAAACAAGGTCTATTCTCCTGGCAGAGACCAGCACGTTGGTGAGACAAATTCATGACCGAGGGAGGAAAGAACAGGGGTTGAAATCGCCAAGCCGTCTTTAAAGAATCTGCGAATGCATATTGAGGATAATCCACAGACATTCTTAAGTTTCTTTAGAGTTTATTTCGAAACAAATTCGTGACAAATCTGCGGCCGCAATTTATATCTAGCTTGGTACTAAATAGTAACTCCAACAGATCATGGGCTTATTAAGACGCCGTTCCCTTAGTTAACACTCCACCCATAGCAAAATAGCCCGACCTCCTGGCCGGGCTATTGTTCTCATCTCAATTGTACCTCTCTCCTATTTTTTCTTCTTCTTCCCCTTCTTTTCCTCAGTTTCTTCACACCCCTCTGCCATCTTCAGCAACCTTTCCCACTCCCAGTCCACGGTCCGCTGAATCTGTTTGATGTCCGCCTCAGTGAGATGGCGGAATCTGCCCTGAAGTTTTACATACTCCGTTACCGGCTTGGGCTTGGCCGGCTTGACGTTGATCTTGTAGTCCACGCCATTGAATATCTCATACAGCGGGAAGACCTTGGTCTGTACAGCCAACCTGGCCAGCTTGACGCAGGTCTCTGGGGCGCTGCGCCATCCGGTGGGACAAGGAGCGAAAACGTGGATGAACTTACAGCCCTGGGTATCCTTGGCCTTTTTGACCTTCTTGACCATATCCTCGGGATAGGCCACGGAGCAGGTGGCCACGTAGGGGATCCGATGAGCGGCCATGATGCCCACCATGTCCTTCTTGGGCGTTTCCTTGGGATGGTTCTCAGGCGTTGTGGTGGTCCAAGACAGTCGGGGGGTGGCCGAGCTGCGCTGAATGCCGGTGTTCATATAGGCCTCGTTGTCATAACAGATGTACATGATGTTATCGTTGCGCTCCGCCGCCCCGGAGAGGGCTTGAATCCCGATGTCGAAGGTGCCCCCATCACCAGCCCAGGCCACCACCTGGGTGTCCTTATCGCCCATCATCTCCAAGCCGGCCTCCATCCCCGAGGCCGCCGATGCGGCGGTCTCAAAGGCGGTGTGAAAGATGGGCACCTTGAGGGATGAGTAGGGAAAGGGACCATCGATCACCGACCAACAGCAGGCCGGGATGGAGAGGACCGTGTTTTGGCCCAGCGCCTTCAGGGCATAACGCATGGCCAGAGTGGCACCGCAGCCCTGACAGGCCAGATGGCCAGATTGCATCAGCTCCTGTTCCGGAATGGTTAGTTTCATGGCTTCAATCCTATCCAGATGATATCTTCTTCGGATCTATCTCTTTTCCCAGCGTCCTCGATAATCTCCGCGATGGTCTCTGGAGTCACATCTCTCCCCCCGAGCCCGGCGATATAGCCGAAAATCGGCGGCCGCCGGGGCTGGTTGTACATGGCTGCCTTCACTTCCTGGTAGAATATTCCGGAGTGTCCAAAGGAGATATTGCGGTCGATAACCATCACCCGGTGGGCATTCTCGATGGCTTTTCGGATCTCCTGGAAGGGAAAAGGTCGAAAGACCCGCACTCTCACCAGACCGATCTTTTCCCCCTTTGCCCGCAGCTCATCGACGACCGTCCGAGCCGTGCCCGCGACGGTGGCTGAGGCCACCAGGATGGTCTCGGCATCCTCGATCTGGTGGGTCTCGATGAGGCCATACTTACGGCCAAACAGCTTATCGAACTCCTCGTCGGCCTCCTTGATTAATCCCTCGGCCTCCCGCATGGATCGCTCAATCTTGTAACGCAGCTCATAATATCGGTCAGGACCAGTTAGATTGCCGAAGCTGTGGGGGTCTTTGGGATCGACTCGATAGGTGGCTTTGCGACGCGGCAGATACTTATCCACCAGCTCCTGGTCGGGCATATCCACCACTTCCGAGGTGTGGGAGAGCACGAAGGCATCCAGCACGATCATCGCCGGCAGAAGAACCCTCTCGTTCTCCGAAACCTTGAAGGCCTGAATCACCGTGTCCAGGACCTCCTGGTTCGACTCACAGTAGTATTGAATGAGACCGGTATCCCGTTGGGACAACGAATCGTTCTGATCGGTCCAGATGGTCCATGGAGGACCCATAGCCCTATTGATATTGCCCAAGACCACCGGCGTTCTGGCTCCCACTGCCCAGTGGAGCATCTCGTGCATGAGCGCCAGGCCTTGCGCCGAAGTGGCAGTGAACGTGCGCGCGCCTACTGCTGAAGCCCCGATGGATGCGGCCATGGCGGAATGCTCAGACTCTACCTTGATAAACTTGGCATCCAGAAGCTTATCCGCACAGAGCTCTGAGAGGAAGCCCACCACCTCCGTCTGGGGCGTAATGGGATAAGCGGCTATTACCTGAGCCCGGGCCAGCATGGCTCCGTACGACAGGGCGTGATTGCCCATGACCACCTTTTTCACTCACTCCTCCTTGACCACAGAAATGGCGTCCCTGGGGCACTCCTCAGCGCAGATGAGGCAGCCCTTGCAATAATCATAGTCGATGACTGGCTCTTCGTCCCTGATGAGGATGCAGGCATCCGGACAGAACTTCCAGCATATCATACAGCGAGTGCATTTCTCATAATCTATAACCGGTCGCAGGTTGCGCCATGATCCGGTCTTGTTCCAATCCATCAAGCCCAAGGACATGGCCATGGCCGGCATGTCTTTCTCGCCTTTGATGTCAATTTTCTCAGTCATTTTTTATCCTCGAGGTGTTTCAAAGTGCATTTTGTAATCTAATAACCCGTTAATCGGTTATCGTTGATCGTTGATCGTTGATCGCAAATGACAAAACCTAGGTTGTATTCTTGACGATTACCGATCAACGATTTACGCTTTTTCAAACGCTTCTTTCGCGGCCTGGACGTTTTCCTCTTTCTTGATGGGCGATTCCTCACGCACAGCCTCCAGAAGCGCCTTCAGACCAACAAAACCGGTGATTTTTGAGAAAGCGGCCAGCATGGGCATGTTGACGATGGGCGCCGCCTTGGAGCCCAAACCGTATTTAACCGCAACAGAGGTGGCATCGAAGGTTCTCACTCGGAACTTATCCGGCACTTCGAAGAAGCTGGGATCTTTGCCGGAATTGATGATCACCCAACCGCCGGATTTGAGGCCCGCGGTCACATCGATCACCTCCATGAGGGTGGGGTCCATAACCACCACATGGTCCGGCTGGTAGATCTTGCAGCGCAGATAGATCCGCTTGTCGTCGATGCGGGTAAAGGAGACCACCGGTGCACCTCTCCGCTCCACGCCGTATTCGGGGAAGGTCTGGACCCATTTTCCTTCTATCATTAAAGCATCAGCCAGTGCCTTGGATGCGACCACCGTTCCCTGTCCGCCCCGTCCGTGAAATCGAATCTCGATCATATCAACTCACTTTCGCTGCACCTGAAAGAAACCTGTGTCCATTTTTTAATATAGGTGAGGAGGCCAACAGACACAAGCAGAAAATGTGAAATTTTTCACCTGTGAGCGTGGGTTCGGAAAAGGATGAACAAGTATACGTCCTTAAAGCTATAATCAATTGTTCGATCAAAGGGGCTGAGGGTTCGGGGGCTTGAGGTGTCAAGCGAACCCGCGCCGCCCATAAGAACGTGTTATCTTTAGCCAAGCGGAGAACGCCAAATAGGCTGCCTGCTGGCCTGAAAGCTGAGATTCTTCGACCACTATAGCGGCCTCAGAATGACAATACAGTGTTTCCTTGGGGAGGCGAGCTAGTCATTAAGCATCAATTTGCAATGAGCTCTTGAGCAGATTTAGTATGGTTGCGAACTCGATTTCCGATCCCCGGTCCCCGATCCACGATAAAAAAACCCGGCTCAAGAGCCGAGTCTCTCCTTTGCAGCGAAATTCCCTTCTACCCTTCAACCCTCCTCAACAAGCGCTCCAAGTCTTCCTCCACTCGTTGTTGGATAACCCCGATTTGTTTCTTGGTCAGGCGGTGGAAACGCCTCTGAGGCCGAAAGTATTCTTCCACCGGAAGCCTTTTGGGGAGGACATTGATGGTGTATTTCTTCCCTTTCTGCACCTCGTAGAGGGAAAAGATTCCTGTGTGGACGGCCAGCCTGGCCGTCTGAACGGAGAGATTTTCGGGGATCTTCCAGACCAGCGGACAGGGCGCGAAAAGGTGGAGCAGCCGCGTCCCCTTGATTCTTTTAGCTTTTTTAAATTTGCCAATGAAATCCTCGGGGTAGGCCACTGTGGCCGTGGCCGCATAGGGTATCCGAAGTGCAGCGAGGATATCCACCAAGCTTGCTCGAGCCTCTATCTTGACGCCTTTAGGCTTTATGATGGTCTCGTTTTCAAAGCTGACGTAGATGATGTTCTCGCTCCGCTCCGCAGCCTTACTCAGGTTCTGAAGCCCGATTTTGAAAGTCTCCTCAATTCCAGCCCACACCACCACCGTCCCGTCCGTTTTGTCCTCAAAGTTCATGGCCCTCCGGACTTCTGAGACAGGGGAAGCAGCCGTCTTGCAAGCGGTACGAACAACCGGCACATGGGAAAAGGAGTCTGGCAATGGATTATCCCTATCGTAGCAATACCTCTCTGAGCTCACCAGAGATGTCTTCTTTCCAAGGGCTTTCAAAGCATAGCGCAGGGATAGTGCGATGCCGCAGCCCGGACAGGCTGAATGCCCCGAGTCCACAATCTCCCTCTTGGGGATCTGAAAGTTTTGTACCTTCGTCTTAGGAATGAAGGTTCTCATCACTTCACCAGTTCCAGCTTCTCTCCCTCTCCGGTCCGCCATGTTTCGTAACGCCATCGAAGATCTGGCATAAGTTGTCCAGCGCGAAACGGCACCCTCTTCTACCGGCTATAACCTGAGCCCAGAAACGCAGGGTTCGCCATGAGACGGCCTTCTCTCCGGCAACTGCCTTCTTCATCTCAGCACCTCCCGCATAGACATGGCGTTCCGGGGACACTCCTGAACGCAGATGCCGCAACCTGTGCAGTGCTCATAGTCGATTTTATAGCCGAACTTCCCACGACGACTGGAGATGGCAATATCGGGGCAGAAGATCATGCAGTTCTCACACATGTTGCAGACGCCACAGCTAATACACCTTTGAGCCTCCGCCACAGCCTCTTCCTCCTTGTAACCCACGCAGACCTCTTGAAAACCTTTAGTCCGGGTCTCCACAGGACGAACACGAAGGGGCACCTGGGCCTCCTCCTCTAAATAGGCCAGGTTCAAGTCTTTACACCGTACCAAGGAGGGATCTACCTCTTTAGGGCGAATGCGTGCCGTTCCCGGCCGTTCCTGAATGGAGAAGAAATCCTCCCCTTTCATATAACGGTCGATGGCCAAGGCTGCCCTCTTGCCAGAGCCGATGGCATGGGCCACCGTGCCCGCTCCTGTGGCCACGTCTCCACCAGCGAAGACCCCCTCTTTGCTTGTGAAACACCCCCTGTCCACCAGGATACCCCGGGCCTCGGTCTCGATATCTTCGGGCAGAAAGGAGAGATCCGGAAGCTCTCCCATGGCCAATACAATCCCATCTACTTTAAGCAGAAAGTTACATCCTTTTATGTGAACCGGTCGACCATGACCACTCTTATTCTTCTTGCTCGGCTTCACCCTGACCAACTCCATGCCCTTCACTCGCCCACCCTGAACGAGGATCCTCTCAGGATAAACCTGAGGAATGATCTCGATGCCTTCCTCCAGAACACTCGCGATTTCCCCACCAATGGCCGGCATCTGAGCTTGAGGGTGCCGGCAGACGATGATCGGTCGGCATCCCCGGCGAAGAAGAGATCTGGCGACATGAACAGATGCATTCCCGCCCCCGATGATGGCAACCCTCTCCCCGATCCTGATATTCTCCCCCAGGTTGAGTCGTTTCAAAAGCTCCACGCTGGAGAAAACACCCTTTGCCTCCTCCCCGGGAATCCCTAGCTTTTCGCTTTGGTGAAAGCCCGTGGCGACGAACAGGGCCTCAAAGCTCCTCAATTGATCCAGAGTGATGTCCCGGCCAACCACGGTGTTCGTCCTGATCTCAACCCCCTGAGCTTTGATATCGGCGATTTCCTGATTAAGAACGGCCCGGGGAAGCTTGTATCTGGGGATACCAGCCCGCATCATCCCGCCAGCCTTGGGCAGGGCTTCGAAGACGGTGACTCCATATTTCATCCGGGCTAACTGATAAGCACAGGAAAGCCCAGCAGGCCCCGAACCCACAATAGCTACCTGTTTCGTCCTTTGAGGTCTGGCTTTTGGCCTAGGACGAGGAAGAGTCCGGCCATAATCCGCCAGAAACCTTTCCAGAGCGTGAATGGAGATGGCCCCACCCAACTCCGCGCGGTTGCACTCGTCCTCACAGGGATGGGGGCATACCCTTCCACAGACACCGGGGAAGGGATTCTCCTGTCGAATCAGCTCCCAGGCCTCCCGCAATCGCCCCTGGCTGGCCAGGTAGATGTACTCTACAATATCCTCGCCGGCGGGACATGCCTCATTACAGGGCGCGGTTTTATCACAGTAATAGGGTTCTTGGTACTTAGAGGAGAGCATTTGCTTTGCGGCAGGGTCTCCGGGGACGCGGCCATGAAGGGATATCCATTTTTCGCTGCGTAACTCAATCCTGTCTACTTTTTTGGCCATGGAGACGCCCGATTAGCTCCTTCCTCTCACAAATCTCGTGAGCTCCAATCTTGTGGTCCTTATCAGCGCTGGTGAACTCGCTATTGCTCCTTTTTAATATAGCAACGCAGGCTGAAAATCACAAGGACAAAAAGTGAGTCTTTGGGCTTTCCGACGCCGTAGATACCCTTTTCTCATAAAAAAGGCGCCTTGAACGCGCCGATGATGGTCGAGATTCGTGTTGCTTGCGGGATTCGGGGACTGAGACTCGGGGCACCACCACACTAAAGAAACATCATTGAAAATTGCAAATTAAAATTTGCCTCTCCTCGCCCCCTTCCAAAAAGCATTACATGGCACAATTGCTTTCGGTGAGACGCGACATGTCGCTTCTCTACCTCTCTGTGAACACGAATACCGATTCACGGTTCCCGGTCTCCGGTTTCCGATCACCGGTTTTTCTCAAATCACCTTCTGCTTCCAGGTCCCGCGGCCAAACCAGATCAAACCGATCATGGAGATGATCACGTTGGAGACGAACATACCCCACCAGATGCCCAGATGCCCCCACCGCAAGATGAAGGCCAGCACGTAGGCAATAGGGATACGCAACAACCACAACCGTCCGATGGACAGATACATCACAGGAGAGGTCTTCCCTGCCCCCTGAAAGGCGGCGAAGATCACCATGATGATGCCAAAGAAAAAGACCGAGTAGGAGACTACGCGAAACAGAATAACCCCCTGAGATACCACCTGGGGATCGTTGATGAATAGCCTAATCACCGGCTGGCTATAAAAAACCAGCAAACTGCAGCCCACGGCCAGGAAAGCCGCCACCATGCCCACCGCCCACCAGATAGTCCGCTCGGCTCTTCTAACCTGATCCGCCCCCAGGTTCTGGCCAATCAGGGCTGTGGCTCCAGCGCTAAAACCCATAGCGGGCACGTTCAAAAAGTGGATGATCCGCACAGCCACGGTGAAGGCGCTGACCACCACCGACCCGAAGGAGTTGACGAAGCCCTGAGTGACCATAAATCCCAGAGAGGCTCCCGACTGGCCCACGCCGGCCGGCATGCCGATGCGCAGGATTCTGTGCAGATAGTGTTGCCTTGGTCGCATATGGGGCCAGCGGACCTTCAGTCCGCGGGCGCCAGAGACCAGCAGGATCACACAGGCCGTCGAGGCCAAGATGCGGGAGGTCACCGTCACCGTAGCCGCCCCGGCCACCTCCATCCGGGGGAAGGGCCCCCAGCCGAAGATAAGGACGGGATCCAGGATGATGTTCAGCAGATTGGCCCCCAGGTCGATGATCATTGGCGTGATGGCATCGCCGGCACCGCGCATGATGCCGCCGTAAATGAAAGAGATAGCCATGAAGGGAATGCCTGTGAAGATAATTCTCAGGTAGGAGCGCGCATTCACGAACACATCTTCCGGGGTGTGCATAAACCGGAGGATGGGAGACGATACCAGCACTCCCACAAGGGAGACGATGGTGGCTCCGATAAGTAAGAAAACAAATGTTTGACCAGCTGCCAAGTTGGCTTGTTCTCTCTGGCCGCTGCCGGTGTACTGGGCCACCAGAGTAGTGCCTGCTACGGAGAAGCCAGCACCGAAGGAGACGAAGAAAAAGAGGATCGGAAAGGAAATGCCCGGCGCCGAGATCGCCTCTCGACCCAGCTTGCCCAGCCAGAAAGCATCGGCCATGCTGTATAGGGTTTGCAGCATGAAGGTGGCCATGACGGGCAGGGAAAGGCGCATCAGGGAGCCAGGAATGGAACCACTGAGCAGGGGGGGTTTATCCTCGTTCCGGTTTTCCAACATGGAGACGCTATTTCCTTGATCGAGATTGGAGACTCGAGAAAAAGACAGATCCTGGATGCGAGATCCTGGATAAAGGCTAAAATAAAAGACGGTATTTTCCAGCTTCCAGCATACAGCCTCTGACTTCCATGCCAGCTTCTACAACCATAAACCAGCTTCTAGCTTCTGCCTACTGCGTAATGAAATCGGCATCGGGAGATGCCTCCTACGATAAATTGCCATTGCCCTTAGTAGACTTAGTTTTTTATTCTACAGCTTTTAAAGGCAAAAAGCAACCCCTTTCTGTTCTTTCCCATTCACTGTGGGATCAATGGAAGTGGGGAAAGTGCTTGACATGGCTGCCATTTTTTCATATTCTAAAGACGACTTTTTTCCAGCACAGAGATGTAAGATCACCTCTTGATCTCTTAAACTACGCTGTTTGAGGGGGCGACGTAGATGAGCGATTTCCATCAGACCGGAATCATCACCACTTTGCACATCCTGGGCGACAGGGATCTTGCTGATCTGGAAGCAGAGCTGGAGCGCATGGCCCAGATACGCCCTGTGGCTCTGGTCTTACCCTGTCTCTTTTCAGAACTCAGGGGCAAGGCCCTTCCCGGAATCATAAGGGAGCTCCAGAAGGTCAAGTATCTAGAACAGATCGTGGTCACCTTGGGCGGTGCTGACCGACGGGAAGAGTTTGTGGAGACCAAGAGGTTCTTCTCTGCCCTTCCTCAAGAGACCAGGATCATCTGGAACAGCGGGAGGCGCTTGCAGAACATCTTTCGACTCGTTGAGGAAAGACACCTGCGCGTCGGGGGCGAGGGCAAAGGACGGGCCGCTTGGATGGCCTATGGCTATGTTCTGGCCAGCAGAAAAAGCCGGATCATCGCCCTTCACGACTGCGACATCGTCAACTATGACCGGGGGCTGTTGGCCAGACTGTGTTATCCGGTAGTTAACCCAGAACTGGATTATGAGTTCTGCAAGGGTTACTACAGCCGGATCACCGACCGGATGTACGGTCGGGTCACCCGGCTGTTCGTTTTCCCCATGATCCGCGCCCTCCAAAAGGTGGTCGGGCCCCAGCCTCTGCTGTCCTTTCTGGACAGCTTCCGCTATCCCCTAGCCGGAGAGTTCTCCATGGACGCAGAACTGACCAGGATCAACCGCATCCCCGGCGACTGGGGGCTGGAGGTGGGCATCCTGAGCGAGATCCTCCGGAACTGCTCTCTCAAGCGGGTTTGTCAGGCAGAGCTGTGCCAAACCTATGAGCACAAGCACCAACCCCTGTCCCGGAAAGACCCCAAGCGCGGACTGTTGAAAATGAGCGTCGATATCGCCAAAACCCTGTTTCGCACACTGGCCTCTGTCGGGGTCATCCTCCATAGAGGGACCTTCGCTACCATCATCAGCGCTTACACCCGAGAGGCTCAGGATGCCAGGGATCGGTATGTCGCCGACGCGGCCATCAACGGCCTCTTCTACGACCGACATGCTGAGGGCATAGCCGTGGAGGCCTTCGCCAAAGGGCTGAACATCGCCGGGGAGACGTTCTTGCAAGACCCACGGGGCACGCCCAGGATTCCTAATTGGAATCGAGTCTCTTCGGCCATCCCGAATATTTTAGACCAGTTGGAAGAGGCTGTGGAGAGGGACAACAGATGATTCTAGATGCTGGATACTAGATACTGGATACTAGATGCTGGATTCTGAATTACAATTTCGAGAGTTAATAGAGTTGAGAGAGTTAAGAGAGTTTAAATGATAGAGGAAGATAAACGATTCGTAATCTTTTGTTCCTCGATGTTGGTGAAAACCATAAATGAATGTTGTCCTTGCGAGGAGGTCTTCGAGAAGGAAGACCGACGAAGCAATCTCTGTTTTTTTCTCCATAGAAGCTCTCATCTCTGCGGATGGAGATCTAAGGGACAGGAGCTCCTCTGGGACTGAAAATCATCACAATTTATCATGCCTGCGCAGGCAGGCATCTCGGTTTCTCAGAACATCTGTCAGGATGCTACCCTTCGGAGATTCCTGCATTCGCAGGAATGACATAAAAAAGAGAGCTTTCAGAAAATTGAATTTCAACAGAAGAACTTCGTTACGAACATCGATACCGACAAACGAGCTTCGCAGTTGGGTTTTTCAAGGATATCCAGTATCAAGTATCATTCCTTTAAGAATCTTCAGATGAATCCATGACTTATTCGTCAACATCCCACAGTCTTCAGATAACAGACCATCTAGCCATCTTTACAGATCTGGACGGCACCCTGCTGGACCATCGGTACTCCTGGGAGCCGGCTGCCGACTGCCTGGGGGAGCTTCGCACTCGAAGCATTCCGGTTGTTCTCTGCACCAGCAAAACTATCCAGGAGACGGAGCAATATCGTCGAGCGATGGGCATCGCCGACCCCTTCGTCGTGGAGAACGGCGGCGCCATCTTCATTCCCCAGGGCTACTTTGGACCTCTTTCCCGGGAAGTCCGCCAAGATGGGGCTTACCACATCATCGAGTCGAACGTACCTTACGCCAAATTATTGGCTGCCCTGGAAGAGATCAAACGGAAAGTTGCTCCTCAGGCCTTGGGTTTCTCCGACTTGAGCCCGGAGAGGCTGGCGGAGATGACCGGCTTGAGCCCACAACAGGCAATATTGGCAAAAGACCGGAAATACGACGAGCCTTTCATTATTCCGCAGAACCAGCCCCCCATCGATAACATCCGACGGATTATCGAGGAACGTGGCCTCAAATATTCACGCGGGACTCGGTTTCACCATATCTCCGGCCCCCACGACAAGGGAATGGCGGTCCAGAAGCTGGTGGAGCTCTTTCGAGGGATGGACCCGAGCTTCTTCAGCGTGGGCCTGGGAGATAGCCCCATGGATACTCCCCTTCTGGAACAAGTCGACCTGCCCATCATCGTGCAAAACAAGGAGGGAAAATACCATCCGGCTTTCAATGATACCGCCTACCTCAAGTCTCACGCTATTGGACCTGAAGGCTGGAGCATGGCTATAGGCCGGCTCTTCGAGGTGGGCTTGGACCATATCCATGACTTGAAGCCTCTGAAAAAGGAGAATTGTGACCCATGAGCTCCCACAGCGCTCTTTCAGATGAAGCTCGGGAACACATCGAAAGTGTGGGCAAGGCCGACATCTTGGTGGGCATACCCAGTTACAACAACGAGGCCACCATCGAACATGTGGTTAGGGCCGTTCAGTTCGGTTTAGCCAAGTATTTTCCCAGACAACGTTCAGTACTGATGAACTCCGATGGAGGCTCTCGGGATAAAACTCGGCAGATCGTCCAGAAAACCAGCGTGTACGGCGATCTGGATCTCATCTTCGTGGAGAACCCCGTCAGGCCTGTTCGCAGCCTAGCCACCCCTTACCACGGAATCCTGGGAAAGGGCAGCGCCTTCAAGGCCATCTTTGAGGTGGCCGATCGCCTCTCGGTCAAGGCCTGTATTTTGGTGGACTCCGACCTGCGCAGCATCAGTCCCGAGTGGGTGGAGCTTCTGGGCGCCCCGGTTCTCCTCAAGGAGTACGATTTCGTGGCGCCCTTCTATTCCCGGCACAAGTATGACGGGACCATCACCAACGCTATCGCCTATCCCCTCACCCGGACTCTCTACGGTCGAAGGCTTCGTCAGCCCATCGGGGGCGACTTCTGTGTTTCCCGGAAGCTTCTCAAAAACTTCTTGCAGCAAGATGTCTGGGGAACGGACGTGGCCCGCTACGGCATCGACATCTGGATGACCACCACGGCCATCAACGAGGGCTTCAAGCTCTGTCAGTCATTTCTGGGGGCCAAGGTGCACGACGCCAAGGATCCTGGCAAATACCTGGGCCCTATGTTCAAGCAGGTGGTGGGCACCCTGTTTCGACTTATGGGACGATATCAGAACAGATGGAAGGCGGTCAAGAAATCCAGGCCCATCGCCCTGTACGGCTTCAAATCGGACATCTCTCCCCCAGAGGTGGAGGTGGATGTGGAGCGACTCCTGGAGCAGTTTCAGGCCGGGGTGAAGGAGAGAATCGACTACTGGTCCACGATTCTTCCCAAACCGCGTACGACACAAATCCGAAAACTCACCCAGCTTTCGAAAAAGCAATTTCATTTCCCCGATGAGCTGTGGGTGAAGATCGTCTATGACTTCGCCATCGCCTATCACCGACAAGAATCCAATCAGGAAGACGAAAAGGACTATGTAGTGGAATCCCTTGTGCCCCTGTATTTCGGGCGCACCGTATCCTTCGTCATGGAAACCTGGGATATGGACACTTACGAGGCTGAGGAGCTGGTCGAGAGGTTGGCAGGAAAGTTCGAGGCGGCCAAGTCCTATCTGGTGAAACACTGGAGTTTCGGGAAGAAATAAGCAGGAGGCAGGAGCAGGATTATAGTTTAGAGAGTTTGGAGAGTCTTGAGAGTTAAGAGAAGTTAGAATGCTCGATAAAAAAACGATCCGGGATCCTTGGATTTTCGATCTTGGATTCTCGGTGCTTGTTTATCGGTGTCGAAGCTCGATGCTCGATGAGATCTCTCCCATCTGTCATTCCCGCGAAAGCTTGTCCCCGCGTAGGCGGGGACAGGAATCCAGAGACTTTACAAAAGCCACAAGAATCTCCCACTTGATTGTCATGCCTGCGCATGCAGGCATCTCGGTTTTAAGAACATCCACCGGGAAACGATCCAGGATCTTTGATCCTTAACGCTAGTGAAAGCCATAAAAGAAAGCTGTCATTGCGATATTCTATGACTTGTCAAGGATTATTTGATTAGTGCAGGATGGATTGATCGGTAATTTTCATGATAAGGGATTTGGGATTTC
>SMTZ1_10003415_pt1 | contig 16397 bp, 13 predicted proteins | sample DeeMarSWOR136_30_FD_25667 | JGI IMG/M metagenome (IMG submission 25667)
GCAAAAAAACATAATTTAAACCTTTCAAAAATCCCGTATATCCAGGGGTGGGGGCATGCAACCGCACCCATCAGATTCAGCGATAAGGCGGAGGAAGCAAAAAAGAGCCAGTACGTCCTGCCTCATACACGTAAAGCCATTTTAGAGGCTTTTCAAAGGTCAAATATTCACGGAGTAGAAGATATATCCTGCATCGAGACACACGACTGTTTCACCATCACAGAATATGCCGCAATCGAACACTTTGGGTTGACAAAACCGGGAGAAGGCTTCAAGGCAATTGAAGACGGCACCATCGAACTCAATGGAAGCTGTCCGATCAATCCGTCGGGAGGGTTAATTGGAGGCGGGCATCCCGTAGGAGCAACAGGTACGAGACAGCTGCTCGACGCGTACCTGCAGGTGTCCGGTAAAGCAGGTGATTATCAGGTTGCTGGCGCAAAGCGGGTCGCCACACTGAATATAGGCGGCTCTGCTACAACGAACGTGGTTCACATCTTGGGATCTGATACAAACGGAAGTTAATTAGTCACTGGTCGGCCTACTTTACAAACCTACGAAGCAGGCCTGCAAGCTCGACTTGCGAACAGGGTAATGTTCACCAACGACTGATTAAATCTTTCCAGGGCTAGAAACTGCCCACATCTTTCAGATACTCGATTGATTCTCTCAGAGACTCAACAGGATCCTTCAGGGGATAGTATTCCAGACCGTAGTACCCTTTATATCCCATTCCACTGAGCTTCCTGAGGACACGGGGCAGATCTATCTCACCTTCTGCAGGCTCATGCTGTCCTGGAACACCTGAAATATGTATGTGGCCGATGTAATCGACATACTCCTTCATGGTGGCAAGCAGGTTTCCCGTCATGATTTGAATGTGAAAGACATCGTAGAGTAACTTTATGTGCTTCCCACCAACTTCACGGCAGAGGTCTCCTGCTTCCTTGATCGTGGTCAGAAGGACCCCCTTGTATTTCGGGAGACTGAGGGGTTCGATGGTGAGCTCCACTCCCGTTCCGTCGAGCATCCTGTCCATCTTGCGCAGAGAGGAAACGATCTTTTTAATCAAGCCTGACCGTTTCATGCCCGGGATTTCGTGCCCGACAAAAGTGATAAGCTGAAGCACACCGAGCCTTTGCGCGATAGGGATGAGTCGCTCCAGTGCCCTCATCATCATATCCGTGCCTTCATCTTCCACGAGAGTACCCCCGTGATCAGCGTGGGGAGAGTTCAATGTGAAAGTCACAAGCTTCAATCCCAGTTCCTGGTTTAATCTATGTATAAGATCAAGATCTTTTGCATCGTCTTTCTCGATCCAGCCGCCCTTGCCATCCCTCTGCATATCGTAATACCAGAACTCATACGCCTTGAACCCCAGTTCTGCACAGTTTCGTATCTGTTTTTCGTAGGGGATTGTGTAAGGAAAAACTGTTTCGATGCATACGCTCAACCGATCAATGTTCTTATCCATTTCCACTCTTTCTCCCTTCGTATCAGAATATTAATAAGAATGTATGGTATTCCATTCTCGATGCGCATTTATCTTCGATCTGATCGCCCACATTGAACGGTATAACGGCCCTCAGGGCTTGACTACAACCTTGAGAAGATTTCCTTCCTGAATTTCTTTCATCATATCGGGTATTTCCTCAAGGGAAATGATCTTACTGATAAAAGTCTTCCCATCGATCCTTCTGCCACTCATCAGATCAAGACACGTCTTGATTTGAAAAGCGGTGCTCCCGGAGGACCCGTGAATGAACAGCTCCTTGTAATGGATCAGATTACCGTCGAGATGCACCGTACTATCATCCTTTGGAAGTCCCCCGAAAAAGTCAATGTGGGCACGATTCGCAGCAATCGATATGGACTGCTCCTGCGCCTGTTTCGAAGGAGCAGCAATTAGAATGACCGAAGGTCCGATACCGCCGGTTGCCTCTTTCAGTATCCCCTCCAGATTATCTTTCTCGGGATTTATATAATAATCTGCACCAAATTGCCGTGCAAGATCCAAACGCACCTCGTTTATCTCCGACACGAACACTTTTGTTGCCCCGAGGGTTTTCGCCAGGCTTATATGCATACACCCGATTGGCCCACTCCCTATTATGAGCACTTCGTCTCCCACTCCTACTCCCGCTAACATCTGACCGTTGAGCGCGCACGCCATTGGCTCGGCAATTGCGGCCTCCTCTTCACTCACCTTTTCCGGCACTTTTATGAGATTACCCGCTTTTATCGCTTTCTCTGGAATCACCATGTATTCGGCGAAACCCCCGGGGTGATAAAATCCGAACGCCTCCGTGTGTTTTTGAAATGTCAGGCAGAGGTTTGTCCACCCCTTCCGACAGCTATAACACTCCCCGCATGAAATTATGGGAACCACCGTTACCCTGTCCCCGATTTCAAATCTTGTTACGTGGCTTCCCATATCCTCAACCTGGCCCGATATCTCATGGCCTATTATTTGTGGTGGTGAGAAATTCTTATAGCCATACAGGTAAACCTTAAGATCTGTACCACAGATCGCACAGGCACCGACTTTGAGGAGAATATCCCCTTCACCTATTTCTGGAACCGGAACCTCCTCAACTCTAATATCCTTTATCCCATGATACACTGCTGCCTTCATTTTCCGTCCCCGCACTACGCATTAATCGAGAATAAGATAATATTACGTGATCATATTATCCTATTATCTTGTTATTACAAGTTACTATATAAACACCAAATGCTTTTTCTGTCAAGAAAAATTATCCTTCATGGCGTATTTTTATACGATTCAGTAATCAGGACGTTGAACCAACTCCGGACTCTCCAACATGCATTCACCATCTGGTGGATGGAGGACTCTTTTGTTATTGCTGCCAGTTCCTTGACCGTTCAACCGCCCTCTTCCAATTTGAGTAAAACGCTTCCCTTGTCTCTTCATCCATCCGCGGTTCAAAATATTTATCTACTTTCCAGTACTGCACTATTTCTTCTTTGCTGTGCCAGAAATCAACTCCGAGTCCTGCAAGGTAACACGCGCCCAGTGCAGTCATTTCTGTTATTTTCGGCTTCTCAATGGGTATTCCAAGAATATCCGCCTGGAACTGCATCAATAAATCACTTTTCGTTGCCCCTCCGTCAACCCTGAGAGATTTCATTCTCCGGCCTGTATCAGCCATCATCGCTTCGAGATTATCTCTTGACTGATAGGCAATTGATTCTATGGCACTTCGTGCGATGTGTTCCACCTTTGTGCCAGCGGTTATCCCAATAATAAGACCACGGGCATGGGCATCCCAATAGGGTGCGCACAGACCGGTAAACGCAGGCACGAGGTATACCCCGCCCGCATCGGTAACCTTTTCTGCAAGTACGGTACACTCACTGGACTCCTGTATCACTCGCAGGCCATCTCTCAACCACTGTATGACTGCACCACCGATATACACAGCCCCCTCCAGTGCATAGTCGACCTCATCACCAATTTTCCATGCAAGATCGCTTATCAGTCCATTTTTTGATAGGGAGGGTTTACTCCCCGTGTTCATGACGATTGAGAGCGCAGTACCGTAGGTGCACTTTACCATACCCGGAGAAAAACATCCCTGCCCAAATGCGGCTGACTGTTGATCACCTGCATCTCCCGATATCGGAACTTCTTCCCCAAAAAAAATGTCCCTGTCGGTGGTTGCCATGATACCGCTTGATGCCTTTAATTCCGGCAGTATGTGTGGGGGGATATCGAGCCATCCCATTATTTCCGTGTCCCACTCCAGGGTATGGATGTTGAGTAACATCGTCCTCGAGGCATTCGAATAATCAGTGACGTGGAATCCTCCATTGCTGAGATTCCAGATAATCCACGAGTCGATGTTACCCATACAGATTTTGTTTTTATCAATTTTTTCCCTCACTCCTTTCACATTCTCTATGACCCATTTGATTTTTGTTGCAGAAAAATACGGGTCAAGTACCAGACCTGTCTTCCTCATTATTTTTTCTTCGTATCCACTTGCTTTTAATTCATCGCACATTGAAGTGGTTCTTCTGCACTGCCAGTTAATAGAGTTGTAGAGCGGTTTTCCGCTCTCCTTTTCCCAAATCACTATGCTTTCCCTTTGATTTGTAATTCCTATTGCAGCGATCTCTTTCGGGGTCACCTTTGCCTGTTTGAACACATCTTTGATACATTCAATTACGGTGCTCCATATTTCCATGGGATCATGCTCAACCCAACCTGGTTTCGGATAGATCGGTGTGATTTCCCTGTGGGTCATTGAATGAATTTCGGCCTTGCCGTTAAACAGGATGACACGTGTCCCTCCCGTTCCCTGATCAATGGCCATGATATATTTCTTTTTCATGATTTTTTCCCCACTATTTACCCTAATATTTTCCTATCCCCCGACTCGCACCTGTTACCAGCGCTACTCTGTTGTCAAGATCGATATTCATGGACAACATTCCTCACGCGGAGAGTAGTTGTGAATGAGAAGATCTGTTCACAGTGTTCCTGGAGCCTTCCACATTGGTCTTGTAAGCCCTCTTTCCACCAGCTCCAACAAGGATGGATATATTGCCCGCCAGATACGATAGTTTTCGATATACGTATTATGCACTTTTATATCCGGTTCATAGACCTTTTCCATACGGACGAATTGTGAACACACTTCAGTAAGGCTTCCGTAAATTCCGATCCTGTACGCCGACATGGCAGCAACACCGAGTGCCGTTGCTTCGTGCACAACAGGAACCTTAACCGGTATATTGAGTGTATCTGCTATGATTTGAGCTAAAAGCGGGCTCTTGGAGCCTCCCCCACTGAAAACGATCTCTTTTGGCCATTCTCCGTACACGTCTGCGATGTTCTCCATTTCTCCGAGCGTTTGATAGGCGGAGTTTTCTAAAAGCGCCCTGTAAAAAGTTGCCTTGTTGTATCTCTCGGGATCCAGGACATCAAAATTGAGAAAAGCGGGGGAGGCATGGATCCAGCGGCTATTGTTACCGACATCAGACATGATTACCTGAACTCCGTAGGAGCCGGCAGGAACCTTTTCTGCCATTTGATTCATAATCTCATATTGGTCCTTTCCGGCCTTTCCCGCGCTCAGGGCCTCCTCCTGACAGAATGCGTCTCGAAACCAGCGCAACGCAAGGCCTGTATAAAAACTGCAGGATTCGATTATCCAGAGGTTATCAATTCCGTGACAGTTCGTCCTCGTACGTTTTTTTGGATCAAGAAGGGGTTTTGGTGATATGATCGATGGAAGCCAGAAGCTCCCGGCGATAAGGCCCGCATCCCCGGCCGATATTACCCCGCTGCCTATATAGCCGCTCTGCGTATCCCCCATTCCTGCCATGACTGGTGTTTTCTCTACAAGCCCGGTCTCCTCCGCAACCCCCGATGAGACAACACCCACCTGCTTGCCCGGACTCACCACCTCGGGTAGATTATCTCGATGTAACCCGGCAAGATCGGTCAGGAGAGTCGACCATTCACAGGACTTTATATCAAACATCCCCGAACTTGAAGCGACAGAGGGTTCTGTGATGAACCTACCGCACAAACGGTAAATGACCCAATCCGAAAGCATAGTCATTTTTTCAATACGGCGAAACAATTCGGGCTTATTCTTCCTGAGCCACAGTATTCGAGCGAGTGCGTGGATATTCGGCCAGTCTCCCTGGATTTCATATATTTTTGGGCCCCACCCTTGCTCAACGAGGAGGGCAGTTTCTGCTTCAGCGCGCGCATCTATGTTCGGCACGGCAAATATCTCCCGTCCAGACGTACCGAAACACACGATCGCATGCCGCATGCTCGTAGCGCTCACTGCGACTATAGCATGGGGATCGATCCGTGCCTTCTCCATAGAGTCACGTATGCATCCACAGAGCAATTTCCAGTTGTTGACACAATCAAAATCAACTGCGCCAGGATACACAGGGTCCACAGGATGGAACCACTCTCGCTGCGCGACTGACACCTGCCTCCCGAGCTCATCGAACACAACGCTTCGCCCGCTCCCTGTTCCCGCATCTATTACGAGTAAATGCTTATTGCTGGCCATATATGAAGTTCCTCTCTATATCGACTGTGTTGCTGATTCAGCTGTTTGTTATTACTACCTTTAACCCCTTCCTTCCCTCAGCTGCATGGAATGCATCCTGCGCTTTTTCCATCTCGAATCTGTTGGTGATGAGAGACTGAAAATCGACCTTCCCTGATGCGAGCAGTTTAAGGGCCTGCCTGGTCTCGATGTGGGATGCTGTGTAACTGGCAGTGATGTGCTTCTCTGTAAAAAAAAGGGCGTTCGGGTTTAATATAATTGCTTCTTCGGGCTGTGGTGGAGCAAAAAGCACGAGAATGCCGCCGTTTCGCACAGACTCCAAACCCTCCCGAATTGCCTGAAGGTTTGACACATTCACCATCACTGCATCAACCCCGATACCGTTCGTTGCATCCTTCACAACCTCCGGCAGTGACTGCTTCAAGGGATCGATTACAACGTCGGCACCGAAGCGTTTTGCCTGCTCAATTCTTGTCTCAAGGGTTTCGGATACAATGATCCTGCTCACACCGGACACCTTTTTGGCCAGTTCTATGTTCATCAGACCGATGGGTCCGGCTCCTATGATCAACAGAGAATCCCCATATGTAACAATCGTTTTTGAAATCCCCTTAAGACAGCAGGCAAGGGGCTCAATCAACGTTCCATACTCGAAAGTAACATTTTCAGGCAGTTTCAAAACATCTGCCTTGACGAGCGGAGCAGAAACCCTGATGAACTCGGCAAATCCTCCTGGAAAGATTTGATTTGTGTGAAACTGGGAGCAGTGAATATAATCACCGTGCACACAAAAATGGCAGGTAAAACAGGCAACATGATGATGGACAAATACACGATCTCCGATCTCAAAACCGTTTACCTCACCACTCACCTGGACGATTTCACCCGTTATTTCGTGTCCTAACACGCAAGGGGCTTTCGTTTTTCGATACCAGTGCATTATGTCCCCTCCGCAGATCCCACATGCTCTCATTCGGACCAAGATTTCTCCATGTTTAATATCGGGCTTTGCAATCTCTTCACATTGAATGGTTTTCTCATCGTAGTACATGATTGCTTTCATACAATACCCTTTGTATCTCTTTATGTTTTAATTTAAAATCGTATATTCACTTTAAGAAATGTATTTGGCGAGGTTAAACAATGTATAGTATAATGTCATCTTGTGATTACATGTATAATAGGTTACAAAAGAAAAATGTCAAGATATAATCGGTATTAATTTATTAAAGGATTGCACATTTCTGTTTTTACGGAACAGTACTACTACATTTTTTAAAACCAGAGGAGTGGGCAATGAGTATATATAGAGTATTTAGAGATAGATTCAAAGATTACAAAGTGTTAATTTCAGGCGCGGGAAATGGAATCGGAAGGACATGCGCCATACGATTCGCACAGGAAGGTGCTCACTGTTTGATTTGCGACATAAATGAAAAAGAACTCGAAGAAACCGCTCAAAACATAAAAAAGCTCGGTGGCCATTCGGAAAGCTACGTTTTCGACATTACGCATACCCGTCAAGTATTTGAAAAAATGAATTCGATTTTACATACACATGCTCAAATACATGTGCTTGTTCATAGTGTTGGCATCGGATATGAAACTCAATTTATCGATATCGATGAAGAAGAATGGATTCGATGCATCAATATTAATCTAAACGGCATCGTTTTTATGACGCAACCGATTGCAAAAAACATGATAAAAAATAGATATGGTAAAATAGTAAACGTTTCTTCGCAGGCGGGAAAATTTGGAAGGTCTCTTCATACCCACTACAGCGCATCAAAATTCGGCTTGAACGGGTTTACCCAGTCACTCGCTATGGAAGTCGCCAAATACGGAATTAATGTAAACGCAGTATGTCCAAGTCGTATACACACCAAAATGATCACCGCTTTGATTGAGGAGAGAGCAAGAATATCTCGAAAAACATATGAGGAAGCAAAGGAAGAATATATTAGAGGTATTCCAATCGGCAGAATGGGTCTACCGGAGGATGTGAGCGCTCTTGTGACATTCCTTGCATCGGACGAGGCGAGTTACATAACGGGACAATGTATATCAATCTCGGGGGGAAGGTAAAAACTCTATCCAAAACGACCTAAAATCTCTGTTTAGTACACATATTCAGATCAAGCTCACGCACCCCATGGTTTATGCCCGGACTATACACCCTGGGTATAAACCCTTTGAAAATACTTTAATGGTGCAGAAGGGGTGCAGCAAGAACAGGAATGCCCTTTTGCAGAAGCTTTTTTGCGGTTCGCATCACGGCATCGTGCTTGTCCAGGTAGTTCCGCTCGAGCAGCGGCATGAGACCCTTTTTCTGCACTTCTGCTTTCGGTATGAAGTAGTCCAGTATATCAGATGGATGTCCTCTCTTTTCCTCGACCTCCGGAATTCCCCCTTCATGCTTTGCGGATATGTTTTTCACCTTCTGTGCCACCTCGAGCAGCTCTGACAGCCTGTCGTAGGGTTGCACGACGATGCTCCTATTCGTTTCAGTGATATGGTGCTCAAGCCGTACGTTCTCTTCGAAGCCAAATTGCTTTCTCACATCTGCCGCCATCTCGATCGTCCAGTTGTTTACAGAGTTTGAGAGGTTGAAGCCGATAAGAGATGTGGAGCCATCATCCCGGGAAAATAGCTTTGCGGTGATCAGGGTCCACAGCACGTTGAGGGGGTTGTCGTTTCCCATGAACACAGAAATCTTGAACTCCATATCTACTCCCAGCTTGTGCAGCAGATATCCGGCGAGCACCGTTCCCCCGTTCAGGTTGAGCACCTGTTTCACACCGTAATTGGTGTAATAATAAAGGTACTCATCGACCCATTTGTAGGGATAATCGTTCGGCTGTCCGACCCCCCCGAAATAGCCGGCAATGGTTTCTGCACCGCCGAGATGGACGTTGGAGCCATCCGTACCTTTCGTGTCGAGCGCCTCAACCCAGGACGCACCGATGATCTTCATCGCAGCAGAAACCGCCGGCAAATCCCCGTCTTCTTCCTGCTCTTTCATGAATCGAACACGGATAAACCTTCCCGGCATGAGCTCTCCCTTTTCTAAGCACTGCTTTGCCTCAGCGATGAGCCAGGGAAAATACTGAAGCGCGGAAATTTCAAGCGTTACTTTGAAACTCTGGTCGATCTCCTGCTTTCCCGCACCGATCTCGCGCTTATATTCCTCCAGAGGAATGAACTTTTTCGCCCTCTTCTGCTCCTCGAGCCAGAGCAGATCATCAACGAAATCGGGTTTCTTCTTTTTCAGCATTTCCATCAACCGCTCGGGACGTCCGTTCTCCTCAGCGAGCCTGTTGATCTTTTCGGGCCCGCCGTACTTCTCCACAAGAGCGAGCAGCCGTTCGATCACGGGATTGTCATCCTTGAGGAGAAAGTCGTTGACTTGGTCGAGCAATCTGTAATCGATCTTCAAGTTTTCTTTCATGGCTCCTATCCCTGCTTCTTCATTTTGCTGTACTTTTCGACAACCCTATTGAAACCCTCGAACTCTTCCTCCAGAACGTTGTAGGCGTGCTCAGGTCCGGGAAAGGTACCTGCCTGCACATCTTCTACGTAGTCCTTCAAGGCCTTTGTGATGATCTCAGCCAGGTTCGTATACTTCTTCACGAACTTTGGAGTAAACGCGTCGAAGTAGCCGAGCATGTCGCCGTTTATCAGGAGCTGTCCGTCGGTGTACTTTCCCGCACCTATTCCGTACACAGGAATGTCGAGCATTTTGGTGATCGCATCGCCCAGTTCTGGGGGGACTGCCTCAAGGAGCAACCCAAAAGCGCCCGCTTTCTCTATCTCGAGCGCGTCAATGATCAGCTCTTCCGCGCTCTCTGCTGTACGGCCCTGCGCCTTGAACCCTCCGAGCTGCCCGCTGCTCTGCGGGGTCAACCCGATATGACCCATAACCAGGATACCGGCGTCCACAATTCCTTTAATCTTGTCGATTACCCGTCTTCCCCCCTCGAGTTTGATCGCATCCATTCCTGCCTCTTTCAGGAACCTCCCCGCGTTGGAGATTGCATCATACACGGTGGTCTGGTAGGACATGAAAGGCATGTCACCGATCACAAAGGTATTCGGCGCACCGCGGCGTACCGCCTTACAGTGGATGATACACTCGTCCATGGTAACGGGTATTGTCCCCTCATAGCCGTATACAACCATTCCGAGTGAGTCTCCCACAAGGATCATATCGATCCCTGCTCTTTCTGCGAAGTGTGCAATTGGATAATCATAGGCGGTAATCCAGGTGAGCTTCTTCCCCTCTCTCTTCATCTTTAAAAAGTCCAGTCTTGTTTTCTTTGGCATTATCTTCTCCTTAATGATAGCGTGAGAATTGATACATCAATCCTACAGCTGAACATAGTGACTTGAATACACTCCCCTCTCTTGCACGTTTAACAGCCTTTTGGCCTCTTCATAGACTTTCCGCACGTCGTTTCCGTCAACAGTGACACTAAAAATCCCATAGCCTTCCGCCGCCGAGTCCCTCCTTCCTCGCGTAGTAGCCTGCCATCAAATCCCGAAGGCTCATGCCCTTCATCAGCTCCGGTGCCTTCCCTCTGTGGGTAAGGAGCACCCAGTCCTCCGGCTGAAAGCGACTGCTGCACCATTGCACCTGTTGCGATGATCGTGAGATCCTTTCCCTCTCTCTTAATGTCTCCTTTCCCGATCGGGATCGTGTATTCCTCATCGTAAACAGGACCCTTGAGCCGCTTATAGAGGAACTTGTGCTCCATAACGATGACAGGATCGTTGTCCCGCACTGCGGTCTTTAAAAGGTCTTTCGCAACGGCGGGTGTGTAAGGCATGACCACCTTTAATCCCGGAACGTGTGCAAACCAGGCCTCAAAGCTCTGGGAGTGGTGGAGTGCAGCTCCCATACCGCACCCGGCAAGTGCGGATTCTGAAAGCGGAGTGTCTATCACCCTGTCGGTGCCAAATCTATTCCTCAGATTCCGGGTCGCCCCGAATATCTCGCCCCCACCGTACCCGATGGATACATCCTCCCCGATGATGAACACCTTTTTATCCCGCTCCATCTCCTCGAGCAGGTCCTCATTCACAGCCTCCACATACATCAACTCTTTCATTGTAAAAACCTCAGATATTGTTCTAATTAAGATAGATGATGATTCTTTTAATGTATAAATGTAGATTCCTGATGTGTATGTTTAGATACAAATAAAATGTCCCGACTTCTCGAAAATTATAGACTAAACTCCCACTACTCAATTTTATATGACTTTCTGAGTAGTGGAGGTATGAAAAACCCGTTTATTCTGTATTTTTTTCATAACATAACGAAAATTAATTTTCCAATATGTGAAAAAATAATTTTACTATATGGACTATATTTTTTAAATTATATTGTAAAGAGATATAGTCAAGTCTTTTCTTAATGATAGATCCAGGTAATTGTGTATCTATCATCGCTATGATCAGGATGAACTATGCTCAACACGGTTGAAAATGCATTGAAAGTCATCGAATACCTTGCAGAGAAGCACGAAGCTGGCATTTCGGTAATTAGTAGGCACCTGGGGCTCCCTCCGAGCACTACCCACAGGCTGGTGAGCACCCTTGCAAGCAGAGATTTCATCACTCAGGATGTTTCCAGTAAAAAGTACCGCCTCGGAATGAAATTTTTCCAGCTTGGAAGCTATGTGGCAAACCGATTCGGAGTACGAAGCATTGCACTCAAAAACATGGAGGAACTGGCAGACAGAACAGGAGAAACAGTAAACCTGGGGGTACTCGTCAAAGAAAAGGTGTACTATCTTGAAAAAATAAGCAACAATGATTCTATCAGGGTTGAGCTGCAGGTAGGACGTGCAGTTCCTGCCTACTGTACGGCCATGGGAAAGGTGATGCTCGCATTCCTCTTCCCTGAGAAACAGAAGGAGATACTCTCTCGAATCAGGTTCGAGCAGAGAACCAGGACCACGATCACAGACATGAAGCGTCTGAAACAGGAACTGGAAGAGATTCATTCCAGGGGTTTTTCCGTGGATAACGATGAGCTCATCGAGGGCATTTCCTGCATCGCTGCACCTGTTTTTTCCTCAAGCAAAGAGGCAATTGCAGCGATCAGTATTGCGGGACCTTCCTTCAGGATCACGGAAGGCTTCATACGAACACACGTCCCGGATGTAAAAGAAGCGGCGGAAAAAACTTCCATGGATATACAGAATCTGGGAGTGAATGTCTTTACCTTCTAAAAAATCGTATATTGCAACTCGCTCAGGTGCTGTGGAGTAAAGTGAATCCCTTGATCTGGGGAACATTTCAAGAGATCCACGCAGCTTCAGAAGAAGTTACATATATGAACGAGGGGCTGTCCATCTGGACATGAGACGGATCAGAACTATTCTGAAACAGAATCGTATAAACTCAAGTAGGGGAGTGAGAAAATGAAGGCAGTGCAGATGACAGCGGTGGGAGGACCGGATGTTTTACAGATACGAGAGGTTCCAGATCCCGAGATTCGTACGGGAACAGAGGTACTGGTCAGGTTGAAGGCTGCGGGAATCAATCCGGTTGATGCCAAGCAGCGCGGCAGAGGAACCTGGTACCCAAGCGATCTCCCATCGATTCTCGGGATCGACGGCTCAGGAGTCATTGAGGCAGTGGGGGCTGTTGTAAAGGGTTTCAAAAAAGGCGATGAAGTGTTCTTTGCACACGGCGGATTCGGAAAACAGCCTGGAAAATATGCGGAGTACACCGTCGTGGAGGAGCGGTTTCTAGCACACAAACCAACGTCCATTTCTTTTGCAGAAGCAGCTGCAGCAACTTCATCCTGCATTACTGCCTGGGAATGCCTTTTCTACCTTGGTCAGCTCGATAAGGGACAGAGCGTACTTGTACAGGCAGGCGCAGGAGGCGTGGGACACATCGTAGTGCAGCTTGCACGGGAAAAGGGTGCGCGGGTGTGCACGACGGTCAACAACGATGAGAAGGCAACGCTCGTTAAAAAGCTCGGTGCGCAAAATGTGATTTACTATGAGAAGACCGATTTCGTGGGGGAGACACTCCAGTGGACCGATCGGAAGGGAGTTGATCTTGCAATCGACCTCGTGGGAAAAGAGGCGTTTTTCAGGAGCTTCTCTGCAGTCCGCTTTTACGGAACGATTGTCACTCCTCGGTCCGGATCCTAAGTTCACAGACTGGCAGGAGGCCCGCCTGAGAAACCAGCAAGTCAAATTCTATCTCATGCTCACTCCAATGTACTACGATCTCATCGAACACCAAAAACGACAGACCGAAATATTAAAGGAGTGTGCAAAGTTGATGAGTAACAAAAAGCTCTCCATCCATATAAGTAAAACCTTTCCACTGGAGGAGGCTGCTGAGGCCCACCGCTCCATCGAAACCGGGGAAACAATGGGTAAGGTTGTGCTGCTGATCGACTGAAAGGGGTACAGAACATTGAAAACTTTGGAATTCGCAAAGAAGGCGGGGAGGCGATTCGCAATCACCATCGGGAGCAGACCCGGAGCCGAATACGTGGGCCTTTCAGACAGAGAGATCATGGAGGATGTGCAGAAGAAAGTACAGGCCGTATCTTCATTCGTGGAAAAACACAATCCGGACGTCATCTTTAGCATCGCGGGCATGCTGATGGAGGCTGAAACCCTCGGTGCAAAGATCACGCTCAAGGAGTACGGTTCACCGGTGGTTGATTACAGGCCCCTGGAAGGGAGCAACGATCCTAAAAAGCTTTGTATAGAGGAAAATCCCTATGCGTTTACACTCTGCAGGAACCTCGTGGATTCGATACGAGTTCTCAGGGCCAGGTATAGGGAGAAGCATATTACCGCCTCTCTCGCAGGACCCATCACCGTTGTCGGTCAGCTCATGGGAGTCGAGAACATGCTTATGCAGTCGGTGGAGTCACCTGGATTCCTGAAAGAGGTCCTTCATTACGCAACCGAAAGGATAATCGAGATCCTTAACCTTCAGATAAACGCAGGTGCAACCTTCGTGCATATGGCTGATCCGATGAGCTCGCTGCTCTCTCCGAAAGCCTTTGCAGAGCTCAGCTTCCCCTTTATAGAGCGAGTGTTTGGGGCCATACAGCTTCCTAATTTCCTTCACATCTGTGGGAACACCAACAACCACCTCCCCGTTCTTTCAGAAACTTCAGCCCATGCGGTGAGCGTGGATGCGGGAGTTGATATGAAGAAAGCGGCGAAGCTCTTCAACCCGGACACTGCAGTGTGCGGGCAGCTTGACTCCGCAGGAGTGCTTGCCCGGGGGACTCATACAGAAGTTACGGAAAGGACGAGAGAAATGCTCGAGGAGATGGCCCCTTTTCCGAACTATATTCCTGCATCCTCCTGCGGAATGACCAGGACAACACCTGCAGCAAACATCCAGGCCTTTTTCGATACGGTTCGATCGTATCACTTTCAATAATGATGAATTCCATTGTTCTTGACAAAACGCTAGCAGCGCAATACTCTGATGGATAAGTGTTTTACGAACAGATACAGAAAGGTCTACTCTCCAAACCTCGAAAACCAGATTTGTGAAAAACTGAAAGGAGTAAGAATAGTGCCTCTTAGGAAAGAAGAGCTTGATATCAACAACATAAACTGCGACGATTACACACAGATGGATTTCTTCGACTTTATCAGTGACGATCTCTTCGATGTGGCAGATTTTTTTTGGGAATACATACAGGATGGAATCAGAAAAAAATATATGGTATACGGCCAGCCCCTGATGACATTCCCCACATCTGAGATAGATGTGCTTGATCGCTACACGGGTTCAGTGAGGAGGTTCCTCAATTTCTGCTCTTACAATTATTTGAGTTATTCCTTCAACCCGGAGGTTAAAAAAGCCGTAAAGGACACAATCGATCGCTACGGGACCGGAGCGGTCTCGGCACCTCTCCTGAGCGGATACTATGACATCACAAAACAGCTCGAAGAGACCATGGCGAAATTCAAGCACAAGGAAGCTGTAATTGCATTTCCAACCGGCTACAGTGCAAATTTGGGAACCCTCTCGGGGATCCTGAGACCAGGCGACGTCGCAGTGTTGGACATGCTTTCACACGCATCCATCTATGATGGCGTTCGATTGGCCGGCGCGGATATAAAGTTTTTCCAACACAACAATCCGAATCATCTTGAGCGGGTGCTGAAAGGTCTGAAGGGGAAAAGAGTCATTGTGTGCATAGAGGGTGTATACAGCATGGATGGAGACCTCGCTAACCTGCCCGAGATCGTGCCCATTTGTAAAAAATATGGAGCAAAAATATTATTGGATGAAGCCCATGCGAGTCTTATCTTCGGCGAGAGGGGATCCGGGGTGGGGGAACACTTTGGCGTCGAGGATCAGATTGATATCGTTATTGGTACGTTCAGCAAATCCTTTGGAGCAATAGGCGGTTTCGCAGCAGGGAGCTTGAAACTCATGGCTTACTTAAAGATGTATGCCCGCTCGTATGTGTTTTCATGCGCTATGGCACCCCATACTGCGGCAGGTATATTAAAAGTGCTCGAAATATTTGAAAAGGACAAATCGGAAAGAGATAAACTATGGGTGAATACCCTTTACATGCAACAGAAACTCAGGGAAGCAGGCCTGGATATCGGAAGCACAAAGTCACAGGTCATACCCGTGATGGCTGGACATGATCTCCGGCTACGCGAGATCAGTAAAAGAATTATGGAGAGAGGTTTGTATACAGGGGTTGTGACCTATCCAGCCGTTTCAAAAAATCGCACGCGTCTGAGGCTTTCTGTATCGTCGTATCACACCAAAGAGCAGATGGATCGATGCGTTGGGATTCTGCATGAAGTTTTTAAAGAAATGAAAGATTGGAATCCTCCTCGGAAACAATAATGTGAACGACTCAACCGGATCAGTAATTGGGAACAGTGCATATTTTCTCAACTTCAGAGCTTACACAATATATCCCGCTCTCATAAAAAAATATTTTTCACTCTTATAGACTTTGTTCCAGCATTATAAAAGTAATACGTGTAGGAAACTCAAAAGGAGCTTCCCAAGCATCTGTTGAAAATTCCTTTCAATTAATTTTTGATTATTCGGGATACACCAATTTTTCATCACTTACATTCACTATTTCATCAGGATCCCATAAAGCGTTAGAATACTGTTCCAAACATGAGCATAAAATGCATTAGAAGAGGAAAGATCACATCAGCATCCGGATCCGTTATCATACGATATCGCGGACCCATTTCTATAGAGAAACGAGCATTTTCCTTTTTACCCAAAATTGCATTATAACCAACAGCCGCATTTACTTTAAAAAGACCAAAATCAAGGGCTTCT
>SMTZ1_10003248_pt1 | contig 16394 bp, 15 predicted proteins | sample DeeMarSWOR136_30_FD_25667 | JGI IMG/M metagenome (IMG submission 25667)
CCGCCAAGCCACCCTTTCCCTCCCCAAATACAGCGTATTTCATCCCGCTTGCCATAATATTGCGCCCCCTTCGACTTGAACCGATAAGAACTTACTTTCCCGGTGAGGGAAAAAGCCGCTTTTTTTGTTGACAAAAAAAACTCGTTGATATATATATCCTGCCGCGCGATCATATATGAAATAACGCTAAACAGCAAGACAAATTATTCGGGGTATGCTGGCAAGATGAAAATGTCTCCATTATGAAAAAGGATATTCTAAGGATGGGGTATTGGCAGAAGCACTATCTCTTGGGTTGCTCACGAAGGAAAGTCGCGAAGAAAGGAGGTGATGCATTTCTAAAGGGGAGATATACAGAGATTCTCGTTAAACACAAACTCTGAAGGAAGGAGGACCGATTATGTTGAAGAAAAGGACCGCGTTGTGGGTGGCGCCACTGATCCTCTCAATTCTCGTCGTGGTGCCGATTATACATTCACCGGCTCTCTGTGCGGACTATCCAACGAAGACCATTGAGTGCGCCATCCCATGGAATCCCGGTTCGGCCAGCGATATGGCCATCCGTATGATCATCAAATTTGCGGAGAAGGAACTGGGGAAGCCCATCGCCCCCATCAACATGGTGGGGGGTAACGGCGATATTTGCTGGAGGCATCTCGTCAAGGCGAAGCCGGACGGCTATACCATCGGGCTCGTTACCTTCGATATCTTGACAAACCAGGTCATGGGTTCGGAAGCCAAATATGACCGTCTCTACTATGTCATGCAATTCACGCACCAGCCGATGGGCCTGTACGTTCACAAGGATTCCCCTTACAAAACCGTTCAAGACTATGTTGAGGGGGTCAAGGCGAACCCGGGGAAGATAACAGTTGCCACGACATCCCTGGGCGGCTTGCTTCATCAAGCGGGGTATTTGCTGGATAAGAAGTACGCGATTAAACCCAACTACGTGCCCTTCAAGGGTACGGGCGAGATTCTGACTCAGCAGCTGGGAAAACACGTGGACGCATCCATCAGTACTACCACGAAACAGGCCCCCCATGTGAAGGTTGGTACCCTCAGGATGCTCGTAACCTTCAGCGACATGAGGCTCCCGGATTACCCCGATGTCCCCCATATCAAGGAACTGGGCGTCGCCGATGTGGGGTTCGAAAGCTGGCGGGCTGTTGCCGTACCAAAGGGGGTCCCCAGAAACATACAGAATAAACTAAGAGCCGCCTTCAAGAAAGCCTATGACAACCCCGAATACCAGGCCCTGGCGAAGAAATCGCAATACGACCTGTTGTATCGGGAAAATAAGGAAATTATGGAGTTTCTGAAAAAACAGTATCCCACGGTTAAGACAAATCTCAAGGAAATGGGTTTCGCGAAGTAGCTATAGCGGGTAGTCTTATGCCGTGCCCGGCGTAAGACTACCCACTTTTTTCAATCCGGTTAACTGATGAAAATTTCAGACGCGATTGCAGGCGCAATAGGCCTGTTCCTCAGCGTATTTGCCTACTGGAGAAGCCTCCACTTTCCCGCCTTTGCCATTACCACGGCGGGGCCCAGGTTTTTCCCCCAGATCCTGGCCCTTCTCCTCGGCGGCATGAGCGCCTTTCTGCTGGTTCACTCCCTGTTGGCGAAACGGGACATTGCCGCCGCCGAGGATGCGCCGGAGGGAAATCTGCTAACACAGGGATCTCGGTCTTTCAAAGTCCTGGGCGCGATCATCGGCTCGACGGCTTACCTTTTCGCCATGAAGGAGATCGGCTTTCTCATCTCCACGTTCTTGTACTTCGTTTTTCTGATGATGCTCATGCAGGAGCAGAGGAAGATCCTGAAAGCAGTTTCCTTTGCCATCATGGTGACCGGCATCACCTACGGTATATTCGCGATGTTACTGAAGGCAAGCTTACCCATCGGGGTCATATTCAGATAACGCCCAGGTTATCAGGATCACTAATAGTATGGAAGGTTTTCTTCCCGCATTCTTGATCGTATTTCAGCCCATCAATATCCTCATGATGGCGGGGGGCATGTTCATCGGGATATTGTTCGGATCCATCCCCGGCCTCACGGCGACCCTTGCCATCGCCCTGCTCATCCCCTTCACCTTTGGTTTGCCACCCATTCCCTCCCTCATCCTGCTCCTTTCGATCTATAACGGGGGAATGTATGGAAGCTCCGTCACCGCCATCACTATCCGAACTCCGGGTGCCCCAGCATCGGCTGTAACCGTGCTGGACGGTTACGCGCTCGCCCTTAAAGGAAAGGCGGGTACGGCCATCAGCATCTCCTGTATCGCGGGAACAATAGGGGGGTTGTTCAGCGTAGGGGTGATGATCTTTCTCTCCCCCCCTCTCTCCAGAATTGCGCTGAAGTTCTCGCCCGTCGAATATTTCTCCGTTGCCCTCTTTGGGTTATCCACCATCTTCGCGGTTTCCGGGAAATCCCTTATCAAGGGGATGATAGCGGGTACCCTGGGGTTAATCCTAAGCACGGTGGGCATTGATGTCCACCTCCCGGTCCCAAGGTTTACCCTGGGGATCTCAGCCTTACAAGGGGGCTTGCCCTTTGTCCCGGCAGTAATCGGGCTCTTTGCGTTGTCCGAGGCATTTCGGTTGGTGGAAAAGGGCGGAGTCCTCACCAAGATCACCGCGAAGATCGAGACCATCTTTCCGACCTGGGCGGAGTTCAAGGGGACTCTCAAGGAGACCTTCAGGGGGAGCGTTATTGGGACCCTGGTTGGCATGCTCCCGGGAGCCGGGGCGACCATGTGCGCCTTCATTGCATACAGTGAGACCAAGCGAACATCTAAACACCCCGAACGCTATGGAACCGGTGAACTGAATGGAGTTGCCTCGCCGGAGGCAGCGAACAATGCGGTCACGGGAGGCGCCATGATCCCCATGATGACCCTGGGGATTCCCGGGGATGCGGTAACGGCTGTGTTGCTGGCTGCCTTTATCGTCCAGGGTCTCATGCCGGGCCCCCTGCTCTTCAGGGACCACATGGACATCGTCTACCCCATTTTTGCCGGGATGATCCTCTCCAACCTGATGATGTTGGCCATGGGCCTTGCGCTGCTTCCATTCACCTCCGCCATCGCGTACGTGGAAAAGGAGGTCCTGGTTCCCATCGTGGCGATTTTCGGCATCGTGGGCGCCTTTGCCATGTCGGGAGCCACCTTCGAGGTGGGAGTGGCCCTGTTCTTCGGGATTCTGGGCTACGTCCTGGAGCGGTATGACTTCCCACTAGCTCCCGTGTGCTTGGCCCTCATATTGGGCCCCATCGCGGAAAACTCCCTACGACAGTCCATGATCATGTCGAACGGGGACCCGACCATTTTCTTCACCAGGCCGATAAGCCTCATTCTGCTCATCCTGGCGGGTTTATCGGTTACGGTTCTGCTCGTTAAACAGAGGAGGGGTGTGATAGTCACCGAGGTGTAGGGATTCCGCTGAGCCCAAACGGATGCGTGACGATGGAACGTATCACCAGAAGGTTGGCCACATTTCTATCGGATCTGAAGTTTGAGGATCTGCCTCCGGAGGTGGTGGATCAGGCCAAGAAATGCCTTCTCGACTTCACGGGAGTCGCCATTGCGGGAACGAGGGAAGCGGCATCCGCGAAGATATTCGCCTATTTTAGAAATCTCGGAGGGACTGAGGAGGCATCGGTGATCAAATATGGGCATAAGACCTCGTGTCCGTTGGCCGCCCTCATAAACGGATCCATGGCCCATGGACTCGAGCTCGATGATGGGCATATCCTTGCCCATGCCCACCCCGGCGTCACAACGATACCTGCCGCACTAGCCGTGGCGGAGAAGATGCACGCCACTGGAAAAGATCTCTTAACCGCTATTGTCGCCGGATATGAGCCCGTCATCAGAATCGGTGATGCCATAACCCCCTCGGCCCTCTACGATCGGGGAATTCACACCGCAGCCCTGGTAGGCACCTTTGGCGCGTCGACTGCCGTGGGGAAGCTGCTCGGCCTGAACCAAGAGGAGATGCTCCATGCCCTGGGCAACTGCTCTTTGACACCGATTGCCCCGTTTCAGACATTCAAAGAGGGGGCGACGATAAAAGACCTCTATGGTGGATGGCCGGCCTTTGTCGGCACCATTGCAGCCTCCATGGCGAAGGATGGATTCACAGGTCCCACTGAGGTATTGGAAGGGAGCATGGGATTCTGCGAGAATGTGTCCGATGATTATGATCTGGGAAAAATCGTGCAAAACCTGGGAGAGGACTGGATGATCATGGGTATCTACTTCAAGAAGCATGCCTCCTGTAGCCTTTCCCACACGACCATGGATGCAACATTGGCCTTGGTCCATTCCAATCACCTTGTCCCCGATGAGATCGAGAACGTGACGGTTAAGACCCATCGCTTTGCCAGCGATCTGGATGAAAAGGCCCCCAAAACTCCCACCGCCGCCAAATCGAGTATCCCCTTCTGTGTGGCCCTGGCCATCCATAGGGGGCGTGTCTCCCTTGACGAGTTCACCCAGGACACTATCGGAGATGGAACAATCGCGGAGTTGGCGGGGAAAGTGGATGTCCGGTTAGATGCGGAATTGGACAAGCTCCATGTGGCGCGTGAAGATCTGCGGCCATCGGTGGTGGAGATTCATCTGCGGAACGGCCAGGTGCTCTCCGAGAGGAGGGACGTGGCCAAAGGGTGGGCGGTCAACCCCTTGAACGAGGAGGAATTTGAGGGTAAGTTTCAAGGACTTGCACAAACCTCCCTTTCCAGGGAGAAAGCCTCGGGGATTCTTGAATTGGGAAGGGGTATTGAGAGCCTTCCCGATGTCGCCCCATTTATCGAGGAGCTTGCCCATTTTTAGCTCTGGATTAGGAAGGTGGGCAGAGGATTTTCGTTCTGATCATTACTACGACGGGGGGTTATGAAGGATAAGACGCCAAAGGGGGTTGATCCTTTTCAGGCGGGGATTATCAAGGGAAATCCTTACGAAAGGGCCATGAAGAGGACGGTGAGGGGGAAAATCGTGGTGGTCCACGACCTGAAATTGGATAACCGGGGATACAAACTCATCCCCAGCCCATCTCGGGTAGTCCTTTCCAGTGAGATTCACGAGCTGATCTCCACGGACGAGGACAAAGCCCAACCAGGACGGGAGGTCAATAGCGCGGGGATCATAGGATTTGCCGAATTCACCGTGGGGGGAGTGCTCGCGGCCGGGGATACGGTTACCATAGGAGCAAAGGAGATCGGCCCCATAGCCGGGTTCGACGAGAGCCATGCCCCGAATCACCTCAATATCATCATCAAGACACCCGAGAAGGCGAGCGGTTTCGATCTGAGAATCGAACTGGAAGATGACCTGATCATTTCGAGATGATATGAGGCGGAGTAAACACAAGAGTGCTCGGTTGTCCCTGAGCGTAATCTGCTGGAGAAGTGGGGTACATGCTGAGGGGTGTTCAGCCCCGAAGCACTGCGAAAGGACAAGGGAGTACTCTCGGAACTCAAGAAACTCGAGATAAAGGGGTGAAGCACCATGGAAATTGAGAAGAAGATGAGAGGTCTCGGACTGGAACTCCCCGAAGTTCCCAAACCGGTAGCTTCCTACGTTCCCGCGGTACGATCGGGCAATTACGTGTACACCTCGGGCCAGGTCCCCTTTGTCAAGGGCGAGCTGATGCACAGGGGGAAGCTGGGAGGCGACCTTACCATTGAACAGGGGTATGAGTGTGCCCGGGTTACCGCGTTGAACTGCTTGGCAGCCGTTAAATCCGTGATCGATGACCTTGATCGGGTTAAACGGATCGTCAGGGTGACGGGATTTATCAACAGCGCCCCCGGATTTACGGATCAACCCAAGGTACTGAACGGTGCGTCGGACCTCTTGGTGGAGATCTTTGGCGAGCGGGGAAAACACTCACGGCTTGCCATAGGAACCAGCGAGCTTCCCCTCGGGGCGCCGCTGGAAATCGACATGGTCGTCGAGATTGGATAATTTCTTCGAAAGGAGGAAGGAAAATGGGCGGATTTAAGTACCGATTTCAGATGTACAGGCACCTGGAGAAGAACAAGGACAAGGTCTTGGCCGAGGCGGAGAAGGCCTCGATGGAAATCGGCATTCCGGGCGACCTCAGGGGAAATGTCGGGTTAACCGGTGCGGTGTCTGGATGCCATGGGCTTCTGCTCAATGAAGTTGCTCGGGCCATCGACGCTTCATCCCGAAAGATCATCCCCAACAAGATCCTCAACGAGGAGATCCGCGAGATTGTCAAGGACGTCTATGGGGATGAATACGACGCTGCGACGGTGAGCACCTGTGAAGCTGCCCTGTGGCTCACCTTCGACGTCTTGGCATCTCCCCCATTCACGGGAAGAGGCGAGGCGTATAGGGCACGCTACATTGCTCCTTACGAACGCCATATGCACCATCAGGCGTCGTATGGGCGACCCTTCCCCGGAAAATACAAGGACCTCTACGCGGACAGGGGCTGCACCGCCGGGGAATTGGGATTCTACGGCAAGCGGCACTTCAACCTGGATGTCGTCATCGTTCCCCTGGAAGGCGCCAAATACGAATGCCATGGCCTGAAATACCATCCCGCACCCCTGCTGATGGGCGTGGATCCCGAGCCTTCCCTCAAGAGGATTGAGGAGTTCGCCCGCTTTCACGCCGGGAGTTTAGCCGCCTTCACCTCATTGGGGTATGACACCCCCGGGTATGGGTACGGGGTCAAGGACGAGGATGGCGTACCCCAGCTTCAAAAGGGACTTGGGGACTTGGCCAAGAAGTTCAACGTCCCCTACGTCGTGGATAATGCCTGGGGAACCCCCTTCGTGGGCACCGATATCAGGAAAATCAATGCGGATGTCATGATGTACAGCGCCGATAAGTCGGCCCTCGGCCCAACGGCGGGGCTCATCATTGGAAAAGAAGACGTGATGATCCCCATACGCAGAGCCCTGGGAATCCATGGAGAGAGGTGGGGGACGGGTACCTCCCACGGCAAAGCCGCGTACGTGACCATCGATCCGGGCAAGGAGGGATTGGTGGGTACTATTGCCGCCCTCAAAATCCTGAGGGATCGCCCGGAGGTCATTACAGAGCCTATGAACAAAACGTACGACATCGTCCTCGAGGAATTCGAGGACATCGATTCCAAGATCAAGGAGGGCCTGGTAATCTCCAAGTCCGTCAACTCCGGAGCGGTGGAGATCAACTACGAGAATACCTGGAAGTACGATGACTTGGGGCTCCCCATCTTTCCCATCGAGGACTTCTATGCCGGAAGTGAGCTGCTCATGAACTGCATCATCAGGATGGGGGTTGTTCCCACCATAACCTATGATGGAAACATCTTCATCTCCCCGGGAATGGGAACAGCTGATGAGGACGGAAATCTCCTGGAGGAACCCATGCGGCATGCGGTCAGGGCGGTTGCCAAATCCCTGGAGATCATCGGCAAATACAGCGGGTTCCTTGACTGAGAAGAACCCGATACCATGGAGGCGACAATGATCACAATGGTTCCCGTTGAATTGGACGGTGGAACTGCAATCGGAACGATGGTGGAGCTCCCCAAAACGAGGGTCTTATCCATCTCCACCGAGAAGGGGTACGTCATGTGCGGGGTCCTGAACGTCCCCGAGCTGGATCGGATCCACCCCGAGAGGAGGATTATCGCCGCCAGGGTCATCGGCGTCAGGGAAATAGAGGACCTGCTCCATGCAAAGGTTGTAGAGGCAACCGATGAGGCCAAGAAGTTGGGAATCAAGGAGGGAATGACGGGGAAAGAGGCGTTGGAAAAGATGATTTGATCCCGGAATTCCCTGAGAAATGACATAAGGGGAGGGTTCGCCGTTCCCCTTATGTCATTTTTTTACCCTCACCCTCCGTTCGGCTGGCCCCTCCGATCTGACTCTTTAGCCCTAGGTCACGCCAGAATTTGAAATAGCATTCAAGAGCCTTAACTCGAGTGTTTAGGGAGGTACAGGAACATGCTCAACGGTAATGCAAGTAACGTGATGATCTATCTCGTTTGTGCTTTCTTTGGGGGTTTTATAGGGTACAAAACCAGGATTCCTGCTGGCACACTCATCTTCTCTCTTGCGGCAGTTGCCAGTGTGAGAATGCTGCGAGTTGATGGCGGCTCTTTACCGGGCTATATGAATTTCGTCTCTCAAACTCTCGTAGGTCTCGTTATAGGGGCACAATTCAACCAGAAGGCCTTACAGGTGATTTCGAGGATGTGGGTATATATGCTCGTGTCTGTTTTTGTGCTGGTAGTTGCCGGGATGATATACGCAGTTATCATGGTGAAAATGAATCACATTAATCTTCCAACGGCTTACCTCAGCACATCCCCTGGCGCACTATCGGCTATGATTTTCCTGGCCTTCGATCAAGGTGCCAATGTGCCATTGGTGGCAATATTTCATCTCACGAGAGTATTCTTCATCTTAGTGACAGGTCCCATAGTCGTGAGGCTCATTGAGTATCTGAAAATCTGAACGTGTGACCAATTCTCAAGCATAGAGAGCATGGAGAATTCAGCCACTTGAAACATCAGGCACCATGCACGATATCCCCCAACCACCTTAACAAGGGCTTATGGGGATAAAATACATACAACCAGTAAAGCCAAACTCCGCTGAGGGATTGGTAGCCCAGATATACGCCCAAATCAAGGGAGAGTTCGGTGCTCTCGTAGAACCCTTTACCCTTCATTCACCCTTACCGGGATTGGTGGCAGGTGCTTGGAGTGCGTGTCGGGAGTCGCTCCTGGTCGGCAGCGTTCGTCGAGATATCAAGGAAGCTGTGGCGGCAACAGTCTCGAGAATTAATCGGTGTCCGTATTGCGTTGATGCACATACCATCATGTTGAATGCCGCCTCTGCATATAGTTCCGCCAGCTCAATCAGCCATGGACGTGATGATCAAATCCAAGATCCCGCAGTGCGCTCCATCGTGGCATGGGCTGCCGCAACCCGCTCCCCCGGTGCTGAGATTCTCCTCTCGCCCCCATTCTCTCGGGAAGACGCCCCGGAGATCATCGGGACGGCCGTGTTCTTCCATTATGTAAATCGAATGGTAACTGTACTTTTGAGCGAAACGCCTCTACCAGTGAATCACCAATGGCTGAAGGGTCCTCTCAAGCGAGTTGCAGGCTGGTTTTTCTCCCGAGCCGTTCGTCGTCCAAAGCCATTGGGGGCGTCATTGGAGTTCTTGCCTGAGACGGAACTGCCCGCCGATCTAGGATGGGCAGAGACGGCACCCAACATAGCGGGCGCCTTCGCCCGTTTTGCCTCGGTTATCGATGGGATCGGGAGGGATTTACTGCCAGCAGAACTGCGTGCCTGCGTTCGAGAACACATGCAGGCCTGGGATGGCAAGGACCCTGGACTCGGTCGGCATTGGGTTGAGCCCACACTGAACGGGCTTAACGAGGCATCTAAGCCAGCCGGGCGACTTACTTTGCTCACCGCAATGGCGCCACACCACGTAAATGGAAGTGTTGTCCATGATTTCGCTCGTCATTTTCCAGGAGACGACAAACTCTTGGGCGCACTGGCTTGGGCTAGTTTCACATCCGCCAGGAGGATCGGAAGGTGGCTCTCTATTCCCTGAAAGAGGGTGCCTCATAACGCAGACGGAACGTTCAAACAGAAATTGCTCAGAATGAGATCACTCAACGTGGCCGTTAGAAGCATAGCAGCCCATGGAGATTTAGGTGCACCTGGCGTTTTCCATGATCCCTTGGCCATCAAGCTCCGAATAACTGGCTACCCTTGTTCCGAACCGTCTGCCGGAAATGTTTCCCCCGATGGATGTACTTCGTTCAGACTTATACCGGAGTTTCCTGAGTTTTCCCCCTAGATTTTTTATAACCTATTGATTTAAAGTGGAAATATGCTTTTCAACGGTGACCATGCCTATTTCTCCGCTCATATGCTTCCGAATTGACCCGAGATCTCCGGAAAAGTCGCTCCTCGCCGCTCAACATATTTTTTCGACCATTGCATCGTTTGCGCCACCCTCAACCCATAACTGGGTTGGCAGCTGATCCGATTGCCTGGTAGTGGTTGTCGAAAAAATATAATTCGCGCTCAGAGCTCCTTTTCCGAATTCCCAGGTGTCTGAATTTTGCTCTTGCACAACCGCCTTCCCCAAAAAAGTCAGGAAACTCCAGAGACTTATATCATTGACTCCGTTGGTAAAGGCTCTCCATAGGTCTCGGACAGCTCTTTGAGATCGTGCCAGATGTTCTCCGAAATCGGAATTCCGTTCACTGTCCTTTCCTCTTCCGTTCTCATTTCAAGTTCTCCTGGAAAGAAGACTCCCCGAGAACCCGTTGATAGAGGAGATGATTTTATCTCTTGGATGAGCCACTGTAATCTCTCCTTAAACTCCTCTAGGTCCATAAAGGCCTCAACATCGATTGCGGCAAAACAGTGTCCTATATTGAGAGGCGTGCTGACTTCTCTGAACCATCGAGGGATCATTCTCAACATACCTGCCCCAACAAGAGCACCCGATATAATTTCCATCATGAATGCCAATCCGTACCCCTTGTGCTCGGCAAATGGAAGCAAGGCTCCGCCGTCAGGCAGGTCATGAGGATTTTCCGTCTCCCCTCCCTCCTTGTCTATTATCCAGCCTTTTGGGATTTTCTGATTGTTCTTCGCGGCGAGCCTTACCTTCCCCCCTGCTACTCTGCTCATGGCAATGTCCAAGACGATCGGTTTCCCTTCCTGGTAAGGAACGGCAATGGAAAAGGGATTATTTCCGATTATTCTTTTGGCGCCTCCCCATGCGGCCATTACTGGGCCAGCGTTGGTTGCAGAAAAGCCAATCATATTCTGCTTTGCTATCTCCACGGAGTAGTAAGAGGCTGCGCCGTAATGAGAGCTTCCCTTAACTCCCACGAGACAGCTTCCCACTTTTTTCGCTTTTTCGACGGCCAATCGAGCAGCAAATACGCCAACTACCTGCCCCATGCCATTATCCCCATCAACCAAGGCGGAAGCGGGCTTTTCCCTCATTATGCTGATTTTCGGCCTCATGTTCGTGCCCCCTTCTTTCAGCCTTTGCACATAAAAGGGAAACCGTAAGATCCCATGTGAATCGACTCCCCTCAAATTACAAAAAAGCAGGGAATCGGCCACCGTGAAAGCATCATCTTGGGAAAGCCCGATCTTCCCCAGAATGTTTTCGCAGAATCTCCTCAATTCCGAGGCTCCTACTCTCATATCCATTTTATTCTCCTCTATTTTGACAAGATAACCTCAACAATGCGGGACAGTGCATTCAGGAAGCTTTGTCTCAAAGGGCACTTACCCTTATGCGTGTCTTGCCTTTCCGGTGAGATATGGCACGGCAACTGCGAGAATGATAATGACCATGAGAACCCTTTGTCAATTTTTTCACGATTGAACAATGCTCCCCTGACCCCCCGTGTTCTGCAGAACACCCCTTGAAAAGGCTTGACAAGGGCACCCTTGATGTGGTGGCATTGGGGGAATTATGGACGCCGAAAACAAGGTTATGGACCTCGCGGAGGCCGTCCGCCGGTTCGTGCACGACGGGGATCACGTCTCCATCGGGGGGTTCACCATAACGCGGAACCCCATGGCCCTGACCTATGAAATTATTAGGCAGGGCAAGAAAGGCCTCCACATCTACGTCCACTCCCACGGCCAGGCCTTCGATCTGCTCATCGGCGCGGGGTGCGTAGATGCCATTGAGGTGAGCTATGGCGGCACTGCAAGGTTCTCCCCGGGTGGCGGTATCCGGTTCAGAAAGGCCATCGAGGGAGGAAAGATCCTTTTCGAGGATTACACCAATTTCCAGATGACCCTGAGATTCTTGGCCGGTGCCATGGGCGTCCCCTTTTTGCCCATCCGATCCTTGTTGGCAACGGATGTGGTCAAGAAATGGGGATTCGACGAGGAGTTCCGCAAGAGTAACCCCCGAATCCCCGAGAAGAAGATGGCGGTGGTGGACAACCCCTTTTTCCAAAATGGGAGAGAGGAGAAGATCGTCCTCGTCCCGGCCATCAATCCCGATGTGACCATCATCCATGCCCAACAGGTCGATCATCAGGGGACCGTCCGGATCAAGGGGTTGACCTATACCGATGTGGAGCAGGCCAAGGCCGCCAAGTACCTGATCGTCTCCTGTGACGAGCTGGTTGAAACGGAGGCCATCCGTGAGGATCCGGATCAGAATCAGATTCCCTTCTTCATGGTGGATGCCATCGTGGTCGCACCCTATGGGGCCCATCCCACTGCCTGCTATGGGTACTACGATTACGACCCCCATCACTTCAACCTCTACAAGGAAATGGCACCCGATGATGGGACCTTTCGGCAATACCTGGATGACTACGTGTTCGGCGTCACATCCCACGAGGAGTATCTTGACAAGATCGGAAAGGATCGCCTATCCCAGATCAGGGCAGACCCGAGATTGGGTTATCGGCCCGGGTTGGACAGGAGGGAGCGGTAGCAGTGCCTGAGTATTCCCTTCGCGAGATGATGATCTTGGCAGCGGCCAGGGAAATCCGAGACGGGGATATCGTCTTCTGCGGAACGGGGATGTCCATGATCGCCGCCATGGCTGCCAAACATATCAACGCCCCCCACAGCATCATCTTCTTCGAGACGGGAGGAATCGACTCCCAGCTCTTGGAACTCCCCTTCTCCGTGGGCGACCCCAGGGTGATGTTCGGAACGAGCATCAACGCAGGTTTAGCCGAGTCCTTCGGCATTTTACAAAATCCGTTTACGGGGCCTAAGGTAGTTGGCATCTTCGGGGCGGCACAGATCGATCGGTACGGGAACCTCAATACCACCTGCATCGGGGATTACTGGCGTCCCAAGGCCCGCTTTCCCGGCTGTGGCGGGGCGTGCGATGCGGCCTCCTACGCGGGAAGGACCATCATCTTCATGAAGCAGGAAAGGAGGAAGTTCGTTGAGCGGGTGGATTACCTCTCTACCCCTGGGTGGATCCCGGGCCCCGGGGGGCGAACCGAAGCCGGCCTTCCGGAAGGGGGGCCAACCCTGGTGATCACGGACATGGGGGTGATGCGATTCGACGATGAATCCAGACAGATGTACCTCTCCCGTACCTATCCAGGGATTGATCCTCAACAGGTCCAGCAGCAGATGGAAATCGAGATCGATCTGAGCAGGGCAGCGGAGGAACCCCCTCCAACCAAGGAGGAACTCGACCTTTTACGGGAGAGGATTGACCCCCAGAGGCTTATTATCTGATCCTGGGAGATCAAGGGGAAAGGGGGTGATAACGAAAGACCTTTGAATGAGGAAAGACTACAAATTCTACGATCAAAAGGAGGAAAAGATGCGAAAAGTCATCGTATTGTCAGTTATCGGTGCTTTCATCCTCTGCTTAGGCACGGGGATGGCGGCGGAATGGAAGCCGGATAAGAAATTCCTCAAAATGGTCTCGGGCCCTGAAGGGGGCTCCTGGTATCCTCTGGGGTCGGGCATGATGCGCTTGGTCGAGACCAACATCAAGGGCGTTTCCACATCCAACGGCCCGGGAGGTGGAGTGGGAAACTGCAAAGTCCTTCAGAGGGGAGACGCGGATTTGGGATGGAGCTACTCCCATACGGCCTTCGACGCTTACAATGGTAATCCTCCCTTCGAGAAGAAGCTGAGCAAGGTCCTCTACCTAGCCTCCCTCTATCCCGGAGTCTGGCAAGTAGCCGTTCCCCGTAGCAGCAACATCCATTCATACAAAGACCTGGCCGATAAACGGATCGTTCCCGGAAAGGTTGGATTCTCCGGCGAAGTCATCGGCAAGTCGCTCCTGGAATTGTACGGAATCACCTATGACAGCATCAAGAAGAAGGGCGGTGTCGTGAACTTCGTTGGCTATACGGATGCCGCAGCCCTTATGAAGGATGGACACCTGGACGCGGCAATGTTCGTGACCTCCTGTCCCCAGGCGACCATTATAGACCTCAACTTCAGACCGGGGGTCAGGTTGCTTCCCGTGGACAAGGAGCACATGAAGAAGTTCCTGGAGAAGTATCCCGGCTATATGGAGACGGTAATCCCCAAGGATGCCTATAAGGGGATGACGGAGGATGTCCCCACCGTTGGCACCGTGACCTCTATCGTGTGTTCCGCCGATCTCTCCGACGAAATGGTTTATCGGATCACCAAGGCGATCTTCGAGAACCTGGAGGAGCTGGCCAAGATCAAAAAGAAGGCCATTGCCGAGGTGAGCCTGGAAAATGCCCTCAGGGGCTGCAAGATCCCCGTTCATCCCGGTGCCAAGCGTTACTACGACGAGCATGGCGTGAAGGTGAAGTAAACTAAGAATGCCTCAACGAATTTGGTGGAGGGGGAGATCATGGATTTCCCCCTCCTCCTTCTGTAATGCGGGAAAGGACGGTTCATGGCCGAAAAAGGGGAAGTGACATACGGGGAGGTTAAGGATGAGACCGCCCTGGATTGGTTCATACGGCAGGAGGGGCTAACCTCTCATCATATCATCGCCATCATCATCGCCGGGACGGGAATCGCCCTCTCCCTGTTCCATCTCTTTACGGGATACGCGGGCCCGGTGGAAGCCCACTCCTTCAGGTCCACTCACCTGGCCCTCATCATGATCCTGGCCTTTTTCTTGCGGCCGCTGGGAAGGAAGTCCTGGAGGGATCCCATCCGTTGGACCTTTTACGTGGATATGCTCCTCATCCTCCTGATCGTTGCCATCCAGGTGTACACCCTCTACGATATTGAGAAATTCATCTGGCGCCGGGGAGACCTGACGGACTGGGATATCTGGGCCGGGACCATCCTGATCCTGTTGCTCCTGGAGGCCACGCGTCGAGTGGTAGGCTGGGCCATGGTCATCATCGCCTCCTTTTTCCTCATACAAACGAGATTCTCGGATCACTTCTTCGGGATTCTCTACGGACCGCCCAATTCCTGGTTTACCATTTTAGACTACATCTTCATGCGGGAGAACGGCATCTACGGAATCCCCATCATGGTCATGGCTACTTACATCTTCCTGTTCATCCTCTTCGGTTCTATCCTGATCCGTTCGGGGGCCGGGAGGTTCTTCATCAACCTGGCCCTTGCGGTTACGGGCCACCGGGTGGGCGGGCCGGCAAAGGCATCCATCGTTTCCAGCGCCCTGATGGCCACGGTCTCGGGCAGCGCCGTGGCCAACGTGGTCACCACGGGCTCCTTCACCATTCCCCTGATGAAGAAGGTGGGGTACCGACCCTATTTCGCCGGCGCTGTCGAGGCCTGTGCCTCCAGCGGGGGGCAGATCATGCCCCCGGTCATGGGAGCCGCGGCCTTCATCATCGCCGAATTCCTGGCCGTCCCCTACCTCAAGGTTTGCGCTGCGGCTATGGTACCGGCAACGCTCTACTTCTTCTCCATCTTCGTTATGGTGCATTTCGAGGCCATAAAGACCGGTTTGAGTGCCCTCCCGAAAGCCGATCTGCCGGATTTCTGGCAGGAGATGAAGAGGGGAGGACACCTGCTGATAGCCATTTTGGTGATCATCGTCGTCTTGATCATTGGCTATACCCCCATGTACGCGGCCTTTCTGGCCATCCTCTCGGTCTTAGGATTGAGCTTCCTGAGACCGGAAACCCGCATGTCTCCCGTCGAAATCCTGAGCGCCCTGGAGGACGGGGCCACCAAGTCCGTTCCCGTCTCCGTGGCCTGTGCCTGTGCAGGCATCATCATCGGGTGCGTCTTCGTTTCGGGTCTAGGCCTCAAGTTCACCAACCTGATTATCGATATTGCGGCGGGAAGGCTCTGGGTAGCCCTGGTGCTCACCATGATCGCCGCCCTCATCCTGGGAATGGGTCTGACGACCACGGCGGTATACATCACCGTGGCCGCCTTGGTCGTCCCATCCCTGGTGAAGATGGGAGTTGAACCCATCGCCGCCCACCTGTTCGCCTTCTACTATGGGCTGGTTTCCGCCATCACTCCTCCCGTGGCCTTAGCCGCTTTTGCCGGGGCGGGAATTGCCGGCTCGAACCCCATGCAAACGGGTTTCTCCTCCTTCAGGCTCGGCTTCGCCAAGTACATCATACCCATTGTCTTCGTCTATGTGCCCGGGATGGTCCTGGTAGGGACACCTATAGATATTCTCCGATATATCCTCATGGCATTCATAGGGATTTTCTCCCTCACCATCGCCACCGAGGGCTGGCTGTATCGGAGGGTGAACGTTTTTTGGCGGATTATCATGATTCCCGTCTCCTTCATGGTCTTCATGCCACAGTTGCGTTATAACATAGCGGGCCTCGCCATACTGGCGGGTTTTATCGTCTATGAGAAATTGACGGGCAAAACGGATGAGAGGGGTTGAGATGAGGGGAAAATCCTTTATCCAGTGGGGCCTTTTAGTGTGTATA
>SMTZ1_10011745_pt1 | contig 16391 bp, 11 predicted proteins | sample DeeMarSWOR136_30_FD_25667 | JGI IMG/M metagenome (IMG submission 25667)
AAGGGTAAACGAGCCAGACCTTCTCGGACGGAGTGAGAGTCCGATCGTCGAGCTCCCTTTCGAGCGGTTCGCCTCCGTCTTCTCATCACTGAACCAGAGGTCACCTCTCACCAGTGCCGACCACTTCTCTCCCATCCTCTTCAAGGCAGCGATTCCGGCGAGGTGCTTCCGCCGGTCGGACTCGAGGCGAATCTCGTAGTCACCCTTCAGGCGGTAGTCCTTCCGGGGAGGTGTGTAGAGGACGCCCGTCGAGAGTGCAAAGAAATCGTCGGTTTTCCTCCCGCTCACCGTGGCGAGCTTCTCGGCGGAGAACGTGGCCGTCAGGTCATCAGATATGCGAAAACGGTTCTTCAGACCAATCGTTGCCTGGCCACGCTCTCCGCTCATCGCTCCTTCGAGCCGATACCGTGAAAAGAGATGCAGATCCTCGGTGACACGTGATTCGAGACCGAGCTGTGTCAGATGCCTCGTACCGGTCCTGCTCCCCGTTCGGTACTCGTGCTTGAGCGCAGCACCAACGTTCTTCCACAAGCTACGGGAGAGGCTCGCCTGTATCCTGTTCGGGTACTCCTGCACCTCCTGGCCAGAGACAATCTGATCCCATTCCACCTCACCGCTCGTCTTCCCATGCTCGACACCGATTGCCGTGAGCATGAGGACAGCCGAATGGTCACCTTCCCTCGTATCGCTGTGGGAGGCACTCGCAACGCCCGCTCTGCCGTGAAGGACTCCCGTCCGGTAATGTGTCAGGAGGTCAGCATAGTCCTTCCTCTCGCTCCGCTCGCGCAGTGAGTGGCGGTACCCTTTCGCTGAGACAGAAAAAGCCCGGTTGATCTTCCAGTCCAGATCCCCACCGAACTTCGTGCTCCCCAGTTCGGTCTTCCCCCCAGAAAATGAGGGGTTGAAGAAGTTATCGTCTATCTCACGGTAGTAGGCTCCCCACCTGAGCGCCTCACTGCTCCGCCCGCCAAGCTTGATGCGGAATGCATTTGCACTTCCCAGCAGGAACTTTTCACTGTGGGCGTACTCGCCCTCAACCGCCAGATGTGATCGAATGACACCGGATACATCGAAGCCGACGAGGGAAGAGTTCTCGACACCTTCTTCTTCCAGCACAGCGGTTACCCCGACGGCGAGGCTGTCCTTCACATCGATGGTGGTTCGCAGGCCGTAGATGAAGTTCTGCTCGGCCGCGTTTGTGCACTCGTAACTGACGACAATGGTCACCGGGTTCAGATTTTCATCCATCGCGGGTACCGGTTCCTTGAACAGGATGCTCCCGTCCATGTAGTTGATATCGTAGTCGCGGTTGATCTGCTTGTAGTCGACCCGGAGGATCTTCTCGGGACGATACCTGTCTCTCACCTCGATACGGACCTTCTCACTGTTCTCGATGAGGGGATAGTGCTGCAGGAAGTAGAAACCACTCGTGCCCTCCGCAGGTATCTCTTCCTGGTAGGTAACCTGGTCTGTCCGCGTGATGAAGGTTTTCACCGCACCGCGGTCAAACCGAACCTCACCTTCGAGACCATTGAATGACCGGTGGTACCGTGTGAACTCTGCATTCCCCAATTCGGTGCGAAAGTCTCCCAGCATGGCGGAATAGCGGCGGTTGTCGAGCCGGATGTACGTGCCCCTCCTGGAGGCGGCATTGAACTTCAACTCGCTCGCATCACCGTAGACCGGATAGTACTTCTCCGGTTCGATCCTCCTGAAGAGGCGGTCCTCACGGAGCGGCCTCGTATCGATGGCACAGGTGAGGAGGTTTCCATCACGTATCTCACCCTGCCCGTAAAATGCGACCTTACCCTCGGCGAAGAAGCCGTCATGGTAGCGCTCACTCGAACGGTGGGTGCTCCCGGAGCCGGTCAAGTTTTGTAAGCCGATCTCCCCCTCGCCGTATCCGAAGAGAAACCAGTCGCGAAGCACGGAGGTGTATTCGAGGCGTGATACGGACGATATCCCGTCACAGGAAACACGGATCTTCTCCCGCCTGCTCTCTCTGGACGGCGGTAGTCTGAGAATGACCTGACCGTTCCTCGTACCCACCTGGACACCGGTCTGGTGTGGGTTTGCATCCAGATCATCGATAAGATCGGAAGGGCCTCCCACCGTTACAAACATACCGTCTCGCACCGGGAGGTCGTGCGAGTCCTTTACGAGGAAAACGAGCTCGGGCGAGGTCCTGCCATCAGCCTGGACGATGACCCCCTCATGCTCAGGTACGATTCCGGCAGGTCGGCCGGCGAGGTAGACATGCCTGATACACGTGTACCGTTTGTCTCCGTGCTCCTTGCAGACGACGAGGATATCATTTTTCCCTTCCTTGATCTTCACGCTGTAGAAGGTGTAACCAATCATTCGGTTCCCCACATCGATTCTCTTCTGTCCGATCTTTTCTATCCCCACCGGTATGTTGTTCACGTACAGTTCGACCGAGGAATGGAGAGGCGATGTCACCTCCACCTCGATCTCGTCGCGTATGTAGTACACGTGTCCTTCTTCGGGCTTGACGATCTCTGCACAGATCCCCGATTCATCGGCGAGCGAATAGGAGAGCGTATCCTCGTCATTGATAATTTCCGGGAGTCCGGGGTCACCTGCTCTGGAACCTTCGGGAGAAACCACCTTTATTTCAACCCGCCTGTTCAGTGCCCGTCCGTCCGGCGTGGCGTTCGACGCCACGGGCATCCTGTCACCGTATCCCGTATAATCAATACTCTCTTCCGGTATTCCATTCATCCTGAGTATCTGAAACATCGTTCTGGCACGGGCGAGGGAAAGTACGAAGTTCGAGGGGTACTCGACCGAACTGATCGGGATGCTATCGGTGTGTCCCGAAATGAATACCTTCCAGCCCGGGTGTTCCCTGATCCAAAGAGTGAGAACGGCGATCTGGCTGAGGGGGATCTCTCTGAGACGGGCGCTTCCGGGAGCGAAATGCGTACTCGGAATGGTGAGGGCTTCGTACATCTGATCCTCAGCTGATGCGATCTCGTATTCGAGAGCGGTGTGAGGTCTCCCCGGTATCGAATCGGTATCACCGGTGGATCCAAACAGGCTCTCGTCACTGGTCCGATCGACCACCGCCCCGGTCTCACCGTTCCGTCCACCGTGAGGCCTTCCTTCTCTCGGAAATCCCGTTCTTCCTTCGCCGGTAAACTCGGGAGCATTCCCTACACCTTTCTCCGATTCATCCCCCGGAGGCGATGGTGGGGGGCGGATGAGTGGGAAGTCGACCCTCCGATTACCGGAAGGGGGTAAATCGACAAGCATTTCGCCAGCAACTCCGAGACCGAAGTAACTACCCTTTCCCGTCACGAGCGAATCGGGCAGCGTCGAAGGATCCAGCCGGACAACGTGTGCTCCCTCCACAACGCCGGGAATCGAAAACCGGCCGGTCGAGTCGGTCACCGCATACGTTCCATCCTCGAGGTAAACCGAAATGTCGGAGATACCTCGTTCTCCCTCACTCCAGACACCGTCGCCGTTCGCATCTTCGAAGACCCCACCGAAAACGATCCCCCGCCGGGTGAATATCCCCTCCACGATGAGAACAGAAGCCACCGCAGGACCGTCAGTAGCCCATTCACCAAGCTCGGTAACACCGGAGGTCCAGGCAGTGCTGACCAGCCTTCCCCATTCCTGCCCCGCCTTTACCCGGGCACGAAAGATGACCTGGCGACGCTCACCGGGCTGGAGCCTCCCCAGCGCCCACCTGAGTATGTTCCCGTCGATCGCGGGCGCATCGCTTCCACCGGCGAACCCCAGACCGGCGGAGATATTATCCACCAGCACAACGCTATCGAGGGTCGTCTCCTCGGTGATGTTCTCGACTGTCACGATGTAGCTCAGGAGGTCGCCGACGAGGGCCGTCGGTTCCCTGATCGACTGCGTGACAGCGAGGAGCGGCAGGTCGGTCTTCACCATGACATCCTCAACGCTGTCCCGGGAATCCACATCGACGAGCGACTGCGCTTCCACATTGAACGAGAGATCACGACCGGAAAACCGCCTGAGCCCTTCGAGGCTGGAACGCACACGAAGCCCCACCACACCCGTCTCTCCCCTCGCGAGCGCCCCGAGGAAAGCCATAAAGGACGATGTCGGTGGGAGCGGAGCTCCCGTGGAATCGACAAACTGCACGTTCCAGTCCAAGGGAATGGCAGCGGAATCGGCAAGGACCACCCGAACCGTATCGGTGAAGTTCCCGATATTCAACACCTCGTGCCAGAAGGTGTATGTGGTGTCACTTCCGTTGAGGGTGATCACGACTCGATCGTCCGCACTTCCCGTCTCGGCAGTAGGATTTCCTCGAGGACCGATGGCGAGCGAGCTGACCGGTCCCACGATCACCGAGACCTCGTTCGAGTTGAGGTGGTACGGCTGACCGTCTCCTCCCGTGAAATCCACCGCGGCGATGTTCAGAATCTCACCTGCCTGGTGAGAGGTCAGTACGCGAACACCGAATGAGATACTCCCTGGAGTATCGGGTGGGAGGGAGACGAGGTTCAGGCGGATTCCTTTCACACGCTCCTGGGGTGGGGCCACATCGACCCACTGTGATGACTCAACGTCGAAGTACTCGATCCGTCCAGGCGGCGATGCCGATACGGAACCTGAAATATACTCCGTTCCGATACAGTTACCTGCGTAGTCGATGTGATCGGTCAAAACAACATTCGCCGCAGCTCGCTCTCCCGGATTTGCGAACGTCACGGTAAAGGTGACCTCATCCCCTGGTAGGACGAATGCAGTATCAGCAACCTTGGTGAGTGTGACCTGTGCCTCGTCCCGTGCGACGATGCGAACGACGTTGCCTTCATCGCTGACAGAGGTATCACTCAGAGAACGCGCCACAAGATCTACGTGCGATACCTCCCCTCCCAACAAGCCTGGGGGAAGGTCGGCAGCGAGGATCAGTGAAACCTCTTCCCCCGAGATTAAGGGTCCCACATCAGTTACGATCACCTCACCGGGATCGATGAGGCTGTCACGGTCGGCATCGAGATACACGGCTGTCGAGGTGGGAATAAAATCGGAAGGGTTGCGGTAGGTGATCGATAGATCGAACGTATCATCCGTATTTCCCGTATTGATGAGCCTGAAGGGGAATGAGACCGTTTCACCGCTGAATGCCCGCTCGATGCCCCCCGGTGCAGCGGGCGTTCCGTCGGGAACGAGCACGGGACCGAATATGGGGAGTACGCTCACGTATACCTCGTTCGAGACGGCCACCTGCTGGGTTCCGTTCGCCTCGTAGGTGGCAATCGAGATGCTCGAGATCACCTCGCCTGCCGGTGCGATATCGGCGAGAATAGATGATGGGAAGAGGATGATGCGGAAGAGGATCCAGAGGAAGAGGAGAAATCCTTTCCTGAAACCACTGTCTGCTTTTCTCTGTATCGAATACCCTTTCATCGCCCTACCAGAAACGAATTATGAACACTCGCGATGTACAATGCTCATAACTGTCATAAAAAGAAGTAATTACACGAGGGACCCTGGATCCGAGGCGTACCTGCCTTTAAATACTGAAATAGAGGTCAACCTCCCATGGGGAGACCTACCTCCAGTTCAGTACTCACTCATGGATCTCAGACGATTGTTACGTTATTCCCTCCTCTGTTAACGGCGAGATCATCGACGAGAGAACGCTCCTGCAATCCGTGGCGGGGCGGCGACCGCCACCCCGCCACCAATCGGAACTTTCTTACTCGGCGATGATCCTTACCACAAAGCTCACGCCATCAGCGGTACCGTCACCACCGGCCAGTGTGCCGTTCAGGATCCACCGGATGTTCGTCACATTGGCATCGTATCCCGCCGGCGCCCCACCACCACCACTGGCAGGTGCATACGCCCATGTCGATCCGCCGTCGTCGGAGAACTCCACGGTGATGCCCACAATCCCCGGAGCGAGCGTTCCGACAGACGCGGAACCTACCTGGTACTGTGTCCACGCCGGCATCGCATCGAAGATGACGATCGAGACAAGATCGGCTGTCCCGACATTCGAGTAGTCCGTCCGGTACGTCAGATCAGTTCCGGGAACCTGCGCACCAGCGGGAAGATCGTCGTCACATCAGTTGCACTGTCGGTTGCACCCGTCCCGTTCCCCGTTACCATGATCGTTCCAGTCTCGACCGTTCCAAGCGGAACACCGCCGGGGATCGATACCTGGACGACGATGTCCTGGGACTCAGCGGGGTTGAGCGTGACCGAGGCGATCGGATTGTTGCCGAGATCAAAGAACGCATAGCTCCACCCGCTCGAGCTGACAGCACTCAGCATGAAGGTATCACCAACATTACCTGTGTTCGTAACAGTATGGGTGTATCGAACCGTACCGCCGGCCGTACCGGTGCCGTTCCGATCAGGATCGATCGTGACCGCAGCGGCTGTATTGACCGTCACGGTGTCGGTTATCTCATCGAAGATGGCTGGGTTGTTCGACGATGTCGCCCTGAAGGTCACGTTGTTCACGCCGGGCACCTCTCCGGCGGGGACGCTCACCCGCGCGATGACGTGCCGATGCTCGCAATCGGGGTGAGCTCCGGCAGATCGAGCGTACCGTTATCGTTCGCATCTTCATAGAAGGTCACCGACCAGCCAGCCGGGAATGTAGCGGAGAGCGCGTAGTTATCGGTCGACCCTCCGGTGTTGATGACATCGAGTGCGAAGTCGACGTCCAATCCCGGATCGGTGTTCTGGTTGACCGGCGCATTGTTCGTGCCCGGAGCGCCGTCATAGTTACCGATATCCACTGCGGCGGGATTTACCTGCGTAATCCTATCTGTGGTGAGGTTCGAGTCGGTCGGATCGTTCGCGGATATCGCTCTCACCACGGCATCGTAGGGACCTCCGGCAGCTGCAGTGCCCGGTATGAAGATTCGGACGATGAAATCCCGCGTATCACCAGGATTTACCAGTCCCACATCAGGGATCCCATCAATACCGGTATCGTTCAATGGCGTGACCCCATCGCTGCGAAAGAACTGAACACTCCAGCCGGCAGGGATCGTGGATGCGCCGTCCAGGGTGATGTTGATCTCATCCGCGGCGTTCCCGTCGTTCCGCACGGTATTCGTGAAGTCCACCGTGGTATTGGCATATGCGAGGGGTATCGCCTGGACGTCGTCATCGTAGTTGGGGGGCGTTCCTGCATCAGGCACCCCAGCGGGACCGACGAGAACGTCGGCGACGACGTTCACGTTGATCTGCGTGTTGTTCGTCACAACGATCGTCGGATCAGGCGTTCCGGGATTGTTGTCGATATAGGCCACAGCCCCGTCGTTGTTGATGATGCCTGCTGGCATATCAACCGGAACGTCGAGGTCGTACGTGAAGCTGTAGTTCTGACCAACTACCAGATCACCGTTCGTGATGTAAGCGATAGCGATATCTCCGGCAACTGCCCCAGCCGACCACAACCAGGTCTCGGGTGAACCGGCCGTGGAGCTCCCAGCAGGCAAGTACAGCACCGAGCCTCCCGCAGGAGCACCGGATGGAGCCCCGGTAAGAGCCAGGGGAGAGCCGGTCGAAGGATTTACCGGCAAGATATCGTAGATCAGCACACCGGTGAGACCAACGGAAGCAACGGTGACACCGTGCGCATCATCGTTACCGACGTTCGCACCGGTGACGGTGTACGTTACTGTGTTACCCGGATCCACGTTCGCCGGCAGACCAGACATGGTCGCAGTGATAGTCGCATCACTCACCACCGTGGTGAGGTGGTAGTTACGCGTATCGATCTGGGCGGGATCACCGACAGAAGTCGCCTCCACACCGACGTAGGCGACTTCACCGGCGACAGCCGTGGGAGGAACCTGATAGGAGACCAGAATGCTGACCGTCGTCCCGGCAGCGATCGGTCCCAGGTTGCCCGGCACTCCACCAGCGGAGATCACGGGCTCACCACCATCCAGCACCCCGTTGCCGTTGACATCGTGATAGATGGTGATGTCGCCGAGACCGAGGGTCATCGTCGTGTTGAGCGCATCGAGGAGAGGCTGCATGGTGTAGGTGTCGACATCGTTTCCCGTATTGGTCACGTTGTAGCTGAAGTAGACCGTCTGCCCGGGAATCGCGGTCTGGCTCATTGCCGGGGTCACGGGTGGATCTTCACCCGAGTCGTCCGGCAGGACAGATACGCCATACACCGGGAGAACAATCGTGGTGACCTCGTTCGAGGTCGCGGTATACGTATTACCCACAAGATCCTGGAACGTTGCCGAAGCCTGGTTCCGGATCGTGGTGCCGGCGGGTGTCTGCGCCTGAGCCGTGGTGCAGACGAGAATCGCAGCCAGCACCAGGGTCGAGAGTACCAACCCTGTTAATCTGCGTCGAGTCATCATAGACCACCATCCTTTTTGCTCCAACCGCATGTTACCTCCGAGGAGTCAGATCGCTCACTTTACCTGCACGCGGTAAGAGACGGTAACCTCGTGACCGACATCCAGCGACTCCCCCATAATCCACTGGACATGGGTAATCATGTCCGGTGTAGCCTCCTTGCGCTCCTCTTCACCCTTCTCGTTGATCACAACGTAGTAGACAGGAGCTTCCTGGTAGGCCTTGCCCCCATCGATGCTGAAGATGGGGTGAAGGCCTTTCACATCGGTCGCAGTCCGATCAAGGTAAACAGTGCCAGCGGGGACCGGACCGATCAGGGTGACTCCTGAGGCCGGAGCGCTCCCGATGTTCCGGTATCTCAACGTGTACTCGAGGGTGTCGAGTGGATACACCTTCTCCGCAGGCACCGCGATCTCGCGATTCTTCTCATCCAGCACGATTTTGTTCGCCTCCATGACACCGGACAGGCTCGGCGCCTGTCCAAATGCGGAGGAAGCGGTCGCCGCGAGGATGAGAAAGAGAATCGCAGCAGTGAGACTCCTTCTCATCTAACTACCCTCCTTTTCTCTCTGCCTCCGTGATGAATGGGGTATTGCGAGGTGTGTTGCGCAGCCTCATCTGTGGAGGAACCCATTGAATGACTGCAGAGCGATTACACCGCAGAGGGGCGGGCAGTGCTCCCTTCGCCCCTCAACCGATCGAGACCCATGGTGGCCTCGTATCGGGCTTCGGGTACACTCTCCTCTCCATCGGCAATCGCTGCATACATCTCTTGGACTGGGCAGGGGGCAAAGGACGTTCCAAGAAATGGGATCAACGTCACAGCTCAGAGCATAGGTTTGGACACGACAGCGAGACGTAAGTCCCCAAAATGCTTTTTACTGTACCGATAAAGGAGTTAAACAATCAGAGAGGATAAGGAGCAAAGAGAAATTTGGGGGAATCATAAGGAACAAAGAGGCACAATAAAAGCCCCCCAAAGGGGGGCTCCGGTCTGTCTCAATGCAAACTCATTGCAAAATGCAAAAGGGAGGTCTGCGGAGGGAACCTACTCTTTCTTTATATACTTTTCCGGATCCTTCTTGAAGATCTCCTTGTTTTCTTCGGTCTTGAAGAAATAAGCCTTTCCCTGATATACATACGTATACGGTTTTTCGTCGGCTCCGATCATTTCATTACTCACCGGATCGATCATCACGACTTTTACATCCGACCGTGGGAGTTCCTCCTCGACGGCTTCCTCAACCTCTTTCTGCTCCTCCTTCTGTTCCTCCTTCTTGCCACATCCCAGGGGAAGTACAAAGAGAAGTACAAGGCAGAGAATCAAAAATTTCTTCATCCCTTCACCTCCGTAGGCTGCTGAAAGAGAGTTACAACGCTCCTGTCGCCTCTCTTACCCTTCAATCGTCATCAGGCATGGCGAAACATAACAGATTCAGCAATCGGGGTCAAGTATGTACACGCTTCCATGTATTTTCACTCCGCTGGAACGTGCCATATCAATTTTATATCATTACCCATTCACTTGCTCATTATCTGGGCAATCCTCGTATCTTTCACTCCAACAGTTAATCCTGCATCATCGAACAACGACCTGACGCAACCGTTTCCTTCATACCCCTGCCAGAATTGTATTCCCCTGAAATCCCACGAATAGTATACTGTATCTATACTTATGGGCATCGACCGTCTACTGCAATGCCATCACAGAGAGAGTGTAATGAGCTCATGAGAACACGGTCCGACTCGCTTCCAGGCGCAGGCTGACCCGGATAAACGTTTCAAGCGAAAGGAGCTCTGAGGGGGATGAGAAAAAGCGGGAGAGTGAAAGCGAAGAAGGCATCGAAGCGTGGTTCGGAATCTCCAAAACTGAATCCGAAAAAGGTAAAACGTCTGGGGATACTGACTGGGGGTGGTGACTGCCCGGGGTTGAATGCCGTCATCCGCGGCGTTGTCCGTGCAGCCATTCTCAAGCACAACTGGGAAGTCTTCGGTATCTACGACGGTTACGACGGGCTCCTCAAAGAGAACATGGGCCGCTTCCTGACATCGAAAGACGTCCGCGGCCTGCAGCTGCGCGGCGGTACGATCCTCGGCACGACGAACCGCGGCAATCCCCTCAAATATCCCGTGACACAAAACGGCAAGACCGTCTTCAAAGATGTCACACCGGAGATTGTCAAGAACATCAGGAAGATGAAGATCGATGTCCTCATCGCTGTCGGCGGCGATGGCACCATGAAGATCACCCAGGCGCTCTTCGAGAAGGGCGTTCCGGTGGTCGGAGTTCCGAAGACGATCGACAACGATCTCGGTTGTACAGACGTCACGTTCGGATACAACAGTGCGGTGGCGTGCGCCACCGACGCGCTCGACAAGCTGCACACGACCGCGGAGAGCCATCACCGTGTCCTCGTGCTCGAGGTGATGGGACGAGACTGCGGTTGGATCGCCCTGGAAGCCGGGATTGCGGGAGGTGCGGATGTGATCCTCATCCCGGAGATTCCTTTCGATCTCGGCAAGATATGCGACCACATACGTCACCGCAAGAAAACGGGCAGCAGGTTCAGCATCGTGGTCGTCTCAGAAGGTGCTTTTGCAGTGGGGGGAGACAAGATCTATGAGCGGGAACCCGGTGAAGACGGGACACCCGGGCGTCTGGGAGGGATCGGCCGCAGGGTAGCGCAACAGATCTCACTGTGCACCACGCTCGAAACCCGCGTCGCCGTTCTGGGACACCTCCAGCGGGGAGGATCACCGACGACGTACGACCGTATCCTCGCCACGCGCTTCGGGGTAGAAGCCGTCAATCTGATTGCGAATGGGAAGTTCGGCCGAATGGTGTGCCTGCGGGGCCGGGATATCAAATCGGTTCAGATCAAGGAGGCGGTAAAAGAGCTCAAGCGTGTCGATCCGAACTGCCAGACGGTGTACACCGCGGAAGCACTGGGAATCGAACTCGGCAAACCCGACTGATCATCAACGGCAGGGACGCTAGAAAATCAACCTCACGCCAATCCCCCCGTTCACGTTCGCCTCCGTTTCCGGAACAACATCGACGATGGGGGCGATCTCCAGGAAGAGGCATACCGGCTGTTTCTCGAAAACATACTCCACACCGACCGGAATCCTGATCCCGATCCTCGGATCGTCTTCCTCCAGCCTCAACCGCCCTCCGATCCCCACATATATGGGCAAGCTCCCCTCTTCCACATCGAAGAAATCGAAGTTATGGAAGAGATAATCGGCATGGATATGAAAGTGACCGCCGTCACCGAAGGACCAAGCGAGACCGAAATCAACAGCCGCGTTCCACGTCGTCCATATCTTCCCGCTGAAACCGCTCGGTTCTCCCAGGATGATCCCGAACTCCTTATCACCTGCATCGATCCGCTGTACCTCTTCCTGCGCACGGGAGCCGCCGGTAACCAGCAGACTCACCGCAGCCAGCACGAATAACAGCACGATCCCTTTGAATCTCATTCCGACCTCCTTGAGTAACCGAGCGCAAAGCGATACGAGGGAGCGAGAAGGAGCACAACGCAGAGGATGAGGAACACCGTATTTTCGAGAAGCTTTTTCCACGCGTATGTCGCGCCGAAACCACACCCACAATCGTAGTAGACATCGAAAAAGCTGATGCTCTCTGCCTTGATCAGATCGGCGGTCCGTATCGAAACCGCGGTGATAAAAACAACATTGAGGACGACCAGAACAAGCACCGAACCGCGGAGGAAGATGCCGGATACGAGCGCCACGCCACAGATGAGCTCTAGCCACGGCAGTACGATGGCCATGATGTACAGGGGGGGACCCATATCGAGAATCCCGTACGTCTTCATCTCATCTGCAAATGCCAGCGGTTTCCCGATCTTCTGGAAGGCCGCATATATGAAAATGACCGCCAGGACCAACCGGACAATCAGAAGCAGGTGCGGGTTTGATAGCCAGTTCCCCGAGCTCCCTGAGCCCGGCTGATGTCCCTCCCGTTGCACTGCGCCGAGAGGCGTGTCATGTCCTGGAGTCACTTTCTTACCTTTCCACGGGCTGGCCGGACTCGACCCACTCCTCGTAGCCACCCTTGAAGACGAGAATCCTCGTGAACCCGAGCGTAAACAGCTCCCGGGCGAGCAGCTCTGCATCATCGCACGTCGGGCTGTAGCAGTAAACCAGTATCTCCTGGTCGGGAGAGAGGATGGGCAGCACCTCGTCCAGATAATTCCCCATATCGTAGTAATCGAGAAGAACCGCACCGGGAATGTGACCGTGGTCATACTCCTCCGCCACCCTCGAATCTATCACCACAGCCCCACGCTCAATGATCTCGAGTGTCTTTTCCAGGTCAACGAAACGGATCCCTTCAGTAACTTCATTCCCCGGATCTTCCACGATGGGGACGTCGGCTATTCTCTTGAAAGGATTTATGCCGTTAACGGAGAAAGAGTTGTAGGCAAAACCGACGACGAACGCAGCAACAACAATCACCATCGCCTGCAGTAGCGTATTCCTCAACCTATTCATAGAGAACAATATATAATCGACCGAGAAAAAAAGCAACTGCCAGCTTCCGCAGTCCTTCGATTTAGCCGGTCGGGTGATCCTCTTCCCTGCTTCAGCGATTCGTCCCCGGGGGAGATCCTCTGGAGCGACGTACCACAGATCAAAACGTAAATTGACGATCCGCATCCGAACTGTTTAAACTGAAATGCCGTGAAAACCGATCGGAAAAAGACGCAGAAGGTACTATCCGAGCTGAAGAGGCTCTATCCCAACCCGCATCATTACCTCCGATTCGAAAATCCCTTCCAGCTCCTCGTGGCCACCATACTCTCGGCTCAATGCACGGACGAGAAGGTGAACGCAGTCACACCGGGGCTGTTTCAGCGGTACCCACGACCTGAAGACTTTGCGCATGAGGAGCTGGAAAGCATCGAAGAGGCAGTTCGACCGACCGGCTTCTTCCGGAACAAGGCGAAGGCGATCAAGGGAGCGTGTACGGAAATCGTCGAGCGTTTCGATGGTACGGTGCCCGATACGATCGAGGAGCTCACCTCCCTGCCCGGTATCGCTCGCAAATCCGCCAACGCCATCCTCCAGCACGGATTCTCGAAGGTCGAAGGTATCGTCGTCGATACGCACGTCATTCGCGTGGCATGGCGGCTGGGATGGACATCAAACAAGGATCCTGTCAAGATCGAGCGGGATCTCATGGCACTCTTCGACCGGCACGATTGGAAGTGGATCCCCTTCTATCTGAAGAATCACGGGCGAACCGTCTGCAAGGCACCAACCCCGGCATGCGAGGAATGCGTCATCAGTATCCTCTGTCCATCGGCCCTCATCGAACCTGCTGTCCGTAAACGGTCCGTCATGAAAAAGACCCCAGCGCCCAGGGGAAGATCTCCCAGGTCCAAGAAAAAATCCCGATGAGCCAGACGCGAGCGAGAAGACTTGAGATTGTTGATCCATCCCATATCGATACGGGGCCGGATGCGCCTCTCCGATTCAGACGTCACCTCCCCGGGGAGGATGACGAGAGCGAGGCAGACTGCGAGCTCACCCACTCCATACGTAGGTGCGGCATCATGCAACCGCCGCTGCTCATGGGTGATGTGCAAACGGCCCCCGATTCCGTCCTCGTCATTCAGGGGCACCGCCGCTTGGCGGCCGCCAGAGCGGCCGAACTTCCGACCACCGAAGCGCTCGTACTCTCCGCAGCTACGCTCACCAAACAGGAGCTCGCAGCATGCTGGCTCGAAGAGGCACCCTCTGGCAAGCCGCTCTCGGAGCTTGAACAGATACTCCTCACACGGAAGTGCGCAACATTCGTTGGTGATTCCTACACCGAGCTTCTCCCACATCTCTCCCGGGCGGTGGGGAGGAGGCTCTCCCCTGGATTTATCGAACAGACATGGAAGCTCCTGACATTGGATGAGGCAACACTGGAATTGTTTCATCGGGGCGTTGTTTCAACCGGTGACCTCTTCATCCTCTCGGGGCACGAGGTCATCGATACGTCCGAAGCCGTCCGCCTCCTCTCAGGAGAGAAACTCAACAGGAGAGAGCAGAAGGAGGCAGTCCGCCTCATGATCCGTATCGGTGATCGGGGTACGGAGGAGTGGGAGAGGTTTACTGCCGGGTATCGAGCAGGGTCACGTCCCCTCCATGATGCACTACAGGAAACCTGCTACCCAACGCTGTCACGCGACATGAAGGCGATTGAAGCGATCGTGCACGAGATGGGGCTTCCCCCGGGAGCGGGCATGCAACCGCCCCAGAATCTCGAGGGGGGAAGCTACCGCCTCACCGTTCGTATCCGTGACGAAAGAATCCTCGCGGGCACCCTGCAAAAGCTGCAAGATGCTCTCGCGAAAGGGGCGATATCCCGCCTCCTCAGGATTTTGAAGGGAGAATAGGAGGGGGTGCATTCAAAGTTGGGCGTTCCGGGTTATGACGCCTGTACAATTAACAATGCACCCCCTACCATCTTTCATGGCCTCTACCGCTGTGACTGAATCACTCGTAACGCAACGCCTCAACCGGGTCAATATCTGCAGCCTGCCGTGCGGGGAAGATTCCCGCAAGGAGGGCAATCACCGTCAGAATCGTGACCGTCACGGCGGCGATGGGCCATGAAAACAGAGGATGTCCCATATACTTCAGGACCCCCTCTTCGAGCGGTGCCATGCTCACCAGTCCGATGATCACTAACGAAATCGCTACCCCGATGAGACCCCCACCGCCCGTGAGGAGGAACGACTCGCCGACGTACTGCGTGATGATGTGCCACCTCTTGGCACCCACCGCCCGCTTGATCCCCAATTCCCTCGCTTGGCACCCACCGCCCGCTTGATCCCCAATTCCCTCGTGCGTTCCTTCACCACCACGTACATGATGTTCGCCACACCGACGCCGGCCACGATGAGCGTCCACGAGCCGATGACACCGAAAAAGATATTGAAGCCGAGCCAGATCTTCTTTGAGATCTCCTCGAACTCGATATAGTCGTAGATACGTACCGCGTATTCATCCTCCGGATCAAACCGGTACTTTTTCCCTAGCAGATGTCGCACGTCCATGATCAGTTCCTTCGACCGGTACCGGTCGGCGGGGCGCATGAGGATGTTGTAGAGATTCTGCCGGCTGTACACAGTGGCGAATGTCGTATGCGGCATGATGACACGCTCGGAATCGGGGCCGTTGTTCATCGACGTCTGCATCTTCGGCACCATCACACCGACGACCGTATATGGGAGGTCGTCCACCTCAACCGTCTGCCCCACCGGATTCTCGTCCCCAAAGAGCCTCTCTGCGATCTCATCACCGATGAAGACGACACGCCGTTGATCCTTGACATCAGCATCATTAATGAACCTCCCCCCCGGCTGGGGGAACATGTGCCGCATGTAGAGGAAATCGGGAGCGACACCCTCACCATAGGTTGTCGTCCGCACATCCCCCCGGCGCAACCTCATTCTCTCGCCGTAACTGGGGCTGATCCGCTCTATCAACGGTATGTTCTCTCGGAGGAAGTCTATATCCCCCACATTGAAGACGATGTTGCGCCCGAGAGGAAGCCCCTGGTAGATCTTCGATGTCTCGCCCCAGTACATGCTCACCGTCGCATCAGTCCAGTTCAGCTGCCCCTCGAACATTCGCTTCTCCAGCCCGAAGCCGAATGCGAGGAGCAGTACGACGGACATCGTACCCCAGATGATCGAACACACGGTCAGGAGCACACGTGTCTTCTGATTCCTGAGATCGTAGATGAACTCCCGTACCAGTGTCCGCCACATAGCGCTACCTCAGTACCGGAGGCACTCGATGGGATCGAGCCTCGATGCCCTCCGGGCCGGGAAGTACCCGGCGATGAATCCGATCACCGATATGATGGCGATAGAGACAATCGCCACGAGCGGATTGATCGACGGGATACCGATCGCCTCCTTCACCTCTTCCGGGAGGATTACCAAGATGGAGGTGAGGCCCCACGCGATCAGGAACCCCATCGCCGCACCGATGAATGTAATGAA
>SMTZ1_10005090_pt1 | contig 16383 bp, 16 predicted proteins | sample DeeMarSWOR136_30_FD_25667 | JGI IMG/M metagenome (IMG submission 25667)
TAAGCAGAGCGCCGCCATCGTTTCCCGTTGACAATAGGTGGGCCTCACTATACTTTTCAGGTCAAAACTGAAGTATGAGGTACGGGCTTCTCCATGAAGGCACTGCTGATGCTCGAGGACGGATGGTCCTGTGAGTGTAAAAGTTTTTCCGGCAGGGGCGAGGTGTTCGGCGAGCTCGTGACAATTCTTAAAATTAATCTATTACGAGCTAATGAAATTATTATCACTGCTTCATACCATTCTAAGTAAAAAAACAGACCACAGATTGATACAACTTTTCCGCTATGGCGCAGTAACACTCATTTCGACTGCAATTGATTTTTCCGTTCTTTATGTCCTGACAGAATTGTTGAGTATTCATTATCTAGTGTCCGCGATCTTCGCCTACTGTCTCGGGCTTATCGCAAACTATGCATTGAGCGTCCTCTGGGTTTTCCACCAGAAAAAACTACAGAGCAGGGTTCTTGAGTTCATCATATTCACGGTAATAGGTCTTCTTGGAATGGGCATGAATGAGCTGCTTCTGTGGGTATTCACAGACGTTTTGGAGTTCTACTTCATGATCTCACGATTGATCTCTGCGGTGATTGGATTTATCATTAAATATGCCCTCAGAAAATGGATCCTCTTTTAAAAATCTGTCTCACTTTTATCTTACGTATTTTTAATTAACAATCTTTTTAATAAAATAGGGATCTATATCTTTTGATTCATAATATGATTTGACTATGATCTCTGCAAGTATACCAAGAACGATAAATTGCACTCCGATAATAAAGAGAAAAATTGCAAGGAGCAGCAGGGGATTTCTATGGGCCTTCACATGCAGGAGATATTTTTGCATAAGTGTAATGATCGCAAAAAGAATGCCAAGGCAGCATGAAACAAACCCGAGCCCCCCAAAAAAATATATGGGGCTTGAAAGAAACGAGCGCATGAAGGTTACGGTGAATAAATCCAGGGTGACTTTAATAATACGTGTCAAACCATAGTTGGATTTTCCGTATTTTCTCTCTCTGTGATTCACCACTACTTCGGCAATACGGGCTCCGAGGTTATGTCCCAGTGCCGGTATAAAGCGATGCATCTCCCCGTAGAGCTTGATCTGCTCAATATATTCCCTTTTGAATATCTTCAAGGTGCATCCATAATCGTGCAGATGAAGCCCTGTAACAATAGATATGAGCTTGTTCGCAAAAAATGAAGGTAGCTTTTTCTTTAAAAAGGGGTCCTTTCTATGCTTTCGCCAGCCGCATACAATATCATAGCCATTTTGTAATTTCCCATACAACATCGGGATGTCGTGGGGATCGTTCTGCAAATCACCGTCCATGGTAACGACGTATTCACCGCGCGCGTGCTTGATTCCAGCATAGAGAGCTGATGTCTGTCCGAAGTTTCTCGAGAACTGAATGATTCTGATTCTTTTATTATCCCGTGCAAAACCGTTCAAGACCTGAAAGCTCTTGTCCACACTCCCATCATCAACAAAAATAATCTCATAAGAAGAATCAAAACGAGTCAACACTTCATTCATTTCGGCAATAATCTGTGGTATATTTTGTTCTTCGTTGTAAATGGGAATCACAATACTGAACCGAACCGGCCGGGAACTACCTGATCCTTTTTTCTGTGGCATATGACAATCCACTCGCTCCTGTTATTGTGAAGTAACCTGCTTTTTATCTATAGGAGTATAATAAACACATATAAGAATCAATCACCGAATAATCCCCAGGTTCCATACCTTTCCTGCTTTGAGGACCTCAAAGGTGTCATAGATAGATTTCAGTTTTTCCGTATATTTATAGTAGTAAATGAAATAGGTCCCGTCTCCATAGAGATCTGCTTCTGGTATGAATAAGTCCATCGTTCGATATTCCTTGGGAACCATTCGCAGATACCACTTGGCTACACCCGTTTTAATGTTACCCTCGTTGACCTCTTTTGTATTTATAACAATAAGCGGATTTTGTTCGTTATAAACCACCTCCTTAAAACTTTTAATATCGGCATTGAAATCGACCGGAACGGTTATTGCAGCAGTTGTTGTAAAAATGACAAAATAAATAAGAGTTATAAGTAAGAGCTTAACATTTGTATCGCGTTTCAAGAAATAGAAAACGATATTGAGTGCGATGAAAACTGCGTAAATACAGAATAATCCGACGACCACATCTTTATAGGTCGGGTATTGATCAATCTCCATCGACACATATACCCCAAAAATTAACGATACAATAAACGCACATCCTGCTAAGTAAAGGAAAATCTTTCTATCCTGCACCTCTCTCAGGGTCTCTCCCAGGTATACGGCAACTATTGGAATCACCGAAAGGGTGTAATGAGGCCAGAGACGGTTCCCGATCGAAAATACTCCCCATATGACAAAGAAAAAGATTGTCAACAGTTTTGTGTGAGAGCTCCAGATCACTTCTTTTAAAGTTTTTTCCATGCTTTTTCGTCTAAATACAAAGAAGAGGCCCGGAGTAAACGGAAAAACGAAGGCAAGCATAAAAAAAACATAGAGGAATCCATGCCTGACCACTTTAAAAACTCGCTCAAGGGAGATCCCCGTATCGGAGGATACTCTATTCAAAAGGTTTGTTTTTAAAAAAGTTTCGACAAATATCTCGGGTGCTTTGTAATACGCATAGATAAAATAAGGAATAGCAATTCCAAAACTGATTATGAAAAAGGCAATGTAATGAAAAATGCAATCCCATCTTTTCTGTATGAGGATATATACGAGCAGCGCAACCGGTACAGCTAATCCAATAACCGACTTTGTGAGGATGGTTAATGCATTACAAAATGCAGCTAAGAATATCCACCCTTTGTTGTCATGGAACGCTTTCTGGGAAAAATAAAGGCTTGCCAGAATGGTCATCACCATAATCGAATCTGCAGCAATCTGATGCGATGAGCCATATACCTGGAAAGAGGTTAAGTAGATGAATACCGCCAGTAATCCTGAAGTGTAGGATTTAAAAAACATATTCACAAAGAGAAAAACTATGAGAGCCGATAAAATATTTGCAAGTGCACTGGGCAGTTTTCCTGCGAAATCATTTACGCCGAAAACCTTAAAGGACATCATAGCTGTCCAGTAAACAATAGGCGACTTATGGACATAATACTGGCCATCTCTTAGGGGAACGAGGCTCTTTTCTTCAAGAGTTTCTCGCGAAACAGTGGCATACTTGGATTCATCCAGATTCTGTATAGAACCGTTCAAACCTGTGATTGAAATGGAGCCAACGAGAAAAAAGAAAATAATGAAAAAGAGTACTCTATGCTGCTTGAGTTGAATGTCGAGTTTGGATAACTCCGATAGCATTACTATTTCTTTCGGTGATAAGAAAAAAACTCAGGCATATTATGATCTGGTTTTGAAGTTCAATAATAGCGTAAAAAAATAATCTTGCCCATAAATTTAATAGAGAAAATCAACACGTGTTTGGTATAGCATTATTGTATATGTATCAATAGTGATGCACGATTATGAATATTCTAAATTTTTATCAAGCTTCATCAGTATTTAGTATTTAAGAAAAGATACGTATTATATCATTAGCTATCTTTCCATCCAGAATACAACATACTGAATTATCACCTACAACTAGACCATCTACAACAGACTCATCTGGCGGGTGCAAAAGAGAGAAGGAAAATGAGGGAGATTCCTGTTTGAAGAAATGGCGGGATGTCAGGATGCGTGAGAACACATTCACGGGGGATGGCGGAATACGAGAGGTACGAAGTCCCCTATCTGAAGTACTGGAGATCGTAGATCTTGCTGTAGAGGGAGCAGCGCTCCATCAGCTCCTCGTGCGAACCGATATCGACTACCTGCCCCTTGTCGAGCACGAGGATCTTCGTGGCATGATTGATGGTCGACAGCCGGTGTGCGATGATAACCGAGGTACGCCCCTCCATGAGCTCGTTTATTGCGAGCTGGATATAGTATTCGGATTCCGAATCGAGAGCGGATGTTGCCTCGTCAAGTATGAGTATTTCCGGATTCATGAGGATCGTTCGAGCGATCGAAATGCGCTGCTTTTGCCCTCCCGACAATTTGACACCCCGCTCTCCCACGTTGGTATCGAATCCTTTAGGAAATTCAGTGATAAAATCGTATGCGTAGGCTTTTTTCGCAGCCTCAATGATCTCCTCATCTGAAGCATCGGGTTTTGCATAGGCTATATTGTCCCTGATGGAAATATTGAAGAGGCTTATTGACTGAGATACCGTGCCTACCTGTGTTCGCAGGGATTTGATACTGTAATCTCTGATATTCAATCCATCGATAAGAATATCTCCGGATCTGCAATCGTAAAATCGAGGAATGAGATTGGCAATGGTTGTTTTTCCTGCACCCGACGGTCCCACAAGCGCAATGATATCTCCCCTCTCGGCCCTGAAAGAAACGTCTTGCAGAACATCATTCTTACCATCATATGAAAACCATATGTTTCTGAACTCGATGTTACCTAAGAGCCTCTTAGAAACAGGGTTTTCCCGTTCAATGATACTGGGTTTTTCAGCCATAAGTGACATGATTCTATCGACCGAACCGGTCGCTACCTTGAAATTCGAGACACCTCGAGGAATAGACCTTATCGGCATATTGAGAATACCGAGTAGCATGAGATACTCGGTCAGCATCTTCGCTTCCCAAGCCCCTCTCACGATGAAAATACTGCCGACTCCGATGAGAATCATGATGATGAAATAAATAACAAGCTCGGTAAAGGGTTCAAGGAACTGAATAAGCCTCGCAAGCTTTGTAGAGGATTGTCGGTACTTCTTGGTGCTCACCTCGAAATCCTGCATTTCTCTTTTCTCGTTCGCGAAGGACTTCACAACCTCTATACCGGTAAGTGTTTCATGCAGGTTCGTGGATATGCCTCCGAGGTGCTCCCGATACTCTTTGCTCAACATTCGTATCTTTTTGCCTATTACCCTCACTACTATGAAAAGGAGCGGTATTATGGTTAAACTGATGAGGGTGAGGAGCCAATTGAGTATAAACAGCCTAACCAATATGATAATGAGCAGTACGATATTGCTAAAAAATCCGGTAATCCCTTTGTAGAAGTAGAGCTTTATTTCCTCAACATCACTGATGCTGATCGAAACGATGTTGCCGGTTCTACGTTCAGTAAAAAAATTAAGATCTAGCAGCATGAGATGCGAAAAGATGTCATCCCTTATCTTTTTCAGTGCAGAGTTGGTAATAACCTCCATAAGATAACCCGATAAGAAACTAAAAATCGCTTTCGCAACCAACAAGCATATGGCCAGCGTGAAGTACCTGTATATTTTCTCGAGATTTTCTGGCGAGAGTAACTCGAATATGAAATTCGTGCCCGCCATTGGAATCATGGCAAATGCGTAGTTCTGTATGAAAGAGAGTATGAACACTCCAAAGAGACCAAGAGTATAAGATTTGAGATAGGAAAGTGCCCACTTGAGCCGATCACTTAACAGAGATTTCTTCAAAAATTAAACTCCACGTACTGTATTGTATTAATTCAGGAGAGCTTTCATGAAGAAGTAATATGAAACCACTTTCACCTCAATTTTCCGTCCCACGCATGTAATTCCGTATGAAGCATGAAGCCGATCGCTCACAATCACCGGACTATTTTTCCAAGAATGACTAAAGAGTATGTAACTCCTTCATCATATTCTTCAGTGAATGTAATATACAGCTTTTATACGATACCGCATAATCACATCATGCATCACTCACTCTAATTATTAATGGCGTTTTATCATATTTTCAATATATTACACCGGGAAGTTGTCTTGCTTGACACCAGTCATGAGAGGTTATGGTGATGTACGAAAGACGAGAATGGCCGCTTGTGAGCGTGTGTATTACCAGTTTCAATAGATTGAACCTGTTGAAAGAAACACTGGATTCTTTTCAGCGGTGCTGCACCTATCCCAATCTGGAGTATGTAATCGTTGACAATGGTTCAGAACCGGAGGTCGTCGAATATATCAATTCTCTGAGCTTTATCGATAAGAAAATCTTGAACAAAAAAAATATGGGCCACGCGCATGCCATGAATCAGGCTCGAAAAGTGGCAAAAGGCGACTATTACTTCAACCTGGAAAACGACTGGTTGTTCTTTTACCGTTCCGACTGGCTGGAAAGAGGAATACTTATGTTTGAAAAAGATTGCAGAGGAGAAAAAGTTGAAAAGCATCCTGCGAACCTGCCTCTGGGCATTGTCAAATACAAATTAGGAGCAGGTATTAAAAACTATTCCAATAATCCAGCTCTTCTCTGGAGGCAGGCTTATCTTGATGTGGGAGAGTTTCCGCAATATGGGCGCGAATACCAATACGTGTCAGAAACCTTTCATAAGTTTGAGAGAGCATATATAAAACGTTTCGCTCTTCAATATGCATCTGCGCTTTCGGAAACTCCCTGTGTCATTCATTTGGGTAATTTCACCACCAATCCCATGTATGGCAACAAAGGCAGAAGAAGTTATAAAGAATTGGATAGTATGCTCAGTAATAAATGGAAGAATGGGAAGTGGTGGTTTACGTATCAATATTACAAATGGACAATGAAATTAAAAATAAACGGCGCGATCAGAAAATATAAAAAATTTGAAACCTCGAGGAATAGGTAGCGCGAGGGTTACTCTCCGGCACCTGATTTACCTACAATCTCCCGGAAATGACGAACCGTATATTGTAGCTTTTCTCGACCCATCTCAAGGAGCTCAAACTGCTCAGTATTGTTTTCTTTTGTGAACTTTCTCTTAAGTTGATATATTCCTAGCCTTGCACTTATGAGATAGATGAGTGCCAGAAGAAAACAGTAGTTCTTACGGTAAAAATAGTAGTTTGCGGCATAGAAATTTGGCCTCACATCTCGCTTGCCTTTATTCCTTCCCTGCGCCCTGTGATGTACAACTCTGGCCTCAGGGTTGAAAACAAATATCAGACCATCTCTCTTGGCTCTGAGGGCAAAGTCGAGATCCTCGTTGTAAAAGAAGTAGAACTCATCGAAAAGACCGACCTTCCTGAACACTTCTGTGTAGTAGAGACAGGCTGTGGTGCCGGGAAAATGAACCATTCGAATTTTTGTATCATGAATTTCGGACAGTCCGAATATTCTGAGCTTGAACCGTTGGGGTGAACCATCAGGATACACCAAAAGCGATGGTATGCCACTTGCCTGAGGATATCTGTTCAAAGTATCAATCATTACACCTATGGTTTCGGGAAAAAGTTCCACATCGTCGTTCAGAAGTAGCGTATATTCTGAATTCATACCCTCCTTTATACCCATATTCCAAGCCTTTGTGGGTCCCAGATTCTCCCTGTTTCTTATGTGTTTCACCTGTGGAAATGTATCTCTCACAAGATCATTTGTTCCATCGGTGGAATTATTGTCGATGACGACGATCTGACCCTTCACCGCGGCGTGGTCAAGAGAACAATAAACCGATGAGATACATTTTTCGAGCAGGTCTTTGTTGTTGTAGGTTACAATAACCGCGTTTATGAACCTATTCACCAATCGTCTTTCCAGCTTTCTTTATGAACTCCGGGATAAAAGCTTGTAAATTGCTTCCTTTGCCCTTAGAGATGCCTTACCATCGGGTTTATAGAACGTTTTCTGCAGATGGGAGTTGATGCGATCCATATACTCTTCGGGTTTCATGAATACCTCCTTTACGACGTGCCAGACATCATCCGGATCTCTGACAACCCTCCCGCAATCCCATAAGTGTCTCTTTTTCCTGTTCCATATACACCTTGGCATGGTACTGAGGAAGATGAGTGGTTTCCTGAATGCGAGATACTCCCTTGTAACGGATGAAACATCCCCGAGCAATAGATCAGAGGCGGCCATGACAGGAACTATATCAGGTACGGCATCGAGAAGTAGTGTCTTTGTGCAGGATTCCATCAGGATCCTGAAACGCTCAACCTCTTCAGCCCTGTACCGCTTGAGGTTTGGATGAAGCTTGACAATGAGGTTGATGTCATCGGGCTTGTTCTTGACAATGGCCTCCCGAAACCTTTTCCACGAAGAGTTCAACTCCTTGTCGGTCCATGTGGGTGCATAGAGGACCGTTTTATATTTCGGGTCCATCCCCAACCGCCTCAACTCCTCATCCCTTAGAAGCTCGCCCTTGAATACGCGATCGAGTTTCGGGTAGCCGACGAGCATCCCTGTTCCGTTTTTCAACAACCCTTTCTTTCTGTAGCGTTCGTATGCATCCTCCCCTGAGATGAAAAAAAGGTCGTAATCGGATACGAACTTCATGTAATCGTATTTCTTGTCCGAAGTTCCATGAAAGACCTGCACATGTTTGATATCCGGCAATTTTTTAAAAATCTTATAACTGAAATCCGGATGGATGAGTACCTTTACTCCGGCGGCTGTGATCCTTTGACGTATTTCGTCAACAGTCTCACATAACTGGACATCGAGAGAGGGGTGCTCCTCTCTGAAGTATTTGAAGGTCAGCTCGGACTCTGTATAGATGGTACCTCCCGCTTCATAGGCGATATAGGCGATGCTCGGAATCTGGTGGATGGAAGCGTCGATGTAGTATGCCAGTTTATTTCGCATCTCATTGGATGATCCGCCGTATCGCATAATCTCCGGATAAACCTTTTCTTTTGCCTTTTCCAGGTCCTCGGGATAATCAATTTCAATGCTGGGAATATGAGTGACATCGAGCGGATAGAATGTATCCTGATCGAGAATATCCTCAACTGCTTTCTCGAAAAAGAGATCCCTGTCACCTTGCCTTGCGTAACGTGCAAGCGCCTCTATAAAGGATTCAGTAATCCCGCTTCCGAATTTCGCTACCCCAATGAACTCGCCTTCGGCCTTTTCAGCAGGTATGTACTTGCCGAGCTTCACGATGCGATTATCGGAGTTGGTGACGAATTTCACTTCCTCCTCACCACAGGACACATATTCAACGGCGAGCACGTTGTTCCCTACATGCCGGACGAGACCTTCAACAATGTCACGGTGCATCAGCACATCGGCGTTGAAATATATGAAATCCTGTCCCCGAAACTCACCGCGCGCGAGATAGAGGGAATAGATCGTGTTTGTGGTCGCGTAATCGGGGTTTTCTATGTATGTTATATGTTTGATCCCCTTGTAGGATGCGCCAATATACTCCTGTATCATATGTTTCAAGTATCCTACCACAATGACAGCTTCCTTCATACCCGAGGCGCTCACCGCATCGAGCTGGTATTCGAGTATCGATTTTTCACCGATGCGGATCAGACATTTGGGTATTTCATCGGTTAACGGTCTGAGCCGATTTGATGCACCGGCTGCAAGAATGATCGCCTTCATCGATCCCTCTCAATCGAAGTACGCCACAACCCCCTGTAATGCACTATCCATGTGGATGACCCGGATAGACCCACGTTTTTTGTGGAAGAATTGAAAATATAGACTATTGTGTATAAGATGCGGTTAAGTTAATATATATAACGATCAAATACAAAGGGATTGTAACACCGTGAATATCGTCATCGTTGGCGCCGGCACGTTTGGCACTGCTCTTGGAAACGTACTCCAAAAAAACAGTGCACTTGATGTGTTGCTCCTCGCAAGAAGTAAAAAAATCGAACATGCCATCAATGAGAACCACATCAACGATCAGTATTTCCCCAATTTCAGACTTGATGATCACCTGCGGGCTACGACCGACAAAACAACCATGCGGCATGCGAATGTTGTTTTCCTTGCCTTGCCTTCAGCAACAGTGGTCGAATACGTACAGAAAAACAGGAGGGGCATGGCCAGCGAGGCGGTTATGGTTGTGCTTTCAAAAGGATTCGGTAAAAACAACATGACCATTGTAGACAGCCTGGAGAATATTGTCTCCAATCCTATCTGTTCTTTAAAGGGTCCAACTTTTGCCGCTGACCTCATCCACAACAATCCATCCGCTTTCACGGTTGCCTCACGGGATGGAGCGCTGTACGATACAATGCGGAAAATCTTCGCGGGTACCAGCGTGTACCTGGATTACTCAGCCGATATCATCGGTGTCGAAGTCGCCAGTGCCTTGAAGAACATCTATGCGATCCTGCTCGGCATAATCGATGCCCATTTCAACTCAGCAAATGCACGTTTCCTGATATTGACCAAAGCCTTCAACGAGATGAAAAATATTATACTTCTGTTTGGGGGACTGGAAGAAACGCTTTACAAGTACTGTGGATTCGGCGATTTCAGCCTCACCGCTTTAAACGACCTGAGCAGAAACAGGACCCTGGGGCTCCTCATAGGCAAGGGATTTTTAAACAACCACACTTCAAACAGTGTGATCCTCGAGGGAATAAGGACCATCAATACGGTATTTCATTCGAAGCACATTCAGAATCACGATGAGAACTCATTCCCCATGCTGGGTGCGCTGTACAGGCTGTTCAACTCTCAATATGGCATCCACGAATTCATAAGCAGTGTTTTTAACAGCATTGACACATGAGGAAATTGATATGCTGTGAAGATGTTTCGAGGGCCAGTAATTCCGCTACAGGTTTTTCTCGCCGAAGACTTCGGCGGAGAATATGTAGATCTCAGTGTCACCGGATTTCCAGCAGTCGCCTCCCATGCCTGCCTTGTAGCAGGTGTGCTCGAGGAAGGTGTCGCGGTCCCACCCCTGCTCTGTAGCAACCTGGGGAAGAAGAAGACCCTGGTGAAATCCCCGCTTCATGAGGATACCATGTTTCCCGACTTCGATCTCGCTCACCCCATCGATGCGCTTGAGCGGTGACATTACCGAAATCTCGATATCGATCTCATTAAACTCCTCTCGGCTCAGTGGAGGAAATCTCGGGTCGTCGAAGGCTGCGGCAGCCGCCATCTCGCGCACACTCCTGTACAGCGGTTTCGAGGCCTGGACCAGACCGATACAACCCCGCAGCGCTCCTTTCTTGTGGATGGTGACGAAGGCACCGCAGGGCTCTTTCAATGTATCGCTCACCGGTTTTTCGTGTTCAGGCACCCTGTGGTGCAGCTTCGCATAAATGGTGTCCCTCGCCAGTTTCAGCAGGGATGTTCTTTCTTCCAGAGTCAGCATACTGCCCTATCCCCTTTTCTATGAAAACACCCTCATGGAAACACCATATCAGAGTAATACATGTGAGTCAATACAGTACTGCAGACAGATACCCGACGACCCTGCGTCGATCACCTGAGCTCTCACCGGAATCGGTGTAACGAAGTATCGCCGATTTTCCCTTTCCCTGGTCACGTGCCAGGTGTAATACCGTCAATATACCTCCAAACCCACAGGCTTCGGCCCTGCCATCCTGAATATCTTTATAGAGAGATTCGGGGTCCAGCTTCCGGACGGCTTCAATGACCGTCCTGTCAAGAGTCTGGGCATCAACATGGGAGTGATAATGGGAGAGATCAGTACTTGCCACGACCAGTGTACGCCTGCCCGTCTTTTTCATCGCGATGACGATTGCGTTCTTCAGGCTGACTGCGTTTTCCATGTTCTGCTCGCCGAGGAGCACAGGTACGATCTTTGCGTCGGGTAGCACATGCTGAATAAAGGGCACCTGCACCTCAACAGCGTGCTCGCCCAGATGAGCGTTCTCGAAATGCTTGAACAGATCACCGGAGCCAATGATCTTCTTCGCAAAGTCCACGTCCACCGCTTTTTCGCCCAGCGGTGTCCCGTAGGCGTCGTCCTTGCTGAGGGAAATCCCATGGAAGGCCGTCTGATGGGCCGGCCCAATGATAACTACCGTCTCGATCTGAAATCGCTCGAGCAGGATGTAAGAGCATGCCTGCAACGGGCCGGAAAACATAAAACCTGCGTGTGGCGCAATGACGGCGAGCGGTTGAACAGAAGAAGGATCATCGAGCCCGGTCTGCTCGGAGACGGTGCGCAGAAGCTCGTCACGGTCCACTCTTTCCAGGTATGTCTCGATCTCCTTCCGAAGAGCATCTCCCCGGTCCGGGTAGAAGAGACCGCTCACCACCGGATGCCGTAGTTTATATTCTTTTTTCATACTTCGACCTCGATGAACAGCGTATGCTATCCCAATTGTAGTACAGCCTGCATACCTTGACAATCCTTTTTGCTACTTGATCAGCCGGTGGTGCATCCTGTTCAGGGAAAGGGGGAAGAATACGGCGCTGAATACGATCAGGTAGAGGAGGTCCAGCAGGAGCTCAGTCTTCACCGTGCCCAGGCTGAGCGACCTGCACAGATTCACCAGGTGGGTAAGCGGGAAAACCTGCGCCGCTCGCTGGGCCCAGATGGGGAGATTCTGGATAGGGAAGAAAGTGCCGCTGAAAAGAAACATCGGCGTCACGAAGAGGAAAATCGGCAAATTGAATGAATCAATGCTGGGGAGGAGCGAGGTGAAAAACATGCCCACGGAACCAAAGGCCATACCTCCGATAAAGGCAAGTGGCAGGAGCAGCAGACCTGCTGGATAGCTGATGATGCCGAATAAACTGATCACCGTAAGCATGATGGCGGTGGCGATAACCGACTTCGTCGCACCCCAGATGATCTCCCCCGCGATGATCTCCTCGATCGAGAGAGGTGTGGCAAGCATGGCATCGAAGGTCTTCTGATAGTACATCCGCACAAAAGATGCATAGGTATTCTCGAAAAAGGAGTTGTACATCATGTTTATACCAAGCAGCGCAGGGGCAATGTAGGCTATGTAGGACACCGACGTCCCTTCGTACAGAATGCTTCCCACGAGCGCGCCGAGTCCAGCGCCGAAGGCGAAGAGATAGAAAAGGGGCTCGAGCAGCGGCGGGAGGAAGTTGATCTTCCATACCCTCCGGTACACCCTCATGTTTCTCTGCCACACCCTGATGAACCTGCGCGAAATGCCGGACGCGCTCATTCCCTCAACCCCCTTCCCGTGAGCTTGAGAAACACGTCCTCCAGGGTGGCAAGACGCAGATCGCATCCCTCGGTGCAGTATGTGCTGCTTATGGTGTGGAACAGGGATTCTCCCTTCTCACAGTAGATGATGAGCCGATGGCCGAGATCCTCGTGCTCGAGTTTTTGCGACGCGACCCACCGGATGAGCACCTTCGAAGGCTCGTTCACCTCGATGACCTCCCTCCCCACGTGCTGTCGAATGAGGTCTGCAGGCTTGCCCTCGACAAGGATCCTGCCGTGGTCAACGATCACCAGCCGGTCGCACAATCTGGCCTTGACTGCGGATCGAGCCCGGTAGTGGGCTCGTCGAGAATCAGGAGGTCCGGCTCGTTGATCAGTGCCCGCGCGATGACGAGCCTGCGCATGAGCCCTCCTGAAAGTGACGTCACTTTATCGTCTCTCCTGTGTTCCATGGACACGAAACTGAGGAGCCTCTCGGTTCTGCTACGTGCCTCTCGCTTTGGAATATCGAAGTAACGGGCGAATACTTCGAGATTCTGCTCCACACTGAGGTCAGGATCGAGACTGTTTTCCTGCTGGCAGACACCGATCCTGTTCTTGATGGAACGCCACTCTTTCGTGATGTCGCTCCCGAAGACCATGAGGTTTCCCGAGGTCATGGGAGAGAAACCGTAGATCATACGTATGGTGGTGGTCTTACCGGCACCGTTGGGACCGAGGAGGCCGAAGGTCTCACCCTTTTGCACTACGAAGGATATCCCGTCAACCGCCTTTCTCTCACCGTAGTTTTTCCGCAGGTCGCGGGCGTCGATGACGTATTTCATGTATTCTATCCTTCTCTTCGCGCGAAAAAATCTTTCTACTCACAAAGTGAAGATAATTCTCTACCAGTTCCCGGAGTACAACAATACCCAGGAACGCAGGGAACACCTGGCGGTCCTGTCACTGTTCATCTCCAGGGTTGAGACTCTCCTGTCCCACCCCTCGGTAATAGATGACGAGATCGTCGTCGCATCCGTAAAACGCGGGTATCCTGCCGGCTTCTCTGTATCCCTGGCGCTCGTACAAACGTCTGGCATGGTCATACTGCCTCCGTGTGGATGTCTCAATTCTGATGACGGCGTTTCCATCATGGTTCAGGATGTACTGTTCCGCCCTCTTAAGCAGTTCCATGCCGTAACCTTTCCCCTGACAGTGACCTCTGACCGCAATCCAGTAAATATCCCAGCATCGTTCGGTGAGAGGTGTTTTTCCGAAAAACACGAACCCCACGGTTATACCGTCCACCACGGTGTCAAACAGTACGTATGTGGTTTTTGGGTTGGTGTAATAGTCGTTGAGAATCTCCTCGAGCACCGCAACTTCTTCACCGTTGAACATCCCCGTCGAAGTGACGATGTCCACGTATTGTGCTATTCTTTGATCTGCAGGCATGCGTTTCTCCCCGCAAGGCTGTACCCGATGATCTTGACGAACGTGTCGTAAAGTGACAAATGCCTCTGATACGCCTGCCTCATGAATCCGCTGTCTTCATTGACATCGGGGTTGGGATTCACATCCAGCACGTAGCAGGTGCCGTCACGCACGCGTATGTCAACCCTGAAATAGCTTCTGCAGAGCACTGCCGCACCCGCTTTCTTCGCGGTGCGAACAAGATTATTGAAGATGCCATATTCCATGTCCGTACTCACAGAAGGCATGTGCACGTGATACTCCTGACTCAGGGCATCCCATTTGGAATCATAGGTCAGGAAGGCAGGGAATCCCATTTTTCCGTACTCCAAACAGGAGACACCGACCAGTTCGTAGGGTTCGTCCCCCAAAAAGCTTACGGAATACTCTTTTCCCGGTATGAACTCCTCGACCAGTAAACCCTTTTTAAACAGCGTCAATTTGCCTTCCAGTACCTGGGTTAACCGGCTTTCACTTTCAACCAGGGAATCCCGATCGATACCGACGCTGCCATGCTCCAGTCTGGGTTTGATGAAGAGGGGCGGGTGCGGATATGTTTGAATAAGATCTGCCCTACTTTTCACAGTAAAACCGGATGGAACGGGAACATCACATCGCTTCAGTGCCTCCTTCATCGCGTACTTGTCGAGACAAAGCCCCAGTGTATACGATGAATTACCCGTAAAGGGGATTCCCGTGTCTTCGAGCACACGTGCAAACTCGATCTCCTTCTCCGAATCATCCCCGAAACCTTCGAAGAGGTTCACGATGCAGTCCGGTTTTCTGCGTAAAATATTCTTTCTCAGATCTGACAATCGATCGAATGCGTGCACCCCGACGAACAATATTTCGCACGAATAACCCCTCCCATCCAGAGCATCGCGTACAACCACCGCGCATCGGTTGGCATCCAGAGTATCAGGTCTCCCCGTGTGATCCTGTGCCACTGCAATGAGGATATTCATGGACATGTCTTATCGGTTCAGAAGCACAGGTCAGGATGAAGGGGTGGGAAAGCGGTAACAACGGAGGGCAGTAAGGCAGGTGATTCTTCAGATTCCTGTTCCGAGCACATCGTTGCTCTAGTCCCCTTTTACAATTCTAAGATAATGCATCCATGATACAATGGGGAGTGAAATCAACATTTATTTAAATCTGTCGCTACTTGAATCCTGTGAAAGTAAACGCGGTCAATGTAAGGCTGAGAAAGAGTTGCACACACCTTTCCATCATAGAGGATTTTCGACGTCAACAAAGCGAACCTGCACGGCGAACTTCTTCTCGATCCGTTTTCCGAGCTCGATGATACCCAGCTTTTCAGTGTTGTAGTGGCCGGCATATATGTAGTTGATGCCCGCCTCCTGGGCGATGTATTTGGTGCTCTCCCTGGCGTCACCGGTGAGGTACGCATCAACATCCAGGGTAAGTACGCGCTCGAGTTCGTTTCGCCCGCCTCCGCTGATCACGAACATAGAGCTGATGGCATCTTTTCCATAACGAAAATAGTGCGCCTCGGTGCCGAGCAGCCTGTTGATTCTCTCGATGAGTCCTTCAAAAGGCACGGGCTGGTGGAACAGGCCGGTCAAGCCGATACGCTTCCGGTCCTCCGGTTCCTCGGCAACCTCGGCACCCAGACCCTGCAAGATGAGGCGATTGTGCCCGATTTCGGCATGAAAATCCAGGGGCAGGTGATAGGTGAAGAGGCTGATGTCGTGTGTCATGAGGAGCCTGAAACGTTCTTTCCGGTATCCCCTGATCGTGGGTTCGTCGTTCTTCCAGAAAAGGCCGTGGTGCACCATGATTGCCTGCGCGCCTTCCCGTACCGCAGCCTCGATCACCTCGAGGTTGATGCTCACCGCCGTGACGAGTTTTTCGATCTGGTCACTCCCCTCGATCTGTAGCCCGTTTGGGATGAAATCCGATATCTGATCCACCTGAAGGAACTCATTCAGCCAGTCTTCGAGCTCTCGGCGCCCGACCATGTGCTATCTCCTTTTGAACAGTTTATAGAAATACCCGATCGAAT